>Ga0138256_10004182_pt1 | contig 15355 bp, 13 predicted proteins | sample KNB2016incub_MG_FD_105486 | JGI IMG/M metagenome (GOLD analysis project Ga0138256, IMG submission 105486) | Active sludge microbial communities from wastewater in Klosterneuburg, Austria - KNB2014incub_MG | ecosystem: Engineered > WWTP > Activated sludge > Unclassified | place: Austria... | reverse complement strand
TCTGGATGAGATCGCCCGGGTTGTGCGGATGGTGTGGGGGATCGTGAACGTTTCGCTGGGGGTGGCGGCGCTGATCTGGGTGGCGACGATCGGGGTCGAGGTCTGGCGGCTGTTGCGGACGGCGCGGGCGCCTGCGAATCCTTCGCAGGTGGTCGCCTAGGCCTCGCTTGTCTGACTCGCCGGACAGAATGCTCACGGAGAAACTGAGCGGCCGGTGAGCGCTTCTCACGATATATTTATGCTCTGCCCCAGCGGCGCCTAGTTGTTGACAGTGTCAATTGCGAGTAGGTTCCGCGCTGGAATCGGACAAAAATAAAACCCAGGGAGTTACCGTCCATGAAGAGGATCGCGTCAGCTGTCCTGCTGGCGAGCGTTTCTGTGCTCGGCCTGGCAGCATGCTCGAACGAGGCGCCGGCTGCCAAGCTGGTGGGCAATACGGTCGACAACTACATGCTGGCCGATGGGTCGGGCATGGGCCACATCCTTCGCTATGACACGCATACCCCGGCCGTCGTGCTGGCGTCGTATGTGAACGGCGATGAGACGTCGCGCGCGACCGCCAAGGCGCTGATGGCGCTGAAAGAGAAAAATCCGGAGCTGGTCATCCAGCTCATCAACTCGAACACGGCCGACACGCGCGCCATGATCGAGGCGGAAGCCAAGGAGCAGGGCATCACCCTGCCGATCCTGAACGACGAATTCCAGCTCATCGGCGCTTCGCTCGGCAAGGACGCCAGCGGCAAGTCGGTCGGCTTCACCTACACGGGCGAGACCGTGGTGGTGAGCCCGAAGGACTGGAAAGTGGTTTATCATGGCCCGGTCGAGTCGGCTGAAGCCGCTGTGACCGAGTTCGTCGCCGGCAAGCCGATCACCAACGCCGAACTGCCGGTGAAGGGCACGAAGATCGCGTATGCCGACAACTCGGCCTACTCGAAAGTCTCCTACACCAACGACGTCGCGCCGATCTTCCAGGCCAAGTGCGTCGAGTGCCACCAGCCGAACGGCATCGCGCCGCAGATGCTGTACTGGAACAGCTATCAGCAGGTGAAGAACTTCGCGCCGATGATCCGCGAAGCGATCCGCACGGACCGCATGCCGCCGTTCGACGCTGACAGCCACTATCGCGCGTTCCAGAACAACGAGAACCTGACCGAGAAGGAAATCAAAACCCTGATCGGCTGGATCGATGCCGGCGCTCCGAGCGACCTGGCTGACGCTGCTGCCGACCCGCTGACGAAGGCTGCTGCCGGCCGTGAAGAATGGCCGCTGGGCAAGCCCGACCTCGTCGTCGACATCCCGTCGTATGACGTGCCGGCTGCCGGCGTTGTCGATTATCAGATCCCGGCGGTTGCGAGCCCGCTGACGGAAGGCAAATGGCTGAAGGCGACCACCTTCAAGGCCGGCAACCGTCAGGGCGTGCACCACATCCTGGCTGGCTGGCTGCCGAAGATGCCGGCCAACGGCCGCGGCTTCGACTGGAATATCTCGATGGGCGGTTACGCTGTCGGGTCGGAATCGAACCTCGCTCCCGACAAGTGGGCGACGTGGATCCCGGCTGGCGGCGCCATCTCCTTCCAGATGCACTACACGCCGATCGGCAAGGCCTTCACCGACAATTCGAAGATCGCCTTCTACTTCTCGAAGGATGATCCGGAACTGGTGAAGCGTCAGATCGTGATCGTCGATCCGTCGATCACCATTCAGCCGAACCAGGCTCGCTGGCACGAGACTGCCTATGTGCAGTTCCCGGCCGACGTTCAGATCACTGCCTCGCTCGTGCACGCGCACTATCGTGGCTACGCCTCGAAGCTGACCGCGATCTATCCGGACGGCAAAGAGGAAGTGATCCTCAACATGCCGCACTACGACTTCAACTGGCAGCGCGAGTACATCTACAAGGACCTGATCGAACTGCCGGCCGGCACGAAACTCGTCGCCGATTACTGGTACGACAACTCGAAGAACAACAAGGCGCTCTACGGCGACAACACCAAGACCCGGACGAACCCGGATCAGGAAGTTGTCTGGGGTGACCAGTCGTTCGAAGAGATGCTGTTCACGAGCGTCCAGTACCGCTGGAAAGACGAGACGGCGAAGAACCCGCGTGAAGACCTGCAGCAGCAGCTCCAGGCTTCGCAGATGCTGACCGCGGCCGACGACAACCGCGATGGCATGCTGCAGGAAGCCGAGATGAAGAGCCCGATGTTCCAGCCGGTCAAAGCCAACTTCGCTGCGATCGACACGGACAAGAGCGGCGCGCTTTCCTTCCAGGAAGCCGGCGTGGCTCTGAAGAAAAAGCGGGTGCTGGATTGGGCAAAGCAAGGCAAGTAGGGGTGACACTTTGAAGAAAGACGAAGCTGAACAGGGTATCCGGCACCTTTGCGGTATTTGGGCCAAGGAAAAGGGATTTCGGCAAACGTCGGATGAAATGCCAAGTTTCGATGATGGAAGAGCGCTTCCGCGAGTCCGAAGGCCGCCGCGAATAGGCCCTTCGAACTTGCAGTCTGACTAAAGCGCCGGCCGGATCCCCCAAGGATCCGGCCGGTTGCGTTTTGGGGTTGGCGATCCGCCTTTCCCGCCTGCGGCGAGGAAGGACTTAAGCGGCGGGCTGTTCAGCTTCGACGAAGCCGGGCCATTGGCGCATGTACTGGACGAAGGCGGGGGAGAGGCCTTCGTTGGTAAGGTGCTCGATGCTGACGGGCGTTGCTGGCGAGGCGTAGGCCGGGTCTGCCTTCACACGCTCGACGAAGTCATGCCGCAGGATGGCGGCGCGGCCGATGACGACGAAGTCGCAACCGGCGTCGAGAACGGACTGGGCCTGCGGGCCGGTCATCACCTTGCCGGCGGCGCCGAGGCGGGTCTGACCGCGCGGGAGTTCGGTGAAGACGCTCATCAGCGTGCGGCCCTTGAACTCTTCTTCGTTGGGCTCCTTGGCGAAGTCCCACAGGGACATGTCGAGGAAGTCGATCTTCTGGCCGCGAAGGATTTCGGCGGCGACATCGCGGATCTCCGCGAGCTTCAGGCCGAAGCGTTCGGGCGAGAGGCGCAAGCCGAGCTGGAAGCCGGGCTTCGTGGCGGCGCGGATGCCGTCGATGATTTCGAGGATCAGGCGTGCGCGGTTCTCCAGCGAGCCGCCATACTGGTCGGTGCGGTGGTTGATTTCGGACGAAAGGAACTGGGCGAGGATGTAGCCGTGGGCGCCGTGGATCTCGACTCCGTCGAAACCCGCCTTCTCGGCGCGAACAGCCGCTGCGATGTAGGCGTCGCGGACGGCTTCGACCTCGGGGAGGGTGAGGCCGCGTGCGCCGGTCTTGGGATCGTCGGACGGGCAGACGGGCGTGCCGACGAGTTCCTTGGGCGAGCGGTTGCCGGCGTGGTGGATCTGGAGGGAGGAGACCGATCCGTTGGCGCGGAGGGCGCTGGCCAGGCGCGTGAGGCCGGGCAGGTGCTTGTCGTCGAAGGCGCCCAGCTGGCCGGGGAAACCCTGTCCGACAGCCTGCACGTGGGCGGCGCACGTCATGGTCAGGCCGAAGCCGCCTTTTGCCCTGAGCGTGAGCCAGTTGAACTCGGCGTCGGAGAGGACGCCGTCGGGGTGGCTCTGCGTGTTGGTGAGCGGCGCCAGCATGAAGCGGTTCTTCCAGGTGGGGCCGTGGGCGAGGGTGAGGGGCTGGAAGAGGGACATGGGCGGCTCCGGTTGGGATCGTCGAAGTATGGGCGCGCGGGACAGGTCGCAAGTTAGCGCCGCTCAACTGTCATCCCCGCCGTGGCGGTAGAGAGGAGCCGGGAGCCACCGGAAGGCTGTTGGGGTGGGGTGAGTATGGAATGGCGCTGCGCGCTTCCGGGATGACAGGTCGGGCCGGGAGCGCCGGCCACGGGCCGCCCATACACAGCTTCCTTGGTGTAGCCGGGATTACGGACGCGGAAGGTCTGCCGCGCCGCGACGAAACGCCCGTGTTTGTTGATGAATTTGGCCAAAACCGCTTGTTGTCACACGGCGCCCGCGCGTGCTAGCAACCCGCGCGACGGACGACCGGAAGGCCACCCGTATCTACGTGGCTGATTTCACATCATTTTTGTCTCGAGCCCGGTGCGGGGGATTCGAGACGCTGGGGCGAGCAATTTGGCCGGTTCATCGACCACATCTGTAAGCGAAGCTGCCCAGCGCTATGCTGCCGCGGTATTCGACCTTGCGATCACGTCCGGCGAAGTCGACGCGGTCGATAACGGCCTGACGGCGCTGGCAAAAACGATCGAGGGCGATGTTGCTCTCTCGCGTGTGCTGAAGTCGCCGCTCCACAAGTCCGAAGAGAAAGCCGCTGTGCTCGCCGCGATCGGCGACAAGCTTGGCCTGCCGGACCTGGCAAAACGTTTTGTCGGTGTTGCGACTCTGAACCGTCGCGCGGGCGACATTGTCGGCATGGCGAAGGCATTCGCCGAGAAAGCCGCCAAGCATCGCGGCTCGAGCCGCGTTGTTGCGCGCGTCGCCAAGCCGATCACCAAGGAACAGACGCTCGACATCGAGAGCGCCATCTCCAAATCGCTGGGCCGTACCGTGTCGGTCGACGTTGAAGTCGACCCCGCGCTGATCGGCGGCCTGCAGCTCAAGATTGGATCGAAGCTGGTCGACAGCTCCATCCGTACGAAACTGAACAACCTGACGAACCTCATGAAGGGGGCCTAGCCTCATGGACATCCGCGCCTCGGAAATTTCCGACATCCTGAAAGCCCAGATCAAGAATTTCGGCGCTGAAGCCGAAGTCTCCGACGTCGGCCAGGTGCTGTCGGTCGGCGACGGCATCGCCCGCGTTCACGGCCTCGACAGCGTCCAGGCCGGCGAGATGGTGCAGTTCGAGTCGGGCGTTAAGGGCATGGCCCTCAACCTCGAGCGCGACAATGTCGGCGTCGTCATCTTCGGCGACGACCGCGGCATCAAGGAAGGCGACAACGTCAAGCGTACGCAAGAGATCGTGGCCGCCCCGGTGGGCAAGGGCCTGCTCGGCCGCGTGGTTGACGCTCTCGGTGAACCGATCGACGGCAAAGGCCCGCTGGTGAATGTCGCCGAGCGCCGCCGCGTCGACGTGAAAGCCCCCGGCATTCTGCCGCGTCAGGCGGTGCTCGAGCCGATGTCGACCGGCATCAAGGCCATCGACACGCTGGTTCCGATCGGCCGCGGCCAGCGCGAGCTGATCATCGGCGACCGCCAGACCGGCAAGACCGCCGTCGCGATCGACGCCATCCTGAACCAGAAGGCCATCAACGCCCGCGGCAATGAGAGCGAGAAGCTCTATTGCATCTACGTCGTCATCGGTCAGAAGCGTTCGACCGTCGCCCAGGTCGTAAAGTCGCTCGAAGAGCGCGGCGCGCTTGAGTACACGATCGTCGTCGCCGCGACGGCGTCCGAGCCGGCCCCGCTGCAATACATCGCGCCATTCACCGGCTGCACGATGGGCGAGTGGTTCCGCGACAACGGCATGCACGCGCTGATCATCTATGACGATCTGTCGAAACAGGCCGTCGCCTACCGCCAGATGTCGCTGCTGCTGCGCCGCCCGCCGGGCCGCGAAGCCTATCCGGGCGACGTGTTTTATCTCCACTCCCGGCTGCTTGAGCGCGCGGCCAAGCTGAACGCGGACCATGGTTCGGGCTCGCTGACCGCGCTGCCGATCATCGAGACGCAGGCCAACGACGTGTCGGCCTACATCCCGACCAACGTGATCTCGATCACGGACGGACAGATCTTCCTCGAGACCGACCTGTTCAACTCGGGCATTCGCCCGGCCGTGAACGTTGGTCTGTCGGTGTCGCGCGTGGGCGGTTCGGCCCAGGTGAAATCGACCAAGCAGGTGTCGGGCACGATGAAGTCGGAACTCTCACAGTATCGCGAGATGGCCGCCTTCGCGAAATTCGGTTCAGACCTCGACGCTGCGACGCAGCGCCAGCTGAACCGCGGTGCGCGCCTGACCCAGCTCCTGAAACAGCCGCAATACTCGCCGCTGTCGATGGAAGAGCAGGTCGTGGTGGTCTACGCCGGCACGCGCGGCTATCTCGACAAGGTTGCGGTGGAACAGGTTGGCCGTTTCGAAGCCGAGCTGCTGCGCCACATCCGCGCCGACAAGCAGGCCCTGCTCGCAGACATCCGCGACCAGAAGGATATCTCCAAGAACGGCAAGGACGGCGGCAAGATCGAAGATGCGATCAAGTCGACGCTCGATGCTTTCACCAAGACGTTCGCGTAATCGCCAAGTCTGAGGATCAGGCATAGCCCATGCCCAGCTTGAAGGAATTCCGCCTCCGGATCGTCAGCGTGAAGTCCACGCAGAAGATCACCAAGGCGCTGCAGATGGTCGCTACGGCCAAGCTGAAGCGTGCGCAGGAAGCTGCGCAGGCGGCACGGCCATATGCGACGCGCATGGCGGCGGTGATCGCCAACCTCGCGAGCGGCGCGGCCGCTGGCGGCGGACCGAAGCTGATCGCCGGGACGGGATCGGATGACGTTCACCTGTTGGTGGTGCTGACGTCAGAGCGCGGCCTGTGCGGCGGCTTCAACACCAACATCGTCAAGCTCGCGCGGGCCGAAATCAGGCGGCTGCAGGCTGCCGGCAAGACTGTAAAAATCCTCACGATCGGCAAGAAGGGCTCTGACGCATTGAAGCGCCAGTATGGCCAGCTGATTGTCGGCCATATCGACCGCAAGTCCGAGCGTTCGGTGACGGCTGAGGGCGCAGCCCGTATCGCCGCCGAGATCACCGACCGGTTCGACCGGGCGGAGTTCGATATCGCGACGCTGGTGTTCGCACGCTTCAAGAACCTGCTGACGCAGATCCCGACCGCGCTGCAGCTGATCCCGGCGAGAGCGCCGGCGGATGCTCCGGTCGTTGACCTGCAGGGCGCGCGCTACATCTACGAGCCGTCAGAAGAGGCGATCCTCGAGACGCTGTTGCCGCGCTATCTAGGCACGCAGCTTCTGTCCGCGCTGCTGGAAACCGAAGCCGGCTTCCAGGGCGCGCAGATGACCGCCATGGACAACGCGACGCGCAACGCAGGCGACATGATCAAGTCGCTGCAGCTGCGCTACAACCGTGCGCGTCAGGCGCAGATCACCAAGGAACTTATCGAGATCATCTCGGGCGCTGAAGCGCTCTAGTGATCTGACGAAATTGACGAGAGGCTGAGATGAACACGAAAACCGCCACCAACGTGAAGGGCCGCGTAAGCCAGGTCATCGGCGCCGTCGTCGACGTGGAATTCGACGGCCACCTGCCGGCGATCCTGAACGCGCTGGAGACCGACAACAACGGCACGCGCCTCATTCTGGAAGTCGCGCAGCACCTCGGCGAGAACGCCGTGCGCACGATCGCGATGGACTCGACCGAGGGCCTGACGCGCGGTCACGAAGTGAAGGACACGGGCCAGGCGATCTCGGTGCCGGTCGGTGAAGCCACGCTGGGCCGCATCATGAACGTCATCGGCGAGCCGATCGACGAAGCCGGTCCGGTCTCGCGCGAATTCACGCGCGGCATCCACCAGCTTGCCCCCGCCTTCGTCGACCAGAAGCCGGTGCCGGAAATCCTGCCGACGGGCATCAAGGTCGTCGACCTGCTGTGCCCCTATGCGAAGGGCGGCAAGATCGGTCTGTTCGGCGGCGCAGGCGTCGGCAAAACCGTGCTGATCCAGGAGCTGATCAACAACATCGCGAAAGCCTATGGCGGCTATTCCGTGTTCGCCGGCGTCGGCGAGCGCACGCGTGAAGGCAACGACCTCTATCACGAGATGGTCGAGTCGGGCGTGAACCAGGCCGGCGGCGGCGGCACGTCGCGCTGCTCGCTGGTGTTCGGCCAGATGAACGAGCCGCCGGGCGCGCGCGCCCGCGTCGCTCTGTCGGGCCTGACGATCGCGGAACACTTCCGCGACCAGGGCAAGGACATTCTCTTCTTCGTCGACAACATCTTCCGCTTCACGCAGGCGGGTTCGGAAATGTCGGCGCTGCTAGGCCGTATTCCTTCGGCGGTCGGCTATCAGCCGACGCTGGCGACGGACATGGGCCAGCTGCAAGAACGCATCACCTCGACCACCAAGGGCTCGATCACTTCGGTGCAGGCCATCTACGTTCCGGCCGACGACTTGACCGACCCGGCCCCGGCCGCCTCGTTCGCCCACTTGGACGCGCAGACCGTTCTCAACCGTTCGATCTCGGAAAAGGGCATCTACCCGGCCGTGGACCCGCTCGACTCATCGTCGCGGATTCTCGATGCAAATATCGTCGGCCAGGATCACTACAACACCGCGCGCGGCGTGCAGGAGATCCTGCAGAAGTACAAGTCGCTGCAGGATATCATCGCCATTCTCGGCATGGACGAACTGTCCGAAGAGGACAAACTCGTCGTGGCGCGGGCCCGCAAGATCGAGCGCTTCCTGTCGCAGCCCTTCTTTGTCGCGTCGCAATTCACCAACCTCGACGGCCAGTTCGTCGACGTGAAGGACACGGTGCAGGGCTTCAAGGAAATCCTCGAAGGCAAGCACGACGACATCCCGGAACAGGCCTTCCTGATGTGCGGCAAGATCGATGACGTGATCGCGAAAGCCCAGAAAATGGCGGCCGAAGCGGCCTGATCTTCCTGACTTTGCAGAAGCTGGAGCAGGCGCGGAGCGATCCGCGCCTGCTTTGTTTGTGATCTTGCGCGCCTTGTGCGACGGGCGCCGTCCTGTAGCCTTGCTCATCGGCTGGAGGGGCGTACATGAACCGCAGGATCTGGGTATCTGCCTCGGCGCTGATGCTTGCAGCGTGCGCGACGGCGCCGCCGCGGCCGCAGCTGGCCTACGGCCTGAGCCCCGAGGATGTGATGAATGGCTTTGTCATTTCGGTTCTGGAGGCGTGTGTGCCGGCCGCAGAGAGAGGAATCGCGCTGGATAAGATGAGCACCTACCGAATTTTGCGCGACACCATCCGCAGCACGGCGCGGCCGCCGAAGCCGGGTTATTCGGCATGGGCGCCGGGGTTGGGTCAGGGTGTTGTCGAGATCGAGGACGGGCCGGGCGGATGCGATGTGGCGGCCCATGGCGCGCCGGTTGAAACCACGTTCAACATCGTCATCGCTTCATTGCGGGCGAAGGGCTATGCGCTGGCGCCTGCGGCGCCGTCGCAACCCAAATCCTTCTCGCACGACCTGCGGACGAAGACCGCGAATGGCAGGAGCGTGCGGGTTGTGCTAACCGGCCATGAGCCGGGCGCATCGTCACAATTCAGCGGACTGTCGGCGGCTATTACGTCGACTGCACCGTGATGGGCGCGCCGCTGGCGGCGCGTGTGGCGTGCGGGTAGAGTGGACGCTGGCTGATGAGGGGAAGGCGATGGCGGAAAGCGCCACGCCAGCAAAACACGAGACGAAGGCCAGCCGATCGGCCTACGCCGCCTTCGTGAGCTACAGCCATTCGGACTCCGAGGTCTGCGACCGGCTTCATCGCAGGCTGGAAAGCTATGTCGTGCCGCATTCGCTGGTGGGCCGGCAGGGCCCGGATGGCGCAATCGGCAAGCGGTTGGGCAAGTTCTTCCGTGATCGCGCAGACCTTGGCGCGCACCACAATCTCGGCGCTGAGATCCGCGAGGCGCTGGAGGCGTCGTCGGCGCTGATCGTGCTGTGTTCGCCCAGATCTGCCGGAAGCCCGTATGTCGAAGAGGAAATCCGCTATTTCAAATCTCTGGGGCGAGGCGAGCGGATTTTCGCTGCGATCATCAGCGGGGAACCGCACGCTGCAGGCAAGCCGGGACTGACGGCGGCGGATGAGTGTTTTCCGCGCGCGCTGGTCTATCGCATCGGTCCCAACCGTGCGGTGAGCAGCGAACCCGAGGCGGTGGAGCCGATTGCGGCCGATCTTCGCGACAAGAAGGACGGTATCGAGAACGGCGCGCTGAAGCTGATTGCGGGCATGCTGGACGTCGGGCTCGACGATCTGGTGCAACGCGAACGACAGGCGGAAGCGCGCAGGCGACGGCGGGCGAACTTGATCGCGGGCGTGATGGCCGTGCTGGCGCTGGGCGCCGGCGTAGGCGGGGGGCTGGCGTGGGTGAATGGCGAAAAGCTGCAGGTCTCCAACACGGCGCTGGATGGCGCCAACAAGCAGCTGACGACGACAAACGCGAACCTCGATCTTGCGAAGAAGGACGTTGAGGCGAAGCTGCGTCAGAACCAGGCGCTGACGACGCGGATCACGTCGGTCGTCGGTGAAATCTCAGACATCGCAGGACAGGACGATGCCGTGCCCGAACGATTGCTGTTCCTGTCCTTCGGCGCGCGTTTAGGCATTTCGGCGTCGGCGCTCAACACCATTCTCGACAGCTCATTCGGCGACACCCAGCAGTTCAATCCCACGAACTATGGCGGGCCGCTGTGCATCGGCATGGATTATTGCGCACGGACGTTCACTGTCGAGCAAATGCGCAACGACTGGGCCGGGATATTGACGCCGGAGGCGATCGATCGGCTGGCCGCCGTGTGGGATGCGAAGAAGCCTGAACCGAAGGGCGCCGACTGGGAAACGGCCGATCCCAACTTCACTGCACTCAAGCGTGTGCTCGGAACGGTCGACGACATCGTGGTCGACCGACGCGATGCAATACGTGTTTTCGGCCGCGCCCAGCTTCCCCCGTTCTGCGAGCAGGTGCAGCGTATCTGGCCCGAAGCCGACCTGCTGGCGCCGGACGCTTTCGGGGCGCTGGTCTATGTCGTTCTCTATTTCGGCGCCGGGGCAGCCGGCCGCATGGCGGACGATGTAAAGGCCGGGAGGTACGCTGACGTACCGGCCGGTATCCGGGCTCTGGGCAAGCTTCAGTCCGCCAAAGCGCCCGGGATCATCGGCGAGCGCATCCGGAAATGGAGCGAAGAGCAGGCGCAGATGTACGAGCGGGGTCTCAAGAGCGCGGCGCCAGTCGCGGTTGGATCGGCGGCCAACCCCGGCTAGCATCGCCTCGTCGGGAGATTCACATGCGGATTGCGTTTCTGGCTATGGTAGCGGTGCTGGCTGGCGCGCCGGCGTCCGCCCAGCGTGACGCCGTGTCGTCGGCGCTTTCGCCCGAGGCGGCGGCGGATGCGTTCAGGCGGGCGGTGGTGGATGCGTGCGTGCCGGCGGTGACCGGCTCGGGCGTGAGCGGGTTGTCGGCGGCGCAGCGCGGGAGTCTTCAGCCGACCAATGACGCCGAGACGCGCAAGCAGGCGGGCGCGGCGCCGGATGAGACTGTTTGGGATGTGATGGACGGCAGGGGCGTCGTAACGGTGCGCGAGAAGGCGGGGCGATGCGTCGTGTCGGTCTATGGACCGTCGGCCGGAGCGACCGTTCAGAACGTGGCGCAGGCGCTGACCGGGGCTCCGGGGTTTCAGCGGCTGGCGACGCCGGCGAATGGGCTGGGACAGACGCTGCAGGCGGCCTCGAACGGTCGGTCCGTGACAGTGCAGCTGGCGGGGTCCGATCCGGGGATGGCCGGACATCAGTCCCGCTTCAGCGTGGTGACGGCGACGGTGTTCGTGGCGCAATAGCGGCAGGCGCGCGGACGGCCCATGGGCAATATCATCATGACCCTCGCCTGGATCGGAGCGGTGCTCTGGCCGTCGGCGATCCTGTTCGGGCTGTGGCGGGGACTGAAAGCGGGGCGAGGGCCGGGCTGGCTCGGCTGGAGCGCTATCGTTCTGGTGACGGCGGTGTGGGCGCTCGGGATCCGGGCGTTTCTGTGGGAGCCGGAGACGCTGGTGGTGCGTCGTGTCGAGGTGGTGAGCCAGTCGTGGGAGGGCGAACCGCTGCGGGTGGGTGTAATCAGCGACATCCACGGCGGTGGGGCGCATATGAGCCTCGGGCGTCTTGAGGATATTGTCGCGGAGATGAATGCGGAGCGGCCGGATGTCATCCTGCTGCTGGGCGACTACGCGCCCGGGCATGAGCCGGCGGCGTCGCGGAGCGCGGATGAAAGCGCTGTCGTCATGTCGATGCTTCCGCCGTTGAAGAAGCTGCAGGCGCCGCTAGGCGTATGGTCAGTGCTTGGCAATCATGACTGGTGGTATGATGGCGAGGCGATCGAGAAGGCGCTGGAGGCTGAAGGCATTCCGGTGCTGGAGAATGAGCGCGTGCGGATCGAGCGGCCGGGCGGGGCATTCTGGCTCGGCGGGCTGGCGGATTACGAGTCGGCGCGGGCTCAGCCATCTTATGGTGAGACGTTGAGTGATCTGCCCGATGGCGATCCGGTCGTGGTGATGTCGCACTGGCCGGATGTGTTTGCCGCAGCGCCGGACCGGGTGGCGATCACCTTTGCGGGGCACAGCCATTGCGGGCAGGTGAACCTGCCCGTCTTCGGGCGGCTGATGCATGCCTCGCCGGGGTCCGAGAAATGGCCTTGCGGGCTCTACAGCAATGGGACGAGGCGGCTTTACGTGAGCGGCGGGGTGGGGGTGTCGATCATGCCGGTAAGGTTCAACCAGCCCCCTGAAATCGCCGTGGTAACCCTTCGGGCGGACTGATTTCCCGGCCTGGCCCGCATTAGCCAAATCGCCGCCTTTACAGGGGTTTCCAGCCTGCTAGACCGGCGCCCGATACAGGAGTCACCCGTGGCCGACACGCTCAATTTCTCGCTGGTTTCGCCTGAGCGAGAGCTCTTTGCCGGCGAAGTGAACCAGGTCGACGCCCCCGGCGTCGAGGGTGAATTCGGCGTGCTGCCGAAGCATGCTCCGTTCATGACCGTGCTGAAGCCGGGGATCGTGCGCATCCATGAAGCTTTGGGCGTGACGCCGGTGTTCGTGCGCGGTGGCTTTGCCGATGTGACGCCGGCCGGCCTTACGATCCTCGCCGAAGAGGCCGTGCGGCTGTCGGATGTGGATGTCGGCTCGCTCGACGCAGAAATCGTCAAGGTGAAGTCGGACGCGAATGATCCGGGCGATGAAGCTCGGCGCAAGCGCGCGTCGGAGCGTCTGGCTTATCTCGAAGCGCTGCGTGCAGCTGTCGGTTCGTCCGCCGCTCACTGATAGCGGCGACTAGACCGGCTCAGTCCACTTCGCGAAGCGCTTCGCGACCTCGTCGTAGACAGCCGCCTTGAACGGGATGACGAGGCCGGGGGCCTCTTCAAGCTTTGCCCATTTCCACGCATCGAATTCGGGCGTGTGGTCGTCGAGGCGGAAATCGGTGTCCGAGCCGATGAAGCGATAGGCGAACCATTTCTGGCGCTGGCCGAAATAGGGGCCGGTGAGCTTCTGTTTCAAGGCAGGCGGGAAGTCGTAATAGAGCCACGGCTCCAGCTCTTCGAGAAGTTCGACATGCTTCGTGTTAATGCCGGTCTCTTCACCGAGTTCGCGCAGAGCTGCAATGGCAGGCGTCTCGCCTCGGTCGATCCCGCCTTGCGGCATCTGCCAGGCGTAACGCGCATCATCCTTGCGCACGCCTGAGCGGCGGCCGAGCCAGAGCAGGCCCCTCTTCGAGAAGATGGCGAGGCCGACATTGGGCCGGTAGAGCGATGGATCGCGCCCGCCCTGTTCCGGGTGGGCGCGCCAGGTCACGACTTGGCCGTTCGCGTGGTGACGCCGGCCGAGGCGGAGGCCGGGGCGAGCTGGTAGCCCTTGGCTTTCAGGCCTTCAGCCCAGAGGCGGAATTGCTCGATCGTGACCGGATAGGCGAAGCCGACGCCGATGGCCTTGCCGTTCTGGATGGCGAGGGCTTCGAGGGCGAGGAGTTCGCGGTCGATCGCATCGGCCGAGAGTTCGGCGTCGACAATGCGGTCGGCGACGGTGAAGTCGAGGCCGGTCTGGTCGGCGGCTTGCGGCAGGACAGAGCGCGCGGCGGCGCCGTCATGCAGGAAGACGAGGCCGCGATCCTTGAGCGCCTTCATGACCGGGGTGGCGGCGGCGGCGTCGGTCGCGAACTTGGCGCCCTGATAGTTGGTGACGCCAAAATATCCGGTCGTCTTGCCGAGCAGGATGTTGAGGCGGCGCAGGTTCTCTTCCGGCTTGGCGGAGGTGATGAGGGTTTGCGGGCCAGTGTCGACGTTCGGATAGTCGTAGGCTTCCATCGGCAGTTCGAGCAGCACTTCGTGGCCGGCGGCGCGGGCCTTGTTGATCCAGCCCTGCAGGTCGGTGGCGTAAGGCACGAAGGACAGCGTGACTTCCGGCGGCAGCTCGTTGATGGCGGCGAGCGTGTGCTTCTGCGTCATGCCGAGGCCGCCAACGATCAGCGAGATGCGCGGCGTGCCGGCGACGGCGTTGAACGGACGGGCATAGGCTTCGGCGGGCGAGCGACCATCGGGACCCATTTTCGGCAGGTCGCCGGCGGCGGTGCGTTCATAGAAGCCGTTGATCGGCGCGCGCACGAGTGCAGTAGCAACCGCGCCGGAATTGGTCGAGATTTCGGTGACGGTCATGCCGGCTTCGGCGCCATCGCCGCCGTCTTCGGGCAGGCTTTCGTCGTATTCGACGCCGACAAGGCTCGGCTCGCCCGTGGCGTTGGCATCGAGCGCATCAAGCGACGATCGGTTCTTAAGAAGCGGCGGCGGGCCGTTCTGTTCGGAATAGAGGGCGAGTTCGATGCGCGGGCCGCCCGCTTCATCGTCGCCAAAGAAGAAAGCCGCGCCGACAGCGCCGGCCGCGAGCGTTCCGAAAGCGGCGAGGCTCAGGGCGAACTGGCTGAGGCCAGTGCGCAGAACTGATCCATCGGCAGCGCGTGACGCAGACATGCAGATCCTCACATACACCCGAACGACCAGTTTGCGACCCGTAACGTTAAGAACGCGGTAACGGAGCTGCGACCGGCTAGCCTTCATGAGGCTGTAAACGTTGAGGAATTTGGGGGTGGAGACAAGGTTTCGCGCGCGGGAAGCAGAGCTTGTCCCCGCGTAAGACGCTGAAAAGCAAAAGGCCCGGCGCAAGCCGGGCCTTTCCGTGTCTGGTATTGGCTGTCCGGGTTACGGCGTCGCCGTGGCCGGCGCCGGGGTTGCGGCGGCTGTGGCATGCGGCTTGGGCGTGGCCTTGCCGGCCAGGATGAGGGCGACAGCCTGGTCGAGCTGGTAGTCCTCGCCCTTGTAGTCGGCGGGGGGCATGTCTGCCGGAACGTGCGGCGGCTTGCGCTCGGCGCCCTGATCGTTTTCCAGTGCGTGGGGTAGGGTCGACTCGCTGTAGCGCGCAGCGCGCGTTTTCAGCTCAGCGACGTCCTTGTCCGACAGGCGGACTTGGGCGACTTCGAAGTCCGGCTCGATGCCGGCGCCCTGGATCGATTTGCCCGACGGCGTGTAGTAACGCGAGGTGGTGAGACGCATCGCGCCCTTGTTCGGGCCGAGCGGCAGCACGGTCTGCACCGAGCCCTTGCCGAACGACGTCACGCCCATGACGACCGC
>Ga0138256_10004181_pt1 | contig 15357 bp, 11 predicted proteins | sample KNB2016incub_MG_FD_105486 | JGI IMG/M metagenome (GOLD analysis project Ga0138256, IMG submission 105486) | Active sludge microbial communities from wastewater in Klosterneuburg, Austria - KNB2014incub_MG | ecosystem: Engineered > WWTP > Activated sludge > Unclassified | place: Austria... | reverse complement strand
TGCGAAGCAGTTCCGGCCCATCATCAAGCGCATCTTCGACATCAATCCTGGCGAGAGCACGGACCCCGCCTCCGCTTGGACCGGCATCCTGGGCGTGCTCAATCGCCTGAGCATCCCCATCCGTGACCGGCGCTTCCGGCGCAGGATCAGGGCAGGTGTCGATCGCACGGATACGAAGGTCATCGTGGCCGAAGGCGACTCGTGGTTCCAATACCCCTTCTTCGTTACCGACATCGTGGACCACTTGCTGCGCAATGGCCGGGCTGTATGCAGCCTGGCCGCCGGTGGGGATTGGATCGGCAACATGGTCTATGAGGACCAATACATCACCGAGCTCACCAACTACCAGCCGGAAGTTTTTCTGATCAGTGGCGGCGGCAACGATCTGGTGGGTGGTTCGCGGCTCGCAACACTGATCGATAGGAACCCGCCGCTTCTGTTCGATGCGGAGCTCACCACTGAGGAGACCGGTTGGAAAGCCACCATTGATGCCATGGGCATGGACAATGGCGATGAAGTGCCGGGCTTGACGCGTGGTGAAATGATCGTGCGCGGCGCGCGCTACCTCAACGACGATTTCCGGGCCCTGCTCCGCGTGTTCAAGTGCATGTACCTGCTCACCTTCATCCGTATCGCCCGCAGCCGAAAATTCGGCGACATGATCATCATCACGCAGGGATATGATTTCGCGGTGCCCAACCCGAACAGGTGGGCATGGGGTCCCCCATCACGTTGGGTGCAGAACGGCGAATGGCTATACCGTCCATTGCTGCGCAAGGGTATTTTAGATCGCGACATCCAGCGCAGCGTGATGTCCGCCTGTATCCATTGCTTCAACGAGATGCTCATTGAAGTGGGGCGGCACACCAACAAGGAAACAGGCGGTTCCGGCATGGCCGTGTGGCACATCGACAGCCGGGGACTGCTGAAGGATAAGGATTGGGCGGATGAGCTGCACCCCCATTCTTATGCATTCCGCTGGGTGGCTGATGCCTATGGCTTGGTGATCGATGGCACCTTGGCCGCGAAGGCACCGGACATGGCGCAGACCAAGGTTGTACGGGTGGCCGAGCTGAAGAAGATGGGCGTGATCCCGACCAAACCGCGTTGAGGTTTGGTGCCGCCCACTTGTGCAGGCACATCCCCCGTGTCCCGCGTGAATGGTATGGACTCATGGCTGGCTCTTTCAGGCTCACAGGCTCTGGCCATGCATTGCCTCTGGTATGCCAGGCCTCCCGGCCTCTCTGTATTTAGGTGCATTCCGGCTTCTGGCCTTTGGCTCTTAGACCATCGTGGTACCCTTTGACCTTGTCAACTAATAACTGACATGCAGCAAAGGCACACTCGGTATTCAAGCTTCTTGGCGGCTAAGTGGATTTGGCGGTTTGGCCGTTTGGTGCGTTCAGGCTCAGGCCGTTCTTGTGCTTTGTGGAAAACGGGTACTTTGAGCCGCGAAATGTCCACCAAGCCGCTTTTCCCTGCCGAGCAGAAGACCACCACCCACCTTTCATCCATCAAGGACAATCGCAGTCATGGCAAGGTGGGCGAGTTCTTGAAGGAAGTGATGGCCGAAGGGTGCAAGGTGAGCATCGTGAGCGCCTACTTCACGGTGAACGCGTACCAACAATTGCGTGCAGAGCTGGACAGCATTGAGAGCCTTCGGTTCCTCTTCGGCGACCCGGCCTACTTGCGGGTGAAGGACGAGGACAAGGGCCAGAAGAACTTTAAGCTTACCGATGACGGGTTGCGGATGGCCTCGCAGATGCAGCAGCGCGCGATGGCTAAGGCCTGTGCGGAGTGGCTGGAGAAGAAGGCGGAGATCCGATCCTTGAAGCGCCCCAATTTCCTGCACGGCAAACTCTATCACATCGCCAACACGAACAGGACGGAAGAGGCGATCACAGGCAGCAGCAATTTCACTTCCCAAGGGCTCGGCTTCGGCAACATGCCGAACATGGAGCTCAACATGTTGATCAATGATCGGCGGGATAAGGAAGAGCTGAAACAATGGTTTGAAGAATTGTGGAACGACGACAGCGGTTTGGTGGAGGATGTGAAGGCGCGTGTGCTGGAGGACCTGCGGGAACTGTATGCGGACACCGACCCGGAGTTCATCTACTTCAAGACCTTGTACCACGTCTTCGAGAAATTTCTTCAGGACCAGGACCGTGGCGGGTTGTTGGATGAGCGGACCGGTTTTTACGACAGCGAAGTATGGGACAAGCTCTATGCCTTTCAAAAGGACGGAGCGAAGGGGGCGATCAACAAAATTCTTACCCACGGCGGTTGCATCATCGCGGACAGCGTAGGTCTGGGCAAGACCTTCGAGGCGCTCGCAGTGATCAAGTACTTCGAGCTGTTGAACAAGAATGTGCTCGTGCTCTGCCCGAAGAAGTTGGCGCCGAACTGGACCGTGTATCAGGCCAAACAGAACAGCAAGCTCAATCCGTTTGTGAAGGACCGCTTTCAATACGCCGTCATGTGCCACAGCGACCTGGGCCGCAAGGGCGGCACGTCAGCGCCCAATGGCATCAGCTTGGACGACCTCAACTGGGGCGCGTACGATCTGGTGGTGATCGACGAGAGCCACAACTTCAAAGGCAATCCCAAGGCACGCGAACAGGAGGACGGAAGCGTGAAGATCAACCGGGCGCACTTCCTGTTGGAGCGCATCGTCAAGGCCGGAGTAAAGACCAAGGTGCTGCTGTTGAGCGCCACGCCGGTGAACAACAACCTGCGCGATCTGCGCAACCAGATCAACATCATTGCCGGTGGCGATGATCAAGCCTTGTTCCAGAGCACCGGCATCGCTGAGATCGGGGAAACGTTGCGCTTGGCACAGGTGCAGTTCACCAATTGGGCCGACCCGGAAAAGAACAAGGAGCGCACTACCAAGCAATTGTTGGAACGGTTGGATTCAGCCTTCTTTAAACTGTTGGACGAGCTCACCATTGCCCGCAGCCGAAAGCATGTGGTGCGCTTTTATTCGGACACGGAGATCGGTGAGTTCCCGGCGCGGGACAAGCCGGTGAGCATCAGCCCGGACATCGATCTGGAAGGACGCTTTCCCAGCTATGACACGTTGAACAAAAAAATCCAGGCCTACAAACTGGCCATCTTCAATCCGTCGGCTTTCCTGAAACCCGGTGCACTGGGGAAGTATGAGGTTCTCGTGGGCAAACAGGTCGAGGCTTTCACGCAGGTACGCAGGGAGCACTTCCTCATCGGCATGATGAAGGTGAACTACCTCAAGCGCTTGGAGAGCTCGGTGAACAGCTTCCAAGTGAGCATGGACCGCACGGTGAAGAAGATCGATGCAAGGCTCAAGCTCATCGCCGAGTATGAGGCACGACCGGAGAAGCAGAAGACGATCCCGTTCGATGAACCGCTGGGCGGGAATGAAAAGGACGACAGCGGGGAGGACCAAGAGGATTGGACCGTGGGCAAGAAAGAATATGCCTTGGGCGACATCAAGCTGGACGAATGGAAGGAGGCTTTGAAACAGGACCGGGAACAGCTCAATGAACTCTTCCTGCTCGCACGCGGCGTAGATCCGAAGCACGATGCGAAACTGTATGAGCTGAAGAAGTTGATCGCCAAGAAGGCGATCACGCCATTCAACACAGCCCCGAACGGGAAGCCGAACAAGAAGGTGCTCGTCTTCACCGCCTTCTCGGACACGGCGGAATACATCTACGAGAGCCTGTTGGATTTCGCGAAGCACGAGGTGGCCATGAAGATCGCATTGGTCACCGGCTCGGGCACCAAGACCACGTTCGGTGCGAACGACTTCAACAGCATCCTCACCAATTTCAGCCCGCATAGTAAAGAGCGGAGCAAGCGGGAGCAGATGCCGCAGGAAGGAGAGATCGACATCATCATCGCCAGCGACTGCATCAGCGAAGGGCAGAACCTGCAGGACTGCGACCTCATCGTGAACTACGATATCCACTGGAACCCGGTGCGCATCATCCAACGCTTCGGCCGCATCGATCGCTTAGGCAGCATCAACAAGCGCATCCGTTTGGTGAACTTCTGGCCCACGGACGACCTCGATGCCTACATCAATCTAAAGACGCGCGTGGAGGCCCGTATGGCGTTGGTGGACCTTACCGCCACCGGCGACGACAACCTGTTGGCCGGCCAAGTGGAGGACCTCGTGACCGAAGACCTGAAGTACCGCGATCGGCAGTTGAAACGCTTGAAGGACGAGGTGTTGGACCTGGAGGACATGGGCGAGAACATCAGCCTGACCGACCTTACGCTGGATGATTTCCGCACCGAACTGCTCAGCTTCCTGAAGAGCAATGAAGCGCGCTTGAAGGAGGCACCCTTAGGGCTGTTCGCCGTAGTGCCCAGCCCGCAACATCCGCTCGGGAAAAAGCAATACGGAAACGAGGAGGGATCAATGCCGGATGTGATCAAGCCCGGCGTGGTGCTCTGCTTGAAACAACGCGGCGAGGCCGAGCACGGTGATAGCGTGAACCCCTTGCAGCCCTATTTCCTCGTGTACGTCCGCGATGACGGCACCGTGCGGTTCAACTATGTGCAGGCCAAGCAGACCTTGGAACTTTTCCGCTTGCTGTGCGCCGGGCGCAGTACCGCATGGACGGAACTCTGCCGCATCTTCGATAGCGAGACCAACGGCGGTGCGGACATGAGCCAGTACCATGAATTGATGCAACAGGCCACCGCCGCCATTGCACGGCTCTTCCGCAAACGCGGCGGCCAACAGCTCACCCAGAGCCGAAGCGCCTTGCTTATTCCCGAAACCCAACAAGTGACCACGCCGGACGATCTCGATCTGGTCACCTGGTTGGTGATCAAGTGAGGCATGGCCCGCGAACGCATCTTCCTCAGCAGTGTCCAGAAGGAACTGGCGGCGGTGCGGTGCGCGAAAACAGCGCTGCTGAAGCAGGGCATGATGCTGGAATTGCTTACGGGGAAGGCGCGGTTGGGTGCGCCCGTTGCAACTTTGCCGAAGGAAACGAACTGATGGCCATGGCGCTCCCGATCAACATCGACGACCTCCTCCACGGGGAAAGCGTGGAGTGGGAGCGCATGGAGTTCAAGCAAGGATGGGACCCACAGGATGTCCTGCATTCCATCTGCGCCTTCGCCAACGACTTCCATAACCTCGGTGGTGGGTACATCTTCGTTGGTGTAGCGGAGCAGAACGGACTACCGGTCCTTCCGCCGGCCGGTATCGCGCCCGGGAGCATCGATGCTATCCAGAAGGAGGTCCTGAACTTCGGCTACAACGCTGTTCAACCACAGTACCATCCGGTAGTGGTGCCGCATGTGGTGAGCGATAAGACCATTCTGGTGATCTGGGCACCGGGCGGGCAGCAACGGCCTTATAAAGCTAAACAGTCGTTGGCGAAGGATGAGCAACGTTACCGCTACTACATCCGGCAGAATTCCAGCACGGTGGTAGCGCAAGGCGATTACGAAACCGAACTGCTCTCGCTCGCCGCACAGATCCCCTTCGACGACCGGGTGAACCAGCGGGCCACGGTGGATGATCTGGACCGCGAACGCATACTCGCCTTCCTCAAAGAAGTAGGCAGCGACCTGCTGAGTGAAGCATCCGGACTGAGTACCTTGGAACTGGCCGAACAAATGCGCCTTTTGGATGGCGTAGCGGAAGCGCCGTTCCCGCGGAACGTGGGCCTGCTCTTCTTCAGCAAGAACCCCCAACAGCATTTCCGCGAGGCGCGCATCGAAGTAGCCTGGTTCCCCGATGGACCCGCAGGCGACACCTTCGAGGAGAAGATCTTCACCGGACCGCTGGACCGCATGGTGCGCGAAGCAATGGACTTCATTCAACGCAACTATCTGCACGATGTGGTGACCAAGCACGCCGACCGCGCGCAGGCCACACGCGCGGCGAACTACCCCTATGATGCCATTGAGGAGGCCCTCGTGAACGCGGTGTACCATCGCAGCTACGAGGTGCGCGAGCCCATAGAGGTGCGCATCACGCCGGAAGAACTCACCATCCTCAGCTATCCCGGCCCGGACCGCTCCATCAACATGGAGCAGTTGCGCGCAGGCCGCGCCGTGAGCCGCCGTTACCGCAACCGCCGCATCGGCGAGTTCCTCAAAGAACTGGACCTCACCGAAGGTCGCGCTACTGGAATCCCCAAGATCATCCGCGCCATGCGCGAGAACGGAAGCCCCGCACCGCTCTTCGAGTCCGAGGACGAACGCACCACCTTTCTCGTGCGCCTGCCTGTGCATCTCTTGGCGCAGAGCGCCACCACGCAACCCACCACGCAAGTAGAGGTGCTGAGGGTCAGCGTGTTGGAAGATCTGGCCGCCGCGCTGGGCGCGCCTACCATGCAAGTAACCATGCAAGTAGCAGGACTGGTGGCCAAAATGTTGCGCGCGGTGGAGGGCACCCCCCAGAAAAGCGTGGTCCTGCAAGAAGCAATGGGCTTATTGAATCTGGAGCACTTTCGGAGAGGATATCGAACTCCTTTGAGTCAAGCCGGATGGTTGGTCCGCACCGACCCCGGTAGCCCGAACAGCCCCCAGCAACGCTACCGTCTTACCCCAAAAGGCCAAGCCTGGCTGGACCGCTTCAACACCCTACCCAAGCCATGAGCAGCACCCGCGCATACGTCGCGCCTCGCTGCGCGCAACTCAATTCGCAAGCCACCTCGCAAGCCAATGGGCTGAGGCACATGGCCATAGTGGGACATACAGCAGCGCCTGACACGCCTACCTCGCAACCCACCCAGCAAGTCGAGGCACTGAAGGTCAGCGTGTTGGAGGAGTTGTCTGCCGCGATGCTCGCGTCCACCGACTCCCTGCTAAACTGGCGGGATACAGGACTGAAAAACACCTCTTTGAGGTCTAGCCCGCCATTATCCCGCCATTCCGGCGGGATAGGTCCGTTACGAATTGCCTTGGGGTGCCTATCCCCCAATTATCCCCCAGAAATTGGGGGGGTGCACCTATCCTCGCGCGAGCGTCCGATACGTATCGGACCACGCCCGTGCGCTCCCCGCTTTAGCCCCGTCAGCATCCCATTGAAAAACGCATGAGCCCCACCGAGACCAAAAAGGCCATCCAAGAAGCCATCGAAGGCTTCGCGAACGAAGACCTGACCACCGCCGGTCTGCATCTCTTCCGCACGCTGGGCTACCGCACCGATGTGCGCATGCCACTGCCGCAGCGCAGCTACACCGACTTCGCCGAGATCTTCGTGGGCGGCAAGAAGCTGGATACCGCCAAGGCCTTCACCGACCATTGGGCGAGCGTGGACATGCTCTTCCAGCTGAGCGCCGACCACTTGACCAAGCAGGACAATTTGTTCAAGAACGAGCAGGTGGACCGCACCATCATCGAGAGCTATGTCTTCTTCGCCGTCGAGCTGAAGGCCAAGGGCAGGGACAAACAGTGGACGCGCACCGACCTCAGCCAGATCACCCGTGAGGTGAACAAGCTCTTCGCTATGCCGGTGATGATCCTGTTTAAGTACGCCGACACGCTCACGCTTTCCATCATCGACCGGCGCCTGCATAAGAAGGAAGCCAGTAAGGATGTGTTGGAGAAGGTGACGTTGATCAAGGACATCCGCACCGCCGGGACGCACCGCGCGCACATCGAGATCCTCTTCGACCTCAGTTTGGAGGAGCTGCGCAAGAAGCATGGCTTCACCACATTCCCGGACCTGCACAAGGCCTGGCGAAAAACACTTGATACCAAGGAGCTCAACAAGCGCTTCTTCAAGGAACTGGCGCATTGGTATTTCCATGCGGTGGAGGTGGCGGAGTTCCCGGAAGATGTGGAAAAGGACCGCGAGAAGCGCAATGCCATCAACATCATTCGCCTCCTCACCCGGCTCATGTTCGTGTGGTTCCTGCGGGAGAAGAACCTCGTACCGGACGCGCTCTTCGACCCCAAAGCGCTGAAGAAGATCCTGAAGCCGGATAGCAAAGAGGAAAGCCTCTACTACAAGGCCATCCTGCAGAACCTCTTCTTCGCCACGCTCAACACCGAGATGGGCAAGCGGGAATTCCGTGCCGAGCCGGATAAGGGCCAAAGCCGGCACTTCTTCATCCACAACGTATTCCGCTACGAGAAACATTTCGCAGAGCCGGAAAGCACGTTGAAGGAACTCTTCGAACCCATCCCCTTCCTCAACGGCGGCCTCTTTGAATGCTTGGACAAGCAGGTGGAGGAAAAGGAAAAGCTCACCAGCATCCGCATCGACGGCTTCAGCGACCGGGGGGACAACCCGCTGCACATGCCGGACAGCCTCTTCTTCGACGCCGAGGGACAGGAATGGGACTTCAGCAAAGTGTACGACAGCAAGAAGCCGCGGAAGGAAAAGGTGCGCGGCCTCATCGACATCCTCGGCAGCTACAAATTCACCATCGCCGAGAACACGCCGATCGAGGAGGAAGTGGCGCTGGACCCCGAACTCCTGGGCAAGGTGTTCGAGAACCTGCTGGCCAACTACAACCCGGAGACCAAGACCACGGCCCGCAAGCAGACCGGCAGCTTCTACACCCCGCGCGAGATCGTGAACTACATGGTGGACGAATCGCTCATCGCGTACTTGAAAAATGCGTTGGTGGGTGAGGGGGGTAATGGAGGTGATGGAGGTGATGGAGGTCAGGAACCAGAACTCCGGCATCTCCTTTCCTACACCGAAGAACCCCACCAATTCTCCAAGAAGGAACGTGACGCGCTCATTGCCGCCATCGATAGTTGCAAGATCCTCGACCCTGCCTGCGGCAGCGGGGCTTTCCCCATGGGCATGCTGCACAAGCTGGTGCACGTGCTGCACAAGCTGGACCCGAAGAACACGCAGTGGAAGGAACGCCAGCTCGAGAAGGCCGCGCAGTTGGACGACCCCGACATCCGGGAGCGGACCGAGGCCGACATCGAGGATGCGTTCGCCAACAACGCGTTGGACTATGGCCGCAAGCTCTACCTGATCGAGAACGGCATCTACGGCGTGGACATCCAGCCCATCGCCATGCAGATCGCCAAGTTGCGCTTCTTCATCAGCTTGGTGGTGGACCAGCAGGTGGATCATAAACGCGACAACCTCGGCGTGCGCCCCCTGCCCAATTTGGAGACCAAGTTCGTGGCGGCCAATACGCTAATGCGCCTGAATGCCGAAAAGCGTGACCTCTTCACCAACCCGGATATTGATGAGAAGAAGGCCAAGCTGAAACGTGTCCGACACGATTACTTCGAAGCGCGCACGCCGAAGACAAAGGAGAAGTGTCGCCAGAATGACAAGACACTACGTAAGGAACTAGCTGAATTGCTACAACAGAACCACGAGTTCCAACCCAACGAGGCCAAGATGCTCGCCGCATGGGACCCGTATGACCAGAATGCCAGCGCGCCCTTCTTCGATCCAGAGTGGATGTATGGCTTAGGTGCTGGTTTCCATATAGTCATCGGCAACCCGCCCTACGTGCGGCAAGAGACCTTCAAAGAGATCAAGCCTGAATTGCAGGCGCGGTACCCGGAAACCTTCACGAGCATCGCGGACCTCTTTACCTACTTCGTACAAGCTGGGCACGATTTATTGGCAGCCGATGGCTTGTTCAGCTATATCGTGAGCAACAAGTGGATGCGCGCCAACTACGGACAAAAGCTCCGCGCCTTCTTGGGCAAGCAAACGCTATTGCAACTGTTGGACTTTGGCGAGCAGCCTGTCTTTGAGGCTACTGCATATACCTGCGTGCTGCTGTCGCAGAAGCGCACACCTGCGAAGGCACATGCCGTGCGCACCTGGAGCTTTACCGACCTGCCCCTGCACGACCTACCCGGCTTTATGGCCACGCATGCGTACCACCAAGAACAAAGTGCTTTTGTGCAGGCCGATTACCGCATTGGCGATGCCGCAGCTGAAGCCTTGATGATAAAGCTGAAAAGCCAAGGCACCACGCTGGGCGACTACCTGAAGGGTGGCATCAACTACGGAATAAAGACCGGCTACAATAAGGCCTTTGTGGTCGATAAGGCTACGCGGGACGCTCTCATCAAGGCAGACAAGCGAAGCAAGGAGGTGATAAAGCCTTTCTTGGTGGGGAAGGATATAATTAGATATGCTCATGTTGAACCCATGAGCTACTTGCTCTTCATCCCTTGGCATTTCCCATTGCATGAAGACAAGGGTGTTCAAGGAGCCTCGATGAAGGCTGAAGGTGCGTTCAAGAAATCGCATCCCGCAGTATACCAGCACTTACTCCAGCACAAGACCAAGCTCTTGGAGAGGAATAGAGAAGAGACGGGCATCCGGTATGAATGGTACGCTCTGCAACGTTGTGCCGCAACCTATTTCAAGGAGTTTGATCGAACGAAAATCCTTTGGCCAGGAATCTCGGGAATGGCGGCCTCGTTTGGCTATGATGAAACTGGTGCGTATGGGAACGACAATACACAGATCGTGTTCACGGATGAGAAGTGGGTATTAGGTGTCTTGAACTCTTCGGTTTCCACCTTCTTCTTGGAAAATGTCTGCGATAAAGTGCAAGGAGGATACTTCCGTCTGAAGATGATTTATGTCGAGCAGTTTCCGACGATTGTTCCCGCAGCCAAAGACAAAGCGCAGTTGGAGAGGCTGGTGGTAAAGCGATTGGGAATGAAACTGGGTGCTGAGGCGGTGGAGGTGGAGCGAGAGATCGATCAAGTGGTGTATGGGCTTTACGGTTTAACGGCGGAGGAGATAGCGGTGGTGGAGGGGAGTGGGAAGAAGAAGGCCAAGGCCACTGCCACCCTTCCCATCGACTCCGCTCAGGGCGGGCGCTCAGGGCAGGCAGAAAATGAGGACCCACCGAAAAAGCGAAAGGCCACCCTTCGGCAAGGCTCAGCGCCAGAGCCGGACCCTTTCGCGTAGCGGCTCCTCCACAGGCCAAGGAGAAGACCGCCGCCACGCACAAGGCCAAAGCCCCCCGCAATGTCATTCCGGGCTCGCCCCGGAATCGCGCAAAAGTTGAGCGCACCGCACCCATACCTATCCACGCCACCGAGCGCGAGGATGTGTTGCAGGTCATAAGGCAAGTGTTCAGCACCGGCGGCGCCCGCGACCGCGAAACAGCCCTGCGCGATGTGGCACAAGCCATGGGCTACCAACGCGTGGGCACCGCCATCCGCGATGTGCTGCACCGCGACCTGCTCACCGCCGTGCGGCGCGGTATCCTTCAGAACGAAGGCGGCGAACTGCGCCTCTTCGCCCGCAACCTCACCGAGTACCACCGCGACGACCTGAAGGCCAATTTCCTTTCCGCCATCGGCCCCTCATGGATCGCCCGCGACGAAGCCATCCGCCGCCTCGCCCGCTGGCTGGGCTTCGCCCGCACCGGCAAGGAGATGATGAAGGAAGGAAGAAGCGTGATCAATGGGTTGATCAGGATGGGGGAGTTGGAGAGTGAGGGGCGGGAGATGGTGAGGAAGGTGTGAGACGTATTGATCTGAACAAGCGAATGGAGAACATTACAACCCCTGGCTATTACATGGTGCGGGCCATGGCCTCCAACGAGGAGGACTTCAAGGTCTTCCAGTCAAACGCTGTAGTAGCAGTGGGGTGGAGCGATATCGATTTCCGGGAATATCTGGGTCGCGAGGTTGAACTGTTAGAGCGTGTACGTGAAGAATACTACGCCAACCCCGATTTGGACAAAAGATATGTGGGGCGGAAGCTCGCTCAAGTGCGACGCTTCATGGCTTTGAAGCCCGGCGACAAGGTGATCGTACCATACTATGATGGGGTTCAGCTGTGCACAGTGAAAGGGGAGCGCATGCACGACCCTAAGGCGTTGGATGCCGATTTGGCTAATCAGATATCGGTCAGTTATCAATGCATCCCTGGTGGATCGGAACACAAGGTTGTGCGTCGGAAGGATCTATCCGAGGCGTTGGCACGTCGCCTGCGCGTCAGGGGTTCGGTGGTTTCGGACCTGGACGAATTCGCGTCGGAAATGGGCCACATGTTCGTCCAGGATGGCTACACCTACACCGGGGAGCTTGCGCGGAAGGATGAGCGCCTGAAAGAGAAATTCAAATTGACGCTCTTGGACCATATCCGCTCAGGGGCTACAGGTTTGGAAACGGGAGGGACCGGTCTGGAGCACCTAGTGGCGGAGCTGTTCAAGGCCGAAGGGTATGAGGTGAACCTGCCGGGAAAGCGCTACTTCAAGGAAGGCGATGCGGACGTGGAAGCGGTCCGGTCAGACCTGTTCCATGAAGTCAGCGTGCTTGCCCAAGTGAAGCACCACAGCGGCATCACCGACCGGCATGGATTGGACCAGCTTCTGCGGATAAAGGCCGTAGAGGAAGGGCAGGATCGTATCTACGTATTGGTGACGACTGCCGAGTTGCGGCCAGAGTTGGTGGAAGAGGCCCAAGGCCTAGGGGTGATCACGATCGATGGCCCGGCCTTGATGGATTGGTTGGCGAACCGGCTCGATGTCTTGAGTAGCACATGGCGCTTGCGGCTGGGTATCAGCGAAGTGCCCAGACTGGTGGAATAATGATCAACCCGCTTGTCGACGGGAATTGGCTGCTGAAGCCGTGCAGGCTGGTGAAAGTCGACAGCAGCTAAGGCGGTATGGACAGCCAAGCCTTAACAACTTGCAACGGGGGCTCATTCGTGGGTCATGCACAGACCCGCTAAATTCGTACCGGTGACACCGCCCATGTATTCCCCAGAAGCTTTGAGCAGGCCGCCAGTGGTGGAGGCCATCTATGGTATCCAGGCCATTACCCCGGCAGACTTGGACCAAGTGTCGGTGATGGAGCGGTTGCGTCCGCTATTGCCTGCGGATTACACCGTGCAGGAGAACGTGGATCACTTTAACATCGAGTTGAAGCGCGAAGGCGATGGTCCGTTACAATCCAAGCACACACAAGCTTGGTCGGGGGCAAAGCTGACCAGTACCGATGGTAAAGTAGTGGCCCACTTCATGCGTTTCGGGATTTTCGTGAGCTTTCTCGCTTACCGGAGTTTTGAAGAGGCAAGGCCTTTGGTGCAGCAACTTTGGGAGGCCTATGTGAAAGCCTTCAGCCCGGTATTGGTCAATAAGCTATCCATCCGTTACATCAACCTGCTCAACCTTCCGTTTGAAGAAGGCCGTGTTAACTTAGAGAAGTATTTCAAAGTGAACCTGCATTTTCCGGATGAGCTATCGAGCACGATGGAGCACTTCCACCAGCAGTTCGTCATCCGCGACCCGGATAACGATGTGCCGGCCCGCGTGATGATCTCCAGTGTACGTGAAGAGGATGGTAAGTTGGTGGTGGTATTCGACCAAGAAGGATATATAGAGCGCCAGTGGTCGGCCGAGGACACTACTATTTGGGATGACTTCAATTTGGTCCGGAATTGGACCTATCACATTTTCAGGGCAACACTTACAGACGCATGTTTAGAGACCATCAACAGTTAGAGGAGGCCTACCGCGCCACCATGTTGTGCGGCTCGTCCCGAAGTGACTTCGCTGTTCGCTCGTCGGAGGTCAAGGTCCCTCGGGTCTGGATCACAAGGGGATTCGGGAGCGATGGATTGGTTGTCTCCTTGCAGCGACAGGAAGTGGAAGAGGCGTTGAGCGCCTTGAAAGCCGTTTATGAGGAGGCAAGCCTGCCCGGTTGGGCCGGTGAAGGGTCTGAGCCGGTACACCCATTGACCTACGACATGGCACAGCGCTTCCTTACCGCCTTGCCTACGAGCATGCCAGCGCCCGAGGTGAACGTGGATCCCGATGGTGAGATCTCGTTTGATTGGGACCTTGGTCGCGACCGTTTGCTGGCCGTGAGCATCAGCCTTGCCGGTCGCCTCAGCTTCATCTATCGGAACCGTTCGATCCGCATGCGCGACACGCTGTGGTTCATGGATGACCAGATCCCGGATGAATTGGTCGGTCTCTTCCAGAACCTGAAGCGCTGATCCATGTTGCCGTCGGGTCTGGCTGCACTGGTTGCTCCTGAAGAGGTCATTGCCAGGCATATTTTCCGGTCGGGAGATATCAAGGGTAAGACCGGAGAAAGGGCAACACCGAAGCGACAAGCCTATATGCCTCTTTTCGATGGGCGGTCCTCATCTTGGGTGATCTCGGTGAGCAGGACCGAATTACTGACTGATCAGATCGCGGTCGAACGTAATGGCATTCAAGTGGGGGATGGTAAGCGCGTATTCTTGGCGTACACGCGTATCACTGCCGCCGACATCAGGTCGGTCGATTGCGTGGATCGCCAGCGAAGACCAGTGGGTAAAATGGACGTCGTGGCGGAAGAACCCCCGGCCTTCCATGCACATCTGGTGAAGTACCCGGAACTGATCGAGGGGGAAAGCCCGAAGCTACTTCAGATGGAATGTGCGCAGGAGTTAGCCAACCGCTCTTCTCCCGTAACGTGGCGCACGCTTCCATTGGAAGATTGGGAGAAGAAGATCGGGGCCAAGTAGTGCGGGTCGCCGAGAAATAACGTTAGTCCTTGTTGAGCCATCGGTCAACGAGCAAAAGCCCAATTCCAAGGCCAGCTTCTTGCAAGCCTTTCCAATACAGCAAGGTGATTGCAGCTATCAACAGATACTGCTTCCAATTACGCGGATGGCGGGAGGTGTTTTTTGCTTTCACATATCTATACAACGTGGACACCTCACGGGATTAAAGATTGAACCTCCTATTCGCTGGCATGGATCTTTCGCTCGCGCAAGAGGTTCCGCCTTGTAGTACTAATGCATTACAGGCGATCAATGCAAAACCTAAAGGGCCGAATTGCGCCTGAAAGCCTGAACCCGCCAAAGGCCTGAGCCAAAGCCAAGAGACAAAGGGACCTGAAAAACCAAGAAGCCTGGAAATACCTTGCCCGGCGGCTCACTTCCCCAACTGCAAGTGAACCGCTCCGTGCCCTATTTGTGAGCAATGCCCTAGCTTGGCCCTGTGCGAGACCTGGAACCCAACACCGCCTTGGTCGCCATCGTGCCCAGCCGCCGCGATTGGGAGTTGGTGCGCACGCAGGGCTGGTACCGCATCCCGGTGCGCACGGCTCCGGAGATGGTGAAGGAAGGGGAGGTTACCCACATCGCCTTCTACTTCCCCAGTGAATTCGGCGAGGAGAAGTACTCCATACGTTGGTATGCTCCGGTAGAGGACATCACGATCCGGAAACGGAAGGAACTGCTGGATGATCCCCGGCATCGCAATGCGGACGAGGATTATTTCACTCTCCCGCAGGGTCTTCCGTCTCGGCGACCCTGCGGCTCCCGAAAGCCGCAATACCTTGAGGACCTACTTCCATAAAGCTGTCGTTTATTGAACCCAGTATTCTTGATCCACTCCATGCCCATGCAAGTAGAAAGAGAGATCACCACCATCAACCGCGGGT
>Ga0138256_10004180_pt1 | contig 15359 bp, 12 predicted proteins | sample KNB2016incub_MG_FD_105486 | JGI IMG/M metagenome (GOLD analysis project Ga0138256, IMG submission 105486) | Active sludge microbial communities from wastewater in Klosterneuburg, Austria - KNB2014incub_MG | ecosystem: Engineered > WWTP > Activated sludge > Unclassified | place: Austria... | reverse complement strand
GAGGTACAATCAAAAAGTGTGGAAATGAACGGCAGACGGTGGCACCTTCTCGGGTAACCCAGTCACCCCCGGGAGAATCCCGGCATCGAAAAGGAGCCACCGCCCGTGACCAAGATCGACAATTCTGAAGCGTCGTCAAGCCCGACCTGGCCGTCGTTGGAAGCGTTCGTCCGTGACCAAGTGCAGGCGTGCCTGCAGCGCGTGCTGGAGGAAGAAGTGGAAGAGCTGCTGGGCCGTGCCAAGCATGTGCGTCGTGCCACCGAGTCGACCGGCTATCGCAACGGGTACGCGAAGCCGCGGCAGCTCGCGCTGCTCAACGGCACGGTGACCGTGCGTCGTCCGCGCGTGCGGAAACTGGATGAGCGCTTCGTGAGTCGCGTGTTACCGCTGTTCCAGCGCCGCACGCCCGAGGTCGCGCAGTTGTTACCCGAGCTCTATCTGCATGGCTTGGCGAGTGGCGACTTCACGCTCGCGCTGCGCGGCCTGCTCGGCGACGGGGCCCCACTGAGCGCGAGTAGTGTGCAGCGTCTCACGGAGGACTGGCCGCGCGACTATACGCGCTGGCAGCAGCGGGACTTGTCGACGCTTGAGCCGGTGTACGTGTGGGCCGACGGCATCTACGTGAAGGCCGGGCTCGAGTCGACCAAGGCCGCGCTGCTCGTACTGATCGCGGGCTTAGCCGACGGGACGAAGGTCGTGCTCGCGGTCGAGAGCGGGCATCGCGAGTCGACGGAGAGCTGGGCCGAGATCCTGCGCGATCTGACGGCGCGGGGACTGCGGGCGCCGGCGTGTGTCATCGCCGATGGCGCCTTGGGTTTGTGGAGCGCCGTCGCGCAGGTATGGTCGAACGCCGCCGAACAGCGCTGCTGGAATCATAAGCTCCGCAACGTGGTCGATGCGGTGCCGCTCAAGCAGCAGCCCGACGTGCAGGCGGCGGTACAGCGCATCGCGGCGGCCGAGTCGGCGGCGGAGGCGGAGCACGAACGGCAGGCGTTTCATCGCGCGTATCGGCTGCGCTTTCCCAAAGCGTGCGAACGACTGGATCGGGACTGGGCGCGGATGCTCACGTACTACCAGTTTCCGAAAGAGCACTGGCGTCATCTCCGGACCACCAACGTCGTCGAATCACCGTTTGCGGCCGTGCGGCTGCGCACGAGTGCGGCAAAGCGCTTCAAGAAGGTGGAACGCGCGACGGCGATCATCTGGCGCTTACTCCTCATCGCGGAGCAGCGCTTCCGCAAACTGAACGCGCCCGAGTTATGCCGTGATGTCTTCCGTGGCGTGCGCTACACCGACGGTGTCGAAGTCTCTGCAGTCCCCACCATCCGGAAGGCCGCCGCCTGACGCACGTTTACACACTTCTTGACGAGACCTCTCTCGGATGGATCGCTGTCCTGTCAGCGTCTGTCATGCTGAACGGCTGCACGGATGAAAAGATTGTCTATCGCGACAAGCCGCTATTCGAAACACCAGTTTCGGTCGCTGCCGGCTTTGTCGGATATCAATCCGCAGAATCCAAAACGACCACATGTGGCTCGTGCCACATCGAAGTGGCCGGGCAGTGGAAGGAAACCAAACACGCCAGCGCCTGGTCGACGCTGCAGGCCAACAGTGGCAAGAAGGGCTACTGCGAAGCGTGTCACTCGGTGAACAACAATGGCAACGGCACGGCGGATACGCTCGCCGGCTGGCGCACCACGAAGTCCGCACGGTATCAGGACGTGCAGTGCGAATCGTGTCATGGTGCGGGCCTCACGCACATTTCGAATCCGAACAAGAGCAATGTGCCGCTCGTCTCGCTCAAGGCATCGTCCGGATTCAGCAATGGCTGCGGCACGTGTCACACGGGGACGCACAACCCATTCATCGACGAGTGGAAGTTGTCGGGACACGCCACCCTGACGAAGTCGAAGAGCAGCGCGTGGCGTGCACAGACCGACTCGGCGTATTGCCAGGGTTGCCACACCGGGCAGGGCGCGCTGAAGAACTGGGGCATTGCTGCAAGCACGAATTACAAAGAGAAGAACAAAGGCCCGGGTGACACACTCACGATCACCTGCGCCATTTGCCACGACCCGCACAGCAAGACGAATTCTGCGCAGCTCCGGTACCCGATCAACGTGAACAACACGGAGCAGAATCTGTGCATGAAGTGCCATAACCGGCGCAGCGTGCCAGATCCGACATCCTCACGTGGTCCGCACTCGGCAGAAGGCGCCTTCCTGACCGGCGAGGCCGGCTGGGTTCCCCCCGGTATGGAAATCCCCGGCGGCGTTGATCGCATTCAGACCACTCACGGCTCCACCGCGAACCCGCGGTTGTGCGCCGGCTGTCACGTGGCGAAGTACACGGTCACCGATGCAACGGGTGGATTCGTTCAGAACGTGACCGGCCATCGATTCTTGCCGACGCCCTGCGTCGATGCGAACGGTGCCCCGACGGTTGCGCAGACCTGCACCCCGGCGCAGCGCAGCTTCAAGAGCTGCACGGCCAGTGGCTGTCACGGTTCGGAAAATGCGGCCCGCACCGCGATGTCTGTGGCCGAGACCCGCATCAAGAACCTTGCGATTGAGACCAATCGCCTGGTGGCCATCGTCAAGACCACGCGTCCGACCGAGTTCAGCACCACGGACAACAAGATCACCACCGCCGAAGGCTCCGCGTTCAATTCTGCGGCGGCATACAATCCGACGTCGGGTGTGATGTCCGGCAACACCGTGCACAACCCGTATCTCATGGAAGCGCTGCTCACGGCGAGCATCGCGCAACTCAAGAAGGATTACGGCGTCGCCATCGTCGTCGGTCTTGATCTGAGCAACACCATGTTGAATCGCTCCGCCGGAACGAAATGATCGTACGCACCACAGCGCGTGCCGGACGGCGGACTGATCCGCTTTCCGGCACGTCGCTGGTCCGGAGCACAGATTCATGATCATGGCGAACGGCATTGTTCACGGGTTGCTGTGGCAGGTGGCCGCAGCGGCGCAGGACTCCTCCTCGATTCCCAGCAGCGGGGTCGCGAGTCCGCTGGTCGTCAAGAACCCCGTGCCCGGCCCCGTGGGCCAACTGTTCCAGCTCGCATTCAACATGCCGCGCTGGGTGCAGTGGGGTGGCATCATTGTCGCGGCGATCGTTGCCCTGATCGTCCTGCGCATCATGTACATTCGGCGCGCCGAGATCAGTGCCTGGCTGGCACAACGGTCTTCGGCCTACAAAATGGGCCTCGCCGCGCTTGCGGCCGTCATGTTGCTGGGTGCTGGCGGCGTAGGGTACGCCGGCAATCACTACATGCAGCACAACAACGACTTCTGCGTTGGTTGTCACGTCATGGGCGACGCATGGGGTGCATTCCAGCGGTCGGAGCACAAAAAGCTGGAATGTCATGACTGCCACCGGCAGTCGATCTTTGCGTCGGCGCGGCAGTTGTACTTCTGGGTCGCCGAAAAGCCCAACGATATTCCCAAGCACGCCAAGGTGCCCACGCGCATCTGCGCCGAGTGTCACGTGCAGAACGACGCCGACAGCTCCTGGAAACGCGTCGTGAACACCGCCGGTCATCGCCTGCACCTCAAGAGCGATTCGGCGTCGCTCAAGGGAAAGGTGGAATGCGTCACCTGCCACGGGCAGGAAGTCCACGAGTTCAAGTCGGTCGACAAGACGTGCGGACAGTCCAACTGTCATGCGCCCAAGGACACCAAGATCGTCCTTGGCGCGATGGCCGGTCAGACGTCGCAGCACTGTACCGGCTGTCATACGTTCTCACGGGTCGTGCCCGAGAACATCTCGATGGACTCGACGCGCAAATTCCTGTTGGCGAACGGCACCGCGGACAGTTGCCTCGGCTGTCATGAGATGAACGTCCGCATGAAGAACTTCTCGCCGCAGTCGGATCGTGGACACAACGGCGTCTGCGGCACCTGTCACAATCCGCACACGCAGAAAGAGCCCAAGGACGCATACAAGTCATGCGCCGCCAGCGGCTGTCACACCGATCTCGAGAAGCGCGGGCAGTTCCACACCGGGCTGGCAAAACACACCACCGCGTCATGCGGCGAGTGCCACAAGGCGCACGAGTGGAAAGCGGTGGGTCGTGAGTGCATCGACTGTCACAAGACGATCTTCACCAAAGAGCCACCACGCGCCTCGTCATCAGACGAGGCGCAGGCGCACGACCCGTCGCTGTTGCGGCCGATCGCCTGGCACCGCGCGACACCCCGCCGCCGTGGACGCGGCGCGGTGCACACGGCGCGTCGGCGGCCTCCGCGTTCGGAAGCCCGCGTCGTCAGACATGTCGCCTTGCAGCCGCCTGTCAGGAGCGACGCCAAAGCGGAGCCCAAGCTTGCCGCGCCGCCCAAGGACAACCCGGCGTTCTCCCACCGCATCCACCGCGTGCTCTCATGCGGTGGATGTCACGATCAGAAGAACACGCACGGGACGGTCACCGTCCGCAAAGCCGATGAGTGCGCGGCCTGTCATCACTCCGCCGAACGCAGCGTGTCCTGTGAGGGCTGCCACAAGAAGGGCGGCAAGCTCGAGAAGGCGATCCCGCGCAGCGTCACGATGAAGACCAGCGCCGACACACCGGCGCGTACCCGCACGCTGCCCTTTGCACACCGCACGCATCGCGATCTCGACTGCAAGGGGTGCCACACGTCCGGCATTCGCCTTGGGGTGACACGCGATTGTCAGTCGTGCCACAAGGAGCACCACGTCGCCGAACGCACCTGCGCGACGTGTCATGTGCCCGCCAAAGACCTGCATCTGCGCGACTCGCATGAAGGGTGCGCTGGGTCGTCATGCCACAGCAACGCCGAGGTACTGGCATTGACCCCGAGCCGGACCGTGTGCCTGGCCTGTCACACCGAGCAGGTGAACCACAAACCGAAGCGGGAGTGCGCGGAGTGCCACGGGGTCCAGTGGGGGACCTCGGCGCTCGCGCGCCGGTGACGCGGCGTCGCCGTCGATGACCCGCCGCTTACCGCCGCACTCGGCATCGCCACACCCAGCATCGCCGCTGGCAGCCCGGCAATTGTCTGCACGGCAGTCGTCCGCACGGCGCCTGCGGCGCGCGACGCGCCTGGCGCTGGGCGGATTGGCACTCGCGGCGAGTACGACGCCGGGCATCGTGCACGCACAGGGCGTGCTCGTGAAGGGCGCGACGACGGTGCGTTTTCTGGAACTGCGGCCGTACGTCGACGACTCCGTCTTGTTTGACTCGGACCTGCCGGGATCGGTGGACTACAAGCAGTTGCCGGATGGCCGCGTGGTGCGCTGCATCTCTGGGGATGCATACTGTCGATTCAAGACCGCCGGTCGTGTGGCCAATGCGCTGCCGCTGATGCAGGACCTGCAATTCACCGCGTGGGGGCTTGGCCGCCGAATCAGTCTGCATTCGGATGTCCGCATTCGCAGCGCGATGGGTTCGCAGCCCGCACTCTGGCCGCGCGCCCAGGATACGTTCGATGCGCTCACCGCCTACATCCAACTGGATCGCTCGAAATTCACCGCGCGCGCCGGACGGCAGTACGCGGTGTCGGGGCTCGGTGTCTACAACTTTGACGGGGCCACGATGGTGGTCCGTCCATCGCGCCACGTCACCGTTGAGGGGTTTGGTGGACTGAGTCTGGCGCAAGCGCTGAACGAATCGGTCACCACCAGTGAAATCGCCACCGTGGACGAGCTCCCACCGGATCGGAACGCGTATCTGGTGGGCGCGCAGGTGCGCGTACGCGCTGAAGATCGCGGCGCGTTCAACGCGCTCTATCAGCGAGAGGTCCGGAGCAATCGGTCGGCGCTGTGCAGCGAACGCATCGCGCTCGACGGCATGTATCAGGTCAAACACATCGCCCTCGAAGGCGCGTACACGCAGGATCTGGCGTCGAATGTGATCAACGAGATGCGGCTGCGCGTCCGCTATCCATCGCTGCGGCAGACCGAACTCTCGATTGAAGCGCGGCGCTTTCGTCCGTTCTTCGAGCTGTGGACGATCTGGGGCGCCTTCGCACCGGTCGGCTTTGACGAAACGCGTGTACAGGCAGCGTGGCACAACGCGGAACACACCATCTCCTTCGATCTGCACGGCGCTCGGCGCGCGTGGCAGGAAACAAGCGCGGGATTGGACTTCGCCCCGCTGCGCGCCGAAGGGTGGCGTGTCGGTGGCGGTGCCCTGTGGCGTCCGTCGGCCTCGATCTATACCAACGTCGAGTACAGCGCGGACGTCGGCTTCGGCGCTTCGCGCAGCGAAGGCGACGTCGGCATTCACTACGATCGTGGACGCATGTTCGTCGGCGCGACCGCCTCAGCGTTTCAGAGTATCTACGAATTCCGGGTCGGTACGGCTCGGGTCTTTGGATTTGGCGCCGACCTGGGGTGGCGCGTGAATCCCGACGTGCGCCTCGTGACAGAAGCGACCGTCTATCGACAGGCGGCGCTCAACGGCGCACCGTCGGGCGATTGGAATCAGCGGCGCGCCACGGCTCGGTTTGAGTGGGTGCTGGGCGCCGATCCAGGTTCGCGCACGGTGAATGCGGCGGCACGAAAGGCGGCTGCGCGAGCCGGCACGTCCATGAGCCGGCTCGCGTCGTCCACACCGGCGGGGCGGTCGGCACCGTTACCGGCCGCGGCCGGGTCGCCGGAGCGGCGTCCGTGATGCGAGTGCGTCAATTCACGCGTCGTGCGCGCTCGCATGACTGGCGTTCGCACGGCGTGCGCGCTGTGGCCGCCTTGTGCGTCGCCATCGCTCTGCTATCGATTGTGCCGATAGCGCCGACGTTGCATGCCCAGGCCGCGCCGACGGCCGTTCGTTTTCCGCACGACAAACACGACAAGCTGTTTCCGCAGTGCGCGGGATGCCACGCCGGTATTCCGACGGGTGACCGCGTCAGGAGTTTCCCCGACTCCGCGCTGTGCGGCCAGTGTCACAATGGCCGCGACAAAAAGAAGGTGGCGTGGCTCGCGCCGACCCGAACGCCGAGCAACCTCCGCTTCTCCCACGACACGCATCGTCAGCAAACAGGCGAAGCCGGCGCACAATGTCAGTCGTGCCATGCGGCGCCGAACGCCAAATGGATGCATGTGGAGCGTGCGAAGCCGGCCCAATGCCAGGGATGCCACACCCACCGCACCAGCGGCCACCTGGCCGCCGAAACACGGTGCACCACCTGTCACGTACCCCTGACGAAAGCCACCGAACTGTCGGTGGCTCGGATCTCGGCGTTTCCGAAACCGGAAACGCACCAGCGTGCCGACTTTGCCGAGAAACACGGCGCGATCGCCAACCTTGTGCCACAGTGCGCGACATGTCACGCGCGCGAAAGTTGTGCGCGCTGTCATGTGAACGCCGCCGACTTTGAAGCCCGATTCAACCTTGCCCCAGATCCGCGTGTGGCCACGCTGATCTTGATGGCGGGCAATCTGGCGACCTATGGCGTGCCCGCCTCGCACGCCTCAGCGACCTTCCGGAAGGCGCACGGAGCGATGGCGCGAGCCAACGTGCAGTCATGCGCCAATTGCCATGCGCGGGCAAGCTGTCTGGCCTGCCACACCGGCTCCGGTGGCGCCGAGATCGTCGCGCAGATTCCGCTTGCCGAACCGGGCGGCGCGAGCGGGGCCAAACTCAAGTCCAACACACTGCTCACTACGCGCGCGTTGCCGTGGCGGTTGACCCCGAACGATCCCGTCCCGGCCGGTGCACTCGCCATCGGGCGCGCCAAGATCCAACGCGGCACACAAAAGGACACCACCCCAAGAGCCGTGGTGCACCCTGAGGGGTACTCGCGCAACCATGGGGTGCAGGCATCCACGTCGCAGCCGTCGTGTGATGGGTGCCACACCCGCAGCTACTGTGCCGAGTGTCACGCTGGCGAAAGCAGTCGCCGTTTCCACCCCATCAACTTTGTTGGACGGCATGCCCCGGACGCCTGGGGACGTGAAGTCGACTGCCAACAGTGCCACAACCGCGAGGTGTTCTGTCGCGGATGTCACATTCAGGTTGGCCTGAGTTCGAAGGGACGCAGCAATGTCGGCTATCATTCAGCAGTACCGCTGTGGACGCTGCAGCACGGACAAGCCGCCCGGCAGAATCTCGCCTCGTGCACCACGTGTCATGCGCAGAAGGATTGCATGCAGTGTCATGCGCAGGGAGGCCGAGGCATCAACCCGCACGGTCCCGGATTCGACGCCAGACGGATGTGGAAGGCCAATCGTCTCACCTGCCTGCGGTGTCATTTCAAGGATCCGCTGAGCGGTGGATGAGCGGCGACTGCACGTCAGCACGACCAACACTTCTTCTCCGGATATCATGTCTCCACGTGCCGCTGTGCCGTCTGTCTCACCCGCCCGCGTCCCGCGCGTTGCGGCCCTTGCGCTGCTCTGCCTGACCGGAGCGGCAGCGTGCAGTGATCGCGACGCGGCCAATCGACAGCCTCTCGGTGCTGCCGCAGGGGCTGCGGCATCCTCCGCGACGGGAAGTGCAGCGGGAGGTGCAACGGACGCGCCTCCGCTCCCGCTTGGTGCACTCACGGCACTCGAAGCCGGCAATGCGGCGTATCGCGAGAAGAAGGTCGAGGTCGCGTTGGTGAAATATCAGGAGGCCGCCGCAGCGGCGCCGACGCACGCCGCGCCCTGGTTTGGCATCTACATGGCCGCCGTGGAGATGAAGAACCCGTCGTTGGCTGACAGTGCGATGCGTCGCGTGAAGGCGTTGTCGGCCGACCCCGCCGCACTGGATGCGCACGCCACGGTGACATCACCGCAGAACGGACTGTCAGGCACCGGGGCGCTCCCCGACGGTCATCCGTCGGCAACGGCCACGGCACCAACGCCCGTCTTACCGCCCGGACACCCGACAGCGACCCCGGCCCTGCCGCCCGGTCACCCAACACCCGGCGCCATCAAGACCGATTCGACCAAGCGGAAACGCATGTAGGCAGGCCTCGGCCGATGGAGGTAGCCGCCGAGTCGCCGGTCGCGCTACTGTTGTGAATGACGATGAACGTTGCCCGACATCAATTGCAGGTGGAGACCACCGCACCGATCGAAGTGATCGACATCTCCGATCGCGTGCGCGCGTGGGTGCGCGCCAGCGGGGTCCGCAACGGACTGCTGACGGTCATGTCGCTGCACACGACCGCGCGGGTCAATCTCAACGAGCGCGAGAGTGAACTGCAGCACGACATGGTCGCATTTCTCACGCGCCTCGTGCCGCGTGAAGGGGCGTATCGGCACAACGTGCAGACGGTCGACGACCGCGACAATGCCCACGCGCACTTGCTCGGTTTGATGCTGAATGCCTCGGAATCGATTCCCGTCGCGGACGGCGCGCTCGTGATGGGCGGATGGCAATCGATCTTTTTCATCGAACTCGACGGCCCACGTGCACGTCGTGAAGTCGAGTTGCATCTGATCGGCGAGGCGTAGTCACATGACGCCCGAGGATATCAGCGGGTTCTTTGCCGCACGCACCGATCTGGATCCCGAGGCGTACATCGAACTCGATTTCATTTTCGAGTGCGACGGCGATCCGCGGGCTGCTGCGGCCCATCTGTGCAGCGAACAATCGACGGCGCAGTGGAAGCGTGTGGGCGTGGAGGAAGATTTTCGCCCGCAGTTTGGTGCCAAGGTCATCGCGTTCAGTGCCACCCGCCGCCCGGAGGGGTTTTCGTATCCGGTCGCCGACGCGCCGCGTGGTGAAGTCCATCGTTGCGCGGTGACGATCGCACATCCCCACGCCAACTTCGGTCCGCGATTCCCGAATCTGCTGTCGGCGGTGTGCGGCGAAGGCGTCTTTTTCGCACCGGGCATTCCGCTCATTCGCCTGGATGACATCCGGTTTCCCGGCCGGTTTCTGGCGGCGTTTCAGGGACCGCAGTTCGGCATCGAGGGCATTCGTGCCCAACTGCAGGTGTTCGACCGTCCACTCTTGTTTGGCGTCATCAAACCCAACATCGGTCTCGCACCGGCGGACTTCGCGGCACTGGGATACGAAAGCTGGCTGGGCGGACTCGACATCGCGAAGGATGATGAAATGCTGGCCGATGTCCCGTGGTGTCCGCTTGCCGACCGGGCCGCGGCGCTCGGCGACGCGCGCCGACGTGCCGAGCGGGAGACGGGCGTTCCCAAATGGTATCTCGCCAACATCACCGACGAGGTGGATCGACTGGCCGACTTGCATGACATCGCGGTCGCGCGCGGCGCGAGTGCCGTCATGGTCAACGCGCTCCCGGTCGGACTGAGCGGCGTGCGCGCGCTCCGTCGCCACGCACACGTCCCGTTGGTGGCGCACTTTCCGTTCATTGCGTCGTTCAGCCGGCTGTCGTCGTACGGCGTGCACTCGCGCGTGTTCACGCGATTGCAGCGGCTCGCCGGATACGATGTCATCATCATGGCCGGCTTTGGGCCACGCATGATGACGCCGGAATCCGAAGTGCTCGACAATGTGCGCGCCTGCCTCGAACCCATGGGGCCAATCAAGACGGTGCTGCCGGTGCCCGGCGGCAGCGATTGGGCCGGCACGCTGGAGTCGGTGTATCGGCGTGTCGCCTCGATCGACTTTGGTTTTGTGCCGGGTCGAGGCGTGTTCGGTCATCCAATGGGACCGACCGGCGGTGCCCGCAGCCTGCGTCAGGCGTGGGACGCCATTGCGGTTGGCAAATCCGTGGCTGAGCACGCCACGCTGCACCCAGAACTGGCCGCTGCCTTTGCGGCCTTTGGCCCCGGCGCACCCAAGTCATAGCCGCGTCTGGCGCGCCGTGGGGAAATTGGGGCGTGCCGTGTTATGAAGAATGCAGGCCGTCAGGGCACAATTCGCCTTGACAGGCGGTACACGTACCGGCATTTGTGCAGCTCATCAACGTCGGGGAACGTGATACCCCTCGACGTATGTCGGGACACTCGGCATATTCTGCGCCGGTTGATTGCTGGCCGTCCGGTGTGCCGTCTCCTGTGCCGTCGCGTGCCGCGTTCCTCTTCTGACTCCCTCGTGCGCCTGACGATTCTGCACAGCCAGTTCCAGACGATGGGGGGCGCGGAGGTGTTGCTGACCTCGCAGGCGCGTTGGCTGGCAGCGGCCGGCCATGACGTTCGCGTGGTCGCGTTCACCGTCGATCCGGCGTATCGGGCGAAGCACCTCGCGGACCTGCACGTGACCGAAGTGGGCTTGCCGGGCGGCGTTCAGCATATGGAAGCGTTGACGCCCGCGATGATGCCCGAACTGGTCGAACGCACGCGGCCGGCGCTCAAAGACTGCGATACGGTGATGGCGTTGAACTACCCGAGCGCTCCGATCGCAGCGGACGCGTCGAACGCCCGGAGAGTCTGGTACGCCTGCGAACCGTACCGATCGCTCTATCTGCGTGAAGGAAATCCGGCGGCGGCGGCGCACGCCGATCGGGCAGGGCTGCGCGCCGAAGATTTCGCCACCCGCCAGGTGGCGCGTCGGCTGCTCCGCCGCAAAGTGCAGCATGCAATGTTTCCGTGGACTGCGGCACGTGAGCAATCGCTCAAGCAGTTTGACGGCGCGGCGATTCGTGGCCTTGATGGCGTCGCCAGTCTGTCGCGCTATGCCGCGGACTGCGTGCGAGATGCCACCGGGCGGGCGGATGCATCGGTTGTGCACCCGATGATTCGGTTCACGCAGACGACACCGCACCGCCACGGCATTTGCCGTGACGCACCGCAGATTCTGGTGCAGACCCGCCTGGTCATTCCAAAAAACCTTGACACGCTGATCCGCGCGCTCGTCATCGTGCGACGACGCCACCCGCGTGCGCAACTTCACGTGGTCGGAACCGGTCCGCGCCGCGCGGTGCTCGAGCATCTCGCTCGGCGCGTCGCACCGGGTGCCGTCACCTTTCACGGCTTTCTGTCCGACGCAGCGCTCGATACGCTCTGCGCCTCGTGCGACCTCTTTGCCTTCGCGCCGGTCGACGAACCGTTCGGCATGGTGTTTCCCGAGGCAGCCGCACGTGGGCTGCTCATGGTCGGGTCCGATCACGGCGGCCCCCGCGAGATTCTTGAAGACGGCGCGATTGGTGAACTCTGCAATCCGTTCGACGCCGAGTGCGTGGCGGATGCGATTCTGCGCACGCTGGCCCTGAGCGACACCGAAGCCGACGCGCGTCGCGCGCGCGCCGATCACAGTGTGCGCGCGCGATTCTGCGCAGACGTCACCGGACGGCAGTTGGAATCGCTGCTGCAGGGGTGATGCACGGGTGAGGTCCGTGTCACCAGCGCACCATGCGTCGACGACGCGGGCGACCAGACCCGCACCGCTGACCCGCGACACACTCATCGAGGCGGTGGACTGGCTTACCGCGCGCGATGCCGGCTTGGCCCACATTGTCTCGACCCATGGGGCACCGCCGCTCTGGGCGCGCCCGCGTTCATTCGCCACGCTGGCGCGCATCATCCTCGAGCAGCAAGTGTCGCTCAAGTCGGCCGCGACGCTGTATGCGCGTGTCACCACCGCCATGGGCGGCATGACCCCCGCAGCCGTCCTGACGCAGGGCGAGCCCGGACTGCGAGCTCTGGGACTGACGCGCCAGAAGGCCCGATATGTCGTCGCGCTGGCCGAGTGCGTCTCGAACGGCACATTGCATCTGCCTGGCCTGGCCTCGCTCGAGGATGCGGAGGTTGCCGCGGCACTCCAGCGAGTGCCTGGGATTGGGCCGTGGACAGCGAGCATCTTCCAGTTGATGGCGCTGCGTCGACCGGACGTGTGGCCGCCGGGTGATCTGGCGCTGCACATGGCCCTGCGACAACTCCACATGCTGCCACAGCTGCCCACCAGCGATCAGGCGCAGGCGCTGGCAGCCGTCTGGAGTCCGTGGCGCGCGGTGGCCGCGCGCATCCTCTGGCATGGGTATCTCTCCGAACGTCGCTAACTTCGAGACGGCGATGCCACGCGGACCGCCCGCATCGGCGCGCCGGCCCTCCTCTCCTCGATCGTATGCGTATCGGAATTGCAGGCGTCGGCCGTATTGGCCGGTTTCACGCGCAGGTGCTGCGTGAACACCCGGAGGTATCGTCGGTCGTTGTCATCGACGCTGATCGTACCCGTGCAGAGACCGTCGCCGAGTCACTGCACGCGAACGTGGCAGAGGATGAGTCCGCGATGTTGGCGAACGTGGACGGTGTCGTGATTTGCACGCCCACCGACACGCATGAGGCACTGATCACGCGCGCTGTGCAGGCTGGGGTGCCGGTGTTCTGCGAAAAGCCCGTGGCGCTCGACCTTGCCGCCACGCGCCGCGTGGTGCAACTCGTCGAAGATCGTGCGGCGATCGTGCAGATTGGATTTCAGCGGCGCTTCGACGCGGGGTACCGCGCGGCGCGTGCGGCGGTGGCTCAGGACGCGATGGGTCGGATCTACACGGTGCGCATAGCCGGGCATGATCCCGCACCACCGGCCGAATCGTACATCCCAACGTCCGGCGGCATCTTTCGCGATCTGCACATTCACGATTTCGACATCGCGCGCTGGGTGCTTGGGCAGGAGATCGTCGAAGTGTATGCGCAGGGGGCCGTGCGGGTTGACGACATGTTTGCGCGCCACGGAGATGTGGACACCATCGTCGGGACACTCACGTTCAGGGATGGAACGCTGGGCGTGATGACCGGCGGGCGGCACAACCCGTTGGGGTATGACATCCGTCGCGAGCTCTTTGGCAGCAAAGACAGCGTGGTCGTGGGATGGGACACTCGCACTCCGATGCACTCGCTGGAGGCGGACATGCCGCCAGCGCCCGAGCACGCCTACGCAAACTTTCTCGAGCGATTCGAAGCCGCCTATCGCGCCGAGCTGCACGCCTTCGTTGACGTGGTGGCAGGTCGCACGCACACGCCCTGTTCGGTGGCCGACGCAGAGACGGCGCTGCTGGTGGCACTCGCCTGCGACCGCTCGCGACTGGAGCACCGTCCCGTGACCATCGACGAACTGCGCGCTATTTGATCAGCGCGATCGGCACCGGTTGCTCTGCCGCAACCGCTTCGCCCTTGAGCAAACGTGCTGCCGTAAGCATGGCAAGACGTCCCATCTCGCGCGGATTCTGCGCGATCGTACCCGCCATTCGCTGTTCGGTCACCGCCTTCCGCGCGTCGTCCTGTGCATCAAATCCCACCACGCGAATCGATGCCGTTCGCCCGGCCGCCGCGATCGCCTCGACAGCGCCCAGCGCCATCACGTCGTTGCACGCGAAGACCGCGCCGATATCCGCGTGCGCCTGCAACATGTTCTGCATGACGTTGAACGCTTGATCGCGCTCCCAGTTTGCCGTTTGTGATGCCACAATGGACAGGCCGGAATTGGCCTGCATGGACTCCCGAAAGCCACGCAACCGTGCATCGCCGGTTTCATGACCGGGAATGCCTTCGAGCACGGCCACGGTTCCCTTGCCTTTCAGCAACTCCGCAATGAAGGCGCCGGCAATACGGCCGCCATCCACATTGTCCGACCCGATGAACGTCGCCACGGTGCCGTTCGCTGCCTTGAGTGTCGCCGCGTCGACGCGCGTATCGACGGTGATCACCGGCACCTGCGCGGCGTTGGCTTTGAGCACGGCCGGGACGATCTCCTTCGATCCGCTCGGGACCAGGGCCAGCACCCGAATCTTGCGTTGCAGCAGATTCTCGACGATCTGCATCTGCTTCTCCACGTCGATCTCGCGCTCCGGCGCCTGCACAATCAGTTCCAGCCCGAGACTGTCGGCCACGCTGCGTGCGCCCGCCTCCATATCGATGAAGAACTGATTGTTCAGGGTCTTCATCACGAGCGCCACCACCGGTTTGCCCGCGGCGTCGCCGCCACGGTTGCAGGCGAGCAAAACGGTCATGGTCAGCACGGCGATGGCCACGCGCCGCGTGGGCAAACCTCTGGTGAAGAATGGAGACATGATCAGGATACCGGGTGTCGTTGGGCTCGGCGATGGAGTGCGAGATCGACCAGCACCGCGGTGACGATCACCACGCCGATCGCGATCTGCTGCACATACGAGGTCACGCCGAGCAGGTTGAGGCCGTTGCGCAGCACACTCATGATAAGTGCACCGATGAGTGTTCCCATGACGGAACCGGACCCGCCCAGGAGGCTGGTTCCGCCAATCACCACCGCGGCGATGGCATCGAGCTCGTAGCCGATACCAGCGATGGGCTGCGCTGAGTTGAGTCGTGCCACCAGGAGCGTGGCACAGCACGCCGCACTGGCACCGGAGAGCGCATACGCGATGATCTTGTACCGTCCAACCGCGATGCCGGAGAGCGCCGAAGCTTCTTCGTTGCCGCCGATGGCGTAGGTATACCGGCCGAGCACGGTGCGCGTGAGCACCACGTGTGCGATGGCGTACAGCGCGAGCATCGCGACAACG
>Ga0138256_10004179_pt1 | contig 15360 bp, 13 predicted proteins | sample KNB2016incub_MG_FD_105486 | JGI IMG/M metagenome (GOLD analysis project Ga0138256, IMG submission 105486) | Active sludge microbial communities from wastewater in Klosterneuburg, Austria - KNB2014incub_MG | ecosystem: Engineered > WWTP > Activated sludge > Unclassified | place: Austria... | reverse complement strand
CAACTGTTCTAATTCAAGCATGTTTATATATTTGGTCCGCAAATATAATTAATATTTATATATGTTTTGAGGATTCAAATGTAGTGCAGCACAGGATACTCTGAGAATAATTAATTTTACATCAATCCAAAAAAATATGATAAGATTTATCTTTTACGTACATTCTTGTTTTGAGGTTGTGGCAGGTGGGCACACCTTGTTGTTTGATCCTTTCATTACAGGCAATCCGCTGGCGGCCCACATCGAACTCAGCCGCATCAAACCGGATTATATTTTATTGAGTCATGGGCATAGTGATCATACGGCGGATGCGATCAGCCTGGCTAAAAACAACGATTCCACTGTAATAGCTGTGTATGAGATAGCCGTGTGGGCCAATAAACAAGGGGTGGATAAATATCACCCGATGAATACGGGTGGACGCTGGAAATTTGATTTTGGATCTGTTAAATGTACTCATGCTGTACATTCTTCTTCTCTGCCGGATGGCAGCTATGGAGGAAACCCGGTGGGATTTGTCGTTGAACTGGACCAGCGTAAATTTTTTTACAGCGGAGATACTGCATTGAATCTGGACATGCAATTGATCCGGCAAGACGGACCTTTTGAATTTATTGTACTTCCGATTGGCGACAATTTTACAATGGACGCCAAACAAGCAGTCCAGGCAGCAAAATGGATAGGATGTGATACGGTGATTGGGGTGCACTATGACACTTTTGGTTATATTAAAATTGATAAAGAGGAAGCCTTACAAACCTTTGCTTCTGATGGCCTCAAATTACTTTTGCCGGAAATAGGGGAGTCCTTAACCTTCTAACTGAAGATGCATACCATCCCTTAAACAAATGTTATTGCTGTAACTTTTAAAAGGTCAATAGCGTCAAAACTTTACTTTTGCCAAAATTTTAAATCAATTTCGTCGATTTATTCACCTAATTCTATGAAAAAATTCATTTCATCTGTATTGTTTTTACTTTGTTTGTTTTCCGTAATGCAGGCAGGGGCGCAAATTGAAATTCCGAAATCTGTAAATGATCTTTTTGTTAAACACATGTGTTTTACCTGCCACAAAGCAGATGTCAAACTCATTGGTCCTTCCTGGGTCGATATCGCTGCCAAAGGCCTTAAAAAAGCCGAACTCGTCCAGGCTGTTTACGCCCCGAATCAAGACCGGTGGCCAGGTTATCCCCCTATGATGCCTATGCCTCAAGTCCCCAAAAAAGATCTTGAGAAAATAGCGGACTGGTTGGTTAAGTTAAAACCCGCGGCAGCAGCTAAATAAACGATTCAAACTGGTTTCGACTGGTTGTTTTCCTGAAAATTTATTACAAAACTGGTAATCCCGGATGAATCCGTCATCAGGGAATATAAAAAGCCATGATTCATCAGGATATCCCGGATTATGGTTAGCCCAATGCCCTGGCCATCCCTTTTGGTGGTATAAAAAGAAGAAAAAAGTTGGGATTGAGCATCTGGGGAAATACCTATTCCATTGTCTTCGATCATCACTTGTTTAGGTGAATGGCGGGTGTAGAATTTTATATACCCTGGGCCAGGATCATTTCTTTGAACAATAGATTCGATTGCATTTTTAATGACATTGATCAATACCTGTTCCATTTGATGGGCGTCTGCCCTGATTATAACGGGTGTATTTGACAATTCATATTGAAACGAAATCCGGGCTTCACGCGCTTTAAACTCCATCAGTTTAGTCACATTAAGGACCAGTTCATTTAATTCCAGGTTTTCTTTCTGCGCCGGAGCCAGCCGGACCAGGTCTGCAAATTTTTTCATGAATTGGTTCAGATGGTCATTACGGGAGGAGGCTACTTCCAGACTATGTTGAATCTCCGGTTCTGTGCTATGAAATTTTAGCAGGGTATGCAATATAGAATTTACAGCGCCTATTGAATTATTTACTTCATGGGCCATCATTCGGATTATTTTTCCGTATGCATTTTTTTCAGCCGTTAAAATTTCGGTCGTTAATTCTTCAATCATTATAAAATGGTGGGCAAATCCTCGATCAATAAAATGGGATTTCTGACATTTGTAAATCTGAGTTCCATTAGGCGAGATCGTTTTGGATTCACCGGATTGCATTTTATCAAGCGCTTGAAGCACCGGGTGGTCAAAACTGCCGATAGCCCTACCGATCAACTCCTTTTCTCTTAATCCGAGGATTTCAATGATCCTTGGGTTCAGGTTGAAAATCTTTTCATCAAAGTCAAGAATCATTATTCCTGAGGGAGAAGTTTGAATCAATTTATCCAGGAAATAATGTTGTTGTTCCTGCCTCGTCCGCTCTTCCCGAAGTTGGTCAATCATTTTGTTATACACTCCGATCAACCGATCCATCTCCAGTTTACCCGTATTCAGAAATTTTACATTAAAATCTTTATCCTGGATGGCATCAATCCCGGTCAACAAAAGCCTCAGTGGAGCAATAAGTTCGAGGTATAAAGACCTGGACAGTAATATCGAAATGATGATAAAAATCTCAGAAATAATAAAGAAGACCTTGTTAGACCTGAAAATATATAATGACAATGCGATGAGCAGCAAATGAATCACTGCAATGAACAGGATAAACTTAGTCCGGAGTGTCATCGTGAGGAAAGTTATATTTTTCCAGCCGCCGATACAAGGCGCTGCGCGTCAATCCTAATGCTTTTGCAACTTTCAGCACCTTACCTTGGTGGAATTCCATCGATTTGCGGATCATCTGGACTTCCATTTCTTCAAGGGTCATACTACCAACTTCAGGCAGGACCGCATCTGTTGAAGCTTTTATATTGGCAGGCTGCCATTGGGCAATAAAATCCTTAGTGTCAAGATGATCGTGGGGAGTGACCAAAATAGTCCGTTCCACAAGATTTTTTAATTGGCGGATATTACCTGGCAAACGGAGTTGTTTTAACCATTTAATCGCATCAGCGCTCACTTTTAATTCAGGTCGTTGATAGATCTCGCTTAAATTCCGGACAAAAAAGTTTACCAGCAGTGGGATATCATTGGACCTTTCCCTTAAAGGAGGTACATGGATCAGGATGAGGTTAATCCGGTACAATAAGTCTTCCCTGAACGTTTTGTTTTGCACCATTTTTTCCAGGTTGTGATTAGTGGCACAGATCACCCTGACATTTAAAGTTCTGGTCCGGCTGCTACCCAACACTTCGTACGTCCGGTCCTGCAATACACGAAGCAACTTTACCTGACTACTCAGGTCCAGGTCCCCAATCTCATCTAAAAATATGGTGCCTTTATTGGCGGATTCAAATCGTCCCACCCGGTCGTAACGCGCATCGGTAAATGCCCCTCTGACATGGCCAAACATTTCCGATTCAAACAAACTGGCGGCAATCCCGCCAAGATTTACTTTTACAAATGGCAGGGTTGCGCGTTTGCTGTTTTGATGTATCGCTTCTGCGATCAATTCTTTTCCTGTTCCGCTTTCACCGGTTATGAGTACAGACGCATCGGTAGCCGCTACCTTCCCAATAGTCTCCAGAATCTGAAGGAACTGTTCATCTTCTCCGATTAATTGACTAAAATCAAATCGGGCATCGAGTTTTTTTCGGCTAACCTGTTTTATTTCAGTTTTTGAGAGATTTAATGCGGTGCGAATTGATTGTAACAAATAATCATTTTGCCAGGGTTTGTTTACAAAATCGCTGGCACCCATTTTCATGCCCTGGACTGCTAGTTCAATAGTAGCCCATCCGGTTATCAGGATTACGGGAAGGTTTGAATTAATTTGTTTAATATTTTCCAATAACTGCAACCCATCTTCCCCCGAGGTATTGTTTGAAAAATTCATATCGAGCAGCACCAAACTTATCTTCTGGTCCCGGACCCACCGCAGGGCCTCATCCGGTAAACCGGTAGCCAATGTTGCGAACCCTTCCTTCTTTAATAAGAGTTGTAAGGACGTTCGGACAGCCTGGTCATCATCTATGATTAAGAGCATGGGGATAAGGGGAGAGGGCATGGGGAAAAGGGCTGAGGGCAAAGGGTAGAGGGCAGAGGGCATGGGGTAGAGGGTAAAGGGGGGAGGGCAAAGGGCAGATGCATAATTTTTACGGATTAAACTTTTAAAGTCTTTTGAAAGTTGGTAATTTTTCTGCTTAATATATCAAGGCTTTCAAATAATTGTTCTTTGATTTGTTCTTCAATAAGTTTTCTTAGCAATAAAACAGTGATAATATTGGCGCATTCAAAACAAGATCGCCTGGAATAATTTAGAAATTGCCTGAATTCTCTTTGAGAGTAAGAACCGGATCCTTCTGCAATATTATTAGATAGACTCATTCCACTAGCTCTCAATTGTTCAGCAAATCGAAAAAGTTTCCTGTTTTCTAAATGATCCGCCAGATCAAATAATTTGTTGCCAATATCTATGGCCATTTTCCAAACTTCCAAATCTTCAAACCTAAATTTACGTAATGGTGTATTCATAGTATGTCAAATTTACAACCCCGATCCCTCGGCCCCAATCCCTCTGCTCTCTGCTCTTAGCTCTCTGCCTCAATCCCCCTTGCCCTTTGCCCTCTTGCCCCACGCCCTCTGCTCTTAGCCCTCAGCCCCCATCCCCCCTAATCCTCATGCAATGCAGCCGCCGGATAAATTTGGATTGCTTGTCTGCTGGGCAAGATAGCACATAAAACTACCAGTAAATATATGGATGCTAAAGCGATCAATATGCCGAAAACATATGTTGATTTCTCCACATCAAACACATTGAGTATGGGGAATTGGACGGCAAAAAACAATCCCAAAAGCATGCCCAGGCTGGCGATGATTATGGTTTCGCCGATAAATTGCCATAAGATATGGTTCCGGTTGGCTCCCATAGCCCTCCTCACCCCGATCTCACTTCTACGCCGGGTAATGGTCTGGAAAAGAACTCCGAACAATCCCAGGGCAACATTAAAGACTAAAAAACCACACACGATAAGTAATATCAGCATAGGTATCAGGATCATTTGATTTTTATTATTCTTCATATTATCCAGGTGTTGTATCTCCATGGTCCAATCCGTTCCCAGATTGATGAGATCTTTGGTGAGCTTTGCCTCGAAGGCAGCATCGACTCCGGGCTTTACTTCAATCAGGCATTCTTTGCTCCATTCATCAATCAGAGTCCATACACAGGGCGCGATTTTTTGAAATTCATCTTCATACTTAAAATTCTCCACGACACCGACGATCTGGTATATGTCCTGGTCGGAAGGCGGTTCTTTTGATCCGAAATCAGAATTATTCAGCAATTTTCCAGTAGCAGGTTGTTGACCGAATAGTTTATCTTTTAAAGCCTGATTGATGACAATTGGCTGGTGTTTGTTTAATTTATCTGCATTCGCTAACCATTTTCCTTCTGTCATTTTGAACTTCAAAACATTTATTATTTCCGGCTCACCGCGCATGTATTCAGCCATAATGCTGGATTGGTCATAAGTAAATTGCTTGTTGTGCGAATTAAAAGAAAAGGGCACATTATTATTCATCAATGCAAAATTCAGGACCTCCGGATATTGGCGGAGTTTTTGTTTTACCAACTCCCGGTTTTGTTCTCTTAAAGTATCGCTGTTGAAACTGCAAAAAAGGGCCCATACATTTTCAGTTTTCAGGCCGGCAGCCTCTTTATAATTGCGGAATAAAAATACACAGAGGGTACTGACGGCAAAGAGAATCAGAAACGAGATGAATATTTCAGACATCATTAAAAAATTAGTCTTCTTTTGTTTCCAGATCAGTTTAAATAAGTGTTTCACCATGATTGGTTTGATTTACAGGATGATTATTTAAAAGTGATTTTTGAGATTTATTAATTTATTTCAATAGGTCTAATCTCCGCCATTCAATGCCTGCACCACCTGAAGTTTTGACATGCGCCAGGCAGGGTATACCCCGGAAAACAAACCGAATACAATGCTTATTACTATTGCCCAGCCCAATACCACCCAATTGACCACCAGGTCAGCATATGGAATAAGGCCACTGTGGTTGATGTAATAAATTACTCCCACGGATAAAACTACCGCAATGCAAGAACCCAGCACGGAGAGGAGTACATTTTCTATTATAAACTGCCAGGTCAACGTGGATGAGGTGGCGCCAAAAGCTTTCCGTATACCGATTTCAGAAGCACGTTCCATAATCCGGTTCATATTGATATTAACCAGGTTAATCGCCGGCAAGGTCATAAACAATACCATGAAGCTGACCAGTACGATATAGAAATATTTTATTCCCCCATCCGAACCATTCGTAAAAATTTGTCTGGAGAGACCTTCCAGGTATGACTCCGCATGGGAATAAATGATATTGGGTTTAAACCATTCATTTCCCGGAGGCACCGGTAATCTGCGTACCACATCTGCAAATTCTGCGCGGATGTCCAGCAGGTTTTGACTGCTGCTACCCCGTAGGAACACGATATAAGGTCCCAATAACTCAGTTGATTTTAAATCGTCCTTGGTCAGGTTGTAAGGAAAAAAAATATCAGCAGAGGTGTAAAATTGGGTAATCGGACTACCTTTTATCACACCGATGACCTGATAGCTCACGTTATCCACTTCAAAGGTTTTCCCGGTCACTGATAATCCCTTACCAAAATACTCATCCCGGATGTGTTCATTGATAACCACTACTGAGGCATTCTGATCGATATCATTTTGGGTATAATGCCTTCCTTCCAGAAATGAAAAATCAGTCACTTCCCAAAAATTGGCATCCGTATATTTCTGAAACATTCTGATTTTGTTGCCATTCGGGCTGTATCCAGTGATGGTTCGGGGTGAGGTAGCAAAAGCTATTTTTTCCGGTGTTTTTAATTTCGAAATATATTCTTTGATAAAATGAAACCCCACTGAACTGGTATTCGCACCCAATTGGGCAGTGTCCTTCAATTGCACCCGGTCAATGTAAAGGAGCTTTTTTCTTTGCAATTCAGGATAATTAGGAGCGAGCAGGTGGTCGAGGAAAGCCACAACTACGATCAATACCGTAAGGGTCAGACTAATTCCAAATAAACTGATAAAGGTGAATAGTTTTCTGCGCCTTAATACTGCCCAGGTGATTTTAAGATAGTTGGTAAACATGGTCAAATTAATTTACTTGTGAACCGTCAAATAAGCGGATTAACCGGTTGGTTTTTCGAGCCATATGTTCATCATGGGTCACCATCACAATAGTCGTCCCTTCTGATTTGTTCAGCTGAATGAGTATATCTAATATTTCAGAGCCCATCGAACTGTCCAGGTTACCGGTAGGTTCATCGGCAAGGATGATTTCCGGATTGCCCACAATTGCCCTGGCAATAGCTACCCGTTGTTTTTGTCCTCCGGAAAGCTGCATTGGATAATGTTTTATCCTGTTGCTGAGCCCTACTTTTTGCAGTGCTTCAGTGGCCAGACGGGTGCGGTCACGCGATGATATTTTTCGATACAATAATGGAAGTTCGACATTGTCCAATACCGGCAAATCATTGATGAGGTGGTAACTCTGAAAAATAAAACCTAATTTTTTATTGCGGAACTGGGCAAGTTTCTTATCCGGCAAATTCCGTATAGGTTCATTACATACACTTATTTCGCCGGTCGATGGTTCGTCCAATAATCCCATGATATTGAGCAGGGTGCTCTTTCCGCAACCGGAAGGTCCCATAATGGAGATAAATTCACCCTGGTTTACTTCGAGATTGATGTTATTGAGGGCCAGGGTCTCGACCAGGGCTGTGCGATACGATTTGTTGATGTTTTTTAAAGTAATCATAAGGATATCGTTTACTGAATAAAAGTTTTTTTAATAATCAGGGTTTGATTTTTTCGTTTTTTTCAAAATCATATAAAGTAAGGGCTCTTAAGCCAAAATAGGTCGCCCAATAATCCTGTAGGGTAGTGATGTGGTCCCGGGTAGCCTGGTCTTTTTCCTGAAAAGCGATACTCAGGTCTGTTGTACTCAAGAAACCAAGTACGTACCTTTCTTGTGCAATGTTGTATTTTTCAGTTGCAATACTATCGGTTTGTGCTGTTATGCGTAATTCACTCCTCAGCATATCAAATAAGGTAACCTGAGTATAGATTTCCTGCTTAAAATTGAGTTGGTCTTGTTCAATCGTATATTCCATTAATTGTTGTTCAGCTTCTGCCGTTTTAGTCCTTGATTTGGACCTGCCCCAATCAAGTATAGGGATATCCAGTTCCAGTTGAATGGATTCCTGGCGTTGGGGGTTTTCATACAATTCCGGAATTCTGGCACCGCGGTTGGAAAAACCGAGGGTTGCAGAGAGGGTAGCGTTTAACCCGTTGTCACCAATGGCTTTTGCCACATTGCGTTGTGCCTCCAGCAATTGCCGTTTGTATCGTAAAGCATCAGAGCGGTTTTCAAAAGCTTCGGCCAATGCTGTTTCGCTGGAAATAGTGATTTCCGGTATACGAGAGGGTATTTCCAATTCTATCCTGTTGTCAGAAGGCAATCCAACATAAGCGCGCAGGTTGAGCCAGGAAATTTCAAGGTCACGTTTGGCGTTAGCGATAGCTTTTTGAGCTTTTAATGATTCGAGCTGCAATTGTAAGATTTCATTTTTGGTAATCTTTCCCAGGTTATATTTTTCATTGGCGATGGCCGAAATGGTAGCGGTATTTTTCAGATTGGTTTCAGCGATTTGTACATTCACCTGGGCCATCAGTACATTAAAAAAATATTCAGTTGCTCTTAGAGAAATCTTTTCCATGGACTCCAGATAGACTTGTTTGCTTTCTTCAAATTTGAGCGGCTCTATTTTTTTATTCCATTTAAATGGATTGAATTGTAAGATGGGCTGCCGGTAACCGATCGCAAACGGGCTGCTGTTGTATAATACTGTGTTGCGGTTAAAATCATCAAATCGCTGCAACTGGGTAGTCGCATAGATTTGACCTCCGGTCTGGCCCAGGGTCTGGCTCAATGAAAGGTTTAAAGCAGAGTTATTGTAACGGATAGGCTGAAACTGAATGCTTCCATCCGGTTGGATGACTTCAATAAACGACCGGGTGAAAGCAGGTAAATTTCCTTCCAGCACTAATTGGGGTTTGTAATTGGATAAAAATGTTTTCCATTCCCAAAACTTGGTTTCCCTGGTGGTATTAGATTGACGGGCTGCTATCGATTGACTTCTTGCCCTCATAACCACTTCGGATAAGTTGAGCTTGTACAACCCCTGCCCATTCAACGCTGAGATAAGGTTTAATGAAACGGATATCAAACAACAAATAAATTTCATACCGATGTGATTATGATTTTATTTTCAGTTGTTTTATGTTTTTATAGGTACTCAGGTCCGAAATGATGACGGTCTCTCCGGATTGGATGCCGGATTCAATTTCTACAACATCGATATTGGACAAACCGGTGGTGATGGTCCTTCGTTCTGCATTTCCTTCAGCAGTCAGGACAAATATATCCTGAACCCTGCCCCCTTTAAACGCCGGTCCATTAGCGACGCGGGTAACCCTGGAGCGCGCTGCCGTGACCATATACACCTCTACTTTGAGCCTCGGTCTGAGCAAAGAACTGGCAGGTTCCGCGAGGGCCAATTCAAATGAAAGCGCATTATTTTGTACTGAAGGTTCGATATTCGTCAGTGTTGCTCTCAGTTGGGTTTCGTTGATTTTTACAATGGATGACATACCGATTTTTAATTGATCGGCGTAGGTGTCCGAAATGGTGCCGATAACCCTGAAACTACCCAGGTCTGCCAATCTTGCCAGCACTTCGCCTTCATTAACTTTCGATCCAAGGTTTTTGTTTACATAGGTCAATACACCCTGCCGGTTAGCCACGATATGAGATTTTTTAAGTTTGTTTTGAAATTCCTGGAGATCCTTTGCCTGTATTTGTGCAGCTAATTCTGATTCACGGATATCCATATTCATCGTTTGTTGTTTAACCAGGATATCATTTTCCAATTGCTTTTTCTTCAGTTCCGCGATTCGGAGTTTCATTTCCGAGGTTTCGATCGTTTCACGTGTTCCACCTCCAGCCTTTTCCAATCGTTTGGCGTTTTCCAGATCTGCCCTCAGGCTGCTGATTTCCATAGCCTGGATGGAATCATTGATTTTTAAATCAAAAAAACTTTTAGCCAGGTCCAGTTTTAATTTTGCTATTCCATTTCTTTTAAGTTCCAATTGATCGGTTTGTTTTTCATAACTCAACTGGGTTGATTCTTTATCCAATACTAAAATGATATCCCCTGCTTTGACCGTATTGCCTGCATCCAGCACGACCTGCTGGATAGTAGCTGTAATAGGGCTGATAATGACTTGTTCAAATTCCGGTTGTACTTCACCGGAAGCGGATAAAGTATTCTCGATGTCACCGGTTTCAGCTACCGCAAGTCGTATGGCCGATCGTTTTATGGATGGTTGTAAACCTACTCCAAAACCCCAAATCATAACCACCAAAAGAATGCTAATGATACCGGCGATTAACCAATTCTTTTTTCTTCGATTTTTAAGCTCTACGGCTGATATATCTACATCCATACCCTTTTTTTATCCAAGGGCTGTGCCAAGTCATATATTTCAGAAAATCAAAGACTTAGTCGTGAATCTGACTGGATGATTTGTCCGGTTTTGGAATGACCGTCCCAGATATGGGAAAAAATTTACGTCAGCTAATAAATTGAGTTGAACGGTGTGATATCGTTTAGTAAAAAGGATAAGGACCGGGACTGATTTAATATCCTCTCTATTTTATTCTTTCAATAATTGGTCAATGGTACTCGTCGCAACAAAATGATAATTAGGCCTTGCCTGTGCATAAATTTTCCTGGCTGTTTCAATCTGGCCGGTAATTTTAAATGCCTTATACAAAGGCACTAAATATTTTCTCCGCCCGACCTGGATCAGGAAAGCTTCTATTTTGGTAAGAATCTCAGTTGAATAACCTCCTACAATTGCTTTTTCAAACCAGGTATCCAGGATTTCAGCATTGCCACTTGTTGAAAAGTGAAAAGCCTCGTCCATTTTTCTCAATTGTTCCGGTTTAACGGAATCCGGAATTTGAGCGATGAAATGCACCCATTCATGACTGGACCAGCCTGAGGTCATCAAAGTGTCCCACCGTTGATCACTTTCCATAAATTTGTATGCTTTAACTACTTTCTCAAACCGGTCCGAATTTACCCCGGAAATATTTTCTGGTATACCGGGTTTGTATATCCAGGCATCAAGGTCGATTTTCAGACTATCAATCGGCAGATTGGCTTTCATATAACTAACCAGTTTTTCCACGTCCATGGTTTGAAATGCGTGCCGGTTAAAATAGGTTTTCAGAAATTCATCAAACTGCGGGCGGCCAATCTTTTCTTCCAGCATTCTTAAAAAAAACGCCCCCTTTTCATAGGCAATACTGGTCATCCCGTCATCGGGATTTCTTCCGAGTAAATCGAGGTGCAAATGGGTATCCTTGTGATCAGGCCCGATCTCCTGTACATTTTGTTTTAATTCTTCTTTAGCCAGTGATGCCAGCATCTCCGTATATTCTCGGCCGTATAAATTTTCCATGATTCTCCGCTCGAAATAAGTTGTAAAACCCTCGTTGATCCAGAAATCATTCCAATTGGCATTAGTGACTAAATTGCCGCTCCAGCTATGGGCTAATTCGTGCGCCACCAAGGAAACCAAAGAACGGTCACCTGCAATTACTGTTGGGGTCGCGAAGGTCAATCGGGGGTTTTCCATACCACCAAAAGGAAAACTGGGTGGCAGGATTAAAAGATCATAACGGTCCCAGGCGTAGGGGCCATAAAGTTTTTCTGCAGCTGCGATCATGTTTTCAGTGTCTGCAAATTCCCAGGCCGCTTTTTCAAGCATATTGGGTTCAGCATAAACTCCACTGCGCGGCCCTGTTGATTTGAAATTCAAATTGCCTACAGCCATTGCAATCAAATATGCGGGAACGGCCTGAGGCATATTAAAATGATAAACCCCGTCCGGGTTTTTTGTCTGGGTATTACTTGCACTCATGACGGCCATCAAATCTTTGGGTACCCGGAGAGTAGCTTCGTAGGTTATCCTGATACCGGGACTATCCTGAATAGGTATCCAGGTTCTGGTGAGGATAGCCTGCCCCTGAGAAAAAAGGAAAGGATGTTTATTACCTGAAGTCTGTGAAGGGTTGAGCCATTGGAGCGCTGAGGCATCCGGCTTAGTCTGATAGTTTATTTTTATGGATTTGCTATCGGCATGAATCGGTATGGTGAGTGCTATACCTAATATTGGATCTTGTCCACTTAATTTAAACTGGACAGGATTGTCATCGACTTCTACTGAAAGAATTTGAGGGCCATTGAGGTCCAGAATAAGATGGTCTGAATTTTTAGGGTCTATCTTATAGGTAGCGCTTCCTTTTAATACCCTGTTTTCAAAATTGACATCGAGGTCCAGGTCCAAATGCGTGATCACGGCATCTCCTGCATAACTGTGTATATCTTTTCTGTCCATAGGTTGTTCCGGTAATTTTTGATTGGATTGACAAGCACTGGAAATAATCAGTGCCATTAAAAAACGAAATCGATTCATAACCGCAAATTTACGGTAACTCCGGTTGAGGCAGTTAACAGGGAATAAACATAGGTTTCAAAGAGGGGGCTATTAGAAACTCTTTGTAAGATATTGCCCGTAATTTCTCTAACTTTTTTTGATCACCCCTGGTTGGGTAATGGTCTCACCGCTATCCTTTTTTTCATTAGCTACCAATACCCGAACATCTTCTAATAGTTTTTTCGCATCGTAGATGATACCATCTTTGATCGTGTATTTAACGCCGCCGACGCGTTGCACTTCGTTTTTTTCGTTGAGTGTGACAGCGCCGGTACCATACAGTACCTGCAAATTTTTTAAGGGGTTTTGATCCAGGATGACAAAATCAGCGAGTTTGCCAACTTCTACCGTACCCAGTTCTTTTTCGAGCCCCAGCGCCTGAGCGCCATATAAAGTAGCGCTGCGGATAATTTCGAGGGGGTGGAATCCGGCTTCACGCAATAATTCAAGTTCACGAGGATAAGAAAAACCATACAACTGGTATATAAACCCGGAGTCAGTACCTACTGTGACCCGTCCTCCGCGGTTTTTAAACTCATTGACAAACATCATCCAGATACGGTAATTTTCTTTCCACGCCGTTTCCTGTTCAGTACCCCAATTGTGCCAATACGATCCATGCGAGATCCTGCTGGGCGTATAAAATCCCCAGAGTTTTGGCATAGTATATTCCTGGTGCCACTCCTGCAGTCGGGCGCGTGCGAGGTCGCGGTTAGCTTCATAGATATTAAACGTTGGATCAAGGGTAAAGTCGAGTTTGAGCAATTCGTCCATGACTTCATTCCATCGTTTGGACCCGGGCTGTGCGGCTTGTTTCCACAGGTTACCGGCCTGACTGAAACGATCCTGTTCATTGGCATAATTATAATCCGGCGGATAGTCCTGGACAGTGCGATCATCAAATAATGCTTCGGGCAGGCCATACCAGTGTTCCATTGAAGTCAGGCCGGCTCTGGCTGAATTAATTACATTCCATCGCGCCACATCCATCTGGGCATGATGGCAGGCAGATCTCAATCCAAGCTTTTTATTTTCTTCCAAGGCAGCTTGCATGATATCGGGATTAGCTCCAAAAAATTTGATACCGTCTGCTCCTTTTGCAGCATTATCCCTGACCCATTGCCTGGCCTGATCCGGGGAAGTGATCGGTTCTTTTGAACCCATTCCAAATGCCGTATATGCAAGGATACGCGGAGCTGTGATGAGGTTTTTAGCGGATTTTGTTTTCTGATCCAACACCCAATCGAGGCCATTCCCCGCACTCGGGTCACGGATCGTAGTGATGCCGTGGGCCAGCCAGAGTTTGAATACATATTCAGCATCGGCACCCTGGGCTTTGCCGCCGATATGTCCGTGCATATCGATGAATCCTGGTAAGAGATACATACCATCAGCCTTCAGTTCCTTACCACCTTGAGATAATTTAGGTCTTGAAGCACTATCGACGGGTACACCTGGATAACCTACATTGGCAATCCTTTTAATCCGGTTATTTTCAACGACAATATCAACAGGACCAACAGGCGGTGCACCATTCCCATTGATCAGTGTGACTCCGCGTATGATAAGTTGAGGGTAGGGGCCATCTCCTTCTTTGATTTCGGGCGCTTTTTTGACCTGGGCAAACAAGAGGTTTGTTTGCAGATAAAGCAGCAGGAGTAGGATAAGAGTTTTAAGATGGTTAATTGGGTTAAGCGGGGCAATCAGAACAAGCGTTATCTTCATTTCTTATTTTTAAACAAATTAAAGATATTTCAGGATATGGATAGCCGGGCAACCTATTTAGCTGAACTTGATAAAATTGACCAGGACAAAGCCGATTGGTATTTATTATTAAAGGATAAATCCTCAGATCAGTTAAGGTACCAACCCAATCCCTACGTCTGGTCAGCCTTTCATATCCTGCAGCACCTGATCCGGACAGAAGCGACCATCCTACAATATTGTTCTAAAAAAGTGCAGGCAAAGGATTTGAAAAAAGTGAGTTTGTTGACCGCTGCTAAAACCTGGTACATGCAGTTTGCCCTCCGGCAACGCGTCATCAAATACCGGGCTCCCAAATACGTAAAACCGGATGATATAGCTCCGGATATTAATCTCGACGAGGCTTTTGAGCAGTGGACTCAGGTTAGAAAACAATGGAAAGATTTTATTGTCTCTATGCCTGAAGACAAACTCAATAAAGAAGTTTACAAACAACCTTTTGCGGGTAGATTGGGATGGTACGGAACGATGAAGTTTATTAATGGACATATGGCGAGGCATAGGGTGCAATTGGAAAAAGTATTGGCTGGATAAAACGCTTAAGAATTACCTTTTCTTCACAGCGGACTTTCCGCATGTGCGGGATCGCTGTCTTAAAAGCAAGAATGGTTTACTATAATCCATTAAAAAATATCTCATTTGAATGATTCATTATCATTCTTCATCGTCCCAAAATTTCGGAAAAAATTGCGCCGCGAACCTTGTCTTTTTACGTCTTCATCGGCGAATAAATTGCGCCGCTACGACTCCGGAGAATAAATTACGCCGCTTCGACTCCGGCGAATAAATTACGCCGCTACGACTCCGGCGAAAAAATTGCGCTGCTACGACTCCGGCGAATAAATTACGCTGCTACGACTCCGGCGAATAAATTACGCCGCTACAGGGCTCGTATTAATACCATAAAAGCAATTTCCATTGAGTCTGCCACCATCCGGGCTGTGTGGGTCCCAGATAGAGCTTTCCTGGCTCACTGTGAATATATTCTGCCGTAGTGGAATTT
>Ga0138256_10004178_pt1 | contig 15361 bp, 9 predicted proteins | sample KNB2016incub_MG_FD_105486 | JGI IMG/M metagenome (GOLD analysis project Ga0138256, IMG submission 105486) | Active sludge microbial communities from wastewater in Klosterneuburg, Austria - KNB2014incub_MG | ecosystem: Engineered > WWTP > Activated sludge > Unclassified | place: Austria... | reverse complement strand
TCATCCGGTTGAAGATTGTTACAACACTTTCCAACGGATCCATATGATTGATATAAAGATGCCGTGAATCAATAAAGGATTGTATGGTTGAATCTTTATCACCCAGATCACTCATCCACAACTGCCGGATGGTTTGACCATCGATGTTTCCACCGGGGCTCCAGCCGATTGTTTGCTTTCCTGACTGATGCAGTAAGGCAATCATTTCCGGCAAAAATTTTTTATTCCTGATATTTACTTCATCGCCACCAATATGGATATACGGCAGATCGTAGGTGGCACAGAATTCTTTGAGAATATTCTTTACAATCACAACTCCCGAATCACTTTGCATATCCGTTTTCATGGCACGGGCAAAAGCTGCACTGTGGCCCGGCATATCAATTTCAGGAATAAGGGTGATGTATCTTTCTTTGCAAAAGCTGATCAGCTCATTCATATCTGCTTCAGAATAATTCCGGCCCCTGTTGCGCAGCATATTGTCTTCAGCCGTTAACTGTGGATATTGTTTAACAGCTAAACGCCAGGCGATATCTTCTGTAATATGAAAATGAAAGATGTTGAGTTTGTATTTACTCATGATTTCAATCTGCTGTTTCAGCAATTGAATGGATTGATAATTCCTGGCAGCATCAACCATATACCCTCTCCATGAAAAAGCAGGCCAGTCTTTGATTTCACAGGCATCAACAAAAGATCCATCCCTCATTAACTGATCCAGCGTTTGTATTCCGTTAAAAATTCCATGAGCTGTTGATCCACTCACAGTAATCCTGTTTGCGGTTACTTCAAGCTTATACATTTCCTCCCCTTTTTGCAAAGGATCGAATCGCAATTCAATAACAGGGTCAGCAGCTATTTGAATTGAAACAATGTCAGCACTCAATCCTTTTGCTGCTAACAGGTTTTGCAGTTTATATGCTTCTCCTTTGAAAGCAACATTTTTTACAAGAATGCTTTTACAGTTAAACAACGGGAAATAACCTTCTCCCCATTTCAATTGTTGCGGTAGTGGAAGAATGGATGGCTTTGGCAGAAGATCATAAACAAACGGATAGATGAGATGTTTCCAGAACAGGTATGCCTCAGCTATTAAATGAAGTCCATCGTTTGTAAATACTTCTTTTAATTTCCCCTCTGTATTGCTGAATGCATTGTTCAGATCAATAAACAGGTAATGATGGGCAGCTGCATTCGCCTGCAATTTTGTATTCAACTGTTTGATGAATTCGCCCTTTTTTGTATGGGATGTAAATTTCCCAAATGCATTATTTACCGGAAGAATACCCTGTACATAAAACTTTGTAGTGACAGACTGCTGATGCACATAATCTGTTATCAGCAATATATTCTTCAATATACTGTCAACAGCGATACCTCTCGCAAGATCATTGATGCCGATGAGCAGGAATACTTTTTGGGGTTTACGTTTTACGATTTCATCCAGCCTGTTTATAACGCCGGCAGTAATATCTCCGCTGATACCGCTGTTTTTTACATGCAGATCATTGAACAATTCACTCCATTCTGCACCGTCGGTAATGCTGTTACCGAGAAAAATAATATCATCCTTTGTTTGGGGCAAAGTTCTGAAATGTGTTACCCGCTGATGATAATACGTTGTAAAAAAGGACTCATGAAAAACAGGAAGCTGAACCTGTTCTTCTCGGGCATTCACTACTATATTATTTTTTTGTGCAGAAACCTGTATCCCCAGGATTGCAGATAAAAAGACACAGATTAATTTTAACTTGATCATATCAGTTCTTTATTGACTGTTATTTTTTACATGCGGCATTTTATTCACTGATGATTTTTGGGCAGTATACAAACCAACTGTCACCAGTACTACTCCGATTAATGTATAGATAGTAAGCGGTTCTTTTAAACTTACAGCTGCAATCATAAAACCAAATACCGGACAAAGAAACAGCCAGTATGATGCTGTTACAGGATGATGTTTCAGCAACCACAGCCAAAGCTGAACAGCTCCGATTGAAACAGGAATTGCCAGCCAGATAACCCCGCTGAAAAAATGGATATCGAATTGATTCAGCTGATGGCGGTAAGTAAGGAGTAAAACCGGGATCAAAATAATTCCACCAATCAATGTTTGCCATCCGTTGATGGTAAGAATATGGAGATCATTCCATTTCGATTTGGAAAAATAAATGGCGCCTGCTGAATAAGCCAGCATACTTGCCAGCATAATAAAAATACCATCAACTGTTGCAAAACTGTTTTGCAATAAGGGCCATGCCGCTGTAAATACGCCTGCACTGCAAAGCAATAGACTCATCCAATGCTTTACTCCCATTCTGTGATCGAACAATACGGCAGAGATGATACTGATAAATACGGGATTGATTGCAACTGCAAGGCTGCCTAATCCTGCCGACACTCTTTGCATGGCAATAACATACAGTCCGAGATAAATACTGATGTTCAGCAACCCGTAAATTGCAATAAACCCCCACTCCTTTTTTTGAGGCAACCGTTTACGCAAAACAACATGTGCAAAAAGAATCATCAATGAACCGCCGATAAAGAAACGGGCAACAGCAATGACAAAAGGCTGCGATGATTGTAACGCAATTTTGGTAGCAGTTGAAGCCGACGACCACAACAACGCAAACATGATTCCATATAGAATATATTTCCAGTTCATTATTCTTCAGTCCTCAGCCAATTAATCTTTATCTCATAAAAATAGGAATCCAATCTTTAGTCTACGTTTATTTTAAATGTGGATGCCGGTAATTGTTCACTATTCACCAGGTTAGCATCTGTAAAAGGTTTCCATGCATAATAAACAAACAGTGGTTTTTCATTTACTTGTATAATGATTGTATTGTTTTGAATTGCAGCACTGGTTTCTGTTTTTCCATCCTGCGAAAAACCCCGCACAGGTTTTCCATCTGCGGTCTGTAATTCTGCCCTAGTATATTGAAACGAAATAATTACCTGCCCGTTTACATACTTTGCACTCAAAGGTAATGGACCGGATGGAATGACTTTCCGATTATAATCGTTATACAATGCCCATCTTGCCAAACGTTCACCAACCTCTTTTTTATTGGTTGGATGCACATCATTTTTAAAGCCAAGATCACTGCAGACTGCCATGCCCGTATGCTTTGTTTTGTTCAACAGTTTCCGTTGCTCATCCCTGAACCAGGGCCAGAGTTGTGATTGATAATGCAGGGAATCGATGGAAGATAACTGCACCCAGTAAAAAGGCATAGCAGGCTGCTTCCATAACTTCCTGTAATCGTTGATGAGTAATTGCTGAAGATCTGCATACTCTTTTACACGTTCGGGTTCCTGTGCATTACTTTCACCCTGGTAACAGATCGTTCCTTTGATTGGCAATGACAGAATTGATTCAATCCCGTTTTTAAATGCAAAGCCGGGCTTATATGCATGTGCAGGACCTGACGAATCTGTATTCAATAGTTGATTACTGCCAACATTCTGCACTCCCCTTTCACGAATCCATACCGGCAATGCATCATTTACCAGCCAGTTGCCCTTTAGTTTTTCTTTAAACTGCTGATTGCTTTCCAATTCTTTTCTGCTGATAAATGTTTCGAGTGGCGCTCCGCCAATGGAAAGATTAATCAGTCCAACAGGTATCTTTTCAGAACGAATGATCTCCTTTGCAAAATAATAAGCAACAGCACTCATTGTTTTGATTGTGTTGCTATCGCAAACTTCCCACTCACCCCGGTAGAAATCATTTTTATTGAGACGACTGATGATTGAATCAGTATAAGCAACAGCATATACATTCTTTCCTGCAAAAGATGGGTTATAAAAATGTAACAGAGGTTGATTTGTCTGATTGACTTCATCCCTGAAGTGTGCTTCCTTCTGCATAGGAAATTCCATATTACTTTGCCCAATGCATAACCACAAATCTCCAATCAGAATATTCTTCAGTTCAATCTTCTCCTTACCGCTTGTGATAAGAATATTTTGTGGCTCTGCATTTGCTTTTTGTTTTTTGAATACAACAGTCCATGCTGAATTCTTACCTGCAACTGCGGTTCTTTTTTCATGAGAGAAAGAAACAATTACTTTATTTCCCGGATTAGCTTTACCCCAAATACGAACCGGCTGCTCCCTTTGCAGGATCATATTGTTTGAAAGGATTTTTGCCACCTGCAATTGGGCGGTGGCAAAAAGAGGAAGAAAAAATATCAATAAAATAAACTGTTTCATAGACGAACGTAATTACCATTTCATAACTGTAAATACAATCTGCGCATAATTATTTCGTTCATACAAAATCCCGATCTTTTTATTGTTTATCAGCACAAGATCAGAATATGCAGCATGATCGCCCTTTGACCCTCCTTCACTTTTATCGACAGTATAATTTTTGTTCCATGTTTTTCCATCATCAAAACTGATACGTAAAGTGAGGTTATCCCTTCTCTTTTCATCAGCTGCATTACAAAATGCAACAATTGCCTTTCCTTTCTTTTTACCAATGGTTAAAATACTTCCCTGGTTTACGGGATCAATCAATGTCTGATCAAAATAAGTTGTATCCCATGTTTGACCACCATTACTGCTGATGGAAACGATTCTTGCACGCACATCACCTTTCTGATTACGGCTGTTCATCATTAACCGGTTATGACTTAATTCAGTTGCCATTGATTCATTACTGCCCGGTACATCAACTGTTGCACCAAGATTAAATGTTTGTCCATGATCATCTGTATAAAATCCATGTGCTTCATAATCCATTGCCCTCTCTTTTGGATTACCCGCCGAATGATTAGCCGCAATGAAAATTCTTCCTTTATAAGTTCCTTGTTGAAACTGCATTGCATGACCGGGTGTATTGGCATAACTGCGCCAGTCTTCGTTGAAATGATAAGCTGCATTTACCTTCGGTTGATTTGGCTTGTGAACCTGTGTTGTAATATTTACTGTAGCGCTCCATGTAATACCGCCATCAACAGATGTCTTATACCATACTTCACGCAATCCTTTTCCTTTTCTTACTTCACCTTCATGATTATTACCGGTGTTATAAAACAAAAAAATCCTTCCCTTTGGATAAGCAGGATCGGTTCTGTCAACAACGGGCGCAGGATTACCAGCCTGCAATGAGTCTGCATCCACAACAGTTTGCAAAGCAGTCCATGTTTCACCTTTATCAGTACTCCGTTTTAATACAATATTAATGTCGCCAAAATCACCGGAGCCGTTTACACGGCCTTCACAAAAAGCAAGCAGGTCGCCATTTGGTAATCCAATAATTGCCGGGATGCGGTAACTTTTATGACCTTCTGTGCCCGATGTAAAAACAGGAATCAATTTCTGTTGTGCAACAGCAACCATTACTACTATTAAGGCCGCTACAGTTAATTGTACTTTTTTCATTGTTGAATTTTATTTCAGGTAATCACTTAGTATTTGCAAACAATACCATTCCTGCCTGGGCAAATGAAAAGGCCCTTTGAATAAATTTCCTTTAGCTGTCTGTGCTATCGTTCCATCACGGTGCAGGTAACCAAACCATTCGCCATATTCTTTATCATGAAAATGTTTATACGAATAATGATGTACCAGTTTATGCCATGCTGCATATTTTTCATTGCCTGTCATTAAGTAAGCAAGCAGTGTTGCAATGATCACTTCATTATGCGGCCACCAGAATTTCATATCCTGCCAGTATTCCTGCACAGGTTTATTGTATACATCACGAAAATATAAAATGCCGCCTTGTTCTTTATCCCATCCACGCTCCCACATATAATCGAGCATCTTACAACCCAATGCAATTAAATGCGGATCATTGTTACGGTACCTGGCCTCATGCAGAATAAACCACGCACCTTCAATTGCATGACCGGGGTTGAGTGTCCTTCCATCAATATGATCAATAATACTTCCATCAGGTGCAACCTGTTCCATAACACACTGAATATCGTCTTTCACAAAATAAGTTTCAATTTCAGTAATCCATTTACTGATCCATACATCACAACGTTCATCACCAATGATCTCCCGCAACTGCTGTGCAGTGTTGGTCATAATCATGGGTACTCCAATTCCCTTTGAGGGTCTGATGCCTGAATACTTTGGTTCTAATTTTTTTTCACCTGTTGAATAGGCAATACAGTTTCCAAAAACTTCTCTTGCTTTATTTGCAGCTTCCTTATCACCACTGGCCTTAGCGTAGGCTGCCGCTGCAATTACATAAAATGTTTCGGAGAAATAATATCTCCGCTTGCGAATTGGTTTCCCATCTCTTGTAACATGAAAAAACATTTGTCCATCGCTGTCAAAGCAATGTTTGTTTAAAAACTCATAGCCAAGCTTTGCGCCATCAAGCCATTCCTGTTTTTTCTCCACTGTATTGTAGAGGGTTGATAAGAGCCATGTTGCCCGTCCCTGTATCCATACCGCTTTATCATCATCAATTAGTGAACCATCTGCATCACGCATCAATAAAAAGCCTCCATATTCTTTATCATAAGAACAGGGAAACCAAAATGGAACAGTATCATTCAGCAACTGGTTGCTGTAAAATTCTTTTAATGATTCCAATTCATGTTTTATATAACCCATCTGATTACTGATTTAGTTGTACTGATTTCTGTGCGGTATATTATTCATTTTACATCTGCAAAATCATTTGCTTTTGGCCGGAGAAAATACAATTGAATAACCAATGCGATGAAAACAATTCCTGCCATCAACGCAAAATCTTTTCCCAGGTTTCCCGCATCGGTAGCCTTGCCCAGCAGGTCAGTAATGAACGCACCTGCAAACACACCCGTCATATTCATCAGTCCATAAGCTGTTGCTCTGTGCTTTGATGAAACAAACTGGCAAAGGATCGGCATATTGTTCGCATCAAAAATTCCATACCCGAAACCAAAACAAAATGCAGCGCCAATAACATGAAACATGGAATGTCCAAAACCAATCAGCATTAATGCCGGCATTGTTAAACCCAACCCAATGGCGCTTGTATAAATTCTTCCACGCAAATTTTTCTGAACCCATCTGTCAGAAAGAATTCCTCCAAAGATGACACCCAGAAAAGAAGATGCGGCAATCGTGATCGTTGAGATGGGTCCTGCCCTGCTCATATCTATATGCAGGTTCTCTGCAAATAAAGTAGGCAGCCAGTTCTTTATACCCCAGCCGGGTAAACTCGGTACAGCAAAATAGAAAAGAATAATCCAGAAAGAAATATTACTGAACAGCAATCCAAGTCCTTTAAACAACGGTATCTTTTCTTTTGAAGAAACCGAAGCAACTGTGTTAATCGCATCGGAGACTTTCTTCTCCCGTAAAAACAAAATCAATACAACCGAATAAACAATACCGATTATTCCAAAGGAATGAAATGCCTGCTGCCATGAAAATTTATCTGCAATGGTTGCACCAAACCCACCAAGAGCCTGCCCCATGTATAAACCAGTCATGTGAATACCAACTGCCAGTGATCTTGTTTTGGAAGAATGAAAATCTGCAATCAATGATAAGCCTGCAGGAATATACAGCGCTTCACTGATTCCCATGATAGCTCTTAACCAATAGAGCTGATTGAAAGTTGTGGCATAGCCCATTGAAAAAGTAACAGCCGACCATACAAACAAACTTCCAACAATAAGCCATTTACGGTTGAGTCTGTCAGCGATCATTCCTGAAACCGGACTCATAAAACCATAGATCCACAGAAAGATAGCCATCAGTCTTCCGAAATTTGTGGCCGACTGCAATTCGGCAAGATCGATCATCATGGACGGCTTCATGGTTGACAGCATTTGCCTGTCCATATAATTCAACAGAGCCACTACCCAAAGTAATGCAACTAATATCCAGGGATATTTTTTGGAGTAACTCATTTGATATCAGAATTAAGTTTAGCTGACAGTATATATGGCGAACGAACACCTGCTTTTATTTCCCCGCTTGGTATCAACACCTCATTTCCCCACTTAAATGCAACTGTTGTTACGGGAGTATCAAACGGAATTGAATCAACGACTGTCCACTCATCGGTGATTATATTATAGCATAACACTTCTTTGCAGAAACCCGGATGCGACATTTGTAATTTATTTTTTTGTTGTACCAGTTGCTGCTTTTTCAATTCATCTTTTTCTGCATTGATCGCTGCAATCAGCATCTCTACTTTATGAAATGTTTCTCCTTTATCTCCACCAAACAGCAGAATGGAATGTGTACCTGTTGCCATTCCTGTTCCTGCAGATAAAGTATAGGGTAAAGATTTTTTTTCTGCCCATTGGTTTTTTGTAAGATTGAATTCAAAGGCGGAACTGTAAAGATTACTGATGCCATTTGTATTTTTCCTGCGGCCACCGATCAGGAAAATACTTTCATGATCTTTTGACTTTTGAAAAACAAGTACAGCATGCGATACAGGCTTTGGAATCAAAGGCAATTGTTTCCATCCTTCAGCAATATGATCCATGTCTAAACTGAAAAACATATCTGATACGCCTTCAGCTTTTTCACCACCTGCAATATAAATGCTGTTTCCATGAACCGTCATTGATGCATTGGTGACAGCAACGGGAAGATCGGGTAAGTTCTGAACAACAAGCGTTGAAGCGTTTTGAGCCAATTGCAGAAGAAATACTTTATTACTGATCCCCTGTTCATTTTCTCCGCCTGCATAAACAATCCCTTTTGATGTTGAACAGCTGGCTGCATAAGCAACAGTGGCAGGAAGTTTAAACTGCTTTTTCTGCAAAACAATTCTGCTCCTAATTTTTACATAAACAAATACATCATCATAATATTTTTTCTTGCCACCAAGCCATGGCATAGCATCGGGGAAATTTGCCCCGCCGGCAACTATCATTTTATTTTGATAAATACCTGCAACAGGCCCGGCAAAACCTAAAGATTTGCTTTGGTTTTTGGCAACAGGAAGTTCAGCTGCAATTTTCCATTGCATAGATTGTCCCTGTTTTTTTTGAGCAGGTATTGCTGCAGTAAAAAACATGATTGAAACTGATAACAGAATTAAAAAGCGGTTCATTATTAATTATACATTCACAGCAGGTTGTAAACGTGAAGAAAAGCTGTTGAAATTGATTTGTTCCGTATCTTTTTTAAATAACTCAAATTCAGCAGATGACATATTCTTTACCGGTAACCGAAACTCACCGCAATCTATGCCAATCAGTTTCATATATGCTTTCCCGGTTGCAATGCCCCCGTACTTACCGAGTAAACGAATCATATCAATTGACAGCTGCTGCAGGCTATTTGCTTTTTGCAGATCGCCTTTGTTAAATGCATCGATCAGTTCGTAATACAAAGGTGCAGCATAATTGAATGTACTGCCTACTGATGCTTTTGTTCCGAGTGCTAAAGCAGGCAGCATGTTTTCATCTCTTCCCCAAAGCATATCATACTTACCGTTGGCAAAGTTGATACAGGAGAGAAAATCCATAAAATCTTCATGTGTGTATTTGATGCCTGCAAAATTGGGAATCTTACCATCTATTTCTTTCAGCAAATCAAACATGGGAAAATCAACTCCGGTTAAAACAGGAATATGATAATAATAAAAAGGCAGATCGGGAACAACAGCAGCAACTTCAGCACAAACTTTTCCAAGCATCTGCACATTTGCCGGTTTAAAATAAAAGGGAGCAGTAAATGAAACAGCATCAAGCCCTACCTGCTTTGCATGCAAAGCCAATTCTTTACAATCTGTTATACTGGTGCCGCCAGTTAAAGGCATTACAATAAAATCTGCATCATCTTTCGTACAGGCTGCCCATGCTTCTGCTACAGCTTTTTTTTCAGCTGTTGACATGGACACTCCTTCACCGGTTGAGCCGCATATAAAAGCACCTTTTACTTTATTTGCCTTCAGCATTTCATAATAGGCAGGTATTACAGAAAGGTTGAGAGAACCATCTTTATGCATGGGTGTAAAAGGAGCAGCAATTAATCCTTCTAACGGTTGAATATTCATAAAATAAATTGATCGTTGGATAATAATAATAATTTTTTAAATCCAGGGGCAGGAATGCCCCCGGTTGATTTCGATTGCTAATGAGAAAAAGTTATTCCTGTTTTAATATACCCTAACAACTTTATGGTATGTCTTTAAAATAATGTGCACAGTTTTGAACAATTTATAATCAGGGTTTTGTAGTTGGATATCCGGGGGTTTGATTCACAAGCGGGTCATTCGTCCATATTGCCGGTTCAATCGGCCATAAAATCTTATACCCCTGTGTAGTTTTATCTAAAACACCATAAGGATGACTGGCGCTTTTAAATACGAGTGGCTCAGTACCATACTTCATTCTTCTTAAATCATGCCAGGCTTTCCCTTCGTAAACAAACTCTTTATTCCGCTCGGCAAATATGGCCAGCTCATTTGCATCCTTCGATGAATTAACAAAAGGTGTTGGATCAGCAGCAGGTGCAAATGCACGGTCTCTGATCTGTTTGATGTAGCTTGATGGATCACCTCCTTCAGCATTTACTATTTCGGCCAGCATTAATATTCTGTCAGCTTCCCTGTAAACTGGCCAGTCATCAGTAAAGTATCTTTTATTGGCACTGAATGTTCCAAGAAATTTAACTAATGCTGTGTTTCTAATTGTTACGGTATCGGGTTTTGCAGGCATTCTTTTTGTTACTTTGTAATAATCATAAAATGTAGCGTCTCTTCTTTTATCTGTTACAGCATACGATTGAAACAATGCAAATGTGTAGCCATAGCGTTGAATAATTTGCTGGGAATTTGTAGCTCCTATATTCAATGGATCAACAAGCAGCGAACCGCTTGCCAATGAATCTTTATAATGAAGATTATCAAAATTGAAAGTTGAATAAGTATATGTTGCAACGTTCCCCATTTCTGCTTCACCGACTAAATAACGAATAGCAAAAATAATTTCATTGTTATTTTTTTGACCATAAGCAAACGCATTGGCAAAACTTGTCTGCAGTGCATTTCCTGTTATAGTGTTTAATGCCGTTTTTGCTTCAGCCAAATCAGCAGTTGTTCCATATACTTTTGCAGACCATAAGTATACTTCTCCTTTCAGCATGAACGTTGTTTTGGGACTCCAGAGACTTTTATCTGTTGGACTTGCTGCTGTACCAAATGAAGCAACAGACTTATTGACGTCGCTCTTAATAGCAGCTAATACTTCTGCTTCGGTTGATCTTGCTTTACGAAGTGACACCGGATCTGTATTTCCATTCAGCACTTCAGGTTCCAGCCTCAGTGGAACACCACCATAAGTACGAAGTAATTGAAAATAATAGAATGCACGAAGTCCATAAGCCTGTCCTAACAGATACTGTTTTCTTGTTTCAGAAAGGAATGTAATTGCCTCCACTTTTGAAATGAACAAATTGATCTGTAAAATTGGACCATAAAATCCTGCCCAACTGCCCACACCTGCTGAGGTTTCATCAATTCGCTGTTCAATAATCGGCAATTCATTTAAGGAAGTATTCTGGCGGTCTACATTGCTGTAATTGCCCGAACGCATTTCACCTAAACGCAGAAACATAAACTGGTTATCCCGGAATTGTTTATGGATACCTACCATAAAATTATTTACCTGTGATTCATTCTTCCAGAAATTACCATCGCCAAAATAATCTTCCGGGGCCAGTTCAAGTGTTTTTTTGCAGGATGATGATGCAATGGCAATCATCAGCACCCATAATATATATTTAAACTTATTCATGATAAAAGCTTTTTATTTTAATAATTAAAAGGTAAGAGTAGCTCCAAAAACCAACTGGGTGGGTATTGTATAAGCACTGTTTTGAGATCCGGTACGTTCCGGCAAATTCAACTGCTTATTCGTTATATATCCCAGGTTTTGTCCTGTTGCTGTAAGAGTTAATCCTGCTATTTTCGCTTTTTTCAGCAATGAAGACGGCAAAGAATAACTCAGTGAAACCTCTCTGAACGCCAGGTAATTTGATTTTACCCAGAACATGCTGCTTGGCCTGTCGAAATTCTTTGCATTCAACTGATCGGCCCATACATACCTTGGGAATTTTGCATTTGGATTATCCGGCGTCCATGTATCTTTTACAGCATCTGTTGGAGCAAACTCACCCTGCGCATTAGCTAATGCCCATAGCTGCATAAAGTCCTGCTGAACATGTCCCAAACCAAAATCTACCCGTGTAAAAAGAGTGAAACCTTTGAAAGTTAAAGAGGTATTGAAGCCACCTGTCCAACGTGGAATTTGACGGCCAAGCGAAACCATATCTCTTGTATCAATTGTATCATTTTTATCAACGTCTTTCCACCTCATATCACCTAACTGAGTTGACATCCACCCTGCTGCAAATGTTAACCCTCTTTGAGTCATCAATTGCTGACTGGCAACTCTCCTTCCAGCCGAACCATTATACCAAACCTGACCGGCTGCTAAATCTATTTTATTGTAGTTGGCAAGATCATTTGCGTCTCTGATGATTCCTTCACTCACAAAGCCAAATACTTCACCCCACTCCTGGCCTTCCTGGAAGCCGCCTACCCATATAACCTTGCCTGTTTTAGGATCATAAATTTGCTGACCTCCCTGCCTGTTGTTTGCAATGCCATTAAAGGGCAGTTTAAGAATCGTATTCTTATTGCGTGCAGCATTAAAGCCAAACTGCCAGGTCAATTGTTTATTCTGAATTACTTTGTAAGAAACTTCCAGTTCAAGACCCCTGTTTCTCATACTTCCGTTATTGGTACGGATGCTTGAAACGCCTGAAGAAGTAGGTAATAATACACTGGCAATTTTATCGTTTGTAATTCTGTTATAATATGCAACAGACGCATTTATCCTGTTACTCAAAAATCCCATATCAGCTCCAACTTCTACAGTGTTAGTTTTTTCCCATTTCAACTTAGGGTTTGCAACACCGGTTTGCAAAAACCCAATGGTTCCATTGTATGCAGTTTGTGAACCATAGGCCCCTTGTAATTCATAAGTTCCTATACCTCCTACATTACCATTTTCACCCCAACTGCCTCTTAATTTTAAAAACGAAAGCCAGTTTTTGGTTGACTCCAGGAACTTTTCTCTGTGAGCCATCCATCCAACTGAAAAAGCCGGAAAAGTTCCGTATTGATTGTCGCCTATAAGTCTTGAATAACCATCTCTTCTAACAGTGAATGTGGCAAGGTACTTTCCATCATAATCATAATTTAAACGACCAAAACCAGACATAATCCTTTCCCTTGAGTGATACGAATCTGTACCCCTTGTCTGCTGATCAATGTTATTCTGTGTTAATGCTAAATCCTGGAAATCTGCAGTTGGCGCCAGTCTGCCACTTGCTGCAACTCCCTTGTTGTAAGAATCGTAAAATTCAAAACCAGCCATTGCCGCTACACTATGTTTCTCAATGAATGTTTTATCATAATTTATAATGGCATTGTAAGTTTGCCTTATTGTACGGTCAAAAGATGCGGATGTACTTCTGTCTCTGTTCCAACCGGTATTAGGATTGGTTAAACTCATAATTCCGGTACGGAAATCCTGGTTAAACGCTTCATTGAAACCTTCATCGTACATAATAATACCACCCACTTTAAAATATAAATCCTTATTGATATCTGCTCTGAAAGCCTGGTTAAGTGTGAATTTGTCCGATTGATTTTTTCTCTTGTATTTGTCAATGTTAATAATGGGGTTACCATCGCTGGCATCACGGCCCAGAATTAATTCCCCTTTTGAATTAGTACCTCGCATGGTTGGTGGTGCAGAAAGCATACGGCCCCAATAATTTGTTTCACCATTTTGCAGCGATTCATCCCTCCAGTTAGCTACGGCTACCTGGATACTGCTTTCTGATTTAATCCATTGATTAATTTTATAATCACTATTGAATGAAAAATTAATCCTGCGGTAAAAAGTAGCGAGAGACAGTCCACCTTCGTCATAGTAACCTAAATTGGCAAAATACTTTCCTTTGTCGTTACCACCGGTCATTCCAATATTATAGTCCTGTGTTACTGCAGTGTGGTTTAACCCATAATCGCCATAATTAAAATCTTTGTAAATCAAGTCAGCATAAGTTCCGTTAGGGTCATAGTTGCCGGCAGCATTTGTTTTAATTACATCTTTCATTTGTTTCCAGCCTGGCTGACTCAATAATTCCTGGTTAATGGCATCTAAACGCATCACACTCCAGATAGCCCTTGAATCATAATTACCATCAAGAATATTTCCCGATGCATCTTTATAAATATTGCCTGTACCTCTTGGGCCAACGCCGGCAACATTGGTAGCAGCCAATGTGCCATTCTTCATTGCCTGCTCAGCTCCCAAGCGTGCCCACTTTATATAATCACCTCCGTCTACAAAATTATAAGGCACGTTAAGATAGTTATATCCTCTTTTGACTTTTAGAGTAATAGAAGAAGAACCAGCTTTGCCTCTTTTTGATGTTACTAAAATAACACCATTACTTGCTCTTGCACCATATATGGCTGTGGCAGAAGCGTCTTTCAATACTTCAATACTTTCAATCTCTTCCGGATTTATATCACTGAGAGAACCACGAATCTGACCATCCATAATTACCAGCGGGCTTCCTCCTCCATCAAAATTGGTTCCTCCCCTGAGAATAATTGTTGGCAATGATCCCGGCCGGCCTGTACCTGTGGCAACTCTTAAGCCAGGAATAGTTCCCGCCAATGCCTGTGCCGGGTTTGAACGAACACCTGTTTCAAGAAATTTCCTGTCGAGTTTTGAAACAGATGAAGTAAGTTTTGAACGCCTTACTGTGCCATATCCTACCACCACAACTTCACCCATATTTGATGCAGAAGGCAGTAAGCTAATAGTAAGTACAGCATCATCTGAAACTGTGACCTCCTTTGATGTAAACCCAACAGCTGTTAATATCAGTACATCGCCTGTTGCAGCCTCTATACTGAATTGACCTGAACTGTTGGTTTGCGTACCTACATTTTTTCCTTTAACAATAATTGATACCCCACTTAAGGGTGCATTATCCTCCTGGGATAGTACAGTTCCAGTAATTTTTTTTGACTGTGCCATTGATGTTACAGAAATCACGAAACAAGTAACCAACAGCCCCAATTTTAAATAAGCAGATCGCATACAGCAGTTTTTTTTAATTTTATGTATTATGTATGACATAATAAAGTTAAATAGTTTTTTCCTTTCCCTCCAAAAAAAAGTAAATATTTTTTTAACTTGCTCATAACCAATGCTTAATTTATGCTTTTTAGAAATATTTTTATAAATTTGCGTATTAAGTAGTACATAATATGCAAACACAACTCCTGAATGGTCACTTAAAAACAATTGAAACTAGCAGCCTTGTTGATAAGGTT
>Ga0138256_10004177_pt1 | contig 15364 bp, 13 predicted proteins | sample KNB2016incub_MG_FD_105486 | JGI IMG/M metagenome (GOLD analysis project Ga0138256, IMG submission 105486) | Active sludge microbial communities from wastewater in Klosterneuburg, Austria - KNB2014incub_MG | ecosystem: Engineered > WWTP > Activated sludge > Unclassified | place: Austria... | reverse complement strand
TGCGCGCTCGAGCACGTCGTCGTAGAACCTGACCCCAGCCGCAATCTGATCGGCCGTTTCGCCTTGCCGGAAGCGATCGCCCGTGGCCCACACCTGCATCGTGAGCACACCGGACGGGTCGAAGCCTGGGGAGATGGAGAGCAATCCGCTGAGGCTGCGGACCAGCAGTCCGGCGCCCACCAGCAGGAGCACGGCCATCGCAACGTTGGCGGTGACCAGCATTGCGCGGGCCCGCCATGTCGTCGCCGACTCTGTGCCACGCGAGCCTGAACGCAGCGTCGAGCCTTCGGTGTGGCGCATCACGTGACGAAGAGGGATCAGGCCGAAGAACAACCCGCTGAGGAGCGCGAGGACTCCGGCGGCCAGCACGGCTTCGCCGCTTACGGTCACATCGGCCAATCGCGGAATTTGCGCCGGACCTTCGCTCGCAATCACCCGTATCGCGCCCCACGCGAGGATCAATCCGGTAAGGCCACCCGCGCTTGCCAGAAGGATGGCCTCGGTCATGAACTGGCGCACCAGCCTGGCGCGCGTCACTCCGAGCGCCGTCCTGACGGCAATTTCCTGGGCACGCTCGCTGCCCCGGAGCAGCAGCACGTGTGCCACATTGCCACAGGCGACCAGGAGCAGCGCGATCACGCCGGCCCACAAGGCGAGCAATGCCGGCCGCACGGGGCCCAGAAACACATCGCCCAGCCGTGTCACTTTGCTTCCGGCTTGGTGGTATTCCTCGGGATGCTGCTGTTCGATTCCCGCGATCAAGCCGCTGAGCTCGTCTGAGGCGCGATCCGGAGTGCTGCCAGGCGCGAGTCGCCCGAACACCCGGAGGTGACGACAACTCCGGCAGGCGAACGACGCGGCAGGATCGTAGCCGAGGGGGTACCAGAGTTCGGCACCTTGATACATGCGCGCAGCCACCAGGTCTTTGAAGCCCCTGGGCAGCACACCCACGATGCGGAAGGGTATACCGCTGATATCGATGACGCGGTCAATCACCGCCGGGTCGGCGTTGAAGCGCCGCTGCCACAACGCATCGCTGAGTATGACGACGCGCCGGGCGGCGCCCGGTTGATCTTCAGCAGCCGTGAACGTGCGGCCCAACGCGGGCGTGATGCCCAGCAGGTCGAAGTACTCGCGAGACACGCGCATCGCGTTGACGCGTTCGGCATCGCGCCCGCCTCCAGCGAGCGTGGCCGTGGACTGTGCTGCTGCAACCAGAGTGGTCAGACTGCGCGACTGGTTCTTCAGATCCACGAACGTCAGATACCCGAGGTTGCTCGGGTCCGCGCCAGCCTCGGTTTCAGAGACCGTCACGATGTCGTCGGCGCCTCGATAGGGGAAGGGTGACAGGAGCACGGTGTTGATGACGGCGTACATCGCCACGTTTGCGCCCAGTGCGATCGCGAGCGTGATGACAGCGGCGGCGGTGGCGAGTGGCCGGGCCGCCAGCGTCCGGAAGGCCAGACGAGTGTCGCGCTGCAGGATGTCGGCGTGTTCCGCCGGCGCGTGCCGCAGAATGTCGCCCAGCGTGGCGGCCCACAGCCTCAGGACCTGACGCCGATGGCCGCCGGCCATCCGCCGTTCAGATCTGAACGTGGCCTCCATGTCGCGCGCGTAGGCAGACCGGAACTCCTCTGGCAACAACTTCAACAAGAGACGAAACAGCCGGTCCGCCATGGGGGCTCCTATGCGAGGGTTAGTGGGCTTTCCTGCGCGGCATCGCCAGCTTCATGCGGGCCTGCGCCACCGTCTCAGTCAGGCGCTCAGCCTCGGCGTGGGCCACGGCCCTTCCCTGGTCGGTGAGCCGGTAATAGCGCCGCCGCTCGTCGTCGAGCGAGGGGTCGGGGCGCTCGTCACTCTCTGCCACGAGGCCGTCATTCACGAATCGCTTGATGGCCGTGTAGAGCGTGCCGGCCCGCAGGATGACCTTGCCCCCCGTGCGCCGCGAGACCTCCTTGATGATGGCGTAGCCGTGTTTCTCGCCGTCGGCGAGAGCCACAAGCACCTGGAACATCGCAGGCGTGAGCGGTAGAAAGGGAGCCGGGTCAAATCGTGCCATGACAGATAGACTATACCTACGATAGATATAGTTACAAGTTCCCGGCAGTCCAGAGTCCAGAGTCCAGAGTCCAGAGTCCAGAGTCCAGAGTCCAGAGTCCCGGTCGGGGTCCTGGAGTCCTGGGGTCCAGGGGTCAGAAGTGCAGCGTGACGTGAAGCTCTTCGAAAAGAACCTCCGTACCTCCCCATCTCCTGTGATCCGTCGTGGACGCGTGCACTTCTGTGCAACGTGCACTCCGACCCCGAACCGACCGATAATTCCAGCCTCGGCATTTTCAGTCGACAGGGGGCAGCATGGCCGCAAGACCGACGTGGAAGGGGTACCTCAAAATCAGCCTGGTCAACATCCCCGTGCGGGTGTTTCCGGCCACCGACTCGGCGGCGACCGTCAGCTTCAACCAACTGCACCGCGAGTGCCGTTCGCGCATCAACCAGAAGAAGTGGTGCGCCACCTGCCAGACCGAGGTCGCCAACACCGACATCGTCAAGGGCTATGAGTTCGAGAAGGGCAAGTACGTGGTGATGGAGGAGGAGGACCTGGCCAAGGTCAAGACCGAGTCCACGCGCGTGATCAACATCGTGCAGTTTGCCGAAGCCAAGGTAATCGACCCGGTGTACGTGGAACGGCCCTATTTTCTGGCGCCCGATGGGCAGGTGGCCGCTGATGCATTTGCCGTGATGCGCGAGGGGATGCAGGGCAAGGCCGCCGTGGGAAAAGTGGCGCTGTACGGCCGCGAGTACCTGGTGGCGATCATGCCGCGCGAAAACGGCCTGGTGATGTACACCCTGCGCCACGCCAGCGAAGTGCGGGCGATGAGCGAAATTGATGAACTGAAGTCTGTGCCCTCGAAGATCAAACCCGACGAATTGAAGCTGGCGCGCCAGGTCATCGGCAATTTCGAAGTAGGCGGTGACCTGACGCAGTACAAAGACGGCTATCAGGAAGAACTGCGGCGGATCATCGACGCGAAGATTGCGGGCGAAGAGATCGTGGCGCCCATCGACGAGGCGCCACCCAAGGTGGTCAACCTCATGGAGGCGCTGCGTCAGAGCCTTGAACGCGTGTCGGCCAACAAGAAGAAGGCCGCGAAGGCGGTCTCAGGAAAGCCGGCGATCAAGGCAGTGGCGGCCCCGCGCAAGCGCGCCCGCGGATGAACCCATGAACGACTTCGAGAAGCTCGGCCTGTTCTACCTCGGACGGCCGGTAGACCCGGCCACCGGCACCACCGTGCCCGAACCCTTCCTGCTGGACTCACGCGACCTGACCACCCACGCCGTCTGCGTCGGCATGACGGGCAGTGGCAAGACCGGGTTGTGCCTCGCGATGCTTGAAGAGGCGGCCATCGATGGCATCCCCGTCATTGCGATCGACCCGAAAGGTGATGTCGGCAATTTGCTCCTGTCGTTTCCGTCGCTCGACGCGGCGTCCTTTGCACCGTGGGTGAGCGCTGACGAGGCAGCCCGTGCTGGCGTGACCGTAGAAGCGCATGCCGAGCGCGAAGCCACCAAGTGGCGCGAGGGATTGGCCAACTGGGGGCAGGACGGAGCGCGCATCGCGAAGATGCGTGCCGCGGCAGACTTCGTGGTCTACACGCCGGGGTCGAAGGCCGGCACCCCACTATCAGTGCTGAGTTCGCTCGCGGCGCCGCCACCGGCGGTGCGCGACGATGCCGAGGTGGTGGGCGACAAGGTGTCGAGTGTCGTGGCCGCGCTCCTGAGTCTGCTGGGCATCGACGCCGACCCGCTGACCAGCCGCGATCACATCCTCCTCTCCACCATCGTCAACGCCGCGTGGGCGGACGGGCGCGATCTGAGTCTCAGTGATCTGATCCAGCAGATTCAACAGCCGCCGATGACCCGCGTCGGCGTGATGGAGCTGGAGTCGTTTTATCCGCAAAACGATCGCTTCGCGTTCGCCACGCGCCTGAACAACCTGCTGGCGGCTCCCGGTTTCGCGGCTTGGCTTGAAGGCGAGCCCCTCGACATCGGTAGCCTCCTCTACAACGCTCAGGGCAAGCCCAAGGTCAGCATCATCTCTGTCGCGCATCTCGACGATGCGGAGCGGATGTTTGTGGTGTCGCTGATCCTGGGTGAAATCGTCGCGTGGATGCGCACACAACCGGGAACCACAAGCCTGCGTGCGTTGGTCTACATGGACGAGGTCTTCGGCTTCCTGCCGCCGGTGGCCAACCCGCCATCAAAGCGTCCATTGTTGACGTTGTTCAAACAGGCCCGCGCGTTCGGCGTGGGCGTATGCCTGGCCACGCAGAATCCGGTGGATCTCGACTACAAGGCGCTGTCGAATGCCGGCACGTGGCTCATCGGTCGGCTGCAGACCGACCGCGATCGGGCGCGGCTGCTTGATGGTCTGGAGGGCGCAGCTGGTGGCGCATTGGATCGCGCGCAGGCGGAAGGCGCGATTACGGGACTCGGCAAGCGGCGCTTCCTGGTGCACAACGTCCATGCGAAGGCGCCGGTCGTCATCGAGAGCCGCTGGTGCATGTCGTATCTGCGCGGCCCGCTCACGCGCGACGACTTCAAGCGCTTGTCCCGTCCTGCCGGTGTGACCGCCGGCCAGCCGGAGTCTGCTCAGGCGAAATCCGAGCCGGCATCTCCAACTCCGGCGGAGTCAACAGCACAGTCGGGGGCGCGGCCGCTGTTGCCGCCCGACATCCCGCAGTTGTTTGATGGCGCCGGTGCGGCTGGTGCCACGTGGTCGCCAGCACTCTACGGTGCGGCGCAGATCACGTTCGCCGATGCGAAGCGCGGCGTTGACGAAACACAGACGGTGGCGATCGCCGTGCCGCTTCAATCCGGGATGCCCGTGATTGATTGGGAAGCCGGCGTCGAGACGGACGTGCTTCCGCGGCAGCTGGTGTCCGACGCGCCTGCGGGTGGCTCGTTTGCGGCGCTGCCAACTCAGGCGCAGCAGGTGAAAGCGTTCGCAAAGCTCGCGGCGGATCTGGGTCGTTGGCTCGGCCGCACCAGGCGGTTGACGCTGTGGCGCCACGCGGGCCTGGGCGTGGTGTCACGCGCCGGTGAGAGTGAGCGCGACTTCCGGATTCGCCTCGCGGCCGCCGCGCGTGAATCGCGCGACGCGGTTGTGGACAAGCTGCGCACGAAGTACGCGTCGAAGCTGAATACCGCCACCGAGAAAGTGCGTCGTGCCGAAATGGCGTTCGGCAAGGAACAGCAGGACGTGGCGCAGCACAAAGTGCAGACGGGCCTGTCGGTGGCAAGCACGCTGGGCGCTGCCGTGCTCGGCGCCGTCTTCGGCCGTCGTGGCGGGATCACCGCCGGCACGATCGGCAAGGCGTCCACCACGGCCAAGGGCTGGATGCGCGGATCGAAGGAACAGGAAGACGTCTCGCGCGCGCAGCAGAATCTGGACGCCGCGCGTCAGGCGCTCGCTGACCTGGAGGCCGAAGTGGCGTCGGCGATCGAAGCCACGGCCGCCGGCAGCGCAGCCGGGTCGGTTGAGGACGCGCTCGAAACCATCACCATTGCGCCAAAGCGTGGCGGCATCCACGTGCAGGTGGTGGCCATCCTCTGGACGACGGGGTAGGGACGCCAAAACGACCTCTGAGGTAGTTTTTTTCTCCCTCTGAAGAAAAAACTACCTCAGAGGTCGTTTTGCAGAGGTCGTTTTGCTGTTACCGCGCGCGATCGGCTCGCGCGATTTCCTGCATCACGTACCGCACATCGTCGTCGGTCGGCAGTGGACGCTTGTCTGGGACGCGGGCCATCGCGCGAGGTGGCGCGGCCGGCAAGTCCGGCCGGCTGGTCGCCATGCCCTCCACCGTGGTCCAACCGAAGTAGGCCAGCGCCAGCGCGAGCACCGCGCCGCCAATCGGAACGAACCACCGACGGGGCTCAGGCTCAGGCAGGAGGAGATCAGACGTCTCTTCCACCGCCAGCCCGTGGTCCAGGGCCGCATTCATGCCCTCGTCGGCCACCACCGGCGTGTGGTCGAACACCACTGGAGCTTCCACTTCGCCTGGTTCGGCCTCGGCGCCCGAAAGCAGTCGCGCCGCGCGACGCACCACGGCCGGACTGATCACGCTCGTGCCGGCCACGCGTCCCTCTTCGAGCGCGCGATCGCACAGCAGGTTGATACGGCGGGGCACACCGTCGGTGAGTTCGGCCACGGCCCGGGCACTCTCGGCGGGGAAGGTCACCGTTTCACGCCCGCCCGCCACGCTGAGCCGGTGCTGGATGTAGCCTTCCACCTCGGCCGGCGACAACGCGCCCAGCACGGCGCGGCGCGACACGCGGCCGTCCACGGCGCGCATGGCATCCGTGCGTAACGTGTCGTTGAGCGCCGGTTGTCCGGCCAGGATGATTTGCATCAGCCGCTGGCCATCCTGCTCGTAGGCCCCGAGCTGGCGAATCTGGTCGATGACCCGCGCCGGCAGACTCTGAGCTTCGTCGATGATCACCACGGCATACGAGTTGAGTGGGATCAGCGATTGCAGGAACTGCTCCAGCGTGTCCAGCAGTTGCGGCATGTCCGCGTTCGCGAACGCCCCCTTGCGGATATCGTCCCGCGTCACCAGGCCGAAGTCGCGCAGGATCACCCGCACCACTTCCGCGTCAGTCATATAGGGATTCAGGATGAGTGCGGAAAACGTGCGTGCACCGAGCGCATCAATCACCGCGCGGCACAACGTGGTCTTGCCCATCCCGGTGTCGGCCGTCAGCAGCAGGAGCCCCTCGCGGCGCCGCAGCCCCGTGAGCAGTTCCTGATATGCGCGTTTGTGAGACTCGCTGAGATAGATGAAACGCGGGTCGCTCGTCAGCGCGAATGGCTGCTCACGCAAGCCGAAGAACTGCTCGTACAGCGGTTGGTCTGGCGCCGACGGGATGGAAGGTGGCCGCACGGGGAGATTATAGCGGCCGAAAAGGAAGTTGGGGTGGATGACGGGAATCGAACCCGCAACCACCGGCGCCACAGGCCGGTGCTCTGCCGTTGAGCTACACCCACCACTAGGTGAACGAGCAGTTTATCAAAAACCTCCTGCTGCTCGTTGGTGTAATGGCGAAATGCGGGAAATGTCCGAAATGGCGAAATGTCAGAAATGGCGAAATGCCGTCATCGCCCGCCTCTGCCACGGCCGGTCCTGGTCGTCACCCATTTTCGGAACGTCTCGGCCTGTGCGGGTGAGAGCACGGCGGCGATCTTGTCGTGCAGGCCCTCCTGCTCCTGAATAAACACCTTCCGCGCGTCGTCCTGCATGGTTCTCAGCCGGGTTTCCTGAGCCTGCAGCAGTGTCAGGACCTCCGCGCGCTGCGCGTCGGTCAGGGTCACTTCCCGCGAGAGGTCATCCACATACTGCTGCGAGGGCGCGCCGAACATCGAGCCTCCCCGGCCCGGCCCGCCGCGGCCCTGTCCACTTCCCGGGCCTCCGCGGCTCGGTCCGCCTGGGCTTCCGGGCCCGCCTGGTCCGCCACCGAATCTTCCCTGGAAACTGGACCCCGCGCGGCGCAGCCAGGTGCGCTCGACGACGATGCCGGTGAGGAGGCCGATGGTGAAGACGAGTCCGACAAAGGTCGCGATCCAGACTCGAGGTGTGGGAGTGATCATGGCTGGTCCTTTCGGTAAGTCCCCAGCGTGTCATCGACGTTGGCGCTGAGCATCAACGACAGCAGCGACGATTCAGAGATGTCTTCCGAAAACAGCGCCGACGAGACCGGGAGCGTGTCGGTGTCTACGGCGCCGACAACAGTACTGGTCTGGGACACCACCGCGGTGACCAGGGCGAGCGCTGCCGCCACCGGCACCAGACGCCAGGTCCATCGGCGGAAGTCGAGGCTGTCGAGCCACGTGCGGGCCCGGCCCTCGGCCTCGGCGCGAATCGCCGCCATCACGCGGCGGTCGAACCCGAGCGACGCGCCCCCGACGGGTTCGGCCAGTAGCCGCGCGCGCACCGCGCGCTGATCGGCCAGGTCCTCGCGGCAGGCCGGGCAGTCGAGAAGGTGGGTGTCAAGGCGAGCCCGGTCTTCGGCCGGCAGCACGTCTTCGGCTGCCCGAACCAGCAATGCCGTGAATGCCGCGCAATGTTCAGTCATGATGTGGCTCCTGAAGCGCGGCTTTCAGCCGCTGCCGTCCCCTGAAAATTCTCGACTCCACTGTGCCCATCGGAATACCCAGCACGTCAGCGATCTCTCGGTATTCCAGTCCTTCAATGTCGCGCAAAATCACGGCTTCGCGCCAGTCGTCTGGCAACTCGGCCAGCGCCCGCCGCAACTGGTCGTGCGCAATGACCCGGCGCTCCACGTTTTCGCCGCTCGGCAGGTCGGGCCGCGTTTCGGGCTCCTGATCTTCCTTCCGATCCCGGCGTCGTGACACCTGGGTGCGCGCGACGTTGGTGGCAATCTGGTAAAGCCACGTCTTGAACGTGCTCTGCCCGCGAAATTGCCCGAGTGAACGGAAGGCGCGCAGGAACGCCTCTTGTGCCACGTCTTCTGCGGCTTCCCGATCGGCGGCGCTCGACATCATCATTCGCAAAAAATGCACAAGCCGGTGCTGGTGCCGGCTCACCAGGTCGCCGAACGCGTCCAGGTCGCCTTCACGGGCCTTGCCGACCAATTGGAGGTCAAGATCCATGGGAGGCCTCCGGGCCACGTCGAACCGCTCCTGTGGATTGGACCATGTGAACCGCCGTGTTATTCCCGAACCACACGGTAGAGGCGATGCCCGGCACGATCTGCGGCCAGCAGGCGCAGATGTGCCTGCTGTTCCAGGGCCCGAATGACCCCGGGAACCTCATGGGGGGCGAATCGTTCCAGATGGACCATCGCGTGAGTGGCCCCAAGGGCCAGCAGCGTATCCACGGCCCTCTGCTCAGGGAAATACCACAGTGTTTCCGAGCGCTCGCGGTATGACAGGGGTGTGACGCCGCTGTAACCGTTGGCGATGGGCCGCCAGTGCCCGGTGGCGTTGAGGACGTATTCCCCGTTTTCGTGCATGACGTCCGGCGGGAAGAACGGGAACTCCACGAGAAGGGCTGGGTCCGCAGCCTCAGCCACGAGGGTATAGACCGGCGGCAGCCCGCTGTAGGCCCGGGTCTTGATGGGTGCCATGAGATTTTCGGCCGTGACCCCTGCCACGATCAGGGTGACAAGCCAGGGCACCGCGGCGGGCCGCACCTTCCGTTCGAGCCAGGCCACCGCCATGCCGGCGAGCACCGCCACGGCCAGTAGATACCACATGCTGAAACGCGCGGCGGCGCGAATGCCCTGCAGCGGGGGCAGCACCTCGTAGAGCCATCCATAAAGCGGGGTGCCGGTGCCGAGCGAGAGCACCACGCCCGCGGCGGCCAGGATGACGAGCCAAACCACTCGCGACGGGGCCCGTCGTGCCACTTCGCTGCGCCCCGCAGTGGCGATGCCGACCGCTGCGAGCACCAGCGCAATCACGCCGGGGAAAAACACATCGATGTCTGTGGTGAAAAACGGCGCGGTCCAACCCGCATGCATGCGGCTCATCGAAGTGAGGTAGCCGCCGATCGTGGCAGAGAAGTCGGTCACCTGCTCGAGCGGACGCCTGACGCCATTCGCCAGGTGGGGCCACAACACGGGCAACGCGAGCACCGCTCCGCCGATGGTCGGGACTGCGAGCCTCACCACGCCCGAAAGTTTCCGCGTCTCCACTACCGTGACCATCGTCAACAGGATGACTGCGCCGGCAGAGAAGAGCAGCCAGTGCAGCGACGTGGCTGCCACCAGTGGCCAAATGATCAGCAGTGGCCACCAGTGGCCTCTGCCGCGAAGCGCCTGGTCTGCGAAGTAACACGCAAGGATCAGGCCCCAGGCGTGGGCGGCCTGCAGGTGGGGCAGCCGTGTCAGGAGGTGCGGGTTGAAGGCGAGCAGCGTGCCTGCCACCAGCCCCGCGCGCGGCGATCCCGTCCATCGCGTCACCACCCACCAGCCGGCAAACGCCGTGCCCGCGAGTCCGACGATGAGCATGATGTTGAACATCAGGACCGGCGACCCGCCGAGCCACAAAATTGGGGCGCCGGCAATCGCTGGTACCACCAGCGGCTCGGAGAATCTCAGCGCCTGTTCACCAGGTTGGAAGATGTTGCCCTGCCAGAATGCGGCCGGATTCGTCGGCAGCGTGTGTGCAATCCAGCTGATGATCCAGGTGTTCAGTTGCGCGTCGGCGTTGAAGTTGAGTGAGAGCCGATGCGGTGCGGATGCCAACGGCCAGGTGTGAAGGACAGCCAGCGCAATAAAGATGGTGGCCGCACGAAGGCGGTCGGTCACCCGCCCACCTTCCGCAGCGTACGCGTCACTCGTCCGATCTCCACACCGTTGAGCGTGATGATGGCTCTGACGAGATGGTCGCCCACGGGGAGGGTCGCCAGGTCGAGTGTGCCGAGCGCAGCTCTGCGCGTGCTATCGCCAGTCGTTCGGACAGAGCCCGCAACGCTCGCGACGGGTTCGCCCTCGAGCGAGCGCGCCACTTCGAATCGCACACCGAGCGTGTCAGCGGCGGCAAGTGCTCCATAGATCTCGGCGTAGGCCATGATGGCAGCCGCATTCGCCGCCGGCTGCAACACCGGGACGAACACCGCGCTGTCGGCCGCGTTCATGCCGCCGAACATCAACGGCCCGAGTTCAAACGCTCCCGCTGGCGTGAAGCCCGCGTCGAATTCGTAGTCCACCGCACCGCGTCGGCCCGACAACTCAGAGGCTGCCATTCGAAGCCGATAGGGTCCGGCCGGGGCAAGGGCCCTGGTTCGCATCGGCCTCGTCGCCGCATCCGCGCCTTCGGCTTTCCAGTGGGCCACGATGGTGCCTGATGGGGAGATGAGGGCGAACTCCGCCCACGCCAGAGACCGCGACGGATTTTCGGACTCGGCGAGAATCAACAACTGCGGACGAGTCCGGTCGCCGTCGAGCACGGGATACGCCACGAGCCGGAGGGGAAGATCGCCGTAGGCGCGCGATTCGCGCAGCATGTCGGTGAGCGCGGGCATGGGCTCACCGGCTGTGGTGTCGCCGATAAACACAGACGACGGCGCCGCGATGCGGACGTCTTGTCGAAGGCTCACCACCATGACGCGGTGCGGCTTGTTGTTGCGCTGATCCGCGGTGGGCGTGAACTGCAGTTCGTAGCGTGTGGTCGCCAGGGCGGCGGCGGCCGATGGAACGAGCACTCCGCCGGTGACGGTGGCCAGTGCGGCGAGGCCGCCGGCCGGGTCCGCGGCTGTGGCGCCCGGATCCGCGGCTGTGCCGCCTGAATCAATGACAAACAACTGCACGCGATGGCGGCCCGTCGTTTCGGCAAGGGACTGAATGGCGCGCCTCACGTTGGTGGATGTGGCGAACGGTGGCGCGATGAAGACGACGGTTTTGGGTCCCGGTTCGGTGCCGATGCTCGTGCAGAGCCGATCGAGCAGGGCGATGGACGCGAGGGCGGCGGCCTCTTCGGCCTCGGCGCCTGCCGACACGGCCGGGGCGCCTCCCTTCAACGCTGCCGATGCCGCGACGACAAGCTCGTGCCTGGTGGTGAAGTCAACGGCGGAGCCGTCGGACGCGAGCGCGATGAGGCCCAATCGGTCGCGTGCCCCCAGCGCGGGAAGCAGCGCGCGAATACTCTCCTTCACCGGTGTCATCTGCGACGTTTGCAACCGGGTGGCGTCCACGGCCAGCACAATCGTGCGGCCCTGCGCGATCTGATTCGTGCCATATGGTGCTTTGAGGAGCGCTTCCACACGTTCGTATGGCATGAACCGCAGTGCGTCGATCGGATGCGGCCGGTTGTCGATCCGCAGCGCCAGGTCCGCTGCCCGAAGCGTAGTCAGTGGCGCCCCGCCGAGGTCTGCAGCTGAAAGATCGATGGTGATGGCGGTCGCGGGCGCCTGGGCGCGCGGTGTTCCCGTCACGCACGCGGCGAGCACGAGCACGGTCAGGAGGCGCGGACCCATCGAGGGAATTGTACAGAACTCATCTCATAAACCCCACGGGCATTCGGCCGGCGATGCATCCGGACTGGCGGCGTTGCTCCTCCCTCAAATACACCTGGTATTCTCAGTCGTCGCGCCTGGCCATTCCGGCGCCTCGCCGCCCTCGCTGCCACGCGGGGTTTATGAGATGAGTTCCAGGACCGGTGCCGGATTGATCGCGCCGGCGGGGCGGTTCGCCCCAGGCCACGCGCCGGCCGTACCGCTGGACGGGCATTCTGCGAGCTGATGACGTCTACTGAGGGCATGAAACGTTGGTGCCTGGTGATGGTGGCCGCGAGTGTGATGGGTGTGTCCGGGGCGCAGGCGCCGGCCCGTCCCGCGCCGGTGAAGACCGAAGTGGCCGACAACGTGTATCTGTTCCGCACCGAGCCGTACGGCGAAGTGGGGCTCGACGGAAACGTTGTGGTGATCGTGTCAGACGATGGCGTGCTGGTGTTTGACACCAACGGCACGCCCGCCGCGGCGGAAGCGGTGTTGCGCGAGATTCGCGCCATGACTTCCCAGCCTGTCCGTTACGTGGTCAACTCGCATTGGCACTGGGACCACTGGTACGGGACCGAGGTGTATAAACGCGCCTTCCCGGATGTGCGCGTGGTGGCTCACGAGAAGACGCGCCAGATGATGATGGGGCCGGCGCTCGCGTTTAATCAGCCGGGAATTGACTCACAGTTGCCCGACTACATCGCGAGCCTCCGAAAGCGGCTGGCGTCATTGCCCGCATCAGCGGAGGCCACGGCGCTTCGGGACCGGATCGCCGCGCATGAGTGGTTCCTCGAGCAGAAACGGTCGGTGAAGCATACGTTTCCCGATCAGACATTCACCGATCAGTTGACGTTGAACCTGGGCGGGCGCGAGATTCAGGTGCGGCATCACGATCGTGCGGTGACGCCGGGCGATGCGTTTCTGTACCTGCCGAAAGAGCAGGTGCTGGTGACGGGAGACCTGTTGGTCAATCCCATCTCGTTTGCGCTGAGCGTGTATCCGTCGGGCTGGGTGAAGACGCTTGAGTGGATGGATGGGCTTGATGCGAAGGTGATCGTGCCTGGGCACGGGGGCGTGTTGCGTGACGAGGTGCTGCTGCACACGACGACCGAGATCTTCCGGCGGCTCATTGCCCATGGGAAAGACGCCCGGGCGCGCGGCCTGACAGCGTTCGAGGCCTCGGACGAGGTCTATCCGCGCCTGAAGGATTTGATGGTGGTGCTGACGGGCGATGACCCCGGCCGCAACGGTGCCTTTCGCGGGCAGCTGGTGGAGTGGTTCATGCATCGCGTGTACGACGAACTGAGCGGGCCGCTCACGGACGCGATCTCGCCGATTCCGTCGCGGCGGTAGAATGAAGCCTGCGCGCCCGTAGCTCAGGTGGATAGAGCACCGGCCTTCTAAGCCGGTGGTCGCTGGTTCGAGTCCAGCCGGGCGCACCAGCCTTCGCCGATCGCTCGCTTCGCTCGCGGCTATGGCTGGGCTACGCCCGCCAAACGCGCTTCGCTCGCAGCGACGGCTGGCTGCGCCCAGTCACTGCACCGCCGGTCCGATCCACGTTCTGCGATCCACGTTCCGCTTGACCCCCGGTCCGCCGCGGGCTAGCCTCGTCCTAGGTTCGATCTCTCCTCCCATGCCAACCAGCCGATCTTCTGAATGCGACGACCGCTTCGTGCCCGTCCAGTCGCCCGCAACCCGCTTCGTGACCGTCGACCGCGAGGCGGTCTTGCTCGACGGGCATGGGCGTGTGTACCGGCTCAATCCGACGGGTGCAATCCTGTGGGCCTGCTTCGACGGCACGGGCAGCCTCGCGGAAATCGCGCAGGACGTCAGCGACGAACTGGGAGTGCCCTACCCCCGCGTCCTCGCCGAGGTTGTTGATCTGGCGCGCCGGCTCGGCGCGGCGGGCCTGCTGGCTAATCTCGAACCGTCGGCCGGCGCGTCCGACGACGACCGGGGCGGCGGGGTCGACCCGCGGCCGTCCGCGTCCGCCGATACGTGTCCCGAGGAACCGGCGCACGCCCTCGAAACCCCCGGCCCAGGCGGCCGGCGGTTTCTGTTGGAACCACCCAATACGTGACTCGACACGGCATTCCGCCTCGGGAAGGCAGGAACGATCACGGTGCGCGCAGGAGATCGACTGATCGGCCTGCGCACCAACGACGCGGCCCTCGCCGCCCGGTTGCGCGCGGCGCTCGGGGCGCTTGTGGAGCCGGACTACGAGGCGCCGCCCAACCTGTCTCTGAAACTGGGAACGTCGAAAGGGAGCGTACAGGATTTCCATCTCCTGTACCGCGGCGGGCGACAGGTACTGAGGACACGCTCGGTGCGGCGCCTGATCCAGGTCGCACTCATGTACGTGGATTCACTCGCCGAAGCCCCGACCGCACGTCTCAACGCGCGCCTGCTCGAGATAGGGGGAATCGCGGTGCTGGTGGACGACTGGCTGACGCCGGCGTTCGATAGCGTGGAGCGCCGCGTGGAACGCCTCGGCTATCGCGTGGTCGACACGGCCGGGGTTCCGATCGATCCCGAACGTGGCTGCGTCATCTCCACGCCGCCGACCCTGGCGATCGACGGGCCGGCGTGGGCAGAAATCGAAGAGGCGTACCCGCCAGACGGACACGACGCGAGCGGCCCCGTGTCGGCGTCACTGGCGGACATTGTCGTGTTGGATCGACAGCTGGAGGACGCCGCCTCGCCGGCGGCACGGGTGATCGCCCTGGCTCGCATCGCCGCGCCCCCCGGCCGCGCACTCCAAGAGCGCGACATCGATCTCGCGGCTCGCATCGAGAGTCGGTGCGCGGTACATGCCTGCGCGGCAGAGGGAGCGGCGCTTCTCGACACGCTGGCACGGCTGGCGGCCCGCGAGACGCGATGACCGGGCGATTCGTCCGATCGCCGCGTGTCGTGTGGCGGACGACGCTCGACGGCGTACTGCTCCGTCCGATCGGCACCGCCGACATCCGCCCGGTGTTGCTCAATGGGAGCGGCGGGCTCCTCTGGAACGCGCTCGCGAGCCCCATGTCCGTCCAGGCCTTGTGCGAACACCTCGCCGCAGCGACGGGCAGCGATCCCGTCGTCATTTCTGCAGACCTGCGGCCCTTGCTCGACCAACTCGTCCAGGTCGGCGCAATCGTGACGGTCCCATGACCGACCTGCACCCCATCACGTTGTCGGTGCTCACCTACGGTCTGCTAGAAGGCCCCGCGGCCGGGAGCCTCCGAGCGCCTGACCCGAACGAATGGGCGGCCGTGCGCGACGAGGTTGCGCGGAACGGACTTATCGGTCTGCTCGCGTCCGCTTGCCAGGACGGCGCGGTCGCGCTCGCGCCCGGGCAGTTGGACGAT
>Ga0138256_10004176_pt1 | contig 15367 bp, 10 predicted proteins | sample KNB2016incub_MG_FD_105486 | JGI IMG/M metagenome (GOLD analysis project Ga0138256, IMG submission 105486) | Active sludge microbial communities from wastewater in Klosterneuburg, Austria - KNB2014incub_MG | ecosystem: Engineered > WWTP > Activated sludge > Unclassified | place: Austria... | reverse complement strand
GTGCCGCCAAAGGAGTATCCGATCAAACATATTCAGGCGACGCATGATCTGGCTCTGGTCGATTTTCTCAAGAAAACCTGTGCGAGTATTCCCGAAGGCAAGTCGGTTTACCCTTATGTGTTTCCGATCCGCAACCGGGCGCGTCCGCCCAAAGATCTGTCGATTCGCGCCGGGTATTACTGCATCGATACATTCACGCCGATCAACAACAATGCGTTTCCGGCCGCGATCCGAGCGGTCGATTGCGCATTGACGGCCGCTGACGAAATCTTAAAAGGACGCCGAATGGCCTATGCATTGGTGCGGCCTCCGGGGCATCACGCCGAACGCGGCTCTTTTGGAGGATTCTGCTACTTCAACAACGCGGCCGTGGCGGCTCAGTATCTGTGCCGGTTCGGAACAGTTGCCATTCTGGATATTGACTACCATCACGGAAATGGTCAGCAGGATATTTTCTACCATCGACCTGATGTGCTGACGATTTCAATTCATGGCGATCCGGACTTTGCATATCCCTACTTCACGGGATTCTCCGATGAGATCGGAACCGGACCCGGCACGGGATTTAACATCAACATCGCGCTACCTGAGATTCAGGACGGAGCGCAGTACAGAATCGCGCTGGCAACCGCGATGCGACACATTCAGCAGTTCTCTCCGGCGTTCCTCATCGTGGCTCTGGGACTGGATCCGGCCAAAGGAGATCCGACCGGTACCTGGTCGCTGGGGCCGAAGGACTTCGAAGAGAACGGACGCATGTTGAATTCACTGAATTTACCAACCGTTGTTATTCAGGAAGGCGGCTATCGCACGCGGACACTGGGGAAGAACGCCCGGGCTTTTTTTCAGGGGCTTGTCGCGGCGAAAGCACCTCGTTGAGTACACCAAATCAATCTGAAACGACTCAAGGAAATTAAGAATGGAACCTCTCGATCTCAAATCGTTCGAATGGAAAACTAATATTCGCCCATTGACGATGGACGACTATGACGCGCTCGTGGAAATGCAGATGCTGTGTTTTCTAGGTATGAAGCCCTGGTCGCGTGATCAGATTCAGAGTCAGATTCACGTCTTTCCGGAAGGACAGCTGGTTGTCGAAATTGACGGTCGGCTGGCGTCGTCGTCATCCAGTCTGATTCTCGAATTTGACCCCAACATGGCGTGGCACGACTGGAAGAAAGTCGCCGACGGTGGCTACATCCGGAACCACACATCCAACGGCGACACGTTGTATGGAATCGAGATCATGGTGCATCCCGATTTTCGCGGAATGAAACTTTCACGCCGACTCTACGAAGCCCGAAAGGAACTGTGCCGAGAGCGAAATCTGGCACGAATCATGATTGCCGGGCGCATCCCTGGCTACGAAAAAGTCGCCGACAGAATGAGTGCGCGGGAGTACGTCGAAAATGTGATGGATAAGACTCTTTACGACCAGGTCCTTACCGCACAAGTGGCGAATGGCTTTGCACTCAAAGGATTGATCCCGGATTACCTGCCATCTGATTCGGCAAGTCGCGGTTATGCCTCATTCCTGGAATGGAACAACCTGGATTATCACAAAGGTGCCCGACGACGTTACTGGACCTCGTCGGAAACGGTTCGCATCGCTGTTGTGCAGTATCAGATGCGCACGATCAGGGACTTCAGTGAGTTCGCTCAGCAGAACGAGTTCTTCATCGACACGGCGAGCGAGTATAAAAGCGACTTCGTGCTGTTCCCGGAACTTCATACGACCCAGTTGCTCTCGTTCCTGCCAAAGGACCGACCAGGTCAGGCGGCCCGCCGACTTGCCACATTTACGCCACAGTACTTGGATTTCTACACAGAAATGGCGGTCAAGTATAACGTCAACATCATCGGCGGATCACTGTTTGTGATTGAAGACGAGTGCCTGTACAACGTCTCGTATCTCTTTCGCCGTGACGGAACGCTGGAGCGTCAGGAAAAAATCCACATCACTCCCAGTGAAAGAAAGTGGTGGGGCGTGACACCGGGAAGAAGCGTCAGCGTTTTTGATACCGACTGCGGTCCCGTCTCCATTCTGATTTGTTACGACATTGAGTTTCCGGAACTCGTTCGCATCGTCGCTCAGAAGGGTGCCGGAATCATATTCGTGCCATTCAACACTGACACTCGTCACGGCTATCTCCGCGTCCGTCACTGTGCTTTGGCGCGATGCGTCGAGAACCATGTGTACGTCGCCGTCGCGGGCTGTACGGGAAATCTTCCGTTTGTCGAAAACTCCGACATCCACTACGCTCAATCCGCGATCTTCACGCCCGCCGATGCGGAGTTCGCCCGGGATGCCGTGGCGGCCGAATGCAGCGCCAACATCGAGACCATGATCATCCACGATGTGGACGTCGAACAACTGCGTCGTCATCGAGAGACCGGCAGCGTCCAGAACTGGAACGACCGTCGTCGAGATCTGTACAAGGTTGTGTACCAGGAGAATGGCGAAGAGCATACCGTGTGACGAGCTGTTCGAAACACTTGATGTACGAAACGGGCTAAGAATCACAGGGGGCCGGAGCCGGTTCGACATGTCCTGGGTTGCTTGTTGATGGGTATGTATTTCGCCCGTGAATTCATTAAGATGACGGAAATGGCTTTTTGCTTTCGATCCGTGCTGTGGATGCCAAACTTCCGGTTTTCGCTATGAATTCAACGTCGGTCAATTTGCTGGAACGACTGCGTGAGCCGCAGGCTGAATCCGCATGGCAGCGGTTTGTTGAGCTTTATGCTCCGTTGGTTTTTTATTGGGCACGGCAAAAAGGGCTAAACGCGGACGACGCTTCGGACTTGCTACAGGACGTTTTAGCCACGCTGCTGACGAAATTGCCGGAATTCCAGTACGACCCCGATCGTCGATTTCGTGGCTGGCTGCGTACGATTACGGTGAATCGAGTCACCGACATGCACCGCCGCAACGCGATCCGATCGTTGCAGACGGAGCTTGATTCGACCGCCGTTCTCAATCGTCTGACTCAAGCCGACAGCAACGACCTGTTTATTGAATCCGAGTACCGCGCTGTCGTCATCAATGGGGCTCTTGATTTGCTGCGTTCGGAATTCCAGCCCGTCACGTGGCAGGCCTGCTGGCTGCAGATCGTCGAAGGACAACCAGCATCAGCCGTTGCCAGTCAATTGAACATCCCGCTGAATTCGGTGTACCTCGCAAAATCCCGTGTGCTCGCTCGCTTGCGTCAGGAACTGGAGGGACTGATGGATTGAGATTACCGTTCGCCATAGTAGACCTCACTCTCTGAGTGAGGCAGGCCGTAAAACGCAGCCTTGGGAATTGTCCTGAAATTGATTCCCGATTTGTACCACGGACTTCCTGTCCGTCGCGTGATATCGACGGACAAGATGTCCGTCGTACGGAAGTTGTTTCGGGACAATTCCTTGGGGCATTCGTCACTCAGAGAGTGACGGCTACTTTGAGCACAGCATTTGCCTTGATTTTCTTGAATCCATGCATAGTTTTTGATGATTTCAGAAAATCCGTGACAGGTATTTCCGTGTCATCCGTAGAACGGAATACGACCCACCCAACTGATCTTCTGAAAACTCTGGTCTCCACCTTATCGGATTCCATTATGCCAACTGGCACCTGTCCTGATCGCAATGCGCTCGAAAAATTGCTGCTCGGGAAACTCCCCGCAGCGGAACAGACATCCCTCAGTTTGCATCTGGAGCATTGCAAAGTCTGCACCTCGGTCGCCGGAACCCTGTCGCTCAGCGACGACGTGACTGATGCCATCAGGATGAGAAAACCGCTGCAAGGTGACGAAGAAATCCTTTCCAGAGCCATCGAACGCGGCAAACAGCTCGGCAGCCAATTGCAGACCGTTCAGCCGGACGTCACCGCCATCGGCCATCAACCCGCTGATACCATATACATACCAAGTGCCACATCGGACGACGGAACATTCGACTTCCTGGCCCCAGCTCAGTTGCCCGACGAAATCGGTCGACTCGGCGGCTACCGGGTTCTGAAAGTCCTTGGCGTGGGCGGCATGGGAATGGTGTTTTTGGCCGAAGACCCTTCATTGAAACGACAGATCGCCCTGAAAGTCATGAAGCCATCTGTCGCGGCCACACGATCGGCCAAAGATCGTTTTCTGCGAGAAGCCCAGTTCACAGCCTCCATTGAACACGACAACATCGTCAGTAGCTATCAGGTGGGAGAGGATCAGGGTGTCCCGTTTATCGCCATGCCATTTCTGAAGGGCGAATCGCTGAAGACGCGGCTCGAACGGGAAGGGAAGCTGTCACAAACTGATGTCCTGAAGATCGGTGTCCAGGTCGCTTCCGGACTGGCAGCCGCTCACGAACGCAATCTGATACACCGTGATATCAAGCCTGACAACATCTGGCTCGAAGAAAAAACTGGTCGAGCAAAAATCCTGGACTTCGGCCTTGTGCGTCCCGTCACCGACGATGCTGGTCTGACTCAATCAGGCACTATCCTGGGCACCCCGCGCTACATGGCCCCCGAACAGGCACTGGGAGAAGACGTCGATTTTCGCTGCGACCTGTTCAGTCTGGGCAGTGTGCTGTATCACCTTGTGTCGGGACAACTGCCGTTCCAGGGAAACAATGTCACTGCCACATTGATGGCCGTCGTGCAGCAGGATGCCAAACCGCTGGAATCGCTTGTTCCGGAGCTGCATCCCACATTCTGCAAACTGGTCAAAAAGCTGCTGACCAAAGATCGCAACAAACGTCCGGCCAGTGCCAAAGAAGTCGCCAAATTCTTGACCGCGATTTACCAGGACCTGAAGAAAACCACTGCGGCGTCGAAAACGGAAGATACCCGTAGCCGGATTCGTGAGAATTCGGAAGCGCCTGATGCTGCTGCGTCTGAACTCTCACGAGTTCAGCTACCCGATTCCTTAGCCGAAGTCGTGAGACTTCGGACGAGCAATGATTCACCCGAACTACCGCATATCACCGCCATCCCCGACCGGCCAAAGACTTCAACCACCCCTCGAACTCAACAAACCACGCCACCGCGAAAACCGCCCGGCAAAAAATTCCTCGCCGCCCGTGGAGCCGGTGGCCTGTTGCTGATGCTGGGCATTCTTATCATCACAATCCGAGACAAAGACGGCAAAGAGACCACAGTCCGAACGCCCTCCGGCATCGAGATCGATGTCGACGCCGCCCCCGGTTCCAAAGTCACGATCCGCGAAGAAGGCATGCCTTCCCATCCTTCCTCAATCTCAAATCTCAAATCAAAAATCAAAAATTCCCCCGGCTGGCACGGCTGGTCGATCGATGCACCACCACCGGCGATTGTTCCGTTCGACACAGCGCAGGCCAAGAAACACCAGCAGGCCTGGGCCGACTACCTGAAGCTGCCGGTCGAATACACCAACGCCCTCGGCATGAAGTTCGTCCTCATTCCGCCGGGTGAATTCACGATGGGGGGCACGCTGGCAGAGATTGAAGCGACGCTCAAGGATGTCAGTGATGACAAGCACTGGCAGGACTGCATCAGGAGCGAAGCACCTCGGCACAAGGTGATCCTGACGCAACCCTTCTACCTGAGTGTCCATGAAGCAACACAAGCCGAGTACGAAAAAATAATGGGGAAGAATCCCTCTCATTTCTCTCTGATGGGTGCTGGGAAAGAGGCCGTTGCCGGGATGGACACAGAAAGCCACCCTGTGGAATCCGTGAGTTGGAACGATGCGGCCGAATTCTGTGCGAAGCTGAGTCAGCAGGAGAAGCTGAAGCCGTTCTACTTTCGAGTTGGCGAGACGACTACACCACTCGGCGGAACGGGCTATCGTTTGCCGACGGAGGCGGAATGGGAGTTTGCCTGTCGATCAGGAACAACGTCCCGGTTTTGGATTGGTGACAAGGACGAAGACTTGATGCGGTGCGGCTGGTACGGCTGGAACTCTGGTGGTCGGACACATGCGATTGGTGCGTTGAATGCAAATCCGTTTGGCCTATTCGACATTCATGGCAATATCGCCGAATGGGTGGAGGACTGTTGGGATTCGACCTACTACCGCCAATTCACGGAAACGCCAGCGATTGCCCCACGCCTTTTGTTGGACGCCAATTCGCGGCGCGTGCGCCGGGGCGGCGATTGGCGGCCCAATCCGTCTGGTTGTCGGGCGGCGACTCGACACTCTATCCACCCGGCGGGCTACGACTACGGAACAGGTTTCCGCGTGGCGTTGACGGTGGGAGCTGTGAAAGCAGGACTCGTGGGGCGCAACACGAAGCCTGCAACGGTTCCTTCAACTACCGAGGCTCCGTCCGTCTCCAGGTAATCCCGACCGCATCAAAAGGCATGGTTCAAGTCTCTTCACCGGATGAGTTGGTGACGGACAGCACGCCTGCCGAAATCGAAGTCCAGTAGGCCGGACCAAGCGCAGCGCAGTTCCGGCAGTACAAGGTTTTTGTCCGATCACGGCGTCGCCTCTGCCGGAACGGCGTCGCTCTGCTCCTGGGGCCAGCTTACTTTTGTTTTCAGAAGCATGAGCCGTGGCAGATCAAACAATGTCCGCAAACAACCTTGATCGCCCAATCGCAATCGGACCGAACCCAACGTTGTGCGCGGGCCTCCTGACGCTGCACAGGTTCTGACCGAAGGTTTCCCCGCCGACGGCGACCAAAGGCGAGAGGTGAGACCTGCGGCAGGGTGGCCGGGGCTGGACGAAGCGGAGCGAAGGAAGCCCCGGAGTGTTCGATGTGCCACACAAAAGAAAACCGGGGTTTCGCTGCGCTCCAACCCCGGCCACCCAGTCCAGTAGGCCGGACCAAGCGCAGCGCTGTTCCGGCAGTGCATGGTGCTTGTTCCGTTTCAGGGGCGGATCGTGTCGCAGTGTCAGGCAGGGTTGCTGGAACTGGAACGGCGTGGATACACAGTACGTCGAATCGAGGGTTATTCGGCGATTGATCAGGCTCGCAATCAGCTTTCCAGCGATGCTCTGGCCGATGGTTTTGACGAAACCATGTGGATCGATTCCGATGTCGGGTTTGATCCCAATGATGTTGACAAGCTGCGACAACACGGACTGCCGGTCTCCTGTGGGATCTGTCCCAAGAAAGGCAAACGAGAACTGGCCGTTCATATCCTGCCTGGCACCGCAAAGATCCAGTTCGGCGTCCACGGTGGCCTGCACGAACTGCTCTACGGCGGAACCGGATTTCTGCATGTGCGGCGTCACGTCCATTCGTCTCTGGCACATTGGCGACTACGCCTACAGCTGGGAAGACGCCGGAATCGACCGCCAGCGGCTCGGGGACTTTCATTTTCTGCTCAACAAGCCGTAGATGAGCGGCACATAGGCGAGCGGCAGGAAAGGATTTACCATCGGCGAGTCATCGGGTCGAGCAGACCCGTGCGCCTGAAGCACGCCAAAGGAAGCAGATCTGAGGACAGATCTGCCTACGTAGTCCGACCTGTCTCAGGTCGGATTCCCTGGGCGACGCGATATCCCCGGTAATCCTGTTTCTTTCGCTCGCCTTGGTGCCTCGCTCGACACTGGAGGCTGGAGCCTCCGGGGCAGCGTGTTCCGAGGCAGGAGCCCCGGAACAAGTTTTTGGGATGGCTCGGTATGGCTTTGCCGACAGCGTCCTTTAGCCCAACTTTCGGCGTCGCTCGGCGGATTCTTCCAGCAACGCTGTGAGCGATTCCGCGTCATTGGCGACAATCGATTCTCGAAACTTCCGCAACAATCCCTCGGCGGTATCGATCGATTCGGCGCAATAGGCCGCGTTGCCGAGCAGGATGGCGGTCCACAGGCTGGAGGATCCTGCAGCAATTCGAGTGGTGTCGCGGAAGCCGGTCCCGGTGAATGGCAACAGATTTTCCGCCACACAACCACTCAGCACGGAGGCCATGATGTGAGGCAGATGACTGGTGAGCGCAAGGATGCGATCGTGTTCTTCGGGAGACATTTGCTGAACCGTCATCCCAATCGACTTCCAGAACGCTGCAATGCGTTCGGTCGCACCGGCCATCGCCTTCGACGGGGTCACGACGCACAGCCGGTTCAGGAACATGTTCGCGTCGGCGTGTTCGAATCCTGTGTGTTCACCTCCTGCGATCGGATGTGATCCGATAAACCGTCCCACAGATCGATCGCCGAGGCTGGAACAGATGCTGGACTTCACGCTGCCCGCGTCGGTAATCAGTTCGCAGTTGGCTTCCGCGAGCTGATCGACTGCCTTCGCGATTTGATCAACCGGAAGACACACAATTCCCAGGCTGCCCGCCGGAAGCACAGCTGAGGTGATTTGGCTTGACCATTCCGTCAGCAGGCCACGTTCCACTGCACTCTTCAGCCGCTTCGAATTTCGCCCGATTCCGATAACACAACATTCAGGAAAACGCTGCCGCACGGCTGCGGCGATGGAGCCGCCAATCAGCCCCACGCCAACAATGACGATACTGCGCTCCTGAAAATCTCTGATGTCCGTTTGCATGGCGGAGGATGATAGAGGTGACGCCGCAAAACCGCAAATAGTCGTCGTTCGCTCCGCGAACGAAACGCCATCCTCTCCGAGCTTGACTCTGTGGTCCCGGGCTTTTGCACTATTCAGTGAGTGGCGAGGCGTTAGCTGTCGGAGTCACAATACCGCAGAGTCTCAGCGAACGGAATGCTTCTCTCGGTGCTCTCGTTTCGTTCGCGGAGCGAACGACGACTATGGCCTGCAAAGGCTGCTTCAGGTCTGGATGACTTCCTTCGCGACATGCTCTTTGAGCAAATATGCGGAGGGCAGGGCGTCGGCGAAGCGGATTGGGCGTCCGATGGGCGTGAGAATTTCTTTGCGGCAGTCGATGCCCATTGTGGCCATGATGGTCGCGTACAGTTCCGGAACCAATACGGGCTCGGCGGGCTTGATGAGCTTGCCATCAACTTTGTCTTCCATCACATCGTGCGGCGTTGCGCCAATCACGGTGCCTTCGCGGAAGCCACCACCGGCGATCAGGCACGAAAACCAGTTCGGCCAGTGATCGCGTCCACCGGCTGGGTTGATACGCGGCGTGCGCCCGAATTCGCTGATACACAATACGATGGTTGATTCCAGCAGATCGCGTTCTCGCAGTTCCCGGATGAGCGTCGCAATTGCCGGGTCAAGAATTTTGCATTGAGTCACATGGCCGCTGTGATTGGCCACGTGTGTGTCAAACCCTGACAGGTTGACTTCAATGGACCGTACGCCGACTTCGACCAGTCGCCGCGCGACGAGACAGCCGCGACCAAAGGAAGTGTCACCGTAGGCCGCTTTGACGCCCGCCGATTCCGTATCAAGTTCAAAGGCTTTCAACTGTTCTGACGACATCATCTCAAGAGCGCGGTCGAGCGTGTTCTGATGCAGCGTGCGTTTTGCGCCAAACTGACGACGCTGTTCGAATTGCTGACTGACAACGTTCAAGGCATGCAGTCGATCCGATTGGCGTTCAGGATCCACATAGGACTTTAGATTTGACAAACCCATTCCGGGGTTGAATACTCGAAATGCGTCCCATTGATTTCCGAGGTAACCACCTTCCGGGACGATTCTGTCTGAAGCGAGAGCAACATGCTGAGGAATCTCGATCTTCGGGTCTGGCAATTCGTGCGCGACAATCGCTCCCAGAGTTGGATACTTAAGAGTCGGTTCCGGGCGATATCCGGTCTTCACAAACGCCGCACCGCGCTCATGGTCACCCTCTCGGGAAGTCAGTGACCTGATCAACATGCACGACTGCATTTGTTCGGCCATCTGCGGCAGCAAATTGGAGATTCGAATGTCGTTGGCTGTCGTCGCAATGTCTTTGACTTCACCGCCGGACGTCGTGCCAGGATGAGGATCCCACGTCTCCAGCTGACTCATCCCGCCGTTCATCCACAGCGTGATCAGCGTCTTTGGACGTTCCTCCCGCCGCCGCGCCGCCGCGCGAGCCGTCATTCCCGGCAGCGCCAATGAAACGCCGCAGGCACTTAAGAATTGAAGAAGTTGTCTGCGAGTTGGCTGTGTTTGCATGGTCGGCACCAGAGTTTTCAGATGTTCAGCGAGTCGTTTGTAGTGAGAACTTGTTCCGGGTCGCCAGCCAAAGTCCCCTCTCCCCCGGCAAACACTGAGACCACTTTCAAACAGGTATCCACCGGGGGAGAGGGTTAGGGTGAGGGGGAATTGTGGAGGCCGTCTTCATTCTTTCAATAGCATCATCGCACGGTCAACCCCCTCATCCGGCCTGCGGCCACCTTCTCCCCCGATCTCGGGGGAGAAGGGACTTCAGTCAGATCGTCAGGAGCCTCCATGCAGTGTGTTCCGAGGCAGGAGCCTCGGAACAAGTGAGGAATTTCATTGGTCATTCGAACTTGGTCATTGGTCATTCCCAACCTCAGTGGTTCCATGAAAATTCGGGGCTGTTGAACAGCGTCCAGACCAGATCTTCGACCACGGAGGCGCGGGTACGAGTTGGTTTTTCTGCTGGTTCTGGAGCGTCAGGATTCTCTTTCCGTCGCTGTTCGGCAGCTTCGACTGTTGAATCAAGCAGATTCAGAAAATACGTCTTTTCATCGTACGCAGGGTGGCGACACAAGCAGGCGAGGTAACAGTTATCGACCACTGCGGCGTTGTCCGGAGAAAAACGAAGTATCTCTGCAGGCGCTGAAAACATATCGACTTTGCTCTGCTCCTCCGTAAATCGTCCATTCATTCGCAGCAGAGCCTGAGGAATCGTGCCCACTTGCTGCAGCAATTCGTCATCCCCCAGATCACCATACTCCTTCAAAAAATCGTTTTCATTGCCGAACTTCGTCAGTCGGATAAAGGGATTGGAGTTTTGATCAATCGTTCGAACATGTCCGGCCTGGAAAAACGATCCGATCACCTGTTCAGGGCGCAGTCGCACCAGCGGAAACACGGACCATGTCCGGACCTGTTCAGAATAAGTATCTTCGTCGTCAGCGCTGGATTCCGAAGACAGACGAAATACTTCCGATTGCGCGATCATGCGAATCAACACACTCAACCGATCCCCTCGGGCGCGAAACTCCTGGCCCAGAATGTCCAGAGCGTCCTGTTCGCCATCAACGGGATGCGGCAGGTCATCCACCGGCTCATGCAACGGCTTGCCCAGCATAAAGCCCCAGATCCGATTGGCGATCGCGCGTTCGAAGCGGCGATTGTCCTTGTGAGTTACCCATTCCGCCAATCGTTGGCGCAGACCGCCTTCTGTCGGCAGCCATTCGGGATGAAACGGAACTGCCTGAGGAACGACTCGGCCGTCTTCCGCGCCCGGATCAACGACTTTGTACACAACGGGTTGCTTGTCTTTATCTGTCTTGAAGTCGGTTACGCCACCCAATGTGATCTCGGCCTGACAGTAGAACGCGGCCAGTCCTTCAAAATCCTTCTGCTTCCATGCCGGATCAAACGGGTGATCATGACACTGAGCACAGTCGATGCGCTGACCAAGGAAGGTCCGCACTGTGCGACCTGCCAGTTTGTTTTCGTTGAGACCTTCGTTTTCGATGCGGGCAACGGTAATGAAGTTGGTAGCTGGCCGGTCCGTCCAGAGACCTTCAGCGGCAATCAGTTCTTTCGTCATCTGTGACCACGAGGTATCCCGGTGTAGCTGGCCTGCCAGCCACGACGTTAACCGGTCACGTCGAAACACGATAAAAGGGCCGCCTTCGACGCCCACCAGACTGCGTGCCAGTCGTTCGGCAAAGTAGTCGCTGTAACGTGAATCCTGCAGCATCCGCACAACCCAGCGATCGATTTTGTCGGCCTCGTCGTCAGCTTCAAAGACGCGGATGTCTTCAAGCGAAGGGACTGTTCCGAAGAGAGACAACGACAACCGCCGCAGTACGGCGAGGTCATCGACTGAATGCACGACCTGAACGCCTTCTGCTTCCCATTGCTTGTGGAATTGTTCGTTCAACCTCGCGACTGCGGGAGTCAACTGTTGATCTGCACTCAGCGCTGCGGGTGGTGAGGCGAGCTGTTCGACACGTCCGGCGACCTGTACGGCCTTGAAAACCAGACATGCGACCAGGAGGGCAAATAAGATGACGACGGCACGCATGGAATTCAAATCCTGCAAATTCGACACACCCGAAACCGAAATGGTCATTCCAGCCTGTCCAACTGTCCCAGGTTTCGTGTCAATGACGCCATCCGGCTTGCCCGGATCGATTTCTAGCTCACCATCATCTTCAGCAATGGCACAAGGCCCAATGGCGTGGACTTAGGGCAGAATCCGTATTAAAAATGCAGCACTCCACGGCTCTACCGACCCCGTGTCGGTGGACCGCAGACTTGCAAGCTACTCCGTTATCATTCCCCCAATCCTCCCCGGTTTTTGCTCGCCTTCGGCGAGCAAAAACCGGGGAGGAGTGGTGAGTTTCGTGGGTTGCCGTTGTAGCCGACCAGTCTTGCTCCCACCGACACGGGGTCGGATGGAGAGCTTAAGTCCACGCCATTAGGCACAAGGCCAGCGGGGTCGAACCTGAGACAGTCCAGTCGATCTTCACTTGTTTCGACGAACGACAATGTCCATTCTACAGGAACTACTTCGTGCCATGTTGCGGAAACCTGGAACTTAACTGCCAATTCGGACAGCGATTCATCGAATTTGGCACAAGTTCTTTCTTCGATTCGTTGCTGCCGACATCAAGAACTTGAAAACGCCCGCGAGGAATCCTGCCAATGACAACTCTGCTCACACCGCCGGAAACACAGGATTCTCCGCCCATTCCAGCTTCGGCACCATCAATGACCGTCATCCCAATCGAAGAACGGATGGGGCCAGGGAGGTTTCCAGGGTTCTGGCAACCATTTCGATCCATCTTTTGGCTTATCCGCGTGGCCATCGGAACCGTCTGTCTGGTACTGATTTTGGCCATCCTTGCTGCAATCCCGGGCCTGAATATCCTGACGCTGGGCTATCTGATTGAACCTCAGAAACGGGTCGCGGAAAGTGGCCGGTTACGGGACGGATTTCCGCTCATGGTGCTTGCCCCGCGCTTAGGAGTGATCGTTTTCTTTTCCGTGATTCTGCTGGCGCTCATTCGAATTCAGGCAGTTCGTGTCAGTGACGCCATCGTCATTTTGGGAGAATCTCATCCTCGGGTCGTCCGGATGCAAACGCTTCTCTACATAACACAGACGATCGTGGCCATTCACCTGATGCTGGCGATTGCACGCGGCGGTACAGTCGGTTGTTTTCTGCGTCCCTTCAAGAACGTGTTCTGGTTTCTGCGGAAGATTTTCACTCGCCGAGGCCGTGAAGAAATGTCGGTCGGCACCGAGCAGGTTCTGCAACTGGTGAAGCCAGTGCAACACTTCTGGATCGGACTCAAAGCGTTCTTGGGGGCTGTCCTGTGGTTGCTGATTCCAGCCGGGTTGCTGGTTTCCTATTCGGCTCCCGGCCGCACCGCGCCACTCTTCGGAGTGCTGTCCTTCCTGGGCGCGGTGCTAATGATCCCGGTTGCCGCATGGCTGCCGCAACTGCAGGTCCATCAGGCCGTCACAGGTCGCTTCCGCTCGATCTTTAACGTGAGGGCCGCGCGACAAGTCATCCGAAACGCACCACTAAGCTGGATGCTGACGACGGTACTCATGTACGTGATGACATTTCCACTGTACCTGACAAAAATCAAACTCCTGCCCGCCGATGCGTTATTGGTGCTGACACCTTTCTTTATCATCCTGACATACCCCGCGCGGGTGCTGGTCGCCCAAGTCTATCATTATGGCATGAAGCAGGACAAACCGGCATGGTTCCCCTATCGCTGGTCACTCAAACTGCTCATGCTGCCTCTGCTCGCTGGCTATGCAGGCTTTCTGTTCCTGACACCCTTCATTAGTGAACTTGGTAAAGCCGCGCCCCTCGAAAACCAGGCCTTCCTCAGCCCGGTGCCTTACGCACAATGGGCACGTGACAACGATTGAGGGCATGTAACCCGAAGTTCGATGAGACTGTCGAAGAAGTCGTGAGAGTTCCGACCATCAGGCGTCGCAGCAGTCGTCAGAGTTCTGGCACTCAGCACATACGAAACTCGTAAAGACTTCGCATGTCGCAATACTCTGGCCATCCGAATTCTGACGAATCTGGCTACGAAATGTTTGGAGACACTTCCTAATTCGCCCGGCAGCGTGTCATTGAGAGCCCAAAACTGTCATCCTTTACGGCATGATGGCGTTGCTCTTCAACAATGTGACAGGTGCCGTATGCAAGTCTCGGACGACTTTCCGTCCTCTGTAGCCGAACGCTCGGAAGTGGACCGCGTGGTGGTGTTTCCGGCCACGGCCAAACGACGATGCAGAATCGTTCAGCTCTGCAACTGGCACCTGATCCCCTGGGAATCCTTTGAGGCGGTGCTGAAAGCTGATGGCGTTCACGATGAAGAGATCCTCCATCGCTTTGAACTGCACGAAGACCGAGTCGAAAATGTTCAGGCCGAACAGCGCACTCTGATGCTGTTTCTCGTCGAGGAATTGCAGCTCAAGTCGGTCCACCTTGAAGGCCTGTGCGCCGAGGATGCGGTGAACTTCGATCGACGGCTCCAGCAACTTCGCTCGGCGTTCGATTCTAAAAACGATCAGGATGTAGAGCCGCTTCGCGCCGAAGCCATTCGTCAGGACCGACTGCTGGCCGGAACGGCAGGCCAGCTCTCGATGGACGGAATTGTCCGTGTTTTGCCTGTCGAAGACCGCGCCGCCTTCGCAGCGGCAAGCCCGTTCCGATCCGATGGATCATGCATCGACGACCCGAAACTCACGGAGCAGCGAGAGCAGGAAATCGTCCGTCATCTGCTTCACGACGGCGTAGTCACCTTCGTCATCCTTGGCGGCCTGCACGACCTGTCCGACAACGTGCCCGATGACTGCGAATACGTCCGAATTGAAACCAAGCGCTACGTCGAATTGATGAGCGGCGTGCAGAAGTAAAGTAGGTCCTTTCTGCCGGAAAGGACTTCGCGGCCCCCGCCGCGACCTGCGACCCTGTAATTTACCAATTCAAACAACGGCCGTCGGAGGTAACGGGCTCTGCACACGAATCCTGTATTTCACGCACAACGGTTCGCCTTGCGGCGAAAGTCCTTTCCGGCAGAAAGGACCTACCGGGATCCTGGGAACGCTAATCGGAAACTGTGGCTTGCGTTTGCGATTTGATGGTGGAACGTCTAACAACTAAAGAAATCTGCTCATGGAACAGTTGGGCCAACTGTTCTACAACAGTGCGTTCTGCAGAACAGAGCCTTACGGCGAGCGGCAGGGAAAAATTTACCAACGGCGAGTCATTGGTTCGAGCGGACCCGTGCGACTGAACCACGCCGAAGGAAGCAGATCTGAGGACAGATCTGCCTACGTAGTCCGACCTGTCTCAGGTCGG
>Ga0138256_10004175_pt1 | contig 15373 bp, 12 predicted proteins | sample KNB2016incub_MG_FD_105486 | JGI IMG/M metagenome (GOLD analysis project Ga0138256, IMG submission 105486) | Active sludge microbial communities from wastewater in Klosterneuburg, Austria - KNB2014incub_MG | ecosystem: Engineered > WWTP > Activated sludge > Unclassified | place: Austria... | reverse complement strand
GGCGGTGGGCGCCCTGGCCGCCGAGGTGCGGGCCAGGCTGGATCAGGCGCTCGCCGCGGTCTGATTGCCTGACGCCCGCCATGCCCGGGTGGCCGCAGAGGGGTCACAGAGGGGTCAACCCGGGGGTCGACCGGGGGGTCGACCGGGGGGGCTCTTCACAAAACTACATTTCAACAAATATACTCAGATGGCACTCCGCAAGGGTGCCTCACTGTTCCTGACTTGTTCAGTGTTGGCGGGGCCCTGACGGCCCCGCCTTTTTCTTTCAGGGCGGCAACGATGCGGCTTTTATGATGGCTGAATGGTCACCCGCAAGCACCCCGCCGCCACCGCCCCAGCACCCGCGCCGGCCTCCGCAACCGGGAACGCGCGCGACCCAGCGGCGCAAGTGCTGCGCCGCTTCAGGCTCGTCTTCAATGCCGTCAAGTCGCACTTCCAGCAGGTCGAAAAGCGCGCCGGCATCGGTGGCGCGCAGCTCTGGGCGCTGAGCGTCATCGGCGCGGCGCCCGACATCGGCATCGGCGGCCTGGCCCAGGCCATGGACATTCACCAGACGACCGCCAGCAATCTGGTGAAGACGCTGATCGGCCTTGAACTGGCCCAGGCCCAGCGCAAGGGGCCCGATCGCCGCGCCGTGCAGTTGCGCCTGACCCCGGCGGGTGCGCGCCTCTTGCGCAAGGCCCCCGGGCCGTTTTCAGGCGTGCTGCCGGGCGCACTGGCGCAACTGGACCCCGCCACGCTGGCGCGGCTGGACCACGACCTCGCCTTGCTGATCGATCTGCTGAAGGCCGACGAGCGCGGCGCCGGCATCCCGCTGGCCCAGATGTAGTTCTCCCGCCCTCGCCCTCGCACCCGCACCCGCACCCGCACCCGCACCCGCACCCGGGGACGGATGGTTTGTGGTTGTGTCTTTGTGCAAATGTATATAGGCTGTGCCACACGATGAAACGTGTGCCTTCAACGGACCCGCCCAACCGGGCCGCTGCCTGGCAAGGCGCACGCGCGTGGCTGCGCGGCATCTGGCGCGCGGTGCACGATGTCGAGCCCGAGTTCTGGCGCAACCTGCTGGCCGAAATGCGGGCCGGCCGCCAATGGCTGGACCGCGGCGTCGTGCTGGGCTTTGCGGCGCTCACAGGGCTTGTGGTGGTGGGCTTCACGCTGCTGGCCGAAGCCGCCAGCCACGCCTTTCACCTGATCGGACAATCGGGGCCGTACGGGCGCTACTTGCCCCTGGTCTGGACACCGGCGCTGACCGTGGCCCTGCTGTGGTGGACACGCCGCTATGTGCCCGGTGCGCTGGGCTCGGGCATCCCGCAGGTGGTGCGCGCGCTGGAAGACGATCTGGCCCAGCCGCAGCGCGATGGCTTGGTGTCCCTGCGCACGTCCTTGCACAAGGTGGGCCTGGTGTGCGGTGGACTCTTCGCCGGCTTGTCCATCGGGCGCGAAGGGCCCACCGTGCAAGTCGGCGCCGGGGTCATGGTCCACGCCCAGCGCTGGCTCTCGCCCCGCTCGGGCATCGACGCCCACGACCTGATGGTGGCTGGCGCCGCGGCCGGCATCGCCGCCGCCTTCAACACCCCGCTGGGCGGCATCGTGTTTGCGCTGGAACAGCTCTCGCGGCGGCGCAGCGTGACCCACAGCTCGCTGGTCATCGCCAGCATCGTGCTGGCCGGCCTGGTGGCCGTGGCGGTGTTCGGCAATCAAACCTACTTTGGCCGCCTGCGCGTGCAACAGCTCGGCTGGTCGCTGCTGCTGCCCGGCCTGCTGGTGGCCCTGGTGGCGGGCTTGCTGGGCGGGCTGTTTGCGCGGCTGATGGTGGTCTCGGTGCGCGGCCTGCCGGACCGCTTCAGCCGCTGGCGCAGCGCGCACCCGCTGCGCTTTGCCGCGGGCTGCGGCTTGGCGGTGGCGGTCATCGGCCTGGTCACCGGCGGCGCCACGGCCGGTGCCGGTTACCTCACCACGCGCGGCCTGCTGGAAGGCCAGGCCGAGCTGCCGGGCGTCTACACCCTGCTCAAGTTCTGCGCCACCTGGCTCTCGGCCTGGTCGGCTGTGCCGGCGGGTGTGTTTGCGCCTTCACTGGCCATCGGCGCGGGCATCGGGCACGACGTGGCTCTGGTCAGCGGCCTGAGCGGCGAGGCCGCCATTCCGCTGATTGCCATGGGCATGGCCGGCTTTCTGGCGGCCACCACGGGCGGCCCCATCACGGCCTTCATCATCGTGATGGAAATGGTGTCGGGCCAAGCCATGGTGCTCAGCCTGATGGCCTGCGCCTTGATGTCCAGCGGCGTGGCACGGCTGGTCACGCGGCCGATGTACCAGGAGCTGGCGAACCTGCTGCCTGTCTCGCCCGCCCCGGCACGGGCTCCGGCAGCCACGGCGGCCGATGACGGCGCGTCAAAGCACACCTGAGCCGTGGCCTCCCGGCTTGCGCGTCACCACGGTGGCGAAGCGCTTGATGCAGCCGCCGGGCGCTGCGAAGTCCTGCACCTGGTCGTGCAGCAATTGCCAGCCCGCGAAGTGCGCGGCCAGTTCGCCAGGAGCCATCAGGCAGTGGCAGGCCGGGTCGAACATGTCGGTGTAGGTGGTGCCTTCGATCAGCACATTGACCGCCGCCACGCCACCCGGTCGCAGCTGGCGCTGCAGCGCGGCCAGTTGCCGCAGCGCCGATTCACGGTCGAAGAACATCAGCAGGCCGATGCAGGCGACAGCGTCGAATTCGCCCTGGATGGCGTAGGCGCGCAAGTCCGCTTCCTGCGCCTGGATGGCCAGTCCACGCTCTCGCGAAAAGGCTTGCAGGTGGGTGATGGCCGTCGGGCTGGCGTCCAGCGCCAGCACCGAACAGCCGCGTTCGGCCAGTGCCACCGAGAGCGCGCCCATGCCGCACCCGAAATCCAGCACCTGCCCTTGCAGATGCGGCAAGGCGGCTTGCTCGAAGGGGTTGAGCACGAGTTCATCGCCCAGCGCCTGGCGCTGGAAGTGGGCTTCGAAGAACTGCACGCTGGCGTTGAGGCTCATCGCCGTGCATTGTGGCCCGCTGGTGGAGGCGGGCAAGGCATGGACGACGGTGCACACTGGCGCCACTCACTGCAACCCCGCCGCTGACGATGAGCCCACCCACACCCGCAACAGCCGACTTCCTGATCATCGGCGGCGGCATGGCCGGCGCATCGCTGGGCTACTGGCTGGCCCCGCACGGCCGCACCGTGCTGCTTGAGCGTGAAGACCAGCCCGGCTACCACTCCACCGGCCGGTCTGCCGCGCTCTTCATGGAAAGCTACGGCACGCCCCAAGTGCGCGCGCTGACCTGCGCCAGCCGCGCCTTCCTGGCCCAACCACCGGCCGGTTTTGCGGAGCACCCGCTGCTCGCGCCGCGCGGCGCGCTGATGGTGGCGCGGCCGGGTGAAGAAGCCCTGCTGGCCGGGCAGTGGGCCGTGCTGCAGGCCGTCAGCCCGCGCGGGCAGTTGCTGGATGCGGCGGCAGCCTGCGCACTCTTCCCGGCGCTGCGGCCCGAGCAGGTGCTGGGCGCCGTCTTCGAGCCCGACGCGTCGGACATGGATGTGCACGCCATCCTGCAAGGCTTTCTGCGTGGCCTGCGCCAGCGTGGCGGCCAGGTGGTGTGTGGTGCCGAAGCCCAGCAGATCGAATACGTGGCCGGGCAATGGCAGGTACAGGCGCAGGCGCAGGCGGGAACACAAGCCTGGCGCGCCCCGGTGCTCATCAACGCCGCCGGTGCCTGGTGCGACACCGTGGCTGCGCTGGCTGGCGTGCCCGGCATCGGCCTGGTGCCCAAGCGCCGCAGCGCCTTCCTCTTCGACCCGCCCGCCACACCGGGCTGGCAGCAGTGGCCCATGGCCATCGGCCTGGACCACGGCTGGTACATCAAGCCCGATGCCGGCCTGATGTTGGGTTCACCCGCCAACGAGGACCCTGTGCCGCCGCACGATGTGCAGCCCGAAGAACTGGACATCGCCATCGGCGTGCACCGCATCCAGGAGATGACCACGCTGGCCATCCGCCGCCCGCAGCGGCCCTGGGCCGGTCTGCGCAGTTTTGTGGCGGATGGGGACCTGGTAGGCGGCTTCGACCCGCTGGCGCCGGGCTTCTTCTGGCTGGCCGCGCAGGGCGGCTATGGCATCCAGACCGCGGCCGCCATGGGCGAGGCCTGCGCGGCCCTGGTGTGCGGGCGGCCGCTGCCGCAGCGCATCGCAGACTTTGGGCTCACGCAGGCCATGCTCTCGCCGCAGCGTCTGGCGGCGGCCCGGCTGAGCCACCGCCTGGCAGCTGCTTAACGCCGGCGCACGCTCAACACGGCCGACACCTTGGCGCCATTGGCCGCGGCGCTCAGCTTCACCGAGGTATCGCGCCTGACCGACAGCGTGATGATGGTGAAGGTGGCGCTGGTGGCACCGGCGGGCACCACCACCGTTGCCGGCACGCGGGCCACGGCGGTGTTGCTGCTGGAAAGGTTCACCGTCACCCCGGCGCTGCTGGAGACCGAGACCCGGCCCGTGGTGCTGCCGCCGCCCGTGACAGCGCTGCTGCCCAGGCTCAGGGCCGTGGGCTTGGCCACCGCCATGGCATTGGCACTGACGACCACGCTGGCCGGCGCGCTGGCGGCACCCAGTACATCGGTCACCGTCAGCCGCGCCGTGTACTGGCCCGCGGCATAGACGTGTGTCGGGTTGGCGGCGGCCGAGGTCTGGCCGTCGCCAAAGTCCCAGGCATAGCTGGCGATAGCGCCATCGGGATCGCTGGAGCCAGCGGCGCTGAACTGCACCGACAAGGGCGCCGGGCCGGCGCTGGAGTTGGCGGTGGCCAGTGCGGTGGGCGCCTGGTTGGCCTGACCACTTTGCGGGTAACGGGCCAGCCACTGCGGGCTGTTGCCGAGCACGCGCACGCCACCGTCCGCGCCCAGCTTCAGGCCCACGCTCTGGTTGGTGGCGCTGGTGTCGGCACGCCAGAGCTGGGTGCCGTTGGCCGCCAGCTTCACCGTGGTGGTGCTGGCCACGGACCCGCCGGTGGCCAAGGGCACACGGCCCTGGCCGGTCAGGTACGCCGCGCCGTCGCTGCCCACGGCCAGGGCCGCAGGCACCTCGCCGCCCATGGAGCTGGCGCTGAGGGTGTGGGTCCACAGCAGGTTGCCCGCGGGATCCAGCTTCAGGGTCATCCAGCTGTACAGGATCACGGCGAGGTTGCCCGTGTTGGTGTCGGTGACGCCACTGACCAGCAGGTTGCCACCCGCGTCGAACGCCACACGCATGGCGTGGCCGCGGGCGGGAATGCTGCGCACCCACATCGGGCCGAAGCTCGCATTGAAGCGGGCGACCAGAAAGCCCAGGCCCGAGCCGCCAACAACCGCCAGGTCCCCATTGGCGGCAACGGCCAGGCCGGGCAAATCGCTGGTGGCCAGCGGCGTGGACCACAGCGCATTGCCGGCCGCATCAAAAGCGGCAATGCGCGCGTCGCCGCCCGTCAAGGACCGGCCTGCCACCACCACCTGGCCAGCCGGCGTCAGCACCATCGCGTCCTGCGCTGCCGCAAAGTTGGCGCCCCATGTGCGCACCCACTGCCGCAGGCCGGCTGCGTTGTACTGGGTCAGCGTGACGTCCTGCACCAGGGTGCCGGTGGCATTGGGCGTGGATTGCTGCCCGAGCACGTAGACATTGCCGGCCGCATCCGCCAGCGCATGTTGCGCCGAGCCAAAGGTGGCCGGGGTGGCGTCCAGCCACAGCACGTTGCCGGCGGCGTCAAGCTTGGCCACCACGGCGCCTTGGGCCTGGCCGCTGGTGTTGACCAGATAGCCGGTGACCAGGGTGTTGCCGCTGGCATCGGTGCTGATGCCCGTGCTGCGCGCCGGGCCGCCCGCCGCGCCCACGAGGCGCTGCCACAGCGCAGTGCCGGCCGTGTTGACCTTGGTGACCTGCATCAAGGGGCCGGCGGCGGTGCCGGCCACCAGGGTCTGGTTGGCGGCATCCACCGCCAGGGCCGCGCCCGTGCTGCCAACCTGGGCTGAAGTCCAATCGGGCAGGGTCTGCGCCTGTCCGGTCAAGGGCAGCAGCGTCAAGCAGACGGCCAGACCGGCAGCCAGCCGTGCCGGCCGCCGCAGGATGGTGAGGCAAGCATTCATTCGTCGTCCTTTGGTTTTGTGGGGTCCGAATGACAGAGTCACCAGGCCGCCCGCAAGTACATCGCGCCGAGCAAATACGCTGGCCGCGCGACAATCCCGCCCCATGAACGACACCACCGAACGCCCGAGCCTGCCCGACCACCTGTCCACCGACCCCCGCAGCCCGCACCACGTGGCCGCGGTCTTTGAACACGACATCGGCATCCGCCTGAACGGCCAGGAGCGCACCGACGTGGCCGAGTACTGCATCAGCGAAGGCTGGGTGCGGGTGCCCGCCGGCAAGACGCTGGACCGCCGCGGCCAGCCGCTGCTGATCAAGATCAAGGGCGCGGTCGAAGCCTTCTATCGGTAGCGCTCGGCGCCCTCAGGTCTTCAGCGCCGGGCCAGCTCCAGCAGCATGTGCGCCAGTTCGGGCGCGGTGCTGACCATCGGGCAATGCCCGGTGCGCAGTTCGCGCAGTTCAAAGCCCGGCAGTTCACGCACGCGCACGCGGCTCGGCGCAATGGTGGGCAAGGCGGGTTGTGTGCAATCGATGAAGGCGCGGCGCGTGGCCATCCAGCGCGCCAGGTCAAAGTCCAGCGGGTCGCGGTAGGGCCCGAAGGGGTGCGGCACCTGGCGGCGCAGCAGCCATTCGCGATCGGCCCCGGTCAGGCCAAAGTCCATCGGGTCCGGCGGCGGCAGTGCGTCGGCATTGGCGGCGGCCTGCGCGGTGCGTGCGGCCACCACCGCCGGGTCGTGCTGCTGGCCCCAGCCTTCACCCGGCAGGGGCACCATCGCGTCCACATAGATCAGCTGGTGCACGGCACCGGCGCGGCGCGCCAGCAGGCGATCGGCCACACCGGTGATGACCTGGCCACCGTAGCTGTGGCCCACGAGCACGATGCCGTTCAGTTCTTCGGCATCGATGAGGCCCAGCACATCGGCGATGTGGGTCTGCAGCTTGATGTCCGGGCGGCGCAAGTGGGCCCGTTCGCCATCCCCCGTGAGCGTGACGGCGTGCACCTCGTGCCCGGCGGCGCGCAGCGGGGCCAGCACACGGCGCCAGATCCAGGCACCACCCCAGGCACCGTGCACCAGGACGAAGGGAGGCAGGCTCATGGCAGGCTTTCAGCACATCACAAGCCTGCAACTCTAGCGCCAGCCGGGCGGCTATGGCGTCGCCAGGATCCAGTTCAACAGCGCCTTCAGGTCGGCGTCGTTGAGCTTCTTCACGTCATTGGGGGCCATGGGAATCACCCCCCAATTGCCTGGCCCACCCTTGCGCACGCGCTGGGTCAGGTAGGGCACGGCATCGGCGCGGCCCTTGTACTTGGCTGCGATGTCCTTGTAGGCAGGGCCGACCAGCTTCTTGTCCACGAAGTGGCAGGCCACGCAGCCGGACTTCACATGCAGTGCCTGCGAGGCCATGGCGGCGGAGGAGGCCACCACGGTGCAGAGCGCGACGGCAGCGAAACGAGAGGCGGAGGACTTCATGGCAACAGATTCCCGGAATGACGAGCAGAAGGTTCGGGTGGCACGCCACCAGAGCCTTTCATGCTGCCGCCCGGTGCGGGCGACAAACTTGCGTCACCTCAAGTTGCCGAAGGCGGGTGTGCCGGCGCACCACGCCTGAAACGCAAGTTCGAACCGCAGGTTCAAACGCAAGTTCGAACCGCAGATTCAAACGCAAGTTCGAACCGCAGGTTCAAACGCAAGTTCAAATGCAAATTCAGCTGCCGCGCACGTAGGGGTTGCTGCGCTTCTCGCGCCCGAGCGTGCTTTCGGGCCCATGGCCGGGGATGAACACCGTGTCGTCCCCCAGCGGCCAGAGCTGGGTGCGAATGCTGGCCAGCAGCGTGGCGTGGTCACCACCCGGAAAATCCGTGCGGCCGATGCTGCCGGCAAACAGCACGTCACCCACGAACAGGCGCGCCGCTTCGGCGCTGTAAAACACCACGTGCCCCGGTGTGTGCCCCGGGCAGTGCAACACACTCAGCGTGCTGTGGCCCACTTCCACCGTGTCGCCACCCTGCAACCACCGCGTGGGCGTGAAGGGCTCGGCCGGCGCAAAGCCGAACATCAGCGCCTGCTGCGCCAGCCCATCGATCCAGAACTGGTCCCCCGGGTGCGGGCCGACGATGGGCAGCTTCATCTCACGCGCCAGCGTGCCGGTGCCACCCGCGTGGTCGATGTGGGCGTGGGTCAGCAGGATCTGCGTGAGCGTCAGCTTCAGCGCCTGGGCCGCGGCCAGGATGCGCGGCAAGTCACCGCCGGGGTCGATGACGGCGGCCTGCAGGGTCTGGTCGCACCAGACGAGGCTGCAGTTCTGCTGGAAGGGGGTGACGGGGATGGTCTGGTAGCGCAGCATGCGGGGGATTGTCGTTTGGCAACTCAGTGTCGCTTTTCGCCGCTTTGTGTCGACTCCCCGGCGCCCGATTCGGGTTCGCCGTCGCAACTCAGTGTCGACTCGACCCCAAAGGGTGCACGCTGCGGAACGCCGCAGAGCCCAAGGCGAGAAAAGCCAACGCGTCACACCAGATTGGGTGGGGCCTCGATGTTGGATTCTGCAGGGCCGACGACGTACGAGGCCACTTGGTTGCGCCCAGCCATCTTCGCCTGGTACATCGCCAGATCAGCTCTTTGCTCGACCATGCGGGGCGTATCACCCGGCAAGTAGGTAGCGACTCCGAAGCTGGCTGTGCAAGACCCCACTTCAGGAAACTCCTGCTGTGAGATGGCCACACGCAATGCTTCGGCCACCACCACGGCTTCGGCGGAGCCTGTATTGGGGCAGATCACCAGGAACTCCTCGCCTCCCCAACGCCCGGCCATGTCCGTGGCTCGCACGCGGCCGTTCAGGATGACCCCGATGCCCGTCAAGACCGCGTCTCCGGCAAGGTGACCGAAGACGTCATTGATCTGTTTGAAGCGGTCTATATCCAGAAGGATCAACGAGAAATCTTGACCATGCCGCTCGGCCGTGGCCACCTCGCGGGCCAGCCCCTGATTGAGGTGGCGCCTGTTGAACAGCCCAGTCAACGAGTCCACACTGGCCAGCAATTCCAACTCGTGGTTCTGAGCCACTACCCTGGCCTGCGCTTCGGCGTTGGCAAGCGCAATGGCCCCATACGAGCAAAGGGTGCGGAAGATCGACAGTTCGGGCTCCGAGCGGGCTGTCGGGCTCAAGAATTTCACCGTCATCACGCCCAGCAGTCGTTCGCCAACGATCAGGGGCCCATAGATGCCGCTCTGGTTCGCCGCTGTTCCTGGCGAGCCGAGCCATGCATCCTTGGTGGTGTTGGCATCGATCAAGATTTCCCGGCGTTCGCGGGCACAACGGGCCATCGCGTTGATGGGATCGTTCAGGGCCACGTCGAGCGCAGGCATCGGCACCCCGTCTTCGATGCCGAAGACCATCTGCAAAATGTTCAGTTCCGGTTTGAACCGGCTGATCACGACTGAGTGGGTGTCGAGCAGTTGGCGGCTGAAAGAATTCAAGGAACTGAAAATCTTGCTCGCATCCAGACTGGCGGTGATGCTGCGACCTGCCTCGCCCAATTGCTCCAGCGTCACGTTGGCGCGCGCCAGCACTTCAGATCGCTGCGCCTGCACCAGACTGAGTTCGCGCAAGTGTTCGGCTTCGCGCTTGTGGCGCTCGGTTTCATGTTGGATCTGCAATGCCGTCGCGCGATTGGCGGCCTCCTGGCCCTGGGCCCGTTCTCTGGCGTTGGCCATCTCCAGCGAGACCCGATAGGCTGCACCCATCTCACCCCGGTGGGCATGTTCGGCAGCCAGCAACTGCAACAACAAGGGGGGTGTATTGAAGGCCTCGATGCTTTGGGCGATCTGCAGCGCCTGCATCAAGTGGGACAGGATCTGATCGTCGAGACCGGCTGAGCCCACACCTTGCGCGCGGCGAGCCAGGTCCAGCTGCGCCGCGTCCATGTGCACTTCACATTGCACCGCCAGCAGACCATGGGCTGTGGCAACCTCCATGGCTTCATCATTGCAATGCCTGGCGTGATCCAGATCACCCAGGGCAATGGATACCAGGGTCTGTCGGCTCAGGATGGATGCGAGATCCATGAAAGCGCCCACGCAACGAGCGCGCTCGGCCGACTTCGCGAGCCAGACCAGTGCGTCGGCGTGTTGGCCCAAGGCGTGCAAGGCCTCTCCCATGCACAACCAACCAATGCCTTGCATGCGAGAGCCCGCCGACAGTGCCGGCACCGCCTCCTGCAACATCGCCAGCGCGGCCTCTGGCTTGCCCATGTCGCACAGCGCACTGGCGGCCCGGCACTGCACCGTACCCAAGGTACCTGTCCAGCCCGTGCGCCGACCCAGCGCAAGCGCCAGTTCATGCCAGACCATCGCGGCACCCAAGTCCTGCAGGTTCTCGAAGGCGACCCCGACGTTGCTGGCAAATACGACCGCCATGCGCAGCTGGCCACTGGCCTGAGCCATTTCCTGCGCTGCAATGGTGCGCGGCACGCAATCGCCCACCCGGTCCATCTGACTCAGGACGATGGATTGCGCAGCTTCCCACCAGGCAGCGGTGGCTGGATGTTCCGGTTTGGGCCAACGCGCCATGTGCTCGTCGAGCCGACATCGGGCCTGCTCTACATCGCGCAGTGCCGTTTCACAAATCTGGCGCAACAGAGTGATCTGCAGCCGCGCGGTATCCCCGGAGCTGGCCAGGCAGGCCAGTGCCGAGCCAAGGTGGCCGTCGGCCAATTCAGGTTGGCCATCGTCGTTTGCCAGCGAACTCAAGAGCCAGTGCACATCGGCCACACCAGCTTGGTTTGCCGTGCTGGCGAAGAGTGATGCCGCTGCGTCCAGCCAGACGCGGGCTGCATCGGAATCACCGAGCAGCCAATGCGCCTCTGCACGGACCAGTGCCAGGCGGGCACGAAGATCGTTGGCTTGTGGGCTGGTCTCGTCGTGGGCCGACAAGCTGGCCGCTGCCGCATCGGCCAGCGCCAATGCACGGCGCGTGTCGCGTTGCCGCAGTTGCCATGCCAAAGCGACGAGCAGTGACAACTCTGGCGGCTCAGGGCTGGCCCGCAGCCGGTCTTCCAATGCCACAAGCTCGGCATCCGCCGCGAAAAGGCTGAAGGGCTCCGAACAGCTTACCGTTGGCATCAGTGGCTCAGGCAAAGGCGTCGCAATGAACATTGCCGGGGTCCGTCGGCGTCTCAATCTGCATCGCCCGGCGCCCAGTTCGAACCCTGTCGCCGGCCCTCGACAGATGAGGCCTGAAGCGAGTCTCGCAAGCGGGTGCTCTTGACGGCCGCAATGTGGGCCTTTGCGCCCTGGTCGCTCGCAGTTATGCTGAGCTTTTCATGCTTGTCCGCCAGCAAGGCCTGCACCTGCTCTGCTCGCAACGGCCGCGACAGGAGGTAGCCCTGGCCCACAGGAACGCCCAGCTCGCGCAGCGTGGCCAGCTGCTCGGCGGTTTCGATGCCCTCGGCAATCACCGTGCAGCCCAGCGACTGACCCAGGTTCAGTACCGCGCGCACGATCTCAACGTTCTGCGGCTGGTCGTGCAGGGCCATCACGAATGAGCGGTCGATCTTCAGGCTGTCGATGGGCAAGGTGCCCAGGTAGGCCAGCGACGAATAACCGGTGCCGAAGTCGTCAATCGAGAAGCCCACGCCGTTGTCGCGCAGCGCGCGCATGGTGGGCAGCGCAGCGTCGAGCCGGCCCATCAACGTGGTCTCGGTGATTTCCAGCGTCACCGTGCCTGGCGTGGGGCGTTGGCGCAGCAGCACCCCCTGCACCTGAGTCACCAGACTGGGGCGGCCCAGGTCGCGACCCGAGATGTTGATGTGCATGCCCAGCTGCGCAGCGCCCGGCACGGTCCGCTGCCATTGCGCCAGCTGCGCCACGGCCTGGTTGATCATCCAGTCGGTCAGTGCTTCGATGTGGCCCGACTCTTCGGCCAATGTGATGAACACCACCGGGCTCACCGGCCCGCGTTGCGGGTGATCCCAGCGTGCCAGCGCCTCGAAGCCGATCAGCCGGTACGGCGTCAGCGCGTACAGCGGCTGGTAGTGCACCGACAACTGCCCCTCGCTGATGGCGCGAAGCAGCTCGCCTTCCAGCGCCAGCTTCTCGGCCACCTTTTCGTGCATCTTGCTGTCGAACATGGCCACTTGGCCGCGCCCGCCGGCCTTGGCTTCGTACATCGCCAGGTTGGCGTCGCGCAGCACCTCGTCGCCCGTGCGGTAGCCGAAGTCGCTGAAGGTGATGCCCACGCTGGCGCCGGGAACCACCTCCACGCCATTGATGGCCAGCGGCAGGCTCAGTGCCTGCAGCGCCCGCTGGGCCACGCGGTGGCCCATATCGGGATCGTGCAGGTCTTTCAGCAGAATGGCGAACTCGTCGCCCTCCAGCCGGGCCATCAGGTCGTTGGGCCGCACGCAGGTGCCCAAACGCTGCGCCACCTCGCGCAGCAGCTGATGGCCGGCGATGTGGCCCAAGCTGTCTTTGACGATCTTGAAGCGATCCAGGTCGAGAAAGAGCACCGCAAAGCGCCGCTCGCCATTCAGCCGCGACTGCTCCACCGCCACCTCCAACCCCTCGTTGAAGCCATGGCGATTGGCCAGTTCGGTCAGCTCGTCGTGGAAGGCGAAGTAGTGCAGGCGGCTTTCGGCCAGGTGGCGCGAGGTGATGTCGTGCAACTGGTAGATCAGGCAGGGGCCGTTGCTGCCCGGGTCCTCGTACCGGCTGCAGTGCACGGCCACCCACAGGTCGCCACCATCGGGCCCCTGCACCTTTAGCTCCATCGCCAACGCGTCCTCGGGCTGCGTGGCTACGGCGTCGAGCTCGCGGCGGAGCAGTTCCATGTCGTCGGCTCGCAGCACGCCGCACAGCGGCTGGTCGACCAGCGCGGCCGGCGTGCGCCCCAGCAGCGTGCAAAAGGCCGCGTTGACCTTCAGGATGCCGCCGCCGGTTCGCACGATGGCCATGGCGATGGCCGCATGGATGAAGGCTGCGCTGAAGCGCTCCTGATTCAGGATCGCCTCGCGCTGGGCCTCGGCCAGTTGTGCCTCCTTCACCGCGCGATCGGCTTCCTGGCGCCGGAAGTGCAGCCGCAGCAGCATCACCAGGCCCACCATCAGCGCGCCCGAGGCGATCAGCACCGAGGGCCCGAAGCGCTGCGCATTCAGATGCACCAGGCCCGCAACGAAGGAGGTACCCAGGTACAGCGCGGCCAGCCAGGTGGCATCGGCAAACCAGTCGAGCGGGCGCTGCGGCAGGCCGCGCTTGAGCGAAAACATCGCCATCAGCGGCACCATGGTCAGCGCGAACTGCAACAGTGCCACGCCGCACAGCGCCACCAGCATGGCCACTTCGGGCGTCTGGCCGGTCCACTCCAGGCCCGCCTTGGTGGCCTCGAACGCGGCGCCGCAGACGGCCATCGCCGCCATCGAAGCCGCCGGGCTGCTGAGCCGGGTGCCCAAGGGCTGCGCAGCGCGCCGTGTGCTGATGACCGCTTCGATGCCCACGGCCAGCACCGCCACTGGCGTGCCCAGCGAGGCTAGAGCTGAGAACACAAACACATCGGCCGCGCTGACCGTGTAGGCCGAGCGCGGCAGCTTCAAATCAAAGCGGGTCGCAAGCGCCACCAGCCCCAGCGCCAGCAGCACTGGCCCGACACTGGTTGCCGGCAGCATTACCGTCCGCCACGAGGCCCAACTCAGTACCAGCAACCCGCAGCCTGTGATCAACAGCCACGCGGCAAGCGCTGGCGCCGGGTAGTGGAGGAGGTGCCGGCGACGGAAAGTCGTCCACGGGTTGCGTGGGGGCGGCAGATCAGTGGGCGATGCAGGCGTCATGTCAGGCGTGACTTCAGGATCCTCGGGGACAGCACACGATCCAGCGCGGCGCCTTCACCCCCTGCATCGAGATCGGCCCACGCCTCTTGAACTTGAGCCAAGACCACCGTTGTCCTGTACAAAGTTGAACTAAATCAGGCACTTGGTGTCACCTGACCTTGCCCACTGGCCTGGTCCTGTGCCGCGGCTGCTTCAGCGCGCACTGGCTCAGGACTCCGGGCCCTGGGCACAGCGGTAAGGGTGAGCAGGATGTCGGCGTACCAGGCGCAGTTCAGCCCCAGCGACTCCTCGACGGGCAGACCCCGGCCGCCCATCTCCATGCGCGCGGAGTGCACGCCCAGCAACTTCCAGGGCAACTGCGCATCACCACCGTCGTCGTGCATCACCACCGGCGCTCCGCTGGTCCCGCGGTGGGTTCGTGCATCGGTCAGGAAGTAACCCTGACCCTGGAAACGCAGGCCGAACGACGACGCGATGACGGCTTGCCGAACGACGGGCAGATGGTGCAGGGTATCGTGGAATCCCAGCGGAAAGCCCACCACCAACAACGGCGTGCCGACCTTGACTTCCTGAAGTCGGTGCTGCAAGTGCGCCGGCGTGAAGGCGCGCAACATCACGGCGGCAGGCATGGCCGGCCGGTCGAGTTCGACTGCCGCAACATCGATGTCACCCGCACTGTCGCGCCCCTGGTGCCAGACGGCCTGTCCGTCGTGGTACAGCAAGACAGACAGAGCGGCCGCATGGGTGAGGTTGTCGGCATTCGTGTGCAACTCGATCTCGATCCGGTCAGGCAGGTGACCACTCGGCCTGTCGATCAGTACATGGCGGTTGGTGACGAGGAACAGGCGCTTGTCGCGTTGAAAGAAGAATCCGCTGGCACCCGTCAGCGCCTGCGATCCGAAGAACGTGGACACCCGGGCCGTTGTCAGCAGTAGAGACTCGATCATGGCGGTCATCGGTGTGAGACCAGCCCCGCGCAGCCGCTGGGCTGATGCCGGTCACTTTAGAGGATTGCGGTTGCTCTGTTTGTTCTGTAGCGAACAGATGAAACCCGCCCGTGACGGCGACAGTGGTGCGCCAGGCATCGTGGCGCCATCAGCCCCGCAGGCGGCAGTGGAAGACCTGCCCGCATCGACGCTGATGTATCTGCTGGGCAGCCGCTATTGCGAGACTGAACTGCTGTCAGACACGGCGTGGCAATTGTTTGCCCCGGTACCGGCGGGCTGGGCACGCGTACAGGCCATCTGCGACTACGTGCACCGACACATCGAGTTCGGCTACGCGCACGCACGGCACACGCGCACTGCGGCGCAGGCACATGCTGAAGGCCGCGGCGTCTGCCGCGACTACGCCCACCTCGCGATCACCCTGTGCCGGTGCATGGACATTCCGGCGCGCTACTGCACGGGTTACCTGGGTGATGTCG
>Ga0138256_10004174_pt1 | contig 15375 bp, 17 predicted proteins | sample KNB2016incub_MG_FD_105486 | JGI IMG/M metagenome (GOLD analysis project Ga0138256, IMG submission 105486) | Active sludge microbial communities from wastewater in Klosterneuburg, Austria - KNB2014incub_MG | ecosystem: Engineered > WWTP > Activated sludge > Unclassified | place: Austria... | reverse complement strand
CGAAGGCTCGACCCCGACCGACCCGCTCACCTGGTACATCCAAAAAAGCTCGGACGGCAACCTTCTCGCCTATCAATTCGGACTCACCGGCACCGATCTGATCGCTCAGGGCGATTATGACGGCGACGGCAAGACCGACATCGGCGTGTGGCGTGATTCCACCGGCCAGTTCTTCGCTCTGCAGACCGGCAGCGGATTATCGCTCTTGACGAGGACCTGGGGCATCCCGAATGACTTCCCGGCCGCAAGCTACGACACTCACTGATCGAAGTCTGAACTCAGTATCAAGCGGTCGGCGAACTTTTGTCCGTCGGCCGCTTTTTCATTTCCGCCGAGCTTTTGCCATAATCTTAGCCACTGGGGATCGCATTTCGTGACAAGATCGACAGACATTCTCCTAAAAGACTTTGCCGCCAAGAAGATCGCGGTTATCGGCGACCTCGTTGCAGATCAATATCTGTCCGGCTCGATCGCCCGCGTCTCACGTGAAGCTCCGGTTTTCATTCTTCGCCATAACGAGACGAGCACGCTTCCCGGCGCCGCCGCGAATACTGCGGCGAATATCGCGGCCTTGGGAGCAACGGTTATCGCCGTCGGCGTCGTAGGGCGAGACGTGAACGGCGACGCGCTTCTTGAATCGCTGTATCGGGCGAACGTGGCGACCGCATCGATCCAAGCAGTTCCGGGATGGAACACGCCGACAAAGGTTCGCGTTCTAGCCGGGCATCAGCACGCCATTCACCAGCAGGTCATCAGGATCGATTACGAGCCTCACAAAGAGCTCGACGCAGCTTCTTCCGACCGCTTGATCGAAACCGCTGCCAAAGCCTGCCAAGAGGCCGACGCGGTCGTCATTTCGGACTACAATTACGGGACGGCGACGGCGAAGCTCTTCGAAGCCGTGAAACAGGCGGCGAATGCTCGCTCTATCCCGCTTGTGGTCGATTCACGCTTTCGGCTTGCCGAGTTTGCCGGCGCGACATCAGCAACGCCGAATCAGGATGAGGTCGATCAGCTCGTCGAAGATGGCGAGTCCGTCGCGCAGTTGGAAGCCTTATGCCGACGGCTCGAATTCCGCTCGCTTCTTGTAACGCGCGGCAACAACGGAATGCTCGTCGTGCGTCCCGGATCGCGTGCGGTCGAGATACCAGCCGTCGGTTCGCTCGATGCAGTCGATGTTACCGGCGCGGGCGATACCGTTACTGCAGCGTACGCGCTCGGCCTCGCGTGCGGATTTGACGAGATCGACGCCGCACGCCTCGCAAATCACGCCGGCGGTCTCGTCGTGATGAAGCGCGGCACCGCGGTCGTAACGGCCGATGAACTTGCCGCCTCGATCGCCGCCGATCTCCCGAAGGCCGTGCCCGCCCAATAAAGAAATGTCCGAAAGACACGCACCCATCCTCGACCGCGAAGGTTTGATCGCCGAGACCAAAAAGCGCCGTGCCGCGGGCCAAAGCATCGTGCTTGCGAACGGCTGTTTCGACCTGCTCCACGTCGGGCACATTAGATATCTAGCCGCGGCAAAGGACCTCGGAGACTGCCTCGTTGTCGCTGTAAATTCGGACGAACAGGCTCGAAGGCTCAAGGGCGAGGGCCGTCCGGCCGTCTGCGAAAATGAGCGTGCAGAGCTGATCTCGGCATTGCGTTCCGTCGATCTCGTTACTATCTTTTTCGAACCGACCGTTACGGAATTGATACGCGCGATCCGCCCGGACGTACACGCCAAAGGTACGGACTATACCGTCGATAATGTGCCCGAACGCGAGATCGTCGTGGAGTCCGGAGGCCGCGTCGCGATAGTCGGCGACGCGAAAGATCATTCATCTACGGAGCTATTTTCGCGCACGCGGGATTGATGTGGGCTTCACGAACAAAGAGCGATCTGATCATAGAGGTCTGGGAAAAGCTCGATTGCGAAAGCGTCGGCCGCATCGAGATCGAGGCGATCGAAACCGCCGTCGAAGCAGTTTTCGGTGCAAGCGCGGTCGATCCGCCGATGGCCATCGCGCGCTTTCTTTCCGATGAGGGCGCTCACCTGCGGCATTCGGAGATAATGCAGCTTTACCTCGAACGCGCGGGCGAAAGCGCGTTCGACATCGCGCTCCGGAACGCAAGCGATCTCTCGTCCGTTCCGTCATCCCTTGCTTCGATCAAGCGGCTCGACAATCTACGCAGAAAGCTCGCCGCCGAGAATAACAAGGGTTCGCTAAACGACCTCAAGCAGGCCGTTCTCGAGTTCCGCCGCGAACTCCAAGAGCAGGCCGCTCGTGACCGAACTCCTGCTGACGCCAAACTCCGCGCCGCTGAGGTCGATGAATGGCTGTCGCATTGGCTCAGGACGCCCGAGATGTTCTTTACTTGGGTCGATCTTCGTCGTAATTCAGCCGACTTTAAGGAAAAATTTGGTTCAATAGAAGAATGAGTGTTCGACGTTTTTTTTCAGATTCGATCGATGAGACCCGCAAACGTGCGGAATTAAGCTCCGAGGAAGCCCATCACGCACGCGACGTACTTAGGCTCAAGACAGGTGACGCTCTGACGGTCTTTGACGGCGTCGGGCGCGAATTCAGCGGTAAACTGCTGAGTCTTACGAAGAGTTTCGGCGAGGTCGGCGACGTTCGCGAGATCGAGCCTGCCGCCCCAGAATCACCCGTTTCGATCACCCAAGCATCCGTCGTGATCCCCGGCGACAAATACGATCTCGTCGTTCAAAAGGCCGTCGAATTGGGCGTGACGCAGTTCTTTCCGCTCACGTCCGTCCGCTGCGAGATCAAACTCAAAGACATCGAGAAGAAGCTCGTCCGTTGGCGAAGAATAGCGCTCGACGCAGCCAAACAGTGCGGCCGCGCGCGTCTAATGCGGATCGAGGAACCGCTCGACGTCAAGACTTTATTAAAGGAAATGACCGGTAAGTGCGACCGACGTTTCTTTTTTTCAGAGCGTGAGGGCGAGAAACTTTCCCTCGAACCTTCACCCGAAACGCTCGTTTCGGTCATCGGCCCGAAAGGCGGTTGGGACGATTCGGAACTCGCCGCCGCACGCGCCTCCGAGTTCGAGATCGTTACATTCGGCGGACGAATTCTCCGTGCCGAAACCGCGTCCATCGCGCTCACGGCAATACTTCAGCATCGATTCGGCGATATCAATTAGGGACAGGCGCGTCTTTCGCCTTCGGTTTCGGCCGAAAGTACGCGTCGCCACGCTGCGTGAGGTTTGCCTTCGCGCCCAAGGCAGCGACCACCGAATCAAGAAGTTCCTTCGACTCGAGCTTGAAATTGATCGCCGCACGCGTGTCCGTGTCGGGGTCGTTGATCTGCAGGATCAGGTACCGGCGTTTCTCACGTATGAATCCGGCAAGCCCTGCGCCGGGCAACGGAATGGCGCTTATGACCGAACCAGCGGTCGTGCTCACGCTCTGTGACTGCGGATAGACGACAAGCAGCGAATCGTACGGGATCGAGAAGATCTCGCCCTTCGCGGCCTTAAAGGCAAGCCTTTCGTTCACATCGTCAAAAGAGAGTATGCCTTCGAACTTGTCCGAGTAACCGAACATCCCGCCTTCATATTTCGCGGCAAAACTTTCAGGCGCCGGCTTCGCGTTCTTGTTCTCAACTGCGATCGGACGCGGTTGAGCTGCGGTCGAAAGCACGCCGGAGAAAGCGAATAGCGAGATCAGCAGAATTCTATACATCGCGTCACCTTCAATAAAAATGGATCGATCTTGTTTCCAAGTGCTATGACGCAGCAACTTTGCGTTTAGTTGTCGCGCGCGCGGCAAAAGTTTACGGCGTGACGCGGAGGCTCTACGCCGGCCATTTATCTAAGAACGTTCGAAGAAATGCCTTCTCAGGCTTCTCCGTTTCTGCTTCGAGGAATGAGCGGAAGCCTTCTAGCTCTTCGAAATATTCCTCTCCCGTAAGTTTGCCGCCAAAATACACCATTCTAAGCCAGACAAGATATGTGTTCAGCGCGTCCGTTTGATTGTATTGAACGATCGAGTTCAAGTCGCCGGCAAGCCAAAGGTCTGTAACCTGATCGCCGTGCACGTCGATCTTCCCCGGAAAGCCGCAGAATTTCGCAAATTCATCGAGCTTCGGCTGCATTGAGCGGTCGAAAGAAAAACGCTTCAGAATATCGAGATGCCCTTCGCTGTTCCGTCCGTCAAAATAGTCGTAGCCGTCCCAAGGTTTTTCGGGGCGTTGATTAAAGCCCGGAGCAGAGATCTCGTTGATCATCCCGCGTTGGATGAGCACCTGCAGGTCCGAATCGACCGAATTGTATCCAACGAGCTGAGGCCTTCGCCGGCCGACGCTGTTCAAGAATTTCTCAATGATCTCGGCTTCGGAAGCGTCTTCGATCGGGGCCGGCAATTCCGGAAAAGAGCCGAGCCGGAATTCGATGCCGCGGCCTTCTTCGCGATACACGACCCGGCGCGCGAGGAACGCTATCGAGACCACGCGCGAGAACATATATTTCAAGAATGGACGCGGGTTCGTCTCTGCGTTGTATTGCGTCGAATGTTCCCAAAGGGCCTGCATGGCCTCGAGCTCGGTCGTCTCGGGCGGCAGTTCGAACAAGCGGCGTGCGCCCGCGGCGTCCGGCACCCATTCGAGGTCAAAATAAAGACAAAGCTCGGGAATGTCGTTCTTCAGCATCTATTGCGAGGGAGTTCCTTGTTTATCGGATAGACGGGCCGAAGTGTGTTCCGCCCGCTGCAAACGAATACTATAACAGCAGAGTCGCGGCGAGGTCTAAGGTTCCTCTTCCACGTCGCACGCCTCGGCGTCCGCCTCTTCGCTAGGCTGCATCGTCGCGGCGAAGGCTTTGAGCATATCAAAGCCCTCTTCGCTGATATCGCGTGTCCCCGTTGCGCACGGCTTCGACCCGACGAGATAGACAACTTGCTCATCGCCGATCACGCGTGCGGAATGATACGTCTCCGCTGGCATAAGATCGCGGTCGCCGCATTCAAGCAAAAATGTTCCGCCGTGATCTATCGTAATTTCGAGCGAGCCGGAAATGATCCAATGGCTCTGCTCGTCCGAATGTTTGTGCGAACCGTACATCATTTCCGGTCGGTCGCACCAATGCGTTACCGTGTAGCCTTCGGCTTCGAGTTCGAGCCTCAGTCCCGCTGAATTCGGACGATACGGACGGTTCCATTTTTGTACTTTGTAAGGCATTTCGCTTTCGTCTTCGAGTTACTTTATCAAAAACCGCACGCGGCTTTCGACGCGCCGCAAGCCATTCGCCATACCATTTCGGTCGCGCGGCGGTTACGATTTCGTCTATCACTACGAGACACGCCATCGCGAGCAGCGTCATTATTCCTTTGTTTTCAATAGGTTGCGGTTAGTGGCACAGAGCTTGCTAATTACCATTGTGAAAGGGATGAGGTCGCCCCGGCTTCTCTCGAAAGAAACACAAAAGGGAGACAAGAGCAATGAAAAAATATATCTCGACATTCGTAATGATATCAATGATGGCGATCTCGGTTCCGATGCTCGCGGGCACCGCGTCGGCACAAACCAGACGATACACGCCGAGACGCACGACCTCATACAACTACAAGAAGCCGAGTTTCTATCGCCGTCACCGTAACCTTATCAACATCGGTATCGGCACCGGTGCAGGAACTTTGCTCGGCGCAATTATCGGCGGCAAGAAAGGCGCATTGATCGGCGCAGCGGCAGGCGCGGGCGGTTCCGCACTCTACACATACAAGATCAACCCGAAGAAGCGCCGGTACAACGCACAGTACTATCGCACTTACTAAACAACAACTGTTCTCAAAGATCCTTAGGATCTGATTGAGCAAGGCCGCAAGCGGATGACTCTCCGGCTTGCGGCCTTTTTTAATTCACGAGAAGCGCTTGCAGAAATATGCCTAGAACGCGTACGCGTTCGCGTCGATCAGAACCTTCGCGATACGGCGCCGAGCTTCGATGGTGTTGATCGGCGAATTGTTCTTCGTGAAGCGTTTCAACGCCGTAAGAAGCACGCGTGCGTCGTCACCTTCGGCAAGGCCCGCGATCGCGTTGCGCGCTGTCATCTCAACCCGCTGGATGGCGTCGTTACAAAAGACCGCGGCAATGTCCTCGGAACGCGCGCCCGCAAGCCCGCCCTTCGCGACAAGTTTCTTCGCACGCAGAACGGCCGATTCCATCTGATATGCCTCGATGATAATGTCCGCCGAACTAAGCAATATCTCCTGCTCATCCTTAAGCGAAGCCATATACTTTTGAGCGGCAGTTCCGAGCACCATCAACGCGACCCTCTTCGCGTTCGCGGCAAGTTTTGCTTCGCGCGCGAGCGGTGAATCATCCTCGTCGAACGTCAACTGCGGTTCGAGGATCTCCTTCTGAAGAGCCATCGCCGCAGGCAAAAGGCCAAGCTTGCCCTTCATCGCGCGCTTTACGAGTTGGCCTGGAATGAGCATACGATTGATCTCGTTCGTGCCCTCGAAAATGCGGTTTATCCTCGAATCGCGATACGCCTTTTCCGCAGGATAGTCCGCCGAATAGCCGTAGCCGCCGTAGATCTGGACCATCTCGTCAACTACATAGTCGAGAGCTTCGGAGCACGCAACTTTATTGATCGAAGATTCGACCGCGTACTCCTCGATCGACTGCATCTTCTTCGCGTTGTCGGCGCCGTCACCGATGAGCGCGTCGATCAGCCCGACCGTTCGATACGTGATCGCTTCTGCGACCCAAGTGCGTATCGCCATCTCCGCAAGCTTGTGCTGAATTGCGCCGAACGAGGAAATCTTCTGCTTGAATTGCTCGCGCTCGTTCGAATATCGAACGGCGTCGTGGATCGCGAGTTTCGCGCCGCCGACGACTGACGCACCGAGCTTGAAACGACCTACATTCAGAATGTTGAACGCGATCTTCGCGCCGTCGCCGACGTTGCCGACAAGATTCGAGACCGGAATTTTCGCGTCGGACAAAATGAGCGGCGTCGTCGATGAAGCCTTGATGCCCATCTTGTGTTCCTCGGCTCCGGGACGGCAATTTTCACTTCTCTCGACGACGAACGCCGAGAATTTATCCTTCTCGCCATCGATCTTCGCAAAGACGATATAGACGTCCGCGAAACTGCCGTTCGTGATGAACATCTTCTCGCCGTTGAGCACGTAATGCTCGCCGTCTTCCGTGAGCTTCGCGGTTGTTTTTGCGCCAAGAGCGTCCGAACCCGAACCGCTTTCGGTCAGGCAATACGCAGTTACGACCTCGCCGGAGATGATCTTCGGGATCCACCTTTTCTTGAGTTCTTCGGATGCGAAATAAAGTAGGGGAAGAACGCCGATCGACGTCTGCGCGCCATACGTCGTGCCGAATCCGCCGCCGCGTCCCATCATCTCTGCGATCAACGCTCCCGAAGTCTGGTCGAGCCCAAGCCCACCGTATTCCTCCGGGATCGTCGCACCGAGAATGCCTAGGTCGCCGCCTTTTTTTAAGAGTTCGCGCGCCGTCTCCCATTCGTGTCGCTCGAGAGCTTCGAGATTCGGCCGAACTTCGTTGTCAACGAATTCACGCGTCGTGTCGCCGATCATCCGCTGCTCTTCCGAAAACTCCTCCGGCGTGAACGCCTCGCCCGCAGTCTGCTCTGCGATCAAAAACTCACCGCCCTTCAAATATTCCCTTTCCATTTTTGCGTCCATTTAATTTAAGCTCCTAGGTAGGATAAATACCACAATGATACTGAATGAATGTTCATTCAGTCAAGGCGTAGGCACCGACGGACTGAAGCCCCATATCTTAATTTCCGTGCACTTTCCCTAACAGCACATCGCCGATATCAAAATCCTATGTGCCCTACGTTCCAATGTGGTTCTTAAAAAAATAACCGAGATGGTCACGTACCCCCAATGCCCCGCCACTCTAGGCAGCGATCCTGTGGATCCGGCGGTATTCTTGAGCATTTTTCAGGCGAAGATCATAAAGATCAACCGCCTGCTGCAGCCTAAGCCAGATCTCTGCCTCCATGTCTAGAGCAAGACCTAACCGCTCGGCCAAATCGGGAGTCACCTTTGAACGCTCCCTTAGCAGCTCGCCTACCGTTCTCGGCGAAACTCCGATTCGCTGGGAGAATTCTGTCTGAGACAGACCAAGAGCCGGCAAGGTATCCTCTCTCAAGATCGCACCCGGATGAGTGGGCCGCCGATTTTTTTTGATGTTACTGCTCATACTCAATGATAATCCTCAAGGTCAAGATCGACCGAATTGCCGCCTTCAAAGCCGAAGGTGAGTCGCCAGTTCTTGTTGACCTTCATCGCCCAGCGGCCTGCCCGATCGCCTTTCAGTTCGTGAAGGTCGTAGCCCGGAAAGTTAAGTTGTGCCGGATCGTCAGCCTGATGGATCACGTCCATCTGCCGTATCAGATTAGCAGAAAAGTCGGCGGGAATTTGCTTCGACCTTCCTGTTTCAAATAGTTGTCGCGGACCTTTGTGCCTGAACGAGACTATCATTCGTCCTAATCTATCCGCTCGAATATTCCCGCGGCGCCCATGCCGCCGCCGACGCACATCGTGACCATGCCGTAGCGCGCTTTACGGCGTTTTAGTTCCTGGAGAATCGTGGCGGTGAGTTTGGCTCCTGTACATCCGAGCGGATGTCCGAGGGCGACGGCGCCGCCGTTCACATTGACCTTTTCGGGGTTCATCTCGAGTACCTTCATCACCGAGAGACCTTGTGCCGCGAAGGCTTCGTTAAGTTCGATCACGTCGATCTGATCGAGCGTGAGGCCTGCGAGCTTTAAGGCCTTGGGGATCGCGTAAACCGGCCCGACGCCCATCTCTTCGGGCAGGCAGCCGGCGGTCGCGAACGAAACGAACCGTGCCATCGGCGTAAGGCCAAGTTCCTTCGCCTTGTCGGCGGACATCACGACCGCCGCGGCCGCGCCGTCCGACATCTGCGACGAGTTCCCCGCCGTAACGGTTCCATTCGCGTGAAAGACCGGTTTCAACTTTGCAAAGCCTTCCGCCGACGCATCGAAGCGGACACCTTCATCCTGAGCGAACACGATCTCTTTACGTCGAACGCGTCCCTTTTCGTCGAACTCATCGAAAAGCACATTCAAGGGCACTATCTCGTCCGTGAACTTACCAGCTTGAATGGCTGCGGCGGCCTTTTGGTGCGACGCAAGCGAGAATTCATCAGCCTGTTCGCGCGTTATCTCGTATTTCTTCGCGAGGTTTTCGGCGGTCAAGCCCATATTCAGGTAGTAATCGGGATAGGTGTCCGCAAGGTGCGGATTCGGACGAAAGCTGTTGCCGCCCATCGGGATAGCGGTCATCGATTCCAATCCGCCCGCTACGATAACATCCGCACTGCCCGTTGCGATACGATCGGCCGCGAGAGCAATTGTCTGCAAGCCCGACGAACAATATCGATTCACCGTCATCGCGGACGTCTCGACAGGCAATCCCGCAAGTATCGCGGATGTCCTCGCAACGTTCATCCCTTGCGACGCCTCGGGAAACGCGCAACCCATTATCACGTCGTCGATCAGCGACGCGTCAACGCCGGCACGCGCGACCGCTTCCTTTATCGCCGCCGCACCCATATCATCCGAGCGCGCGTCCTTTAACGTGCCCTTCGGAGCCTTCCCCACAGCCGTACGCACGGCCGATACGATAACTGCTTCTTTCACTTATTTTACCCGCTCACTTTAGTTTTCGAACTTCACCGGGAGCCACGTCCTCAAACGCTGTTTGTATCAACGGAGACGAAATGATCTGGTCGCGAATTTTTTGTTCTTGTTCTTCAGTCGCATCAACACAGAACGGAACGTCTACCACGGTTGCTCTCGATCGAGTTTCCGGATACGAAAAGTTGCAAACTCCATCCGCGAACACAAGCACTACTCCATTCGGTTGAGGTATCGTTTTTCTCAACACAGTCTCATCAAATGTGCGTATTTCTTCCTGTGTTGCCTTCGTGTCAAAGATGAAGACAATATGATGCTTCAGTTCGGAACCGATTGGCCTCATTTCGTTGTACTCGGGGTTTCTATACTCGGCGAGGCCTACGACATCCAGAAGCTTCATCGAGCCGAAGAAGCTCGAAGGCAGCAACAAACAACTCAACAGCAGAGCGCCCGCATACACAGCGTTATTTTTTATACCGGCAACGATCGCTCCAATCAAAAATACCACTGATATAGGAGCTATCAAAAATAGAAGCAATAAACCGTACGTCATTGACGCTATGTATCCAAGTAGCATCCAAGATTCTTCAACTTCCGCTCAACCTCCCGATACCTCAAGCAGCCTCCAGATGTACGATCGTTTCTATTAAGACAGGAGCGTTATCCTTGAGCGGCTTTTTCAGGTGCTCGTAGATCTCGACCACCGCCTGAAAAGCATCTGTCACATTGGGCTCGATCTCATCCCAAGAGTCGGCTTCAGTGTGCAACTCCGGCAAAATCGGACACGTTATAGTCCAACCGCCTTCAGGCTGAGGGTCGAGAACCACAGGCAAGTTGTATGTATTCTTCATACGTCTATTTTAGCATCCTTCGCGCTTCACTTAGCAAGCGTTAGTGTCTAGCCCGCACCGCGAGGTACGGGAGTGCGATTCGCCGGCTTTCGACAAACAAAATACGCAATCAGCAGTCCGAGCAAAACATCGATCGTCCCGCAGAATCCGGGCCACCATACGGGAACGCCCCGATCCTCTATAAAGAACTGCCGGACGAAATCGAACAGGCCGTGCGCCGCAATTCCCGCGGCAACGATCAGGCAGCCTTTTTTGTATCCGATAATAGCAACTGCGGAGAAGACCAAGGCGAACGCGATCTCGATCAATACAACGGACGCGCGACCATCCAAGGCGCCGAACAGAACATACAAAAAACCGATCACTATCAGCACGGTCGGGTAAAACGACCGATCCTTCTCGAAGCCGCTAACTCTGCCAAAAATAATGAGAGCGACGGCCGATACAGCACCAACAAAATATTCCATTCAAAGCTCCCGAATTTCCCTATGCCGAAAGCACGTCGTCAAATGATCGTTTACCATACCGGTCGCCTGCATAAAGGCGTACATTATCGTTGAGCCGACGAAGTTGAATCCGCGTTTCTTCAGGTCTTTTGCGAGCGCGTCTGAGACCTCGCTTTTTGCCGGAACATCGCCCATCTCCTTCCGTTTTCCATCGATCGTTTTGCCGCCGACAAAATTCCACACATACTTGTCGAACGAACCGAACTCCTTCTGCACGGCAATGAACGCCTTTGCGTTCGCGACCGCAGAAAATACCTTTAAGCGGTTACGTATGATGCCGGGATCGAGCAGAAGCTTTTCAAGCTTTGCGTCAGAAAATTTCGCGACCTTTTCCGCCTCGAAATTTGCGAAAGCCCTTCGATAATTTTCGCGTTTTGCGAGTACGGTATCCCAACTCAATCCGGCCTGCGCGCCTTCGAGAATTAGAAACTCGAAAAACAGCCTGTCGTCATGCACAGGCACACCCCACTCCGCATCGTGATACGGAATATTCAACTCGTTCTTTGCCCAACTGCAGCGTTTCATAAAAGATTCAGCGTTCGAGTTTCATTCTCGCCAAGCGGAATGACCGCGTCATAAATGACGTGGTTATTTAGCCTTTCGGGAGCTTCAAGCACCGTCTATCTAGATCGCTGTAACTCGCCCTCACTCAGCTTCCCATAACTCCCGACACGCGAACAACTCAGACTAATTCCGAAGCGGCTTCCCTGTCTTAAGCATCGCGGCGATCCGCTCTTGAGTTTTGCGCATTCCGCAGAGCGACAAGAAGGCTTCGCGTTCGAGATCAAGCAGATACTGCTCCGAAACATGCGCGCGATGATTGATCGAGCCGCCCGCGAGAATGTGCGCGAGTTTGCCGCCGATAACCTTATCATGCTCTGAAATAAAGCCGCCTCGGTTCATCATATGTATCGCGAGTTTCATTGCAGACTCGACCGATTCGCCAAAAACCGTCACATCCTGCCGCTCGACGGGAGCGACAAATCCGCTGGACGCGAGATTCAGCACCTCTTGCTTCGCATCTTGGATCAGACGGTCGCCGTTCATCGAGATCGAATCACACGGTCCCAAAAATCCGAGTTCGCGAGCCTCCTGGCCGGAGGTTGCGACTTTGCCGGTTCCGATCGTTTCGAACGTCTTTTTCAAGAATGTGAGCGGATCGGCATCGGGCGTCTTTGCCCATGCATCGCCGGCGCGCATTGCCATTTCTTTTGTGCCGCCGCCTGCCGGAATGACGCCGACGCCGACCTCGACAAGCCCGATGTAAGTTTCCGCCGACGCACGCACCCGATTGCCGTGCAATGCGATCTCGCAGCCGCCGCCAAGCGTTAGGCCGAACGGCGCCGTTACGACCGGCTTAGCAGAATAACGCATACGCATCACCGCCCTCTGGAGACCGCGGATCATCATCTCGATGTCGTCCCATTCCTCTTCCTGCGCGGCAAGAAGGAGCAGCATCAGGTTCGCGCCGGCAGAGAAATTACCGCCCTGATTGCCTATGACGAGGCCGACGTGATTCTTCTCGGCCTCGTCGATCGCCGCGTTCATCAACGCTATCGTGTCGGCTCCAAGCGAATTCATCTTCGAGTGAAATTCGAGACACGCGACGCCATCGCCTATGTCGATGAGCGATGCTGCGGCATTTGACTTGATAACGCCCGTGCGGTCCTTTACATCCTTTAGAATAAGCACGCCGGGACGTGCCGGAACCTTTTTATAGCCGCCGCTGACAAGGTCGTAAAACTCCGTCTCGCCGTTTTCGCGTCTGTAGAATGATGTCGCACCCGAAGCGAGCATCTTCTCGATGTTTGCCGGAATTGCGACACCCTCGCGTCGCATACGTTCGACGCTGCGCTCGAGTCCGATCGCGTCCCACGTCTCGAAAACGCCGATCTCCCAACCGAAGCCCCATTTGATCGCGTTGTCGATCTCAACGATCGAATCTGCGATCTCAGGAATGCGGTTCGCAGAATAACGCGACATCCGCGAGATAGTTTTCCAAAGAAATTCGCCGACGCGGTCATCGCCCCAAACAAGCGTGTTGATACGCTTCGGGAGATCTTCGATCTGTTTCCCCGCCTCGATCGACGGGAACTTCGACTTTTGCTGCGGCTTGTATTCGAGCGTCGCAAGATCGAGCTCGAGGATCGCGCGTTTCCCTTCCGCATCCTTCGATTTCTTGAAGAAACCGCCGCCCGTCTTGTCTCCCAAGATCTTCGCGGCCAGCATCTTTTCGATCACATCCGGCAGCTTGAAAACATCGCGGTCTTCGTCCTCCGGTATCGCCGGATAGAGATTATTGTTCACGTGCGCGAGCACGTCCAGACCGACAAGGTCCGAGGTGCGGAACGTCGCAGACTTTGCGTGGCCGATCGCCTTGCCCGTCATTTGATCGACCTCTGTCGGCGAAAACCCCATCGCGATCATCTCGTGCACCGTCGCCATCATCCCGAACGTCCCGATCCGATTAGCAATAAAATTCGGTCTGTCTTTCGCCGGCACAACGCCTTTACCCAAACGCTGATCGAGGAATCCCGCGATGCCGCACGAGATCTCGCCGCTCGTCTTTTTTCCCGGAATGAGCTCGACGAGCTTCATATATCGCGGCGGGTTGAAGAAATGAATTCCGACAAAATGCGCCTTGAAATCGTCCGAGAACGGCTCTGCTATCGCGTCGATCGGAATTCCGCTCGTGTTCGACGCGATCACTGCAGTCGACTTACGATACTTATCGACCTCGGCGAAAAGTTTGTGCTTAATGTCAAGATTCTCGACGACCGCTTCGATCACAAGATCGCATTCGCCGAGCTTTGCGAGGTCGTCCGTGAAGTTGCCAAGCGTGATGAGCGATGAGTTCGCAGGCGACATAAAGGGCGCCGGCTTGAGCTTTTTCGCAGCGGCAAAGAGCGAATTCACGATGCGGTTGCGGACGCGTCTGTCATCAAGCGAAAGCCCGCCCTTTTCTTCGTCAGGGCTAAGCTCTTTCGGAGCGATATCCAGCAGCAAGGTCTCAACGCCCGCGTTCGAAAGATGTGCGGCAATTGCGGCACCCATTGTGCCCGCCCCAAGTACAGCGGCCTTTTTCATAAGCATATTTTGATCTTCCCGCAGCCGAACACTGTCTCTAAAAGCTCGGCGTCACAGTAGCCGCATTATACTGAATGAGCGTTCATTCAGCAAGGCAAAGACTTGCGTTTTTCGCCTTCCGTTCTGGGAATTGCCACGGCTTTCAAGCCGTGGGTCAAGTCCAAACATCGAGCTTCGGAGGCGGCTCGCCGCCGACAGATCGCTGTCGCGTGTTTCACACGCTCCGAAACAGATGTGATCGTTGCCTTGCTCGGATTCGGAACGGTCCCCGAAGGGGACAAAGAATATAGCCTAGGGTAAGGCCGACAGGCCCCAACCCTAGGATACGACCCAGACATTATTCCCGACCCCGAAGGGGTCGAACATCGCCGTTGCTTCCTTTCGGGGAGCGGAGAATTCTCCTGACGCTCGCAGCGGCTCGCCGCTGACAGATCGCTGTCGCGTGTTTCACACGCTCCGAAATAGATGTGATCGTTGCCTTGCTACAAACATCTCGCTCCTGCCGGAGCTGAGAGACCTTGCTCCTGCCCTTCCTTCGCGGCCTACATACAAGCACGCAAAGGCCGTGTCAGCAGCCCGCACGTTAGTAAGGGCTCAGTGCCAGACAGAAAGAGCGAAGATTTCACCACAGAGACCACGAAGAGAAGAGAACGAACCCCGTTTCCTGAATTGCCACGGCTTTCAAGCCGCGTGGATCACGTGTCGGACCGCGGACGCCCCCGTCCGCTCTTCCTCTGCGGCTCCGCGACTCTGCGGGACCCGTTCTTAAATGTAAAGAACGTGTCAGTAGCCCGCAGGAGTCGGTAGCCCGCACGTTACTAAGGGATCACCGTTCGCCTCGAACAACATTAAGCCGACGCCTCGGCTCCGTTAGGAGCCAAATGTTTGTAGCACCGTCCACAATAATCGCCACCTCTGCCGCCGACTTCCTCTGTCGCGTGCAAGGCACGCTACGCTGAGTACATCAGCGGACGACAAAAAATTTTCCCCCTTCGCGACCTTTGCCTTCCCGAAGGGCAAATAGCCGCCGACACTGGCCGTTATTCCTTCGCGGCCTTTGCGGGTTTCGCTCTGCGCCCTTTGCGGTTTCGCTTTAACCGCAAAGGCCGCAAAAACTATGGCAAAGCACGCTCAGACATCAACCGACGTCAGTAGCCCGCACGTCAGTAAGGGGCTCAGCGCTCGCCTCGAACCCCAGACGCCACGTCCGTTCCGGCTCCGTTAGGAGCCAAATGTTTGTAGCACCGTCCATCATCGCCACCTCGGAGGCGGCT
>Ga0138256_10004173_pt1 | contig 15375 bp, 12 predicted proteins | sample KNB2016incub_MG_FD_105486 | JGI IMG/M metagenome (GOLD analysis project Ga0138256, IMG submission 105486) | Active sludge microbial communities from wastewater in Klosterneuburg, Austria - KNB2014incub_MG | ecosystem: Engineered > WWTP > Activated sludge > Unclassified | place: Austria... | reverse complement strand
TAAAAGAAAAATATATAGTGTCTCAATCCCACTATGGTTCGATGAAAAAGTAAATTATGAACCAAAAGAAATTGCTATCGATATTCAAAATAGTGAAGGTCTCAATCCCACTATGGTTCGATTAAAAAGTAAATGACAAGAAAATGGTCTGCAATAAATAAAGACGAATGGTCTCAATCCCACTATGGTTCGATTAAAAAGTAAATCTGACTCATCGTCGATTTACTCACCAGGATTCGAAACGTCTCAATCCCACTATGGTTCGATTAAAAAGTAAATAGTCAATTAACAGCAACTTAGTAATTTCTAATTTAAAATGAAACAATTTTAATTTTCTTAACCTCGTTGTTTTTATAATGGTTAAGTAGATATCACAATTCCTTCTCATATCAGCTTTAAATTATCTGGTTGACTTAGCAAAATTATAGTAAAAAACACTATATCTGTCATTTATTTATGGTAGTTAAACGTTTCTCATTTGTTTTTGGAATTTTTAATAAATTCGGATATGAGAAATACCGGAATAAAAAATGAATTTTCTTTTAAAATTTAAATCTTTTAAAATTGATTTTTCTCATATTGAATTGTTAAAACGGAGTTGTCTTATTTATGAGTAATTGTATAGAAGAGTGAATATAAAATAATTTAGAAATATAAACGCATTAAGCATTTTTTGAATTATTGTTTTTCTCATATTAATCAATCATACTACCATTTCATGATATATGGTTTAAAAGTTTTTAATTCACCCTTTATAAAAAGAACAAGCTCTCTTACTTTTTCGAGTATGACGGAGTTGTTGTTCATTCTTTTATTCTTATAAATAATTTCCGTATTCAATCTGTTTAAAACTTTTCTTGCTAATGTGTTTCTCGTTTCTTTTGAAAGAAGATCATTCTCAATAGTTACTTTTGTCCCTTTTGTCAAAAGCGATACAACAGCCCTGTCAGCAAAAGGAGCTCTGAACTGTTCAATAATATCATAAATCAATACAGGCTTTCCTTTCTGTCTGGAATGAAAAAATCCCATATTCGGATTTAATCCCGCTATGGTCACTGCTGCTAATACTTTGGTATATAATATTCCATAAGAATAATTAAAAAGCATGTTTACAAGATCCTTTGAACCTTTATGTTCCCTTCTTTCAATTTTATACTCATCAGGAAGCAACGCATTTATGCATCTCCAGTAAGCTGAAGCAGCCGATCCCTCATGTCCGAGTAATTGATCCCGTAATATTGAAAATTCTTTATTTGTGTCCAATTTCAAAATCTGATTCAGATTGTTTTCAATATTCATCGTTTCATCTTTTATGAATTTGACTATCCCGTTTGTGTTTTCTTTATTCTTTGTAAAATATTTTAATAAATTTATCTGGTTCTTAACTTTTGATTCAATCAGACCAATAGAAATAATGCTGTTTCTTGTTGTGTTTCTTAAGTTTGATTGTTCCGAGCAGACAAAAAAGAAATCCGAGGAAGGTGTAATTACCGAACAGACCGGCTTTCCGATACCGTCAAGAAAATCTATTCTTATCTCTTTTTCCGAACATAGTTTTAAAAGATCCGAGGAGATTGTTACTCCTAATGAAGATATTATAATATTCTTAACTTTATCAGAAGATATTTCCTTTTTAGAATTTCCTGACGATCGTATGACTATGTTATCACCGGACTTACCTAATTGCGATCCCGGAGTTGAGATCATCAAATCAATATTTGAATAGAAAACTTTGAAATACTTTTTCCTTCTAATACTGATTTTCTTATTTACAAAAGTACTTCCGCTCTGATTAGTTTGATAGTTTTTTCTACTTTCTGTTACTGAAGAAATTATTTTTCTGTATATAAATTCTTTTTCACTGTTATTCTTTTCTATCAGAAATTCAATTTTAAAAATGATCTTCAGTTCATTTCTCAGTTTAAAATTTAAATTATTTACATCAAATTTTAAAACTTTTTTGATCAGCTCGGTTTTGAAATGTTCTTCAAGTAGGATAAACTGATCTTTTGTGTCAAATTTTTTATAATATCTGTTTATTCCTCTGAAGTAATCATTTATCTTTTCGGGAATTTCGGATAAAGTATTTTTTGAAATTATTTCTGAGATTCTGGATTTTTTCTTTTCCACTCTTTCCGGTGAAATGAACATTTTCCCTTTAAGGAAATATATTCCGCAAAAGCTAAATCCTCTTTCTTTATGATTAAATTCTGTCTCTTCAGTGTTTAGTTTCAGATTCAGTCCGGAAAGCATATTGACAAGCAATCTACTTTTTTCTTCAAGTCCCTCCTTTGTATAATCCGCCATAAATATGTTGTCAGAATATCTGATATAATTTATTCTGCTCCTGTCCATTTCTTTATCCAGATCATTAAGATATAAGTTGGAAAGTAATGGGGAAAGAACATTGCCCTGCGGAATTCCAATCTTAGCTTCCTGATAATTATCCTTATATACATGACCTATTCTAATCCATATTTCAATTAACTCACAAACATATTTGCAATTTATATTCTTATTTACTTTTTCAAGTAATATTATTCTGTCAATTGAATCAAAATAGTTATCAATATCACAAGTCAGGAACCATCTTGATCCCGACTTGATAAAATCATTAATCCTGTTTATTGAATTTCCATGATTCTTAGAAATTCTGTAGGCATAACTGTTCTTAGAAAATATTTTTTCAAAAACGGGCTGATAATGCATCAATATACATACCTGAATAATTTTGTCACTAATTGAAGGCAAAGCAATTTTCCTGCTTCCGGTTTTGTCCTTTGGAATGAATATAGTTTTATATGCTTCCGGAGTAAATTTTTTGTTAATGATGCAAAAATATAATTCCTGAAGTTTATTTTCAGTATTATTTTCATAATCAGATATTAAAATATTATCAGCTCCTCCGACACTGTTCTTGGTTCTTACTTTCTCCCAGGCTTTTCTAAGCATTGATATGTGAAATATTTCTTCTACCTGATCCAATTTGCAGTTTATAATAAAATCAAAAAATAACTATTTTCTGAAACTTTAAAAAATATTGCTTGCCTATCATAATCTTTTTTTCTTCACATTTATCACATATAGAATAAATTAATACCGAATCGGTTTTTTGATTTATAATTTTATTGATTTTTTTCTTAGTCTCATTTAATTTTTTAAGGCTAATTCTGCATTCAAAGACACTGTATTGTATTCTGATACCGTCTTTTTTAAGCAGGTCTGATATTTTTTTTCTGTTTCTGTCAGATGTTATGTCATAGGAAATAAGAAATTTTCTAATATTCATACATTTATGATTTATCCTTTTAAATCAAATGTAATTTTATTTGCATTAAATCCCCTACAAATCCCCTAACCTCGCCTGATACATTTCATCTCTGAACTTCATCTTACATTTTTCAAAATATAGAACCCAGAATTCCTTCGTTTGCTTCGTCTGATTTATGGAAATTTTCTTTTCATCCAGGGCAGAATAAGTAGCACCTGAGGAATATACTTCTATCGAATCTAGATTCAGGATCTTATCATCCTTTTCAAGTTTGGAAATTAATTTATTTATTTGTTTTTCATCTTCGGGATATTCATTTAAATTAAGCTCTTCTGTCTCCTGGATCATATCGGAAAAAAGTATGATAATTTTTCTGAATTCCGAAAGTTCATTTCTTCTTAAATAAACTGAGCTCCTGCTTAAGGAATTAATTATATCCGTTTGAGTGAATTCCGGGTTGGCAAAGTACTTTTCGGACTTGTTGGCAAAATCTTTCTTCAAAGAATCAATAATCTTGTTAAACATATCTCTATTGGATCCGAATATGCTGTACTGCGGGAGTTTGAGAATAAGTGGATCGGAAGTAGAAAAGCTGTTTGATGAAATCCTGTCAATGGCTATCACATCACCTTCATCAGCTTTATTCAGGACTTTCCTGAAATCACTTTTATACGATTCTCTTATAAATTCCCGGCTCGTGCTGTTTGAGCAATCGACATTTACAAAATAGGCTGTTCGGGTTTGCTCTCCGCAACCAATACTAAGAAATAAAATTACAATTAATAATTTATGAATTTTCATATTTATTTTTAGATTTATTAAAATAATTTCCATTCACGTTGTTATATTTATTCTCTTTAGCCGGTTTAGATTCCCATTCGGGATTCATAAGTTCAGCAGGAATCCTCAAAGATATTTCTTTCGGGTTGTATTCCCCAGCTATCTGAGTGTTTCTCCTTCTGATGTTCTTCTGCCAGTAGATGTGCAGAAGATGATTTACCCTATTAACTATTCTTTCAGCTTTTGAATGAAACACTCTGTTTCTCTTTTCTCTTAAAGTATATGAGCTGTTTTTTCTCTTAACAGTTGCATTGTATTTCTTTTCTGACTTTGATAAATTGACTTCCGCTTCTTTAAGTTTAAGAAGTCCGGGTGTATGTAGTTTGTAAGAATAGAATAGAGCTGCAAACAGAAAAAACAAATTCAGTACAGAAAATAGCACGTAAGAAAAATCCTTTACATCTGTATTACTGATATATATTCCTCTTAGAACTCCAAATGCTATACAAACTGTAAACAGCATTATCAGCGCTGAAGCTATAAATATTTTATCATACTTTTTTCCTGTAGATGCCAGCTTTTCTCCAAGCTTGTGACTGAATGTAGCAAGTATCACTCCCAGTATCAGCCCGAAGATCAAATTCAAAAAATCCGATTCACCGAAAATTCTGAAAACGATCACTGTAAGATAAATATCTGCTGTTACAAAAAGTGGTAATAAGAAGTAATATAATTTAAATTTTCTTGATAATTTTATCGGTGCGGAATCTTCTTCAGTATTTTGACAAAGATATTCATCAGTTGCATTTTTGTAAGATTTTCTTGCATCATTAAGTGTATTTTCTGATGCTTTCATATCTTCTACACAGTTCATCCATTGAGTTTTTAAATTCTCATCAGCTTTCAGCCACTGACCGTTAATATGATTAATTGCCGAATTCCCTTCTTCAGAGATTTTCTTTATGTAAGGTGATCTTTCATAATATTTTGAAGGGAAGTCCATTTTTCCGTCTTTCCAGCCGTTAAATTTAGCTCTAATGTTTTCTATTATTCTCATATATTCTTTAATTTTTAATAAGTTTAGTATTTAGTTTATTAGAGAAAGTAAATTGAAATTTTTCCAAACATAACTTTTTATCTCAATATATTTCTTACTTCAAAGATAAACTTTATTTAATAATTTCATAAATGAACAGAGAGAGCATATTAAATTATTTCCAATATTATGGATAAATAATAAAAATGTTCAGGAAAGGTTAATTTTTAATGTTTATGTAGGGAAAAATTTTGGTAAGAGAAGTATTATGATAAAATTGAGGTTTGAAGTTTCAATCATCAAAATTATTTTGAATTTTAGATATTACGTAGTATTAAAATTTTATTATTGAGATAATGCAGACAAATATTTATTAATTTCCTCTGTTGGAATTATATCACCTTTCTGAGGAGAATTAATATCGTGAGATTGAACAACTACAGCACCAATTCTCGGATCAAATGATGCAACCCACTTTGCGATATGAAGCTCATGACTTAGAAATGCAAATAACCAAACGGGTGCTTTGCCATACAAGATCACTCCTTTTGTGTAATCTATATTGCGTGGCAGCTTAATTGATTTCAGATCAGCAGGTTCGATCTGGCCATTCCCAATTATGTTAATTTCAAGTATCTGAAAACTATTGTTTCCAGAAAGTCTGTTAAGTGTAAGATTTTTTGACAATTTAATTTTTATGTTTGCTACTAATTAATTTAATTATATTAGATTTACAGTTAAAATTAAACATCGCTTGGTTTAGGCAATACAAGTCTGTTTTTGAATTCAGGTAACCCCATATATTTTATTTTATCATGTGAAGGCTTTTTATCCCAATCAAGCATTCTTTTAAACTCACTCATTCTATCAACATTCCATAAATCTTTCGAATTATATTTTTTATTATCTCCATTCAGTTGTTTTAAAATATAATCAGCAAATTTATCTTTAAGATCATTTAATGCTTTTCCATCTTCTTTTGATTCGTTTAGTTTCTCTGACCATTCTTCGAATAACTCAGAATATCTTTTCTCTCTATTCGACAGATGTAAAGTCGGAGTGATCTTGACTGAACCTAATCCAAGGGGTTTTCCCATACCGATCTTATGTAAACATCCTTCCGGAAGATCCAAAGCAAAAAGCAAAGCACCAAGTTCAACATCGGAAAGATTTTCAAATCTGATTCTACCGGTAAACAATGTATCTTTTCTAACAGGATTTATTTTCGAAGGAAATTGATTCGGAAATTGCTCAACATCTGCATTGCTGGCAATCCAATTTTCATTTTCTTTATGCCAGTATATTTTATTTCCCCTTATTGCTGAAAGTTTTCCGGAAGAATCCGGGTTATAATGATTTAAATCTTTGACTTCTTCTGAAACCTGAGTTAAATAATGCTGAAATGTAGTTGGCTTAGGTCCGGATAAGTTTTGAGGAAAATTTTCACCCAACAGTATTTCGGAATTTTCTTTTTTGTTGCAAAAAGAATCTTCAACGAATACTCTGCCTGAAAATTTTGTTTCATTTCCAAAAATAGCTTCTGCTATATCTAAAGTATTTTTATCTTTAAGCCCATCAGGAATATGATCTCCTATTGTCTTATCATAAGGTAATCTAAACATTGCTGTGTATCCAAAACCTGAAATTTTATTTGAATCATCAGTAATGTAAAAACATGGTAATCCTTCACTTTTTTTGTTTAATTCTTTTACAATATTTAAACTTTCCCGATTTTTGTCATCTGCATAATCTTTAATAACCTTAGGATCTATTTCTATTTCGTTATTGTAATTTTGTTCATTAATAATCCAATGCATATGTTTATTGTTCATTGTACCTGTATTTATAACGAATCCCTTAGTTTCGAACTCTTTATTCGGAGTTTTTCTTATTCCACTTACTAATGCATATTTTAACTGATAAGTAATTACTTTACCTCCATTACGATTATCATTTCTTTTATGAGGATGATCTTCTGCTTTAACAGGTGTAAAGTAAACTTCATTGAATTCATATTTATTCAAATTTATAGGAGGTGTACCAGAATTAACAATATCTTTGTTAATTTTGTCAAAATTAATTCTATAATATTGATTTCCAAAAGCATCTACTTTTGAAGGATATATTACAAATTTATTAAATCCTGTTTTTTTTATCCATCCGGATTTAATTTTTGGAAAAAAATTATTTTTCTTATCAATCATCGTCTCCTGATAATCATTTCTCAAACTTCTACTTTTATCCGCCATTCCTCTCATGTACAATCTTTTTTCATCAAAGCTCACAAACTTTCCATAAGATACGATTTCAACTAAATTTCTTAACATACCTCTCAATGAACTTCCCGGTATTCTAAAATTGCCTTTAGCAGGTGCAAAAAATTCCGGATTTATATAATCTTCAGAATTTTGTTCGGATTTATTACCTCTAATATACATAGGTGTTACATTTGAGATGTTTAGTTCAATATATCCTGAGTTTTTATCTTTATGGTATAAATCAAATAATATCATTTCTCCATTGAATTCAGAAGAAACAACTTTTTCATTCAAAGGAATAAAATTATAAGGTGCATTAGCTTTACGATTTTTAACTTTTGTTTGATCTAAATAAAAATTGTTGATATCCATTTTATTATTATTTTCTACAATACTTTCTTTTATATCCATTCCAAATTTTTCCTTTCCAAAGTCTTTTAACTGATCTCTAAAATCTTTTTTCTCTTTATTTGACATTATTTTTCTCCTATAGTTTTATTGTCTGACCCAATTGTAAACTTTACAAACCGACAATCTGCATATCCGGCTTGTCCGAGTTCGTTATAATTTATATAATTTCGGGTATTAATTTTTACTCTGTTACAGTTATCTTTTTTAAAGTCATCATTTAAATTTTTAATTTCAAAAGGCAATATTATTTCAGTTCCTCTGTCCTCTGTAAGTTTTGTAAATTCGTTTCCGACATCTTCTCCTTTAGTTCCAAACAATACCTGATTAGCATCTACTACACTAACATCTTCACCTTCTTCATCTGTCCTTAATCTTGCTTTCCATTTTCCTTCTGTTCTCCATAAAAATAGTTCTTTATTTGAATCAAATAATCTGAGTTTCTGTATGAATTCCGGTTCAAAAGGTTCTTCATCCTCTATAAAAGTTATTTTCCCGTTATTATAATTTCTTATTATTACTTTGTAATCAAGGTAAGCAATTACAAATCCCCCGCCTATAAAATTTTCCGAGAGAAAATTTTCTAATTCATTGTATTTTGCAAACTCTATGTTACGAAAATCATTTTTAACGGAAGATTTTATTTGTATTAAATTTAGTCCATTTTTAGTTTTATCCATTTTGAACCTCATATTCGTTTAATTCTTTTACAAAATTTTGTAGTTTATCTTTATCAATCTGCTTTAAATTCATTGGATCATCAATTCCAATATTTATTTCTTCTCCATAACTAATCTCAGCACAAACACCTTCCAGGACACCTCTTCCCACATTTTTTTCACCTCCGAGAGGTAAATCACCGGTCCAAAGATCTTTTAGAACAAGCAACAACAACCCTGCTTCATATTTTTCATAATTATCAATGATCATTTTTATATTAATTACTTTTTCTTTTCCTTTTTTATCATTCCTGAATAAAGGCATTGAGTCAAACAAAGCTCCATCTATTGTTCCTCCTGTAAATCTGTCAATTTTAATTCTTGCCTGAATTTCTTCTGCAAATTTATCTTTTTCTAAGACTGATTCTTCTATTTTTAGCTTGCCTTTTATTGCTTTTGAGTCATTCTTTTTATCTTCATCAACAGTTCCAAATAATTTATTAGATAAAGATTCGGATTTTATTTTATCAATTTCAAATTTGGTATTAAGTATTCTTTCTGCTCTTGACCTCACCGCACCTTTAATACTTGTTCCGGGGATAACATTATTATCATTTGATTTTATATGTACTGCATCAGGAAATTTAGGATCAGTGGGATATGATTTTATTATTAGTGATGTTTTTAAATCAAAATATGCATTTATAATAAATTGCTTTTTCTTAATTTTAAATTTCTCTTTTAATTCAATATTTTTTATTTCTTTATTACTTAGCCATGCAATTACATTTTTTTTGTCATTAAAATCATAATCATAAACATTGTATTCTTTAAGTTTAATCTTTCCTAAACCGTTATTTGTTTTGGCTCCAAGACTTACTTCTTCATTTGAAATTAATTGTATAATTGTTCCAAATATTTTTTCTGCAAACTTCTTTTGTTCATTATCTTTATAATTCGCTATTAACTTTAAACTAAATTCTGCTCCCGGTTCTACAATTTCGTAATCATATTTTCCTTTATCTTTAGCTCTTCCTGTTTTGTTATCTATTCTGACTCCATCTCGTATTACAACATTTGATTTTCCGGCTAAAATTAAATCCGAACAGGAAACTGAACTTCCAATAGAATTTTCTCCCTCACTATACCCCCAAAAGTTCTTAAGACTATTCACATTAATTTCATCGCTTAATATATTATGTCTCAATACTCCTATAAATGAAGTCGCTGGGATAAATGGGTTACCCTTTTTATCTTTAATTACATCTATATCACTTTCTTCATTTTCTCCTCCACCAATAATTAAAGGTGATACTATTTCTATTTTTCCTTTTAACATTAATTTTCCGTTATCCATTTTTTTCCTCCATATTTTTAGTCACATCTGATTTCTTTATAAGTTTTCTTAAGAATGCAAAAAAAGTTAAATAATAAATTTTATACAAATTATTATTCATTTCAGAGTCTTCTGAAGGATCATATATTTCTTTTATTAGATCTTCAGTTAAAGAATTTAAATGTTTTGCATTTACTGCATCTGTTTCATTTAATCTTTTATTCAACATAAAATCATAAAAATTATCATTTCCCATCTTACATCCAACTAATTTATCCTTTGCTGTTTTCCTAACTATTATGACTTTCTTCACAAAATCTTCAATAGATATACTTCCCTTTATAAAAGATTCTAATCGTCCAATTAATGATTTAGATACTTTTCCTTTGTTATCATTATAAAAAGTTCGGGCATCAGTAATCGCCTTTGTTTTAATTTCTCTCACAATTATCTCTTTTACTGCATTTTGAATATATTTTTTTGTTGTTTCCGGTATTTCAATTTCAGGGAGTCTGATTTTGACTGGATCCGAAATATCATTTATAAGTTTTTCACTTCTTTGATTTCTAAATGCAAATTTACCAAAACCCTCACCTTGTCTTTCTCCAATTCCTTTAATTTCAAGTTCTTTTAATTTTTCTAAGTCAGTTTCTTTTATGCCCTCAATTAAAAAACACGAACCTGCTGCAAAGCATATTTCAGAAGGTCTTTTAAGATTCCATATTGAAACGAAATTATCTATTCTTTTTGGTCTAATAAAAGATTTTATTATCGTAATGTTGTTAGAGATTTTTTCCTGTAAATATTTTTCAAACAATTCTTTGCTGCAATCTGATTTACCTAGATCATCAAATAATAGTAAATCTGATAGTAATGTAATTGTGTTATGAAATCCGGATTCTGATTTCTGTTCAATTTCTAAAGGCTCAGAGCTGAATTTAATTTTTATTTTTCCATACTGTGAGGATTTTGACCTGCCTGTGTATGTAACAACTTCTTCATTACTATAAATGGATTTTAGCAATTCAGGATTTCCGGAAATATAACCTTCAAATATCTGATCTTTATTAATGGATTCATAATTGAAAATAATTCCGTTTTTTGATGTTCCGGTTTCCATGTCTCTTCCATGATGAAAGTTCAGAGATTTTTCTACTTTTATAATATTTATTCGATCCTCTTCTAAAAGACAATACCCATCGGCATATTTAGTTTGAGCGTCTACTGGCTCTATTAATAGATCATAAATATTATCTTTATTCTCTTTTTCATATTGAATTGAAAATGGAGTCGGAAAACAGCTTTCGTTTTTTTTATGCTTAATATAAGCATTAGAAAAAGATACTTTATCTTTTAAAAATAAATTTCCAAACATTTCATCTTCATGTGCTTTATTTCCCAGCTTTTTATCTTTTATAAATTTTCCAGCAAATATCCCAAGCAAAACTCTGCCAGGAATGAAATCCAATGTCTCAGTCATATTTCTGTCACCCGATTCTTTTGAAAAAAGTATTGGCGATAAAGTTGTAATTAAGTACTTTATTCTTTGCATAGTTCCTCCAGTTCCTTTAATATAGTTTGATTTAGATTTTCATTTTCTTTGAATAAAACACATTTAATTTCACCAAGTCCCCTGTTTCTTTTAGTTCCCATTGCTTTTAAATTAAGACATGCTAATATAAGTAATTTTTCAAATTCTTCTTTTCCCGACTGAATTTCAATTTCTCCATTAAAAATAAATCCATTTGATAAAACTCTCGCAGACCTTAATGAATGTTTTTTGGCTACCCCACTATCATCAATAGTGGTGCTTTTTCTTATATTTGTAAAAAAATCTGATACGGAATCTTTTGAGAATAAATCACTGAATTTATCAGATTTAGTAAAAAATTCCAGCCATTCATAATTTTCTTTATAATCTTCAATATAAAGATTGGATATTATCAAATCTGAAAAATTCTCCATACCCGGTTCCCCGAATAATTTCTTCTCATCATTAGGTATGGAAAGATCAAATTCATTCATCATTTCAATTACATTTCTAGCAGAATCTCTTAATAATCCTTTAATTCTTTTTGAAGGTATATAAGGGATTCCTATATCATCAAATACTATATCAGTATCTATTACTGCACCGAAACCTTCACCGGAACCTATTAATGTATCTGATAATGTTTCAATTGTTAGATTATAATTATTCATTCTTTTGCTTTTTTATTTTCTAAAATATATGATGGGTATATTTCTGATAATTCTATCATGTCAAAATAAGGAGTAAATTCATCATCAAATAATTTTTCCTTGAAATTAAAATTTTGAATGTGTGGTAGTTTAAGTTCTCTCGCTTCTAGCTCATTGGAATATGATATTGTTGATTCTTTTCCCAAATTCAAAATTTCTCTTAAATCCTTAATTTTTGATTTCGGGAATTCATTGTATAATATTTTAGTATTCTCTACAAATTTATTAAAACTGTTTTTTTCATCTTGCTCTGAAATGTTATATGGTCTTAAAAGCAGATTACCCTGTGGTACATTATAAAATTTATCTCTTATTTCTTTTAACTCTGCTGATATACCGCCATATGCAATATGAAAATCAATCCAGGATCCTGATTTTCCATTATCCTTCCTTTTTTGTTTTGCATTGGCGCATAGTTCTTCTGAAAGTTTATATCCTCTGTAAAAAGGATATTTTAATTTTGTTATTGCTACTCCTGCACATGCTGAAATATTCTCACCATCGCTAACAGTTTTTTTCTCAAAAGTTTCAAGAAATAATTTTGCAAAATAAATCCCAAGTCGGCCGTCACAAACAAAAGTAATATCATCTCCACCTAATATTATTGGTCTGATTGGAATAATATTATCCTTAAAATCTATTTCATTTTTGATCTTATCTTTTTCCAGTAATATTTGATTTACCAAATCACGGAATGAATCTTTTATTGCTTTTTCAACTGATTTGGAAAGCTCCTGAATTTTAGTCAAAGAATCACAAGAAACAAATCTTTTTCCCATTCCATTTCCATCAATATGAACTATTGCAATATGACTATCTTCGCCTCTGCTGCTTCCTAATTCTTCTAAATCATTTGTAAATTTGAATCCTTTTAAAGGAAATTCTTCGTTCAATTTTTTCATAGCTTCCCTCTCTGCTGCAAGTTTAGATGTTGAAACTGAAGAATAATATCCGCTGTCTTTATCAGCAGTGTTCCAGTCTTCTATAGAGAGACCTGTATTTTTGCAATCTGCTGTAATTCCATGAGAAGATAAAACTACCTGCGGAAAATAAGTATTTTTATTTTTGGTAAGTTGTTTGAAAATTGAATTTATAAAAGATTGAAATTTTTCCGGAATTTCTAATTCACTTTCAGAAATAGTTTCTTTGCTAATTGCTACAGCGGTAGTTAATCCGGGTGTTTCTATTAATAGATTTTTTGTCCACTCCTTAACAAATTCAACAGCCTTGTTTTTATCTCCGAAAAACAATAATGCATTTCCACCTCCGATAAATCCTTTTCTGTCCGGTTTTAAAGAGACTTCATTCATTAAGGTTGAATAAATATCCTGTACTAAAAATGATGCGCCTAAATTTTCTTTTAAACGATTTCCTGAGAATACATATTGCTGAATTGATGTTGTATCAATTAATACTCCATAATAATTACTCATATATTTATCTCCATAAAATATTTTAATTTATTTAAAAGGTTTTCTTTTTTAAAATCATCTTTACCTAGAACTAATATATTTTTGCTTGTTCCACCAGTATCAATTTCCAATTCATTTTGTAATTCTTTTACAGGTTGTTCATTTAATCTTGTTACAAGAACTGATTTTGCTTCATCTCCACCAATTTGTCTGGTTCTCATGATGATTTCAAAACCTTTATGTTTACAATTAGCTTTTTTACTGATTGTTGTTACAGATAACCCACAAAGTTGGTAACCATTAATAAGAATAACATCAAGTTCAAATTTTAAATTATTTGGCCAAGTCGGTTTCTTTACTTCCCAATTCTTCAGGATATTTATATTCTCAGGGATATTTTCTTTTATAATTTTATATAAGTATTCTTCTAACCATTTTCCATCAATAAACTGAATAGTATTCTTTATATTTTTATCTTCAGGTAAATTTTCAAGTACTTCTCCATATGAATTAAATAATTGTGATTCAGGTGGTAATAAATTATTGATTTTCAAAATTACTCCATTAATCCTTATATCTTTTTTTAAATCTTTTTTTCTCTCTATTAATTTATTACTATTTGATGTAAAATTTTTTCTGTTAAATGAATCAAAGTATTTATCTAATTCATCTCTTTCTATATATTCTTCAAATTTTTTCATTGCATTTTCAAAACCAAATTCAAAATCTTTGTTATCCCTTTTAAATCCATGAAGTGTAATTAAATCTTCAAATTTTAAAATTACTTTTTTTCTTAAATCTTCGGTTACAAGTTCACCATTTTCATTAATTAATTTAAATAATTTGGCCGACAAGTATGAATTTTCAAAATTTTCTTTATATTTTTCTTTTAGGAAATTATAAACATGTATTCCCATTGTCTTAGTGCCACCTGTATAATTCAAATGAATATTTTCATGCAACCCAATTTCCTCAAAACCTGAAGAAAGATCATTAATGTTTGTTTTTTGATCTTCTATATTGCTTAATGCGACATAGATAAAATTTACATTTTTATTTTCATAATTCGAATTCAATACTTTAGTTATATTATCAGCAAATTCCCTTGTAGAACTTTGTGATTTATTTCCGGATGAGATTACAAAGAAAATATTTTTTAAATTATCATATGAATCCATAAAATATTTCGCCACTACATAATTTGGGAGAGGATTTGTTCCTACTAATAATATTAAATTCATTATTTATTTATGTTATTACTGAACCAGTATGAATATTATCATTTCACTATAAAAAAATCGAACCTTTTGAAAATTTTAAGATTTCAATTTAACTTTAAATTTTTAATTTGCTAAACTGCTATAAAAGCAAATGGTGTTAGAATCTATTGAGATGTTTATATCCTCTCTAATTGATTAATCAATTACGTTATATAAGAATTACTTACTTACTTTCAATTTGTTTTTGAAATATAATTATTTTATTTCAAAAATAAAACTATCTATTTTTCATCTGATTTCCTGTACGCATCCAAATCCCAGACTGCAGTGTTTGCCAAATCCCGCTTCATAACTTGTTCTTATTAATTCGGGATTTCCTTTTATTTTAAATGTAAGATAATATCCTTTTATTTTTGTTTCTTCCGCAGTCCCCTCTTTTATTGTTATCAATTTGGATTTACAGTTGCCTTTAAGTTCAAATGATTCTATAGATCCCAGTTTGATTTCACCTAAAGATTTGCCGTCAATTTCACTGCCATTTTTACTCATCATCAATGCAGTGTGCTTTTCCGCAATATTTTTTTTGAGATATTTAAAATATTCAGGATCCTCCGGTGACATATATTCCTGTGACAGCTTTCCATTATGTATGCTGCTTCTTGATATTACCATAGGAGAAATAGTTTTAAATATCATTTCCTCTCTAATCTCCGGCTCCGGTACCATTTCTACAGTATTCACAGTAAACTCCGAT
>Ga0138256_10004172_pt1 | contig 15375 bp, 13 predicted proteins | sample KNB2016incub_MG_FD_105486 | JGI IMG/M metagenome (GOLD analysis project Ga0138256, IMG submission 105486) | Active sludge microbial communities from wastewater in Klosterneuburg, Austria - KNB2014incub_MG | ecosystem: Engineered > WWTP > Activated sludge > Unclassified | place: Austria... | reverse complement strand
GCGCTGGTCCTTCTTGCCGTCCTTGCCGTAGTCGGTGATGTAGAAGCCAGAGCCCTTGAAGATCAGCGCGGCCCCACCCGAGATGATGCGCACGGCCATCCCGGAGCCGTCCGGAGCCGGAATCTCGCTCGGGACTTCGGAGATCTTGAAGATGCGCTCGATGATCGAGCCGTCGGGGCAGCGGAACTCGTAAGTCGGCATGTCGGTGTTGGAGTGCAAGCGTTACAGCTTCAATAACTTAGCCGCGCGAATGCCGGCACTCAACCAGCCAGTCCCAGGACGCGCGCTACGCCGGGCGGAACTGCCCCCATCTCCCCTGCAGGGTGTCGCTGATCTCGCCCACAGAGGCCCGGGCTCGGACCGCCTCGACGATCAACGGCATCAAGGGGGGGAGCGCTCCATCGTCACGGGGGGCGGGGGCGCTCCCGGCCGCGCGGTCGTCGTCGTCCGACGGATCGTCCGCGTAGGGGGCGGCGGCCTGCGACAGGGCCGCCAGCGCCGCCGCCACCCGCGCGGCGTCACGCCCGCCCCTCACCTCGCGCACGCGAGCCACCTGCTCCCCTTCGAGGCGTGAGAAGTCGGGAGACGGAATGATGGGCGGTTCCGCACCGTCGTCGAAGCGGTTGACCCCCACCACGACCGCCTCGCCCGATTCCACCCGCAGCTGGTGCGCGTAGGCGCTGCGCCCGATCTCCTCCTGGAAGAAGCCGGCGGCGATCGCCCGCTCGGCCCCCCCCATCTCATCCACCTTGACCAGCAGCTCCGTCGCCTGCCGCTCCAGGGCGTCGGTGAGCGCCTCGACGTAGTACGACCCGGCCAACGGATCGACCGTGCCGGCGATGCCCGATTCGTACGCCACGATCTGCTGGGTGCGCAGGGCGAGCGTCGCCGCCTCGGCGGTCGGCAGCGACAACGCCTCATCGTAGCCGTTGGTGTGCAGCGATTGCGTGCCGCCTAACGTGGCGGCCAGCGTCTGCACCGCCACGCGCACCACGTTATTGAGCGGCTGCTGCGCGGTGAGCGTCACGCCGCCCGTCTGCGTGTGGAAGCGAAGGCGGCAGCTGGCATCGCTGGCCCCGAAGCGCTCTCGCATGAAGCGAGCGTACATGCGCCGGGCCGCCCGGAACTTCGCGACCTCCTCGAAGAGGTCGTTGTGCGCGGCGAAGAAGAACGAGAGGCGCGGGGCAAAGCGATCGACCGGGAGGCCGGCGGCGATGGCGCGCTTCACGTACTCCACCGTGTTGGCGAAGGTGAAGGCAAACTCCTGCACCGCCGTCGCCCCCGCCTCGCGAATGTGGTAGCCCGAGATGGAGATCGGGTTCCAGTTGGGGACGTCGGAGGCGCAGAAGCGGAAGATGTCCGCGATGAGTCGCAGCGACGGCCCGGGGGGGTAGATGTACGTGCCGCGCGCGATGTACTCCTTGAGCAGGTCGTTCTGGATCGTCCCGCTCACCTGGGTGCGCGCGATCCCGCGCTCCTCGGCCACCACGATGTACATCGCCAGCAGCGTGGCCGCGGTGGCGTTGATCGTCATCGACGTCGACACCTGGTCGAGCGGGAGCTCGTGCAGGAGCGTGTGCATGTCCTCGACCGTATCGATCGCGACCCCCACGCGCCCCACCTCGCCCAGCGCGCGCGGCGCATCGCTGTCGATCCCCATCTGCGTGGGGAGGTCGAACGCGACCGATAGCCCAGTCTGTCCGGCTGCCAGCAAGTGCCGGAAGCGCGCATTGGTCTCTGCCGCGGTCCCGAAGCCGGCGTACTGCCGCATGGTCCACAGCCGCCCGCGGTACATCGTCGGCTGCACGCCGCGGGTGAACGGAAAGGCCCCCGGGTCGCCTAACGACTCCGCATAGCTGCCGGGAGCGTCGGCGGGGCGATAGACCGGCTGCACGGGGAGGCCGGACGGGGAAAAGCGCGCGTCAGGAGGGGTAGGCATGGGGGAGAAAGTTACTCACCGGTGCTGCAACGACGAACGGGACGAACCGCGGAGGTTCGTCCCGTTCGGTGGGGGAGCGCCAGGCTGGTGAACTAGCCGACGGCCGCGAGTTCGCGCGCGAGCAGCTCGCGGGCGGTGTTGATGTCGTCGCGGCTGCCGATGTACAGCGGTGTGCGCTGATGCAACTCGGTGGGCTGGACGTCGAGGATGTCCTGCACGCCGTCGATCGCCGCGCCCCCCGCCTCCTTGGCGATGAAGGCGAGCGGGTTGGCCTCGTACAGCAGGCGCAGCTTGCCGCGGGGGGACTGCGTGTTGGCCGGATAGGCGAAGACGCCGCCGCCGAGCAGGTTGCGATGGAAGTCGGCCACCAGGGAGCCCACGTAGCGCACGCTCATTGCCTTCTGCTCGCCATCGAGCCCGCGATAGCGCCGCATGAGCGCCTTCACGTTGTCGCTCCAGTACTGCTCGTAGGAGTCGTTGGTCGACAGGTAGCGGCCACGCGTCGGGATCTTGATGTCGACGTGCGACAGGAGGAACTCGCCGATCGACGGGTCGAGCGTGAAGCCGTGCACCCCCTGACCGGTGGTGTAGACGAGCATCGTGCTGGAGCCGTAGATGATGTACCCCGCCGCCACCTGGCGGCGCCCCGGCTGCAGCATGTCCTCCATCTCGCCGTGCGGCCCGCGGGTGATCTTCCGCATGACCGAGAAGATCGTCCCGACCGGCACGTTGACGTCGATGTTGGACGATCCGTCGAGCGGATCGAAGAGGAGGACGTAATTCCCGCACTTGAACTGCTCGGGAATGTTGATGATGTCGGGCTCCTCTTCCGACGCCATCGCGCACAACCGCCCCGTATGATCCATCGCCTTGATGATGGTCTCATTGGCGAAGACGTCGAGCTTCTGCTGGATCTCCCCTTGGACGTTTTGCGTGTCCATCGCGCCGAGGATGTCGACCAGTCCGGCGCGACGCACCTTGCTGGCGATCATCTTCGCGGCGAGCGCGATGTCGTAGAGGATGGCAGAGAGAGAACCCGTCGCTTCGGGAAACATCCTCTCCTGCTCGATGATGAACCGCTCGATCGTGACGACGGAGGTGGCGGTGTGCTTGACCACGTCTACGCGCCCTCGCTGGATGGGACTTCGTGTGGTGGAAGCACGCGTTCGGCCGCGAACTGCCGGGCCTCCACTTCGAAGCGATTGTGATGGTAACCGCGCCGCAGGCTCTCCCACACGTAACGCAGGGGGAACGCTCGGACGGATGCAAACTGGTGAACGTGCCGAAGCTCGTGCAAGAGTAGTTCCGCCGACGCGTGGACGTTTGTGCCGAGCCAGACGGTGCGTCCGAAGGTGATGCCGGCGACCGTCGACTGCCCGAGGCACCAGCCTCCCACTCGCGGCGGCAGCCCACCGCGACGCACCCGCATCATGGCGAGCTCGGGAAACCGCTCCACCATGTCTTGCGGTAGCGGCTCATCCTCCCCTGCAATCGTTTTCAGCGCTCGTCTCAGCATCGCCTGCCCGGGTTGACCGCACGAAAAGCCGCAGGATCATCACGCCCTTCAACGTCCTCGCACCACATCACGCCATCGCCCCCCGTTCGCCCGAACCTCGAGGTCCTTGCCGTCGGTGGACACGACGATCGTCCCGTCGTCGTCGGTGCGCAACAGGTACGCCCCGCTCTCGTCGAGCGCCTGCAACACTCGTTGAGAGGGATGGCCATAGCGATTCCCACTGCCGACCGAGACGACGGCCACTCGAGGACGTACCACATCCAGGAAGTCAGGTGTCGTACTCGTGACGCTCCCGTGATGCCCCACCTTGAGCACGTCGCTCGCCAGCGACGCACCATAACGCGCCACCATCCACGCCTCCTCCCCCCCCTCGGCGTCTCCCGTGAGCAGGAATCGCCGACGCCCGAACCGCAGCTGCAGCACGACGCTCGCCTCGTTGACCTCCCCCGCGCGCGCCAGCCCGGCGAGCCACGACGAATCCGGGGCGAGGACCGTGACCATCACACCATCGAAGGCGACGCTGTCGCCAGCCGCAACCCGTCGCCAGGGGCGCCCCAATCCGCGCGCCGTCCGCAGCACGTCGCGATACACCGCGTTTCCGGATACGTACGCGCCATCCCAGAGGGTGTCGGCGGCGGCACGCGCGAGCAGCGTCGCCATGCCGCCGATGTGGTCCAGGTGCGGATGCGACATCGAGAGATACACCACATCGCCGCCATGGCGCCGGAGGTATGGCCAGACGATCGAGGCGGCCGCGTCTCCCCCCTGCCATCCGCCGCCCGCGTCGACGAGCAACCAGCGGCCGCGCGGCGAGCGCACGGCGAGCGCATCGCCCTGCCCCACGTCGATCACGTGCAGCTCGAGCCGGCCAGGGCCGGGACGGAGCGACGGCCACCAGGTGGCGGCGGCCAGCGCGCCTAACGACGCCAGCGCCGGCCGCCGCCACCATCGCCCGGTGAGCGCCACGCCCCCTGCCACCGCCGCCACGCCCAGGAGCAACGCCGTCGTCGCATCGGGCTCGGCGCGCACCGCCGCCAGCGGCAGCGCCGCCCCGCCCCACGCCACCCGATCGATGAGCCAGAGCGCGCTCCGCGCCGCCTCGGCGAGGAGGCGCGCGACGCCCCAGAGCGGGAGCGCCACGAGCGAGGCAAAGAGGAGTGGCTGCGCGACGCCGAAGAGCGGAGCCGCCACCACGTTGGTCACGACCGCGGCGAGGCTGACGCGCCCGAACACCCACGCCACCAGCGGCGCCGTCGCGGCCGACGCCACACTCGTGGCGACCATGGAGGAGACCACGGTGCGACGCCACCCCTGGAGTCGCCGCGTTGCACGCCGCACCAGCGTCCCACTCGCCAGGAGGCCGGCCATCCCGGCCACGCTCAGCTGCCAGCCCAGATCGAGGACCACGCGCGGCTCCCACAGGGGGAACGCGCACGACGCGGCCCAGATCCCCCACGGTGACGTCGGGCGTTGCCGCACGCGCGCGACCACCCCGAGGACGAGCATGGCCCCTGACCGCACGGCCGGAGGCGGGGCGCCGATGAAGGCGACGAAGGCGATCGTCACACCTAACGACAGAAGATCGGCGGCCAGCAGGCGCGCACGCGCCCCCACGACGAGCGTGCGCACCGCCCCGGCGATGATCCCCACGTGAAGCCCCGAGACCGAGAGCATGTGGATGATCCCGGCGTCGGCAAAACGATCCCGGAGCGCCCGGTCGATGTCGTCGGCGTCGGCCAGGAGGAGGGCGCGCGCCAGCGGCGCATCGGCGCCGTACAGCGCATCGATGCGCGCACCGGTCCGCGCACGCCAGCGGGAGAGGCGTCCCGGAGGGCGCAGCAGCTGCACGCGCGCATCGGCGACGTCGAGCGCCCCACCGCGCCAAGCGAAGTCGCCCTGCACCGCCACGCGACTCCCGGCGGCGAACGATCCGGCTCGCACACGCACGCGCGCGCGAACCCCGCATCCCGGCTGCGCACCCACCGCCCGCGCCGCACGTCCGGGTGCCAGCGCCGTGCGCAGCTCGACGATCGCCCGCCCCGTCCGCCGAACGGCCAGGCGGCACGCCTCGTCGTCACGCCGCGTCAGGTCGGCCACCACCGCCCCCCCTGCCATCGCAAACGCCGACACCGCCAGGACCCACCGCCGGGCCACGCCGAGGGCGACGGCCGCGAGAATCGCCGCGAGCCCCGCCGCGACGGCGACGCCGCCGAATCCCAGGGCGAGACCGGCGGCATAGGCCACGAACGTCCAGGTGACGAGGGGCATCCCCCTCCTGCATCCCAGGGTTAGCCCGGCGCGAGCTCCTCCGCCGCAGTGGGACGGGGGTGGCGCGGGCGCGCGGTCACCCGGCGCATGGCATCGAGGACGAGCACGGCCAGTTCGGCCCGCGCCTGTCCGTGCGACAGCGCCACGCGCGTGACCGCTGAGCCGATCAGCGACCCGCTGATGTACCTGGGACGAGCTTGATTCAGCGTATGCGTGATGACGTCATCACGGCATTGCGCACAGGTACGAAAGTGCGCATGCCGCTGCGCCAACTGCTCGAAGACCTCCCCCACGACCTCTTCGAGAGCGTTGTGCATCGAACCATCGTGTGAGCCGTGAGACGCGCGTGCGGGGCAGCGAAGCGGACGCCGCCATACAGCAGACGATCTGGGGGACCGTCGGGGTCACACGGCGGGAGTTGCCGGCGGTCGTGCGTGATGCAGCGCACACTTCCACACCGCAAGGCGGGAGCCCGCTCGGCACGACCGCCGGCTAGGACGCCACCGGAAGGGGGGAGCGCTCCTGCACCACCGTCCCCGTGAACGTCGAGCCAGTCGTGCCCGTGAGTTCGACGGTCAGGTAGCGCCCGACCAACGACTCGTCTCCGGGGAGCAGCACCGTCTTGTAGTCGCGCGAACGCGCCTGCAGCAGCTCGCCGCGCTTGGCGGGCTTCTCGACCAGCACCTCGCGACGCTCTCCCAGCATTCGCAAGTTCCTCGCGCGGGCGCCGGCGCGGACCGCCTCGATCAAGCGTCCCAATCGCTCGGCCGACACCGCGTCGGGGACCGTCCACTCCTCGGGCATGCGCGTCGCCGGAGTGCCGTCGCGCGGCGAGAACTTGAAGGTGAACGCGTCGTCGAAGCCGACGGCCTGCACCGCAGAGAGCGTCTCCTCGAACTCCGCGTCCGTCTCCCCAGGGAAGCCGACGATGATGTCGGTGGTGATCCCGATCCCCGGGATACGGGCGCGCAACGTGTCGACGCAGGCGAGGTACTCCTCGCGCGTGTAGCGCCGCAGCATCCGCTTGAGCATGCTCGTCGAGCCAGATTGCATCGGCAGGTGCACGTGTTCACAGACGGCGGGGACCTCCGCCATCGCGTCGATCACCGCGTCACTGAAGTCGTTCGGGTGCGGCGACGTGAAGCGCAGGCGACGGACCCCGGGGACCGCTCCAACCGCGCGCAGCAGCTCGGCGAAACCGTGATCCCCATCATGGTAGGAGTTGACGGTCTGGCCCAGGAGCGTGATCTCGCTGATCCCCTCGCTCACGACCTGTTCTGCCTCCCGCACCACGTCGTCGAGCCGGCGGCTGCGCTCGGAGCCGCGGGTAAACGGGACGATGCAGTAGGTACACCGGTAGTCACAGCCGCGCTGCACGGGGATCCACGCCTTGACCTTGTCGAAGCGGCGCGGGGCGAAGTCCTCGTAGTGCTCCTCGAGGTCGAACGACGTCTGGACCGCGCGTTCGCCCTGACGCGCCTTTCCCACCAGCTCGGGGAGGGCACGATAGCCATCGGGCCCGATGACGAGGCTCACGTGTCGCGCCTTGTCGAGGAGCTGCGGCCCAAGGCGTTGCGCCATGCACCCCGTCACCCCCACGATGCTCCCCGCCTTCATGGAGCGCTTGAGCTCACCCAAACGACCAATCACCCGCTGCTCCGCGTGATCGCGAATGGCGCAGGTGTTGAGGAGGATGACGTCGGCCAGCTCGGGGGTGTCGACGGGGGCATACCCGGCCGCGACGAGCGAGCCGAGCATCAGCTCGGAGTCGCTCACGTTCATCTGGCAGCCGTAGGTCTCGATGAAGACCGTGGCACGTGCGTCGTGGGTCATGCCGCTGGAACCGGGGCGAGGGGGTGAGCCACCAGCGCGTGCGCGTCGCCCTCGAGTCGCACGGCGAGGCGTGTTCCACGAGGGGGTGACGGGGCGGCGATGGCGACCGAAAGATAATCCTCGGTCACCCCCTCCCGGACGTCGTGCCCCACCACGACGAGATCGGCCAGCGTCCCGGCACGCCGCCCCCGATGGGCGCGCGCCTTCTCCTCCGCGACGTCCCGCAGCGCCCGCGCACGCTGCTGCACGACGCCACCGGGGAGGTCGCCAACCAGCCGCTCGGCCGCCGTTCCCGGTCGCAACGAGAAGGGAAAGACGTGGAGGTAGGTGAACGGCAGCGCGGCCACCAACGCGAGCGTCTCCGCGTGGTCCGCGTCCGTCTCCCCTGGGAAGCCGGCGATCACGTCGGCGCCCAGCCCAAAGACCGGGAGCGTCGCGGCCAGGCGCTCGACCGCACGGCCGTACTCGCGCGCCGTGTACCAGTGGCGCCCCATCCGCCTGAGGACCCGGTCACTCCCCGACTGCAGCGGGGCATGGAGGTGCGGGACGAGGTGCGCCGGTTCGTGAAAGAGCGCGGCGAGCCGGGCGTCGACCTCGGTCGCCTCGACCGACGACAGGCGAAAGCGCGCCGACGGCACGGCCTGCACGAGCCGCTCGACCAAGGCGCCGAGTGACGTCCCGCGGTCGCGTCCGTAGCTGCCGATGTGAATCCCGGTGAGGACGATTTCCGGGTGACGTTCCGACAGTTGCAACGCCTCGTCGACCAGGGCGTCGGCGGGGCGCGACCGCTGGGCGCCGCGCGCCTGCGTGGTCGCGCAGAAGGTGCAGTGCTCGTCGCAGCCGTCCTGGATGCGGAGCAGCGCGCGCGTGCCCTGCTGGGCCGCCGCCGCGCCTAACGCTTCTGCCGGCAGGTCGAGCGCGGCAGCGATCGCCGCGAAATCGGCCCCGGCCACCAGGTGCTCCACCGTGGGGAGCGCGCGCAGCGCCCCGTGGTCACGCGCCGACACGCAGCCCATCACGAGGGTGCGCAGCCCCGGCCGCTGCCGCGCCGCGCGCCGCACCCCCTTCCGCAACTCCGCTTCAGCCTCGGTCGTCACCGCGCAGGAGTTGAAGATCGCAACGTCGGCCTCCGCGGGCGACGTGACCACCTCCCCCCCGGACCGAGCGATCATCGCGCGGACCGTCTCGGAATCGTACTGATTCGCGCGACAGCCGTACGTGCGAAGAAAGACCTTCATCGCCCGTCGGTCGCGCCGCTGTTCGTCAGGGACGTGTCGAGCGGGAGGATGAAGTGAAAGGCACTCCCCGCCCCTTCGCTGCTCTGCACCCAGATGCGTCCCCCGTGCGCCTCGACGACGAGCCGGCAGAAGGTGAGTCCCAGCCCAGACGTCCGCACGCGCGGCGCATGGGCAGAGCGCACCTGCTCGAACTTCTGGAAGATCACGTCGTGGTACTCGGGGGCGATGCCGGGGCCGGTGTCGATGACCGTGAAGCGAATGCCGTTGGGATCAGGGCGGGCCACGAGCGTCAGCTCGATCGGCTCCCCCGAATGCACGAGCGCATTCTGAATGAGGTTGCCGAAGACGCGCTTGAGCATCCCGCGGTCGCCGCGAAAGCGCGGGGCGTCTGGGGCCACGTCGGCGGCGGCCACGGTCTGCTCCTGCTGGAAGCGCAGCGCCCAGTCGCGCAGCATCTCCTCGAGCAGTTCGCCGGGCTCGATCGTCTCCAGGTGCAACGTGATCGAGGTCTCCTCGATGCGGCGCACCTCGAGCAGGTCGTCGATGAGGGTCAGCAGCTCCTCCGCCTTGCCGTGCGTGTCGGTCACGGCACCATGCTGCCGCTCGCTGAGCGGCCCAAGATCCCCGTCGCCGAGAAGTTCGAGCGTCGCGAGGATCGACGTGAGCGGCGTCTTGAGGTCGTGCACGATCATCTTCATCAGGTCGTCGCGCACGCGCTCGAGTTCGCGCAGGCGGCGGAACGACTCCTCGAGTGCATCGGTGGCCGCCTTGAGCTTGAGCAGCGAGCGCACGCGCGCCCCCAGCAGCAGGCGGTTGTGCGGCTTGGCGAGGAAGTCATCCCCTCCGGCCTCGACGGCCTTGAGACGATCGTCGGTGTCGTTGAGGGCGGTGATGAAGATGACGGGGGTGCTGGCCGTGCGCGGATCGCGCTTGAGGCGGCGGCAGACCTCGAAGCCGGTCGCACCGTCTTCGACGTTCAGGTCACCCGACGGCATGTGCACGTCGAGGATAACCAGGTGCGGGCGCTGGAAGAGCGTGGCCTCCAGAACCGCCGGACCATCATGCGCGACGACGGTGCGGAAGCCTAACGAATGCAGCTGCTCCCGGAGCAGTTCGCAATTGGCGTCGGAATCATCGGCAACGAGGATGAGCGGGGCATCGAGCGCCAGGCCGGTCATGCGACCTCATGGACGGACGGACAACCCCACACTCAGCAGCCACGCCCGTTCGGTCGTGGTGCCCGATGCGGCGTCGCGCGCCGCCCGTTGCAGTGCGAGGTCGAGCATCGCCCGCGGCCCCGCCACCGGCACGGACACCCCGCCGGCGTAGATCTTCTCCGAGACGACCGAGCCGGCCGCCGCAAACGGGAGGTCGCGCTGCCGATACCCGACGCTGTAGGTCCACGCCGTGTTGCGCGTCCGCTGCCCGGCGAACTGCGCCCCTGCCGCATACTCCCACGCATCGAGTCCGCGGGCCGTCGTCGATCCCAGCCCGTTGAGCTTCGACCACTCGTTGCGGTCCGCGCTGGCCAGCAGCGTGAGGCCGGAGATGACGTCGAGCCGCAGCGCTGCGCCGAAGCGCGAAGGGACCTTGGCCTCGGTCCGGATGGTGTCGACCACGCGCAGGCGCATCGTCCCCCCGTGGCGATACGACGCCGCGAGCGACACGCCGCGCACCGGGTTGAGGATCACCCCCGCCGACGCGCCGGTCCCCGTATAGGACAGCGTGATGTCGCGGTCCAACGACCCGTAGCGCACGCTGTCGTCGAACTGCCGCTGCAGGTTGATGCGGTTCTCGCCCGAAAACAGGTGCAACCCGGCCCCGAGCAGGAGGCGCGGGTGCAACTGGTACGAGACCGCCAACCGGTTCTCGCCAATACCACCGCGCGAGTTGAACGTCTCGGTAAACGAGACCGAGTCGTCTCCGAGCCGCTGCCCTGACCGCACGCTGGTGGCCCACGAGCGATCGAGGAAGGCGTGATTCGACACCCCGACGACCCAACGCGTCCCGATCAGGAAGCCGGCGGCGATCGAGCCGAAGCGCGCCGTCGTCGTCTTGTCGGACACATCGCCCACATTGATGCGCCGCATCTCGGGATCGTACTGGAAGTACAACCCCGAACGCCCCCACCCGCTCAGCGCCGCTGGATTGCGCCCCGACAGGTGATCGAACTCGCCGAGGGCCCCGCCCGCAGCCGAGGCACGGGTACTCAAGCCGCCCAACGGATATCCGAAACCCTGCGTGCTCAACGTCCCCTGGGCACCGGCGGACGCGACACCCGCCACGAGGGCGACGGCAACGGCAGCGAGCCGACCAAAACGAGCACGCATCACGGAATCCCGAAGCTGGAGCGCAGCGCGTAGCTCACGCGCAGTCGCGGACGGAGCGCAGCGGCCGCCTCCCGCGAGGCGAAGTACAACTGGAACGGGCTCGTCCCCTCACGCGTGGAGCGCAGGACGAGGGCCTGCTGCTGCTTGATGGTCGAGGCGGAGGCCGTCGCCCACTGCCGCACAGCCGTCGCCACTTCCAGGACGCGCGTCCCACTGTCCCCCGGCGCCACCTTCATCGTGTCGAAGGCAAAGCCCGCCAGCAGCAGCGCCGAGCGCGTGACATCGCTGACATCGTCGCCGGCGATCGACAACTCCGGCACGATCGTCAGCGTGTCCTTGGCGTTGATGGTGCGATTGGGCTGCTGTGTCAGGATCAACGACGCCCGGAGCACCGTCGACGAGTCGAGAATGCGCGACGGGACGTTGAAGCGCAGGAAGGCGCGCCGATTGGGAATGCCCCCCACGCTCAGGACCGCTCCAGTCGGCGCCGCCGGCGTCTTGAAGACGAGGGTGTAGTCGGCGAAGTCCGCGGCCGCAAAGGCATCGGACGTCGGCGTGCCCGACGCCGGGGCCACGGTGAGCGCCCGGATCGCCGTGTCCTCGGGGGCCGGGTCGAAGCGAAGGAACGGGGTCGCCCCGCCATCGAGCGACCCCAGCTCGATCTCCCCGCCGGCGGCCGCTGTCAGCCGCACACCGACGCGAAGGCGGGCCTTGGCGGCGACCTTGCGCAGCATCACCGCGTTATTGATCAGGACCTTGATCGAGTCCTTGACCGACGCCGAGTCGAGCGTCACGCCACCAATCAGGCGATCGGGACGGAAGAGCGACTTCACCACGGTCTCGACGGTGTCCGCCTCGGCCGTATCGACATCGAAGAGGTCGAGGCGCACGTTCCCCTTCACGCGTGTCCCCTCGGCGCTGACCGCGAAGACGACGTAGGCGCTGTCGAGCCGCGTGATCGTCGAATCCCCGGAGTTCTTGGAGAAGGTCGACGGCAGCGAGTCGAAGCGCACGACCGCGCGCACGTCGAGCGTGTCGCCACGGTGCGCGAGGTACAACGACCCCTCGGAGCCGAAGCCAGGGATCCCCAGCACGGTCGTGTCCAGCGACACCGCCTCGAAGGTGGTGTCGAAGACGGCAAGGTTCTGCCCGGGACAGAGCACCGGGCAGGCGGCCCCGCTCTCCAGGTCTTCCCCGCACGCCACGACGCCCGCGCCTAACGCGACGAAGAGGAGCAGGGCGCGAACGCGTGCTCGCGCCCGCGAGCTCGCGCGCGTGCGCGCGGGCTTACGCCAGTCGGGTAACACGTCCATCTATGTCGAAGCTATCCACAATGGCCATGATCACGGCGTCCACCGGGCGGTCCTTGGTGACCGCCGTCAGGCGCGCCGAGCTTCCGGTCGCGTACAACACCACTTCACCTGCGCCCGCACCCACACTGTCGATGGCCACGACGTAGCCCCCCTCGCGCTCCAGCGCCGGGGTCAGGTTCTCGACTATCAGCAGTTTGAGCGACTCCAACGACGGATCCTTCCGCGTCGAGACCACGCTCCCGATCACCTTGCCGAGCTTCATGCGTGGGCCAGCGACGCCGGGGTGAACGGGGCCGGCAGCAGCTCCCGAAGGTCCCAACGCGCCGTGGCGCCCCCCGTGGTCACGCTCACGATCTCCAACGCCGGAGCGAACTCCACCAGCACCTGCCGGCAGATGCCGCACGGCGGCGTCGGCGTGTCGGCCTCGGTGGCGACCACGATCGACGAGAACGCGCGCACGCCACTCGCCACGGCGCTCGCCACGGCCCCACGCTCCGCGCAGATCCCGGCCGGGTACGACGAGTTCTCCACGTTGCAGCCGGCGAAGACGCGCCCGTCGGTTGCCACCAGCGCGGCCCCGACCCGGAATCCCGAGTAGGGCGCATAGGCGCGCTGCATCGCCTCACGGGCCAGCGTCACGAGTCCCGCGAGGTCGGGCGCGCCCTGTCGCGCGCTCACGCGAGGATCTCCCGGAGGAACGACGTCCCGCGCCCGCGAAAGTCCAGTGCGAACCACTCGGCGACCGTCGCCCCCACGTCGGCAAAGCTCGCCCGCTCGCCGACCATCACCGGACGCACCGCCGGCCCTGCCACGAGCAACGGCACGCGCTCGCGCGCATGATCGCTCGACAGGGTCGTGGGGTCGTTGCCGTGATCGGCCGTGATGAACAGGAGATCGTCCTCGCGTAGGGCGGAGAGCAGTGACGGGAGGGCATGATCAAACTGCCGCAGAGCCCCGTAGAACCCCGCGACGTCGTTTCTGTGCCCGAAGAGCTGGTCAAAATCTACTAGGTTGGCGAAGAGGAACCCACTCTCTTTGCCATGAAGCCACGCCTGGATCCGTGCGATCCCGTCGGCGTTGTCGGCCGTATGGTGCGAGGAGATGCCACGTGCCGCGAACAGGTCGTCCACCTTCCCCACGCCGTGGCGCGCAACACCGGCCGCTTCCAGCGCGTCCAGCAGCGTCTCGCCGACCGGCTCCAGGGAGAAATCGCGGCGATTCGGGGTCCGGTGATACGCCCCGGACTCCCCCTCGAACGGTCGGGCAATCACGCGCGAGACGTTGTGCGGCGCCACCAGCATCGCCCGCGCCGCGGCGCAGGCCCGGTACAGTTCCTCGAGCGGCACGACCGCCTCGTGCGCCGCCACCTGGAAGACCGAATCGGCCGACGTGTAGACGATCAACCCTCCGCTGCGGACCTGCTCGTCCCCCAGGCGCAGGATGATGTCGGTCCCGCTCCCGACCACGTTCCCCACCACCGGGCGCCCCGTTAGGCGCTCGAACTCCGCGATGACCTCGTGGGGAAAGCCGCGAGGATACGTGGGGAACGGGGCATCGAGGACGACCCCGCACATCTCCCAGTGCCCGGTGGTGCTGTCCTTCCCGGCCGACGCCGGCTGCAACGTCGCGCGCGCCGCCGTCGCCAGGACGTCGGCACGCATCCCCGCCAGGTGCTCCAGCGTCCCCAGTCCTAACGACTCGAGGTTGGGGAGATCGAAGCCTCCCACTTCGCGCGCCGTGTTGGCGAGCGTGTTGCTCCCCTCGTCGCCATACTCCCCGGCGTCGTGCGCCGCCCCGATCCCCACGCCATCGAGGACGATCAGCGCCGCGCGACGACCGGAGGCCACCGTGGACGTGCTCACCCCTCGCCCCCCGTGTACCGGCGCGGGACGCGCAGCCTGAGGCCAACCAGGATCTCGTAGGGCGAAAGCTCCGCCAGTCGCGCGACCGTGTTCACGTCGATCAGTTCGTCACCATCACCCCCGATGAGCGTTGCCACGTCCCCCACGTGACACGACACGGTGCTGACGTCGACCATCGTCATGTCCATGGTGACCATCCCCGCCACCGGGACCCGGCGCCCATGCACCAGGACCTCGCCGCGATTGCTCAACGAGCGTCGATAGCCGTCCGCATAGCCCACGGCCAGGGTGGCGATGCGCCGCTGGCCGTGCGCCCGGTAGGTGGCGCCGTAACTCACCGTGTCGCCGTCCTCGAGGGTGCGTAGCTCCACGATGCGCGCGCGCAGGTTGGCCACAGGCTGCGGCTGCACCGCCGAGCCGTCGTCGCCCCCGACGCCGTAGAGGAAGACGCCCGGACGCGCAAAGCTCCAGGGAGACGGCGACTGCCGCTCGAGTCCCGGGCTATTCTCGGCGTGCAGGAGCGGGATCGGCGTCCCGAGTGCCTCGAGGGCGCCGCGGAACCGCTCCTGCTGCACGTCCATCGACCCGTCGTTTCGCTCTGCCGAGTGAAAGTGCGTGAAGGCACCGGTCGGCGGGCTCGACGCGACGGCGCCGGCGATACCTCCCACTTCTCGCCACGGAATTCCGGCCCGGCTCATCCCCGTGTCGATCGCCAGGTGCCACGGCCCCCCACCGCTCTCGACCCAGGCCGCGATGGCGGCGGGGTCACCCAACGTCGGGGTCAGCCCAAGCCGACGCGCCTCGGCGAATTCGCTGGGGAGCAGCGGGGTGAAGACGAGGATGGGGCGCCGAATGCCGGCCGCGCGCAGCTCCTCTCCTTCACGCACGGCGGCGATCCCGAATCCCCACACGTCCATCGGCTCGAGGGCCCGCGCCACCGCCACCGCACCCACGCCGTAGGCGTCCGCCTTGACCATGGGGAGGAGTGGCTTGCCCGCGCGGGCAGCCATCGTACGGGCATTCTGTCGTAACGCGCCGAGGTCAATGTCGACCCAGGCGCGTCGGAGGTCGGCGTC
>Ga0138256_10004169_pt1 | contig 15379 bp, 12 predicted proteins | sample KNB2016incub_MG_FD_105486 | JGI IMG/M metagenome (GOLD analysis project Ga0138256, IMG submission 105486) | Active sludge microbial communities from wastewater in Klosterneuburg, Austria - KNB2014incub_MG | ecosystem: Engineered > WWTP > Activated sludge > Unclassified | place: Austria... | reverse complement strand
GCCTCTATTTCCTTTTCTGTTTTTGTAAGCGACGAACGACCACACATTATCCGGATGATTATTTATTTGTTTTCACAAAACTATCTATCCCTTTTCTTTTTAATTCGGAAGCTGCTGCCTGTGCTCTACTTTCTGAACTGAATCTTACCGCTATTACAGAGTGATATTCCGAAGCAGAAAATATTACCAGCTCTGCCTGACTATATCCCAGACTTATTAGTTTCTTTTTCATTTTATCTGCATTTTCTCTGAGAAGGTAACTTCCTGCCATCACCATATAACTGCCACCATCACCAGTCACCTTTTGAGAAGGCTTATTATTAATATCACGAACGCTTTCTACTCTTTTTTCAGCCGGCTTTTTAGCAGGTTTTGCATTTGATGAAACTACTGGTGTGGGTTCATTGGAAGACCCTTTGTTATTATTTTTTAAAGATGACGCAATATCCGGTTTATTTCTTTTCTTATCTTCCAGTTCCTTTACTTTTGCATCCACTGCATTGTAATCAATCCCACCATCAACGATATCCATATTAGTAATCACTTCATTTTCGTCAGAGTATTGCTGATTTAAAGTATCAGCCAATCCCATGTCTGAGTTTAAGCTATTCGAAAAAATAGAGTCAGATACGATATTCTGATCCTGAAGGGTATGACTTGTATTACGATATGATTTTACCAGGGCTGAAATCCAAAAATATAGAATAAATATAACCAATGCATATATTAAAATCCTGACTAATCTGCCCATGATGAAAGTTGTATTTCCTAAAATTTATTCAAAAGTACAAAATTAATGCAAAATCCATTTAATTCTAAAGGATAAATTAAAAGCTGACAGATTAAAATGAATAGGATAATATGAGGAATGAAGCAAAAAAAAAGGCTGATTTCAGGGGGTAGAAATCAGCCTTTTGGATTTTTAAGCCTCTTTGAGAATTCTGTCCCCAAACATGATGAGTATCATCAAGGCAATTGTGAAAATGATCATGGGTCTAAATTTTAAATAAAAGTACATTAATATAACCAGCTTGTCAAGGGTAAAATTCAAAAACCAATAATTATTACCATTACTTTAACATTTAACACATCAAAATCATAATTAAATAATATCATTTATGATACAGATATGTTTGACATTGATTTTCAGTTAATTTGGTACATTTTTTGTCGTACATTCATATGATTTCAATTTTTATAACGAATTCAGGAAATGCTTAATTTTTACATTAACAACTATTTATTATAATATCATAAGTAAAAATTATGTCTTTATAATAATTTGTCTAATTTTGTGCCTGTTTCCAAAACATTTCGATTTTATGACTATTAGAATTACCCTTGCCACGCTATTGTGCTTTTCACTTTTTGTTGGTTGCCAGCATGAAGAATTGTCTACTTCAGACAAAGAGCTAAATAAATTGATTACCAACAGAAGCAGATATATACTTCCGGATGAAAACGATTATGCTTCCATCCCTCAGTCACCTCACAACCCTCTTACCGAAGAAAAAATAGAATTAGGTAAACTTTTGTTTTTTGAACCTGCTTTTGCGAATGAAGCCAAGAGGCAAGATCTTAAGTTTACATTTACCTGTAGCAGCTGCCATGTACCGGAAGCAGGATTCCGCCCTGGAAGAATGCAGGGAATAGCAGACGGAGGCGTTGGATTCGGACGGAAAGGTGAGAGTCGCTTCAAATATCCTTTTTATGCCAACGATAGTATTGATGCTCAAGGTGCCCGGCCTTTAGTTACGCTTAATGTTGCGTATGTTGAAAATACAATGTGGAACGGCTCTTTTGGATCAGATGGGCCTAATTCTGGAACAGAAGCCTTGTGGGGTGTGTTTGACGCGGCTACTGCCAGAAATCATGAAAGATTAGGTGCATTGGAAGGTCAGAATATTGAAGGTCTGATCACGCACAGGATGAACTTTACCAAAGATATTGTTACCAATGCAGGTTACAAACAGTTGTTTGATAAAGCATTTCCGGACCTCCCTGAAAATGAAAGATACTCCAGAAAAGGGGCCAGTTTTGCTATTTCAGCCTACCTTAGACAAAACCTTACCAATCAGGCACCATTTCAGATGTGGCTGAAAGGAGACGAAAACGCCATGACTGAACAACAGAAAAAAGGAGCAGTGTTATTTTTTGGTAAAGCCGGATGTAACGGTTGCCATTTTGAAAAAAATCTGGGTTCAATGAAATTTGAAGCACTGGGAGTAGATGATCTTTATGAACACGGAGGAATCAAAACTGGACCATCAGACAGACGAAACCTGGGAAGAGGTGGGTTTACAGGCAGGGATGAAGATATGTTTAAATTCAGAACACCACAATTATATAACCTGGGAGACAGTGGACCATATTTTCATGGTGGTAGTAAGGAAACCCTTGAAGATGTGGTCAGATACTTCAATACAGGAGTGAAACAAAATCAAAGAGTACCTGATCATCAGCTATCTACATTCATACGACCGTTGGGTCTTAGTGAAGATGAAATAAAAAACCTTACTGAGTTTTTAGCCAATGGTCTGAGAGACCCTAATCTGAAAAGGTACGTCCCTGAAAGAGTTCTGTCCGGTCTTTGTTTTCCGAATAATGATCCTGCATCAAAAATTGACATGCGTTGTAATTGATTGTACAAATCAATTCCCTGTATTATTTCATTTGGTTTAAAGCCCGCATCAAAGATTCAACATTGGCATCACTCACCGGAATATTGTGAGCTCCTATGACAATATTCTGACTTCGGATAGATTCAATTTTATCCACGTTGACCAAAAAGGACTTGTGGACCCTGATAAAGTTGCCAAAAGATAGTTTTTCTTCTAATGCTTTTAACGTACTTTTGGTTATGACAGGTTTTAAAGAAGTAGTCAAATAAATTTTGACATAATCTTTCATACTTTCAATATGACTGATATTGTTTATGATTATTTTGACCAGAGAATAATCAGCATTGACAAAAAAGAATTCTTCATGAATATTTCTAGCTTCGGTTGCGTTATTTGATTGTAATAATGCATCACGTTTTTGTTTTTCTTCAAGTGCTTTGTAAGATGCTTTGGTAAACCGTTCCAGACTAACTGGCTTCATCAGGTAATCAATTACTTCCAGATCATAACTCTCAACTGCATAGTTTGAATACGCCGTAATGAATATCACCATGGGTTTGTCTCTGATGCCCTGAAGGAATTTGGTTCCCAGCATTCCCGGCATCTGTATATCCAGAAAAATAAGATCAACCTGTTGCGTCTGAAGGATATCCATAGCTTCGAAAGGATTTTTACAAACTCCTGTGAGCTCAAGAAAAGGCAATTGGCGAACATTTTCTTCTATCAGCTTCCTCGCCAGACTCTCATCATCTACAATAATACATTTGAGCTTCATCCGGTTACTTTTTAAAACTTTAAGCGTAAAGTTACTTTAAACCAATCATCTTCTTTATCAATATCAAGTTGATGGGTCTCAGGATAAAGCAATTCCAATCGTCTCTGGACATTTTTCAGACCTATACCTGAACTGTTGTCTTTGTCTGCATTAGCATCTGCTGAAATTTTATTTTTCACAGAGAAAAGAACTTCCTTTTCCGAAATCCTGAAATGTATGTCTATGGTAGGATCCAATACCAGCCCTACCCCATGTTTGAAAGCGTTCTCCACAAAAGGTATAAAAAGCATGGGTTCAATGAGCTGACTGCCGGCTTCTCCTTCCAATGTATAATGTATATCCACATCTTCTTCAAACCGTATTTTCTGCAGCTCAACAAAATTCTCAACATACAAAATTTCTTTTTCCAAGGGAATCTGTACGTTTTCTGATTCATACAACATATAACGCATCAGATCAGAAAGTTTGAGTGTAACAGGTTCAGCCAGATCCGACTTAGAACGTATGAGATACACTATGCTGTTTAATATGTTGAAAATAAAATGCGGGCTGATCTGAGATCTCAAAAAAGAAAGCTCTGATTGCAGCCGTTCCTTTTGCTTTTCCTGCTGATTTTTTTCCTGTTCGACGACGTAACTAAGTAGTCCATAGCCGGTGCTGATAGCAGCAACCAGGACAATCGCTATGATCCCCTTTACAGACTTAAAACCTTTGAGCATCTGAACACCAAGAAACTCATTCACACTGCTGAATATAAAGCTATGGAAAAAACTGAATATCAGGATGGTCAGGATAAGTGACCAAAAATAAATCGTCACACCTTTCTTAAAAAGAATATTTGGGATAAGCCATTCTGTATTGAATATAAATAGAGGTAAATGTGTAAATACTATCAGGGATGTGATCAGAACGGCTCTGTTGTAAAAATCTGCATCGTTTACATTTGATAAGGTAAGGTAAAGCCAGATTCCCCATAAACTTATGTGAAAAATTAACTTCTTATGTAAACTATTAAGTCGGATTTTCATTTTTCTTTCATTGAACTTAAGATAGTAAAAATAAAAATATCAATGGAAAAATAAGACCTGCCAATGCCAGTTTCCATCCGCGTTTTTTAAAACTGAGCTGTCCGCCCGGGATCATCATCATTCCTGTAATAGCCATAATAAACATAGCCAAACCAAATATATCAGAATAATAAATCCACCATTTACTGGTATCCTGATGAAGCTGAGTCATTTGAGCCAGTAAAGGTACTTTTTTATAAGTGATGAGTTCACCTAACCCTGTCCCTGTATCTACTTTCAGGTCATGTTTTTCAAAAGAAACTTCAAATCTGCCTTTATCTACCTTAAATCTTCTGACAACATCATTGATAGCCAATTCTTTGTTTACTTTTTCGACAAATTCAACATTGATACCAGATAAATCTTCCGGCATTGGAACGGTGATGTCTTTGACTTCTGTTTTATATTTGGATGGATGCCATATCTGTCTGTGATTAAGGAATATACCTGATATTGAAAATGCAATGATCAGACCTACATAAAAATAGCCCAAATCCCTGTGAATATTTCTGGTGGTTACGTTCATTTTGACTAAAAACTTAGCATTGATTTGAAAAATTGTTAACTACCCCCAAAATCGGATTCATCCTGACTCTCAGGTCTTTTCTTACTCTTCTTAAATATTGAAGCATCGGCTTTACCAAAAGGAATTTGTAAAGTCACTCTAAAAAATCTATTTTCACGACGTCGCATAGTCTCCTGCACATACGTAGGTTGAGTATAAATAGTAATGTCTTTACGTGAGTTGAATACATCACTGACTGAAAGGGTCAAATTTGCGGCATTGCCAAAAAATGACTTTTTGATAGCCAGATCCATAAATGCAATTCCTTGCCTGTTACCTTGTGGAATAGGACGATTGCCTTCGTATGCTCCATTGATCTGCAAAGTAAAATTTGACGGCAAGCGGTAGTTAATACTTGCCTTCCCGTTTCCGGCCCAACCTGTATTTACAAATGTATCAACTGTAACATTAAATCTGAATATATTGGCATTAAACATAAAGTCAAGTTTTTTGCCAAAACCCAATTTCAAGGTATTGTCTATACCATACTTTATTTCATTAATTCCATTTACAAAAGTAGTTATCAGTACAGTAGGATCTAACTCCGATGGACTAACCAACGGCTTTATTGTATTTGTTTCATTGCTGAAATAGATAGTTGACAACCAATTACTGGCACCAAATATTTTGTTGTAATTCAACTCAGCCAGATTAATGAACTCAGGTTGAAGATTTGGATTCCCAATGGTTATATTTTGCTTATCGTTGGATTGAATTGCTGGCATGAGTTGTCTGAAATTCGGTCGCTGTATCTTCCTGCTGAAATTTAATCCTAATTCTGATGATTCATCCAATTTTTTAGTCAGATATAAGGCAGGAAAAATGGATCTCAGTAAGTCTTTGGTGTTGCCTTTAGGGTAGCTGTATCCAAAATCAGAAGTACCCTCCAGTCTGGCCTTACCATCCATTTTTGATTGCTCAAATCTCAATCCGGCCTGAAAACTGATCTGGTTTTTGAATCTGCCGGAATATGTGACATAGGCCGCATTGATACTTTCATTGATGCGGTTATCCTGTGAAAATTGATTGTCTCTGACATAATCTGATGCTTCATAATCATAAGGGCTGAAAAAGTATTGCTGATCTCTGATATTCCAAAAACTTCGTATTCCCATTTCCACTTTGGTAGAATCATTGATTGGATTTACATAATCCAACTGAAACAACGCCTGTCCGTTTTTATTTGCTCCGTTTATATCCACTAATTCAGGATATCCTGACAGATTATTTCCTTCACTATCAAATCCGGTTGTATTCCAGTCAGCTGTATTTTTTCCACTTCCCCAGGCATAATTTGCTAATGCAACCAATGACCTATCTTTTTTTGCATATGATTTTTTCCATTGTGCCTCAACGCTATTTCTTAAAAATCCATTGTCCGATACTGTATTTCTTAAGCCGTATTCAGTTATTTTTCTTTCTGATGTCAGATATTGATACCCCTGAGAGACAAGATTATAAAAACTTCCATTGTTTACAGAACCACTCAATGATAAAGTATTTCGGTTATTGATTGAATAATCCAGATTCAATCTACCGGTATGAAATGTATTCCGGAAAGTAACATCACTATTTTGATTAAAGTAGTTTAGTAAACTACCATCAGCATTTTGATTAGTACGGTATAGGTATCCATCAGTCAGTACATTTGCTGTATTAAAACTGTAAAATGTTGATACATTCCATTTACCTTCATTTACGTTCAGATTTGCATTACCGTTGTATCGGCCCTGAGTTCCTATACCCAGGCTGATGACTCCATTGTAGCCAGCTTTTCTGTTCTTTTTCCTCACTATATTCAGTATTCCTCCGGTTGTGGATGCTTCGTACTTTGCTGATGGATTGGAAATAACCTCTACCGATTCTACCTGATCAGAAGGAATCTGATTTAATGCCATAAGGCTGGGTTTACCGTCAACATAAACGGTAGTACCACGATCCCTGAGCTTCGCATTTCCATCCATGTCAACACTTACAGAAGGCACATTTTTCAGAATATCTTCGGCAGTACCTCCGGCTGTTGTGATATTTTTGTCTACATTAAAAACTCTTTTTTCGAGACTGATCATGGTAGAAACTTTTTCAGCTGTGATTTCTACCGTGCTTAATAATTGGGCATCAACAGTCATGGCAAGATCACCCAGGTCCTGTTCTACATTATTGGGTGGAGAAATTTTCACCTTTCTGATCAGATCTTTATTACCGATGTAGTTTATTTTGACAATGTATGATCCCATCGCCAGATCAGTAATATTAAAATCACCATTTTCGAGCGTCAAACCTCCTTCAACAAGAACTTCTTCCCCGGTAGGCATAGTCTTAAGAACCATAACAGTGGCATATGCCAGAGGTTGTTTTGAATTACCGTCCACTACTTTACCGTAGAGTCTGCCTATTTTCAATTCTGCATTATTACCTGGTTGACCTGGTTGTGCAAAAGTGATAGAATATAGAAAAATACACAATACAGAAATGAAACTTTTATTTTTAACTGAACCTGACATATCTAAAATATTTTTTTTATTTAACGCCACAAAAATAAGGGACTTTTCAATCCAGCAGTTAGGATGTAGACAACTAAGGCAATTGTGAAGATAAAAAAGGTTTTTAAAAAGAAATGACTCCTAAATTTGATGTGTTTTAATATCAGATTAGTTGGAAATGTAAAGGTTAATAGTAAGAAAATTAGCGAAGGTGCGGGATTATTTCAAACAATTTTTTCTGATAAAGTCGGATAAAGGATTTATTTTTTATAACAAAATATTTTTTGCTTAAACAGTATTCATTTTAAATACTATCTACTTTATCTAAAAAGTTTCTCACCATAATGGATTCATCTTGAGAGTGCAAAGCAGACCCCGCCAGCAAACTTAAAAATGAATGACGGATTAAATCGTCATCTTTCAATGCATGATGCAGGTTTTCTATTGCTTTTATATATTCCGACTCATATTTCTGGGTATTTTTCAGATCAAAATGATCGGGAATGTACCTCTTTACTAACTGAAAAATCGGCTTAAGCTGTTCAGAAGTGTACTTTTCTGTCATGCTCAACTCTATTTTGCACAACCCTGAAAAAGAGCAGATCACCGGCACCAAATTATTTTCAACATGAGTTATATCAAATGATAATTTTACAAAATCTTTATCGGATAATTGTTCTTTACCATTGACCATCAGTTTTTTTAAAGCTTTTTTCAATTTATTGATCCTGCTATCAATGGCTTCCCACAAGCCTGCGTGATCTGATGTACTTTTAGCGACAATTTTTTGCATAGCACTTTGAAACAACTCAAGAACGGATAATAAGGCTTCTTTGATCTCGGATAATGATTGCTCCCATTGTTCATGATTTCCATCTGAATTATAGAGCCGAAATATATCCATAGCTTGATCATGAACAAGCATTACATCCTTTTGAATATCTTTGATTATGGTATGCTGTTTATCCGCTTCATTGATATTATTGCTTACAAAACTCAAATATGGAAGTCCTGATGATGTGAGATTAAATTTATGTCCGGAAAATTTTTGATGGATGGATGATGCTTTCAATATATACTATTTTGTCCTTAAAATACAAAGATGAATTTAATTATTTTACTGATTGTTACACTTGAGTCAAAGATTGTTACAAAATTCGTATATTCTGATAAAAAGACATGCATAATACCGGGTTTTATCTACAAAATCGTAAAAGAAATCATACTCGTCCAATAATTGACTTTATTATAAAAAAATAAACAATATTTTACCTTTCATCTACATTATAATGGTTTATTTTGTCATCAAATAAATATATAAATAAAAATGGTAAAAAGTAAATTTAGTTTTTCGCATGTATGGATGCTATTACTGGCATGTACGCTAATGTTTTCAGGATGCAAGTCAGATAAAAAAGAATCCACCGACCTTAATACTGAAAATCCATTATTGGTTCCCTGGACCGGACCATATGGCGGGGTACCATCCCTGGACAAGATCAAACCTTCAGATTTTAAACCGGCTCTTCTGGCTGCAATGGTAGAAGACAGCATTGAGATTAGTAAAATTACTTCCAGCACAGAAGCACCAACTTTCGAAAATACCGTCGCTGCTATGGAACTGACCGGCAGTACTCTGAGCAGAGTAATAAATTTATATTATGTCTGGGGTTCAAATCTCAACACACCTGAATTTCAGGCCATTGACACTGAAATGGGACCGGTCATAGCTGCCTTTTATGACAAAATAAATCAAAATGAAGCTCTTTTTAAGAGGATTGAAACCGTTTACAACAGTCCCGATAAAAAAACACTCAATCCTGAGCAACAACGATTGGTATGGAAATATTATCATGATTTTGTCTACTACGGAGCTAAAATGAATGATGAAAATAAGAAAAAAGTAGCCGAAATCAACCAAAAACTTGCTTCGTTGAATACAAAATTCAGTCAGAATCTGCTTGCAGATGAAGGTTTGTTTCTTGAACTGAATGAAAAGGAAGCAGCATCCCTTCCCGCAGATGTAAAAGAAGCAGCTGCCCAAATGGCAAAAGATAAAAATAAAACAGGCTGGCTTATAGCAAATACCCGATCTTCAATCGAGCCATTTCTCACATATTGTAATGACAGATCTCTACGGGAAAAAGCGTGGAAAATGTTTATCAATCGGGGGGACAACGGAAATGCAACCGATAATAATGGTCTGATCACTGAGATACTTGCATTACGGGCAGAAAGAGCTAAATTGTTAGGTTTTCCTACTCATGCTCACTGGCGGTTGAGCAATAAAATGGCAAAAACACCGGATAAAGCCATGGATTTGCTGCTGGCCGTGTGGAAACCCGCTGTAGCTCGTGTAAATGAAGAAGTGGCCAATATGCAGAAGTTGGCTGATAAAGAAAATGCAGGTATTAAAATCGAAGCCTGGGACTACCGGTTTTATGCAGAGAAAGTGCGAAAAGCCACTTATGATCTGGATGAAAATGAAGTGAAACCTTATCTGCAACTTGAAAAAATGCGGGAAGGTATGTTTTGGATGGCGGGCGAATTATTTAATTTTAACTTTAAACAAGTGCTTGATGTCCCGGTTTTTCATCCTGATGTAAAAGTATGGTTGGTCACAGACAAAACCACAGGAAAAGAAGTCGGACTGTGGTATTTTGATCCATACGCCCGTGAAGGCAAAAGATCAGGCGCATGGATGACTGCATACAGAGAGCAAAGTCGCAATAATGGTGATGTAACTACCATTGTGTCCAATAATTCCAATTTTATCAAAGGGAAAGAGGGCGAGCCATTACTGATTTCCTGGGAAGACGCCGTCACATTATTTCATGAATTTGGTCATGCTCTTCATGGTTTGTGTTCTAATGTAACTTATCCAAGACTGAGCGGTACCAATGTGTCCACTGATTATGTGGAATTTCCTTCCCAGATCCTTGAACGATGGTTATCTACGCCGGAGATATTGAATAAATTTGCTTTGCACTATCAGACCGGAGCAGTAATACCCAAAGATCTGGTACAACGTATTGAAAATGCTTCAAAATTTAATCAGGGTTTTTCTACGGTAGAATATCTGGCGAGTGCATTGATTGATATGAAACTGCACCTTGCAGGTGATCAGAAAATTGATGCGGATGCATTTGAAAGAAAAGAACTGGAAGAACTAGGCATGCCCAAAGAAATGGTCATGCGTCACCGGACACCACAGTTTGCCCATATCTTTGCAGACGATGGTTATTCGGCAGGATATTACAGTTATATGTGGTCAGATGTGCTGAGCGCAGATGCCTATGAAGCATTTACAGAAGCTGGAGGTGCATATGATAAAGCTGTAGGCAAAAGATTGAAAGATCATGTATTTAGTGTAGGTGGTACTGTAGATGAAGCCGAGGGCTACAAAGCGTTCAGAGGTAAAGACCCTTCTATTGTTGCCCTTATGCGCAACAGAGGATTTCCATACAATAATAAGTAATTTTAATTAAAGAATACAAGTTAAAGAAAGGCTGTAAATGAATATTTATCGGCCTTTCTTTAGTTTTAAATAAAGTGATGGTAGATATTTTATGTGACCAACATTTAAAATTTTAGAAAATTATACATCTGTCCTAATCCAGAGTCACAAATCCTTTCCAGCGCTTCAGGTATTCAATAAATTTTTCTCCAACATCTGCATTTCTTAATTGTTCCGGAGTGAACGGTGGATTTGGTGGTGTGAAATTTGGATCATGTGCTTTTGAAGGCCAATCAGGCACACCAATGGCTACCTTTCCGAGAGCTACAAAATCTGCACCTGCGTCCATCGCTTTTGCAGCATCAGCGGCTGTCCAGATTCCACCGGCTACCATAATGGCTACATCTGACTTTACTTTTTCTCTGAAATATGTGATCAGTGGTTTATCCACATCTTGATATTTATCCGGTCTCTTCAAAGCTTCCCAGGGTGAGATGTGTATATAATCTGCTCCTTCGTCCGCAAGCAGTCGGGCCAGCTCCAGACTTTCGTCAAAATCTATACCCTGAAAAGTATATTTATCTTCCGGAGAAAGACGAACACCAATAATAAAATCATTGGGAACTGCTGTCATTATTTTTTTTAGAACAGTTCTGATAAGTCTGGTTCTGTTTTCAAAAGAACCACCCCATTCGTCCATTCTGGTATTGGTGACAGTACTCATGAACTGATGTAAAAGATAACCATGTGCTCCGTGCAACTCTATTCCGTCAAAACCTGCCTTACTTGCCCGGATAGCTGCATCCGTAAAAGCCTGAATGGTCCTTTGTATATCATCAATGCTACCTTCCCTAACGACAATCGTTTTACTTCCTGCAGTTATCACATGTGCGCTGGCACTCCAGGGTTGAGTGAGACTGACATTTTCTGCACTTCTTGCTCCACCGTGAAATAACTGGATGATACCCAGACAGGAATCTTCATGTATGCCTCTAGCCAGGCTAGAAAGTCCGGGTATGTGTATATCGTCAAAAATACCTAACTCACCTTCCCAACCCTGACCATCCTTAGCAACATGCGCTGCACAACTTATGACCATGCCAAATCCTTCATTTGCTCTTCTTTTTAGCCATTGATATTCAGCTTCACTCAATGTACCATCGGCATTACTCTGGGTATTGGTCAATGGCGCAAGTACAATTCTGTTTTTTGAAGTAAATCCGGTTGATTTGAAATGATAAGGTGTTAAGTATGACATCAAAAGGTTTATTTAGAAAGTTCAAATCAGGAATGAGTATGGATTCTTCATGACGGACAATAATTATTATCAGATCACAAGTTAAGACTTTGGTTTGTTATTTTATCGTAGGCCAAAGCATAAGGTTTGAAAAATCGCTTTTTATAAAATAAATTTCTATTTTCACATCTCAAATCCAATGCAAAATGGCTAAGTACTTTGTAGAAAATGATATTTCAACGGCAAAAACCATTCACTCGGATTTTTACAGTGATCCTAAAGTGTTTGAATCTTCCAAAGAAAAAATATTTGCAGAAGGATTGCATTTTGTGGGTGATATTTCTTTGCTGCCGGAAAGAGGTTCTGCATTCCCGTTTACTTTGCTTGAGGGATTTCTGGATGAGCCGGTGGTAATCATACGCGACAAGGACAATCTAATAAAATGTTTGAGTAATGTGTGCACGCACAGAGGAAATCTACTTATAACTGAACCTTGCAAAATGAGTCAAATCAGATGTAAATACCACGGCAGGACCTTTAATCAAAATGGTGAAATGGTCTTCATGCCTGAATTTAAGGAAGTTTTGAACTTCCCGTGTGAAGATGATCATCTGATTTCATTTCCTATATTCCAATGGGGTACTTTACTTTTCGTTTCCCTCAATAATAATATCGAACCTTCTGCTTACTTTGGCGATATGATGGCACGAATGTCTTTTTTTCCTGTGGATCAATTGGTCAGAAGGGATGATTTGAGTAAAGAATATGAAGTAAATGCCAATTGGGCTCTGTATTGTGAAAATTATCTGGAAGGGTTTCATATACCCTTTGTCCATGCCGGACTGAGTGAAGTATTGGATTTCGGAGACTATGAAACAGAATTGTATTATCCGTATTCCAGTTTACAATTGGGCGTTGCTAAAAGTAAAGAAGGTGTTTTTGATCTGCCTGAAGATGCTGTGGATTACGGAAGAAATATTGCTGCATATTATTTTTGGGTATTTCCCAATATGATGTTCAATTTTTATCCCTGGGGATTGTCATTAAATATTGTTCAGCCTTTATCACCTGACAGAACCAAAGTATCTTTCATCACGTATATGTATGATGAATCAAAATACGGGCAAGGGGCCGGCGGTGATCTGGACAAAGTAGAAAAGGAAGATGAAGAAATTGTTCAAAATGTACAAAAAGGCGTTAAAAGCAGGTTTTACACCCATGGACGTTATTCAGTAAAAAGAGAGAAAGGTACACACCATTTTCATACTTTACTCTCCAGATTTATCAATGAAGTCATATAAAATTCGTAATTTGACCAACATTTATGTCATTTCAAAACAGAGTAAATCCATACGGGGAAATTTGCTTCACCCATCATCGGGGTAAATACATGGGCAATCGGGGCCATCTGCATAACGAGAAGCAGGAAATTATCAGAAACTATCAACTCAAAAGGTGGATCTTCTGCTTGCTTGATTTTAAAGAAAGAAAACGAACCATCATGCAGCCGGGCAGATATACAGAACTGTTCTTTTTGGATGAAGTTACTGCCCTGGCAGCCGGACATCGGCCATGTGCGGAATGTCAGAGATATAAATATGAAATGTTCAAAAATATATGGTGTGAATCCAATCATTTACCATCGATGAGTGCACCTGAAATGGACGAATATTTGCATGCAGAAAGAACAAATCAAAACAAAATTTTAATGTCTTTTAAATCCATTCCCGATTTTGTCATGGTTGAATTCAACTCAAAACCTTATCTTAAATACATGGATCAAATTTTTGAATGGAGTTTTGGTGGATATAATGGTCCCGGTAAAATTACAACAACTGAGATGGTCAGAGTTCTTACTCCGCCATCGATCATAAATACAATCAGGGCTGGTTATACCCCGGAGTTCAGTCAACAAAAATATTCAGTTGATTATTAAAATATTGATTCCGCACCTTAGCATAATTTTGCCCCAAAGGCACGAAACCCCAAAGAATAAAAAATATTAAACTATTGATAATCATCTATTTGTGAACCTTAGAATCTTGGTGTCTTCGTGGCATTTAATTATTTTTGACTTTTAGGAAAAGAATCAATATCTATTTTTATACACTCTTAGCCCTTTCAGGAAAATGATTGCCCCAATGAGTATGATTATCGGATGAAAAAACTGAGGTAAAAATTGTAGGCTGGGAATGGCATTAACCAAACTTATAAGCAGACAAAAAGTTATCACAAAACCGATCCATAGGGACGAACCACTTCCTTTTCTATTGGCCCACCACCAAAAAGGAATCAGCGGATTTGCCCAGAGTATATTCCAATTGTATTTAGTGGGTATGTGGTCAGTGGCAAACCACATAAACAACAGCAAGGTACTGCTTAGTATCACAATCACCAGCCATATCTTATCATATAATTGTATCCATTTACTTTTCTGTCCTTTTAATACCCTGATGAATATATTTATTTCTATCAGCAATAAAATAAGAAATACCATCCAGGGAGACCACAGAAAATTATTTGGTGCGTCCTTTTTTTTCTTAGGAAGTATTTCAGTTTTTCTGTATTGCAAACCTGTTTTGATAACATCCCGATATCTGGCATAAAAAATGGCAGTTGAGAGGTAATCAGGGATAAATGATTCTTCACTTAGTGTGGTTTTACGATCTGCAGGGGACCCGATGATAAGATCAATGCCAAAATCGGTCCATGGCATTTTTTTTTGATACTCCTTGATGATTTGCCTGAAAGTTTTTCCTGATGCTTTTGACTGATCCCATTCGAAATGATCTACATTCTTATCAATTATGTCCCGAAGCCTCGTAGCACAGTTATCATCAAAAAAATCGTATGTATAAGCACGGTTCTCAGGTTTCATATTAACATTCAGGTATTCTATGATTTTCTGTTTTTGCATGGAATCAAGTTGCAATTCCTGTTCTGTCACCGATCGGTTGAAATATTGGTATTCGCCCAAAAAATCATAAAATTCGGCAACACTAAGCATGTAAGGCAATTTACCTCTCATAAACTTAATGGCAAAGCCGGAAGTATTAAAATCAAAAGTCCCATAATTGTACACCAGGTCTGTACCCTTATTGGCATTTATGATCCTGATGGCATTGTGTCCGTAAATAGAATACAACTGATCTCCCGGGCTGCATGTCAGTATCG
>Ga0138256_10004168_pt1 | contig 15379 bp, 14 predicted proteins | sample KNB2016incub_MG_FD_105486 | JGI IMG/M metagenome (GOLD analysis project Ga0138256, IMG submission 105486) | Active sludge microbial communities from wastewater in Klosterneuburg, Austria - KNB2014incub_MG | ecosystem: Engineered > WWTP > Activated sludge > Unclassified | place: Austria... | reverse complement strand
TATGCAGAATAGATTTGATCTTGTTTGAAATAATAATCAAGGCCAAATTTGAAGAAACAATTACTCAATACTTTTAGGAATTTTTTCTGCGTGAATTGCAACTCCGAAGTGATTTTCATTGGTGGAGTGAAAGGTAAATAGGTTGTGCTATCAGGCTGGTCTCTTTGTTGGGCATCCACAAATGAAAAGGAATTTTCAAAATGCAGCCAGTCAAATGGGTGAGGATGAAGGTCAACAAGTATTTCACCTCCTTTTAATAGTGCATTGCCGGATGAATATTTGAATACATAGTTGCCATCAATAATCGAATCTGTCCCTGATACATTTGGAAGTTTTGGCAGGAAAATAAAATTATCGATAGAATTAATGAACCCATCAATTTCAACGCTTAAGTGATCAGTATTAATTCCAAAGGCAAGATCGAGCTGACTGCTTCTTTCAGCCTCTAGTTTAATATTGCCTATCTCATAACGTATCGTCCCTTCATGTAATCCATTTGAGCCGAGTTCTGCTATGTTTGGCGCTCTGAATCCAAATGAAAGATTTGCTTTAGTATAGTAGATAGGATTAAAATTCCACGCCATGCCAACACTTCCGGTCAATCCTGAAAAAGTTGAGTTAAATGCTGTGAACCGATGATCAGCAGAATTGATTTCCGTAGTAGCCAATCCATTTGCATCTAAAAACAGATCTTCTCCTTTTAATGATCTGGAGTCATAACGTATACCTGCACTCAAATCGATCTTATTGAAATTTCTTGCTGCAATTGCAAAAATTCCACCGTCAATCATGTTGTAAGCGGGAACAAGAAATTCTATTCCTTTATTCGCTGACTTCTGCAGCATTCCATTAAATCCGGTAGTCAGATTTATTTTTTTGAATTCAGGGAAATGGTATTTTACTTCATAGTTAAAAGTTTCCAATTTGAAATAAAGGCCATATTGATTTGGGTCAATAATTTCTGCAAATTCTTTTCTTTCATTCAATTGATATCCGAAAGTACTTTTTAATGTTCCTTGATTGATGATCACACTATTATTGATCACAGCTTTGTAGTGGTTGATCTTCTGATAGGGTATACCGGGTGTATAAGAATTGAAATCAGAATTACTGACAATAACATTTTCTACAGTTGTATCATTTATAACAACAGGTTTAATGAAGTTGCCAGTAAGGTCATCTCTTTCACCTTCTGCTAATCCGGGAGTTAAATTGTAGTAACTCAAATGCAGATGTGAAAATCCCCAGGAACGATTGATGCCAAGGATCGTTTGTGCAGAATATTCCTTGTAGCCGGTATTGTATACTTGTCCATCGAATTTGTTCTGGTATGAATGCGCCCCTTTATTGCTGAATCTGGCATCCCAAACATATCCTTTTAAATTTCCTTTTGTATTCAAAGAATAGCCATACAATCCATTGTTGGTCTGAAATTCTGTTAGAATTTCACCCGTTATATTCCCATCAGAAAGTGATGGTGAAGAGATCATGTTGATCACTCCGGCCATGGCATCTGATCCATACATAAGAGACGCGGGGCCTTTAAGGATTTCAACCTTATCGACTCCGTATTCATCGATCTCTATTCCATGTTCATCACCCCATTGTTGTCCTTCTTGTTTAATACCGTCATTGACAACGATCACACGATTATATCCAAGACCTCTGATAACAGGTTTAGAAATTCCGCTACCGGTTGTAATTTGAGAAATTCCCGGTTGTGTAGCCAATGCGTCAATAATATTTGAAGATGAACTTTCAACGATCAATGATTTCTGAATAACTGTGATAGGAGTGGGAGTTCTGTTTTTTTCAACAGCATATGCAGAGCCGGTAACAACGATGGCATTTATTTCTTTCACGGATTCTTCCAGCGTAACAGTTATCGTTGAAGTAATTGTGAGATCAATTGTTGTTATGAAATTTTTGTATCCTAACAAACTAAATTGAACGACAAGTTTTTTAAAAGGCAAGTTTTCAATTTGGAAACTTCCGTTAATGTCAGTAATACAGCCGGTTTTTAAGTCAGGGAAATAAACGGTTGCTCCCGGGAGTTTTTCTCCAGTGTTCTTGTCAACTACTGTTCCTGATAAATGTGCTTTTTGTCCGGCACCATAACTTTGATGGTTAACCAGGAATAAAGCGAACAGCAATAAAATATATTGAGTTGTTTTTTTTAACATACTATTAGTTGAATTAAAATGGGTTTTTTAATGAAATCGACTTAGGACAGTTTAATTACTTGTAAATAGGGTACATTCATTCAATTGACTTTTTTTGAGCCAATCGCATGAATATAGTTTTCAATAAAAGTAAGGATGCCGAAATCGTTTTATTGTAAAGAAAAGTTGTTAATTAACTTACAGGCGGACCTCTTAATGCGAGGATGGAAACCTCTTCAATAAATAAATTTTGTGCGACTTCATATTTGTATTGAAGAATATAAAATTGTGTTGCCTTTATTTCAGGAATTAAAATATCTGAGTAGAAGCTGTTGAAGGAAAAATCACAAATTACACAATGATGTTCTTCTTCATGAAAGTGATGTACACTTTTTTCAGTACAGTGGGAGTCGCCTGCATGCGACAATTGATGCAGAGTTTCTCCTACGGTCGGGACCAGGAAAGCAAAGAGAAATAAGAATGAAAAGAGAATCCTTCCCTGACTGCGCATTTGACAAAAGTACAAAATATTGTTTTTAGAACAATGACACTTGTCCTGTATTCAATGCTCCTTCGTGTTCTAGCAACCACTTTTTTCGCCATAAGCCACCTGCGTAGCCTGTCAAATTGCCGTCTGAACCAATAACTCTGTGACAAGGGATGATAATAGCGATTGGATTTTTCCCATTTGCACTTGCAATAGCTCTGATGGCTTCCGGCGAATTAAATTGATCTGCTTGAATTTTGTACGTTTTTGTCTTTCCAAATGGAATATTAGAAAGTGACTGCCAGACCTTTTTTTGAAATTCCGTTCCATGTGGTGAAAGTGGAACGTTAAAGTTTGTTAATTCTTTTTGAAATAATTACTTAGTTGAACTTTCGCCATTTCATTGATATGATTTTTAGAAACGGAAAATTCCATGTCCGTTTTCTTGGCGAATAATTGGATCCTCTTTTCTGTACTTTCATCATCAATAAATTCCGCAAAGCACAATCCATTCTCATTCGAAACGAGGATCATGGTGCCAAGTGGGGTTTCGATTTTGTCAGAGAATAACATATTATTTGATCAACTTGGTTTTTCTTGCTTTGTAAATGGTATGTAGAACAACAGTCACTAATATGATAACTGCTCCGCTAATAAATCCGCTATTCATCAATCTGCCTTCATTGGCAAAAAGTATTGCCAGAATTATCCCGTAAACAGGTTCGAGATTTAGCGCTAATCCCATTGTGTACGCTGAAACTTTCCTCAGCGCTTGTAAAGATAGGATCCATGTAAGTACCGTGCAGAACAAAGATAAGATCAGCAAGTAAAAGAAGTCGCTGCCATCGGGAATTAATTTTGTGTCAGTTGTAAAAAGAAAATAGACGGGGAGCAGAAGTGTGAGAAATCCAAATCCAAACGATAATTCAATAAAACTGATCGTCAACGATTCATATTTAGTTGCAATCCTTTTATTGAAAGTGGAGAAGAGGGAACTTAAAAATGCGCTGATCAATCCTAAAATTATACCTGTCGATGCTGAAACATCTGAATTATAAATCGTTGAGATTCCCGTTACAGCCATTGCGCTAAAAAGTATTTCAATGAAATCGAATGGTGCTTTGTTGATCAAGGGTTCCAGAATGGAAGAGAAGAGTGCTATGGCAGATAAACAGATCATTGCAACAGAAATACTACTTGCTTTTATTGATCCATAAAAAAAGACCCAGTGAAGCATTACAAGGAAACCGATAGAACCGATCATGAAAATTTCACGTCTGCTGATTTTCGGTAATGATTTTCGGTAATAGAAAATTCCGAGAATTGCCAGACTGCTCAATAGCATCCTGTACCAAACCAACATGCCTTCATTCAAATGAATTTTCTGACCTAAGAGACCTGTAAAACCCCATAGGAAGATGGCCAAATGCATCTTTAAATATGCAGTACGCATACTTGGGTCTTTTACTTTTGCTGTCATTGCGGGAATAATAAATTCAACTGATCAACAAGTTCAACAACAGGCAATCCCATAACATTAAAGTAACTTCCGGAGATGCTTTTTATTATTGGCACATTTTCTTTGTCAGATTGAACCAAAGTGTTTTCAAATAAATTGGGTTTTCCTATCGATCTCATAAATGCAAGTTCCTTTTCCGAACAAGGATTCATATTGAAAGGCAAACATTCTTGAGCACCATAGGAACCAGCTTTGTCGTATGGTTTGAAATTATTAATATACTTTTTAATTAATTCGTCGTTCAATTGATTGAATAATACATCTGTCTCAACTGAGAAAATTCTCTTTGCCTTTTTATTAAGAATGCACACTCCTGTATATACCTGGTGACTTTTATTACTAAGTAAATTTAGCATTTCAAAAGCATGTTCAGCATCGTTTGGTTTGTTTAATACCAGATCGTCCAGACAAACAATCGTATCAGCTGTGATAAGTATTTCGTCGTCATTCATAGAATTAGAAAGTGCATCTGCTTTCATTTCTGCAAGTTTCATTGCTATTTCAGCACGAACGAGCCCGGCAGGTGGTGTTTCATCGATCTCTTTTGTTCTGACGATGAAATTGAAGCCACATTCTTCTAATAGCTGCTTCCTCCTCGGAGAACCTGAGCCTAAGACAATTTTTAGAGCGGCGATGTTTTTCAATTTATTATCTTAAAAAATAGTACCAGAACCCTAATAAACTAAAGATACCTAGAGACATGTATACCTTTGTAAAAATACTTGCGAAATGAAAGTCTTTTTTTTCTTCAGCAATGTAGATCATGTAAGAGAGAAGTAGCAAAGGGATAAGGAAGATTCCACTAAGGATCCAGAAGCTAATTACAGTATTGTTCCAAAAGTAGTTGTAAAGGACGTGGAGAATTGTAGCAATCATAAAAAGGATTAATCCATAAACAACTACTTTTGTTTTTTTAATGCCATATAAAATGGGTAGGCTTTTAGATTGTGCCTTTTCATCGCCATCTTTATCTTCAATGTCTTTGATGATTTCCCGAATCAATGAGATTTCAAATGCAAAGACAGCATACCATAGTAAATAGATTATGCTCTTGTAAAATTCAGGTTCGAAAAGTCCGACGATCAATACACTCAAAGCTGAAAGTGCTGCAATGAGAATGTTGCCCGAAAGAAATCGCTTTTTGTAAAATGTAGAATACATATACAAAGAAATTGCTGCAAATAAAGGGACAAAACCAAGAGAGAATTTGTCAATTGAAAATGCAACAATAAATCCGGCAAGAATACCAATTGAAGTCAATACGTAATAATACTTTAATGCTGCAGATTCTGAAATGCCATTGTTGATCTTGTTTTTACCGGGCTTGTTGTCCTGATCAATTGATGTATCATGAATATCGTTAATGATGTAACCACCGGCAGCAATTAAAACAGTGGAAGCGGTTAACAATAGAAACTGTAGCTTGCTTAGATGATCTGGGAAAACATCCAATACTTTATATTCAACAATAAATGCAGGCATGATCAGGCAATAGCGGACTAAAAATTGCGTGAGCGCAATCATTAATAGGTTGGGCAATCTGATCAGTTTTAGGAAAATCATAATTGTAAATTTCGAATTACTATTTCACCGGCCATTTGCCATGAAGTTTCATTGTTTGTTCAATGACATCTCTTGCGCAGCCTTCGCCACCATTGAATGGGCTGATGTAAGCACTCAATGCTCTTATCTCATGCGTTGCATCGTTAGGGCATGTTGGTACACCTACTTGTTGCATGACATAGTAATCAGGAATATCGTCACCCATGTATAGAATTTCTTCTTTCTTTAGGTCATATTGAATTTTGATGTCATCCAGTTTTTCAGTTTTGTCCTGCACACCGAGATAAATATCTTTTATTCCGAGGTTGGCTAACCTTGTCCTTACACTTTCTGATTTCCCCCCTGAAATGATCACAACATGATAGCCTTGTTCAACAGCTTCTTTCAATGCAAAGCCATCACGAATATTCATGATACGATGCAATTCGTTTTGCATGACTACAATTGTATTGTTCGTCAATACACCGTCGACGTCAAAAACGAAACAACGGATAGCATTTAGCGCTTCTTTGAAATTTTTCATTGATGCAATAATAGATAATTAAAAAGAAAATTATTTAGCCTTTACCTTAAACTTATCAATAATACTGGCATTCAAAAGTGAATAAATAGCCTTTCTGTTCTTTTGTCCCTTTAGAAGTTGCAAATGCGACTTTATGATTTCCTGGTCATTTCGACGGGCAGGGCCTGTTTGCATCTTTTCAGGGGAATCTTCCAGGATCTTTCCTGCTGTTTCTATTATCAATGGTTTTAGCAAGTCAAAAGGAAGTTTGCTTTCCTTTAATATTTCAGAGGCAATGGAGTAGAGGTGATTGACGAAATTATTTGCAAATACTGCTGCCAGGTGAATTTTTTTTCTCTTGTCGGATGTTATAAAATGCACATTGGTCGATATCGAATTTGCTAAAGAAGAGAGAATTTTCTTGGTTTTCAAATTGCTGCTTTCAAGTAAGAAAGGCACTTCATTCAAATTAACTTTTCTTGTTTTAGAAAAGGTCTGCAAAGGATAAAAGACGCCGGTGTTTTTGAATTGCTTAGGAAAAACAGAAATGGAAACAGAACCGCTGGTGTGAGCAATGCAGTTCGGAATGAATTTGAGAGATTTCAAAACTGAACGTACCGCTTTGTCTTGCAATGCAACAATATAAATATCAGCATTGGAAGGAATATCTTCAATTTTGTCAATTGGAATAGCTTTTACTTTATTTGCCAGTGCAACAGCAGAAAATTTTGTTCTGCTATAAACAGCAACGATCTCATGGCCGTTCTTTCTTAAGAATGGCGCTAAGTGCCATGCCAGATTACCTGCTCCGAGAATTACAATTTTCATTTCTCAGTAGAATTTCCGGAATTCATATTTTGAATTACTCTCTTTCTGATTGCAACTACGGATCCAATGATCATCAATAAACAACCTATCCACAGGATATTGATTCCGGGAAAAATAATTGCTTTCATCACTATGAAATCCGCTTTGTTTGATTTCTTTTCCGAAACCGATAATTCAATTTTTCCTGTTGCAGGATCGATCTTTGAGAATTCGAATTTCAAACCTAATTCATCAACGGAAGTTGATTTTGTATAAATTGAAAAATTCTTGATCACAAAGACAGGAAGACTTTCGTAGATCTTTTTGTTTATATCCTGAATCATCAGGTCAGCACCAACGATAAGGTCGGAGTCGTTCAACTGGAAATCATTTCTGTCCAGATCTTTCTTCAAGCTACGAAGAATAACAAAGCTGTTGCTTGTAATGAATGTATCTCCAATAGCAAGCATTTGATTTTTCGCCGGTTGATATTCTTCCTCATGTTCATCTTCAGTATGTCGGCTTTGTGGCTTTTCAATTTCCGCGTAAGTTATGTGAGTGTAGATATCTTTGGTAAGAAAATGTTTAGTAGCAGGTTCTGCCACATTTCCCATTCTATCATTCAACTGAACGAATGGCTTTAGCTCAAATTGTTTTTCTTTTACACCTGTTTGTGGATTCAATTGAAAGTACTCAATGTTGAAAAGAACATTTACTCCCTGGGTTTCGCGTTTTGAATAGGTCACATAATAATTACCCATAGGAAGTGTATCGACTTTTTGTTCGATCATGATGTTTTCCTTGTTAGGCATATCTTTTCCTAGATCAACGTTTTTCAAATTTCTTGAAATGACTTCTTTCTTGGAATTTGAAATAAGTGCTCCCATTAAAATCAGTCCAATCCCGATATGTGCTATTGAAGCACCAGAATTGCCTAGTTTTCCTTTCAGTACAGTGAAAATATAGGAAGCATTGGCAATAACTGCAAAGGTAGAGGCAAAGAAAAGTATATAGTAATGTACTCTATATTCACCAAGATAAAATGCACTCAAACCTGTTACCAATAAGGATAACATTAGACTGAGTGTAATTTTTTTTCTGAATTCTTTCCATTCCGTTTTTTTGTACTTGAAATACTGTCCAACTCCGATTAATAGACAAATAAAAATTGCAACAGGAACCTGCCATTTATTATAGTGGTCAATTGCATCGACAGGTGCTGCCAGATTTAAACCAAATAACTTATTGAAGACAGGTAGTGATGTCGTAAATGTAATTTGCAGACATCCGATCACTAAAACTAACATTCCAATGAACATCCAGAATTCCCGTGAAGAAAGGTGTTCTTCTTCATGTGTTTCTTTTAGTGCTTTGTAGTTTTTAATAAGCAGATAAGCAGACAAAGCCACAAAGAAAAACATATAGATAATAAGATGTCCTGACATGCCAAGATCTGTAAAAGCATGCACAGATGAATTGCCTAATATTCCGCTTCGCGTTAGAAACGTTGAGTATAGAATGAAAAAGAAAGTAACAATAGCAAGAATGAAATTAGAAAGTATAGATCGCTTTCTGTGTTTGAAGATCAGCATTACGTGAGCTAAACCGACCATTGTCATCCATGGAACCAGAGAAGCATTTTCAACGGGATCCCATGCCCAGAATCCGCCAAAACTAAGTGACTCATATGCCCAAGCAGCACCCATTAAAATACCTGTTCCTAAAATCATTACGCCGAAGAAAGTCCATGGCATAGCAGGCTTGATCCATTCTGTGAATTTCTTACGCATCAATCCTGCAATTGCAAAAGCAAATGGGATAACTGTAGACGCAAATCCGAGGAAGAGAGTAGGTGGATGAATAGTCATCCAGTAATTTTGTAAAAGTGGATTCAATCCACGACCATCTTTAATTTTAGAAAGGTAGTCGGGCATTTTGATGAAGGGAAGATTGGCGAAATCCGGATGGTCTCTAAGAAGTACAAATGGATTGTTGCCCATTTTATAGCCTAGAATTACTACGCCAAGAATCATGGATGCAAGAAAAATTTGCACCAGTGAAATGACAAACATTACTCCGTTTTCCCATTCTCCTGCTGTGGCAATAATTACCCAGCCAAGAGCACAATGCCAGAACATCCAGAGGAGAAAACTTCCCTCTTGTCCTTCCCAGAAACAGGAAAGAATATATTTCAAAGGCATTATCGTGTTACTATGCTCCCAGACATATACATATTCAAACCGATGATTTAAGATCAGATAGAATAGTAAAGCAAAAATTCCTGTTATAGAAATAGTATGAATTGCGAATGCCTGCCTGGCAAGTTTTCGCCACGATTTATCGTCAGTTCGTAGACTAAAAAAGTAGGATATTGCAGAGAGTAAAGCTGCAGTAAATGCGGTAAATACCAGGAGGTTTCCAATCTTTCCCCAAAGGAGCTGTTCTCCTATGTATTGTATGTCCATTAAATTTTGTTGTAAATGATAAAGATCAACGTTGAGAAGTAACCGCTTTCATGTCTTCACTTGAATTGTTGTATTTGGAAGGACATTTCATCAGTATATCTGAAGCTACAAAATTGCCCTCATTCATTTTTCCGATAACAACAATCTGTTCAGACTTTTCAAAGTCTTGCGGTTTAGCTTTGTGTAATTGTACCTGTTTTTCTTTTCCTTCATTGTCAACCAGAAAAAATGAAAAGAGGTCAGCGTCAACTTGCGGATTGTATTCTTGTGGTTTCTCCTTGTTCAGTTTGCCAACAACGTGAAAAGTTTTTGATGGCTCCGCTTCCGCGACACTGAATGAAGCATAAGTACTGGAATCTGCCAAAGTACTTAGTATAGCAGCAATTGCAATAGCTATAATTACAATACCAAGAATGTGCGTTTTTTTCATGAATTACTTTACTTGATTTAGTATGCAAATTTAGCATTAAAATCAGTAGCAATCCTGTATTTTCAATTAGTAAATTGGAAAAGACTTATTTTATTTTGCTGTTTTTCTCTAAAATTCGCACTTTTTTATCGATCAAGAGGAGAAAAATGAGGATTCCCACCAGAATAATACCGATAACCCCAATCACAACAAAGATTTTTCCATTTGATCGCATTGTATCAGCCATTTCAATGTCACTATTTTGGGCAAAACCAATAACAGGTGATACGATAGCTAATAGGGTAAATAATAGATAGTTAATTTTTTTCATTTTTCGTCTTCAATTTTATTACGAAGTGTTTTGATTCGAACATTAATTTCTGTGATCCAGGTTGCGAGCAATGCCCAGCCAATAACTGCCGGATAAAAAACTGTACGCATCTTTTTATCAAGATCATAATTACCAAATCCGGGATTACCGCCGTTTCCCGGATGCAATGAGTCAGTGAGCCTAGGAAGGATCATTATGAATACCAGCATCATTGTGAATGCAAATATTCCATAAACAGCTGCAAGTTTTGCTTTTTTGTGTTCATCATCTATTGAACCTCTCAAAATAATGTAGGCAAAATAAACTAACATAGCAGCTGCAGCACCATTCAATTTTGCATCGTTGACCCACCATGCTCCCCAAGTGAATTTTGCCCATAGACTTCCTGTTGCCAGTCCTAAAAGGCCAAGGAAGACACCGGTATAAGCGGCTTCACTTGCCTTTGTGTCAAACGTAATATCATTCGTTGACAGATAACGAATTCCATAGATCAATGATGCAAGCATCATGATGATCATAGAAAACCACATCGTTACATGGAAAAATAGATTGCGAATTGTTTCATGCAGGATAGCCAGACGCGGAACCTCAATCATTAAACCCTGATAAAAAGTATAAAATAAGAGGAGTATGCATAACCATTTCCACCATTGTAATCCGGACAGGAGGTTAATTTTTTTATCGTTCATTTTATTTACAAATCAAATTAGTTGAGTTGAACTATTCCCGCCAAAGATAAGGGAAGAGTAGATATGAAAGTGCAAATACCATTGCAATCAATGCGACCAATATAATTGCGAATTGTTGATTTACTGCCCATGCAATTCCATCCATAGCGTTTTTTGAGAATCGGATCGTGACCATCAAAACTGGGATAAGAATAGGGAAACTAAGTATAGACATTAATGCAAAATTATTTCCTGCTTTTGATGCAATTGCCGAAACCATTGCAAGTACAGCCGAAAATCCTGCGCTACCAAGAACCATCGCTAAAATAAACATTGGCATATCCTGTACAGGATTTCCAATAAATAGAGAATAAAATAGGAGATTGAAAGCAGACAGAACCAGCATCAAAAATAAATTATAGATGATCTTGGCCAGAATAAATGAACGTGCATTTGTGAGAGTGTAGTAGTAGAGCATTCTTCCCCTTCCTTCCTGAAGAAAACTTTTTGAAATAGCATTTACACCGGCGAAAAGCTGGATGATCCAGAATAGTGCATTCCAGGTAGGAAGATCCACAATTCTCTTAAATGAGAGATAGCAGACGAAGACCGTACTGACAACATACAAGAGCAAACCATTGAAAGCATATTTTTGCTTCCATTCAGTTTTTATTTCTTTTTGAATTAAGTTAAGAACTATATTCATTAGTTGATCTCATATGTTGAATGTAATTCCGGAATATTGATCTTAGCAAATCCTGCTTCCATCAATTTCTCTCTCCAATCCACTTGAACTTCGTATTCTCCGTGAACTAAGAACATTTCTTTGACCTTGCTTGCATCCTGGCACGAAAGATATGCAAGCATTTCTTTATAATCACCATGAGCACTATAGCTGTTCTCCTGATATACGTCACATATTACTTCATATTCTTTGCCGAATATCCGCACTTCTTTATTTCCTGCTGCTAATCTTCCACCAAGACTATCAGGTGAGCAATAACCAACAAGTAGTATGGTATTTCTTTTGTCTTTGATATTATTCTTGATATGATGTTTGACTCTTCCTGCGTCAGCCATTCCTGATGCTGAGATTATGATCATAGGTTTATCAAGATCGTTCAGCGCAATTGAATCTTTTGGCTGCTGAATGTAATGCAAATTGTCAAATCCAAAAGGATCCGGATCTGAACGAAGGGATTTTAGTACATCGCCATTGAAACATTCCGGATGAGCTTTCATAATGGCCGTTGCATTTACTGAAAGAGGGCTATCGACGTAAACAGGAATTGCAGGAAGTTTACCACTGTTCTTCAAGTTATTCAAAGCATAAACTACCTCTTGGGTTCTGCCGAGACTAAATGCAGGAATTATCAATTTCCCTTTCTTCTCAACACATGTGTGGTACACAATTTCAAGTAATTTTTTTTCTGTATCTTCTGTGGAGTCATGCAAACGATTTCCGTAAGTGCTTTCACAAATAATATAATCTGCCTGCGGAAATTTTTCCGGAACTTTCAGGATCCTGTCGCCAGGTCGACCAATATCACCTGAGAACATAAGTCTGAATTCTTTGCCATCTTCTTTGATTCTCAAATTTACTGCAGCAGCGCCAAGAATGTGGCCACTATCAGTGAAAGTCAATTTAACATCCGGTGCAATTTCAACTTCCTTTCGAAATGGAATGTTGAAGAATAATTCCATTGCTGCATCAACATCTTCAATGTTATAAATAGGTTCAAGTGGAGCCTTATTTTTTGCTTCCCGTTTTTTATTGATGTACCTAAGATCATTCTCTTGAATATGTGCAGTATCGGCTAACATAATTGCGGCAAGATCCTGGGTAGCAGAAGTGCAGTAGATTTTGCCTGCGAAACCTTGCTTGACAAGAAATGGAATATTCCCTGAATGATCGATATGAGCATGAGAAAGAATGAGAATATCCACTTCAGAAGGCTCAAATCCAAAATGTCGATTTAGTTCTTCGGTTTGAGCCCCTAATCCTTGAAAAAAACCGCAATCAAGTAAGATCGTTAGTCCGCTATTTAACTTCAGTAGGTGCTTACTGCCGGTTACTGTACGGGCAGCACCATGAAAGGAGATTTTCATATATTTGAATTAGAATTCTTCGAAATTAAAAAAACTATTTAAATCAAGAGTGATTGTTAATTTTGACAGCTATAAAAATACAAAAGAACTTCCATAATAATTGATATGAAATTAGACATTTTGGCTTTTGGTGCACATCCCGACGATGTCGAATTAAGTGCCTCAGGAACACTTATCAACCATATTAAAATGGGTTATAAGTGTGGAATTGTTGACCTTACAAACGGAGAGTTAGGTACCCGAGGTACAGCTGAAACTCGTAAAGAAGAGGCAGAGGCATCTTCTAAGATCATTGGAATTATAGCCAGAGAAAACCTCAATTTAGCGGACGGTTTTTTTACTAATGACGGCGATCACCGATTGGAAGTCGTTAAAATGATCAGAAAATATCAGCCAAGTATCGTCCTTTGCAATGCTATTAGCGATCGTCACCCCGATCATGGAAGAGGTGCTTCACTGGTTAGTGATGCTATATTTCTTTCAGGATTAGTAAAAGTAGTAACACAAATTGGGGGAGTAGACCAATTACCTTGGCGGCCACAAGCAGTCTATCATTATATTCAAGACCGATTTATTAAACCTGATTTTGTAGTCGATGTTTCAGATGTTTGGGAACAACGAATGGAATCTGTAAAAGCATTTAAAACTCAATTCTATCAGGCTGATTCAACGGAACCAGATACAGCGATCTCATCAAAAGAGTTTCTTGACTTTCTAAAAGGCAGAGCAATGGAATATGGACGTCCAGCAGGATTTCAATTTGCTGAAGGATTTACAGTAGAGCGTTATCCGGGAATAAATGACTTGACTTTGCTTAAATAAAAAAAGCACGGAGAATTTTCTCCGTGCTTTTTTTATGAAAATTGAAATAGTTCTGTTATTGAACTACAATTCTACGAGAAACCTTTTGGTCGCCTGAAATCACATTGTAGTTGTACAATCCGGACGTCCAGCTACCTGTGTTCAATGAAATTGTTGTAACACCTGCAGCAACATTATTTCTTTGTTCTGAATAAACAACTTTTCCTAACAGATCTGTAACTGTTACAGATAGATCAGCTTTAGTTTTAGTTGAGACGTTGAAATATGCCATACCTGTTGTTGGATTTGGATAAGCTTGTGTGATGAAGAGGTCGTTTTCATTTACTGTAGGTACACCCACAACTGCAGCAATGTCATAACGACCAAAAACGATGTCGCTTGAATTTCCTGAGTTGAAATCATCATCACAAGTTCCTGCTAAAGCAAGAGCATGTCCCGGTGCACCATCACGTTGATAAAGCACAGGAAGAATATTTCCGCTTATGCTTTTTGGTAAGGCAGCAAAAACCGCTTCTTGATTTTCACCATCACCACCTTGAGCAATTGTTGGAACGATGTTGTATGGATAAGTCCATGTCTGACCATGATCCGGTGAAGTCATTATGTAAACGTGACGGTGGGCCTGATGATATTGAGCAGTATCTGCTAATTCATTTATTGTCTGATAGGAAAGATAGATAGTATTATTATCCCCTAAACCCAGCGAAGGCAATCCTGTAATTCCTCCACCATAATTACCCCATTGGAAAGAACATGTTTGGTCTTCAGGTACATCAAGAACTCCATTTCCATTGAAGTCTTCAGCAGCAGCAATAAAAACATATCCACCTGTAGCCATATTTTCATTCCAGTATTCCAGTCCGTCTGTCCCTGGGAAATAAGAATAACTTCCTGCAGTTGCGCCATCGCTCATCCATCGAACATCAGAGAAGACGACATGGCAAAGGTCATTTTCATCGATCAATACAGCTGCATCACCACCGGTTGCAAGAAGCGTATCAGGAATTCCGTCTGAATTGGTGTCAGAAGTTTGTCCATTTCCGGTATTAAACATTGGAAGTGGTGATATATAGATCAATTTTTTTGTCCATGTAAGTCCGGCATCAGTCGACTTTAGCAGCATAAGATCTGTGATGGTACTTCCTAATGCAATTGCAACTGTATTTCCTCTTGCATCAATAGAATATTCATCGCCACCGAATCCCATATATTCTGTTGAATCCGTTCCGGGAATTTGGGCTTTTGTACTCCATGTAACACCACCATCAGTTGATCTTGAAAAGAATAACGGTCCTTTTTGTCCAAGCACCGATGTAGTTGAAACACCAGAACCTTGGAATATTGCATAGACCATATCATTGCCCCCGGCAATTGCTTTTGACCAAGTATCATCAGTAGTAGGTCCCCAAGGAAAAGTCGTTGCATTCCATGCACCGGTTCCTTTAGCAGGGCGATACGTTAAACCCATTGCATCTGCAGAGTGTGCAATAACCATTTCAGATCCGCTAGAAGTGTTTACGATATTGGTAAATCCT
>Ga0138256_10004167_pt1 | contig 15381 bp, 14 predicted proteins | sample KNB2016incub_MG_FD_105486 | JGI IMG/M metagenome (GOLD analysis project Ga0138256, IMG submission 105486) | Active sludge microbial communities from wastewater in Klosterneuburg, Austria - KNB2014incub_MG | ecosystem: Engineered > WWTP > Activated sludge > Unclassified | place: Austria... | reverse complement strand
TGTTCATCTCTCTGGTGTCGCTGGCCGGTGGCATCCTCAACACCTGGAGCCGCTTCGCCGTGCCGGCCTTCACGCCCGTACTGCTCAACCTCTCCTTCATCGGCATGGCCCTGTTCGCCGCGCCGCATTTCGATCCGCCGGTGCTGGCCCTGGCCTGGGCAGTGGTCCTCGGCGGGGCGCTGCAACTCGCCCTGCAATTGCCCTTCCTGGCGAAGATCGGCATGCTGCCGCGCTTCTCCCTTTCCCTGCGCGACGAGGGCGTGCGACGCATCCTTGCGCTGATGCTGCCGGCGCTGCTCGGCGTGTCGGTATCGCAGATCTCGCTGCTCATCAACACCATCTTTGCCTCCTTCCTGCCCAGCGGCAGCGTCTCCTGGCTCTACTACGCCGACCGGCTGATGGAGTTCCCTGCCGGACTGCTCGGCGCCGCGCTCGGTACCGTCCTGTTGCCCAGCCTGTCGAAAAGCCACGCCAACAACGATCGCGGCGAATTCTCGGCACTCCTCGACTGGGGCTTGCGGCTGACCTTCCTGCTGACCCTGCCCGCGGCGCTGGCCCTGGCGCTGCTCGCCGTGCCGCTGCTCGCCACCCTTTTCAACCACGGTGCCTTCCAGGCCGAGGACGTGCTGAAGACGCGCGAAGCCCTGGTCGCCTACAGCGTCGGGCTGACAGGGCTGATTCTGGTCAAGGTGCTGGCGCCGGGCTTCTACGCGCGGCAGAATATCCGCACGCCGGTTAGGATCGCCCTGGTCACCCTGGCGGCCACCCAGGCGATGAATGCCGCCTTTGTCGTCCCGCTGCAGCATGCCGGTCTGGCCCTGTCGATCGGGCTGGCCTCCTGCCTCAATGCATGGCTGCTCTGGCGCGGATTGCGGCAAAACGGCGACTACGTGCCGCAGCCGGGGTGGGGGGCATTCGGTTTGAAACTGGCCGTCGCGCTGACCGCGATGGGTGTCGTGCTGTGGTTCGGCGCGGGCGCAGAAACTCACTGGATCGGGGCGCCACCGCTGGAGCGACTGCTGCGCCTCGGCGCACTGGTGGCAGCCGGGGGCGGCATCTATTTCGGCTCGCTCTGGCTGCTTGGCTTCAGGATTGAGGATTTCGCGAAAAAGGGGAACGCATAACTGTTGCGGGAGGAAACGATGCGATTCTGGACCGACAGCTTCAGCCGGATTATCCATGGGGACAACGCGTTTTGCGTCCCCCATGCCGAAAAACGCGTCTGCCTGGGTGGTAACCACAACCCGCATCTCGCCTGGTCGGAATTGCCGGCCGATACCCGATCATTGGCCTTGATCTGCCACGATCCCGACGCGCCGAGCCGCGGCGATGACGTCAACCGGGAGGGTCGGACGGTGTCGGTTTCCCTTCCGCGGGTGGACTTCTTCCACTGGGTGTTGGTCGACCTGCCGCGGGAACCCGCGCACATCGACGCAGGCGAATTCTCCCGTGGCGTCATGCCGCGCGGCAAGCACGGGCCGCACGCCGCTCGCGGCGCACGCCATGGCCTGAATGACTTCACCGGTTGGTTCGCCGGCGACAAGGACATGGCCGGGGACTATTTCGGCTACGACGGTCCCTGCCCGCCGTGGAACGATGAAATCCCGCACCGCTACCTATTCACGCTCTATGCGCTGGACATCGCGACTTGCCCGGTGGAAGGCAAATTTTCCGGGCAGCAGGTGCGCGCGGCGATCAAGGGCCATATCCTGGCCGAAGCCAGCGTTACCGGTGTCTACACTCTCAACCCGGCGGTGACACCGTAGGCGCTTACTCGCCCCGCGCGCTGCCTTCGCGGCGCGGATCGGCGGCACCGACCCATTCGCCGTCGCGCCGAACGACAACAGCCAACCCGCTGGTCATGTCGTGGACGGCTACCTCATGTCCGAGTCCTTCGAGCGCGGGACGGAGCGCGGCAGCGGCGGTGCCGCGCTCCAGTTCGGTGGGCCCGTTGCGACTGCCGAAATGCGGCAGTTCCAGCGCCTGGTCCGGCGTCAGTTTCCAGTCAAAAAGCGCTAGCAGGGTCTTCGCCACGTAGTTGATGATCTGGCCACCGCCCGGCGAGCCGACCAGCGCGACGAGGTTGCCGTCGGCGCCGTACACCACCGTCGGCGCCATCGACGACAGTGGCCGCTTGCCTGCCTCGACGCGGTTGGCGACCGCCATGCCATCCTGCTTCGGACGAAACGAAAAATCGGTCAGCTGGTTGTTAAGCAGGAAACCGCGCACCATCACGCGGCTGCCAAAGACGTTTTCGATGGATGTCGTCATCGACAACGCGTTTCCGGATGCATCAACGATCGACAGGTGAGTTGTCGCGGGCAGTTCGGCCGGGTCTGCGGCAGCCATCGCTTGCGCCACCGGCAATTCTCCCGGGGGCGCCTCGCCAAGGCTGCCCGATTCACGAACCAGCGCGCCGCGGCGCCTCAGGTAGGCCGGATCGAGCAGCGCGTCCACCGGCACGCTAACGAAGTCCGGATCGGCCAGATAGCGCCTCCGGTCGGCAAAGGCCAACCGTCCGGCTTCGCTGAACCAATGGATCACGCGCGGAGAAAGCGGCGGCGCCGCGGCCACCGAGGCGCCCTCCAGGACGCCAAGAATCTGAAGAACAGCGATACCGCCTGAACTCGGCGGCGGCATTCCGCAAACCCGCAGATTCCCAAAGCGCGCGGCACATATCGGATCGCGCTCGCGCGGCTGGTAGTCTGCCAAGTCCTGTTCGGAGAGATCGCCGGGATTGCGTGCATCGCCGCGGACCGCGGCAACGATGTCGCGCGCCACCGGCCCACGGTAGAACGCCGCGGCACCACCGGCGGCAATGCCCTGAAGCGTCCACGCCAGCGCCCGGTTGGCGACCACGGAACCGACCGCTCGCGGTGCCCCGTCCTCGTCGTAATACAGCCTGCGCGCCGCGGCATCCTCGCGCAGTTCGCGCTCGGAAGCGAGCAAGCGATGCAGGCGGGGCGACACCTGAAACCCGGCTTCCGCCAACCGGATTGCCGGATCAAACAACCTGCGCCAGGCGAGCTTGCCATGGTTCCGGTGTGCCAGTTCGAGCATTGCCAGCAGGCCAGGCGCACCCACCGCCCGGCCGCCGATCATGGCGCGGCGAAAAGGCATCGGGTTCCCGTCCGGATCCAGGAAGCGGGCACCCCGGGCCGCGGCGGGCGCCGTTTCGCGTCCGTCGTAGGCGCGCAGCCTTTGCGCCGCAGCGTCGTGGTAGAGCAAAAAGCCCCCGCCACCGATTCCAGACGATTGCGGTTCGACCAGATTCAACACCATTTGTGCCGCGATCGCTGCATCGATCGCCGAACCGCCAGCCTTGAGGATTTCCACGGCGGCGTCCGTGGCGTGCGCATTGGCGGTAACGGCCATCATCCGCTTGCCGACGGTCGGCGGGCGCGGCGAGAACCCGCTGGCAGCCTCCGGCTGAACCGGCAGATCGGCCCGCGCGGGGGTCGCCAGCGCCAATAGCAGGATTGCCCTCCAGATGCCAGCTCGCTGGTTCATTGGCGCACACCCTCCAAGAAAAACGGGCAACCCGCGGGTTGCCCGTCATACTGCAGCGATTGGCGGATCAGGCCATCAGCGGCACAATCAGCAGTGCCACCAGGTTGATGATCTTGATCAGCGGATTCACCGCTGGGCCGGCCGTATCCTTGTACGGGTCACCCACGGTATCACCGGTCACCGCCGCCTTGTGCGCATCGGAGCCCTTGCCACCGAAGTGGCCGTCCTCAATGTATTTCTTGGCATTGTCCCAGGCGCCTCCGCCAGTCGTCATCGAGATGGCAACGAAAAGGCCGGTAACAATGGTACCAACCAGCAAGCCACCCAGCGCCTGCGGACCGAGCGCCAGGCCGACCACGATGGGTACGGCCACCGGCAGGATAGACGGGATCATCATTTCCTTGATGGCGGCCACGGTCAGCATGTCGACCGCGCGGGAGTAATCCGGCTTGGCCGTACCCTCCATGATGCCGGGAATCTCCTTGAACTGGCGCCGCACTTCGACCACCACCGCGCCGGCGGAACGGCCCACCGCCTCCATCGCCATGGCGGCGAAGAGGAAGGGAATCAGGCCGCCGAGGAACAGACCGATGATAACCATGTGGTTGGACAGATCAAAAGTGATCCCTTTCAGGCCGGCCGCTTCCAGGCCATGCGTGTAGTCAGCGAAGAGCACCAGCGCGGCCAAGCCGGCGGAACCGATGGCATAGCCCTTGGTAACGGCCTTGGTGGTGTTGCCGACGGCATCGAGCGGATCGGTCACGTCGCGCACTTCTTTCGGCAGACCCGACATCTCGGCAATGCCGCCGGCGTTGTCGGTGATCGGGCCGTAGGCGTCGAGCGCCACAACGATGCCCGCCATAGACAGCATCGACGTCGCAGCGATGGCAATGCCGAACAACCCGCCCATGGCGAAGGCAGCGTAGATCGACGCGCAAACCGAAATCACCGGCAGGGCGCAGGCCTTCATCGAGACGCCGATGCCGGCGATGATGTTGGTTGCGTGGCCGGTCTGGCATGCCGCCGCAACGTGCTTCACCGGGGCATAGTCGGTGCCGGTGTAGTACTCGGTAATCCACACCAGAGCGGCGGTGAGGACGAGACCGACGACCGAACAGCCGAACATGCTCATGGTGGTGATCTTGGCCGCCGGGTCGCCCGCACCGATCAGCCACTGGGTGATCGGATAGTAGGCGGCCAGGGCCAACACCCCGGCAACCGCGAGGCCGCGATAGAGGGCCGACATGATCTTGCCGCCCTCGGCCGCCTTGACGAAGAAACAGCCGACGATCGAGGCGATGATCGACACGCCGCCCAGCGCCAGCGGATACAGCAGCAGGTTTTCGCCCAGGCCCGGCGAGGTCTTGATCACCAGCGCGGCGAGCACCATAGTCGCAACCACCGTGACCGCGTAGGTCTCGAACAGGTCGGCCGCCATGCCGGCGCAGTCGCCGACGTTGTCACCGACGTTGTCGGCGATCACGGCCGGATTGCGCGGATCGTCCTCTGGGATACCGGCCTCGACCTTGCCCACCAAGTCGGCGCCGACATCGGCGCCCTTGGTAAAGATGCCGCCACCGAGACGGGCGAAGATGGAGATCAGCGACGACCCGAAGGCCAGGCCGACCAGCGGCTCGATCATGTGGTGGAGATCGACGTTCGCACCGCTCATGGACTTCAAGACGGCGTAATAGCCGGCGACGCCGAACAGGCCGAGGCCGACCACCAGCATGCCGGTGATGGCGCCGCCCTTGAAGGCGACATCAAGTGCCGCAGCGATGCCGCCGCGCGCCGCCTCGGCCGTGCGCACGTTGGCGCGCACCGACACGTTCATGCCGATGTAGCCGGCTGCGCCGGACAGCACCGCGCCGATCAGAAAGCCGATGGCGGTCTTCCACCCCAGCTGCGGCACCAGGCCGATCACCAGGAACAGCGCCGCACCGACCATGGCGATGGTCTTGTATTGGCGGTTCAGGTAAGCTTGGGCGCCTTCCTGGATCGCCTTGGCGATCTCCTGCATCCTCTCGTTGCCCGCAGGCAGCGAGAGGATCCATTTGCTGGACAGGGCCCCGTAGGCCACGGCCAGCGCTGCGCATACCAGCGCAATCGTCAGTGCAAAGGACATGAACTCCCTCCTGTAACTAGAAAACACCGAGACCGCGTCGCCACGGCCTCCCTAACTGCTCGACCTTTAGAATCCGCGCCGGTATTCCGGCATATTTGTTTAGCGGCGCGCGCCCCTGGCTCCACTCAAAGCTTGAAATCCGCGAGCTTTCGCTTCACGCCCACATTTTTCAGCCTGACGTATTTCGGCAAACCGTTGCGGTAGGGCGGGTAGTCCTCGCCCTGGATCAGCGGTGCCAGGTAGCGCCGGCATTTCTCTGTGATGCCGAAACCATCCGCCGTAATGAAGTCGCGCGGCATGAACTTCTCCCTGTTCGCCACGTTCTTCAGTTCGGCAACCTCGATCGCCCACTTGTAGGGCTTGTCCGAAATCCGCTTGATGGCCGGCATTACGGAGTTCCGGCCTTTCAGCGCCAGTTCTACCGCTGCCTTGCCGGTCGCGTAGGCCTGCGCGACATCGGTCTTCGACGCAATATGTCTTGCCGCGCGCTGAAGGTAGTCGGCTACTCCCCAGTGGTACTTGAGCCCGAGCTCATCCTTGACGATGCCGGCGATCACCGGCGCCACACCACCGAGTTGCGCGTGCCCGAACGCGTCGCGCAGGCCCTGGTCCGACAGAAAATTTCCATCTTCCCCTTTGACCCCCTCGGAAACCACGACTGTGCAATAGCCGTGCTTCTTCACCATGGCGCCGACCTTGGCGAGGAATTTCTTGCGGTTGAATGCGATTTCCGGGAAAAGGATCACCACCGGCAGGTCCATTTCCTTGTTCGACGCCATGCCGCCGGCGGCGGCGATCCAGCCGGCGTGGCGACCCATCACCTCCAGAACGAACACCTTGGTCGACGTCTTCGCCATCGACGCCACATCAAAGGTTGCCTCGAGCGTGGACACGGCGATGTATTTGGCAACCGAGCCGAAGCCGGGACAGTTATCCGTAATCGGCAGGTCGTTGTCGACCGTCTTTGGCACGTGGACCGCGACGATCGGATAGCCCATCTTCTCGGAAAGCTGCGAAACCTTGAGGCAGGTATCGGCCGAGTCACCGCCACCGTTGTAAAAGAAATAGCCGATGTTGTGCGCCTTGAAGACCTCGATCAGGCGCTCATATTGGGCCTGGTGCTCCTCCATGCCCTTCAATTTGTAGCGGCAGGAACCGAACGCCCCGGAAGGCGTGTGGCGCAGCGCCGCGATCGCGGCGGCCGATTCCTTGCTTGTGTCGATCAGATCCTCGGCGAGCGCGCCGATGATGCCGTTGCGGCCGGCGAACACCTTGCCGATCTTGCCCTTGTGCTTGCGTGCCGTCTCGATGACGCCACAGGCGGACGCGTTAATGACCGCGGTCACGCCACCGGATTGCGCATAAAATGCGTTTTTCATGCCCATAACCTCACATTATACCATTTGGCGACCGGATGAAAACCTGTGGCGGGATCACGAGAGAGCCGCAAACAGCGCGCTCTTGATCGCGTCCAGCGAGCCAACTCCGGCGATCCTGCGGTACTTCGGGGTTCGCGCCTCTCCCGTCGCCGCCCAGCCGGAGTAGAACTCGACCAGCGGCTTGGTCTGCCCGTGGTAAACAGCCAGCCGTTTTTTCACGGTCTCTTCGCGGTCGTCGTCGCGCTGGATCAGGTCCTCGCCGGTGACATCGTCCTTGCCAGCGACCTTCGGTGGATTGAACACCAAATGGTAGGTTCGGCCCGATCCCGGATGCACACGCCGGCCGCTCATGCGGCGGATGATTTCCTCGTCCGGAACATCGATTTCCACGACGAAATCCAGCTCGACGCCTTGCGCGCGCAGCGCCTCGGCCTGCGGAATCGTGCGTGGAAAGCCATCAAACAAAAAGCCTTTGGCGCAATCCGGCTGCTGCAGCCGGTCCTTGATGAGACCGAGGATGATTTCATCCGACACCAGCTGGCCGGCATCCATGACCTTCTTAGCCTCCAGCCCTAGCGGCGTACCCGCCTTCACCGCAGCGCGCAGCATGTCCCCGGTCGATATCTGCGGAATGCCGAATCGCTCGCAAATGAAAGTGGCCTGCGTCCCCTTGCCGGCACCAGGCGCCCCAAGCAGGATTAATTTCATATCTACCCTCCCAAAGTGGATTTATCTATCAGATTGATTTTTAAACCGTTTTACTGGCCGCGCGAAAGTTACACGGATTCATTTCTTACGTCAAACTGACACCTGACACGATCAAGGTCATCCTGCGTATCGACTCCCGCGGCGGGGGCGCCGTCGACGCGCGCCACCCGAATCCGATAGCCGTGCCAAAGCACGCGCAATTGCTCAAGCGCCTCAAACACCTCCAGCGGCGATGGCGCAAGCGCGGCATAGCGCCGCAAGAACGCGGCACGATAGGAATAGATGCCGATGTGGCGGTAGGCCGGGAACCCTGCGGGCAGCGCGTCGCGCCCGACGGAAAACGCGTCACGCGGCCAGGGGATCGGCGCACGGCTGAAAAACAGCGCGTACCCAGACGAATCGCAAACCACCTTGACGACGTTGGGGTTAAGGAATTCGGCCGCATCGGCGATCGGATGGCAGGCAGTCGCCACCACCGCAATGGCGTCGTCCGCAATTTCAGCGGCAACGCGGTCGATCAACGCGGGATCGATGAGCGGCTCGTCGCCTTGAACGTTTACCACGATGGCATCGTCAGGCCAGCCAAGCTGCCCGGCGACTTCCACCAGACGATCGGTCCCGCTTGCGTGGTCGGCCCGGGTCATGACCACGGGGAACCCGTGCGCCTTGACCACGGCTCGGATTTCTTCATGATCGGTCGCGACCACAACTTCGTCCGCGCCGCTCAACGCAGCGCGCCGCGCAACACGAACTACCATCGGCTGGCCGGCGATGTCGGCAAGCGCCTTTCCCGGCAGCCGGCTCGAGGCGAAACGCGCGGGTATGACAACCTTGAAAACCATCGCACGCCGTCCCGGGCGTTCAGCCGGCGTCGTCTTCGGCCGTGAGCTGCCGCGCCTCGTCCTCGAGCATGATGGGAATGTCGTCCCGGACCGGGTAGGCAAGGCGGCAGGGCTTGCAAACCAGCTCCTGCTGCGTCTTGCGGTTGTCCAGCGGGCCCTTGCAGACCGGACAAACAAGAATCTCTAATAGCCTGGCATCCATCGGGTCACCTGTTCAGCTGCGCTGCCACCCACTCCGCAAGATCCGGCGCCAGCTTCGCCTCGACGGGCAGATACCAAGCATTCTCCGGCGCGAAATCACCGCATTTTACCGCATCTTTCTCGGTCATCAGCAACGCATCCGCGTCGTCGAAAACGAGGTCCGACGCGCCGAACGGGTGATGGTCGGGGAATGCATGGGTGGCGGCACGCAGACCGAACTGCTCGATGCTGCGAAAAAACCGCTCCGGCTCGCCGATGCCTGCAACCGCGTGCAGGCTTAGGCCGCGCAGGTTCTCCGGTGCGCAACTGCGAGCTGGATTCCTCACGTTGCGAAGAAGCGCTCCGGCAAGGCTCATGCGGAACACCGGCGGGCCGGCAATATCCGTGGGCAGCGCGGCCGAATCCCCGTTGAGGACGACCGCGTCGGCCGTGGCGATCCGGTGAGGGCATTCGCGCAGCGGGCCCGCCGGAAGCGGCCAGCCGTTGCCGAATCCGCGCGAATCCACCACAACGATTTCCATCTCCCGTGCGAGGCGCAGGTGCTGCAGGCCGTCGTCGGAGATCACTACATCGCATCGCGGATTCCCGGCGAGCAGCGCACGCGCGGCGGCCACGCGATCGTGACCGACGAAGACCGGACAGCCGCCGCGCCGGGCCAGCAGGACCGGCTCGTCACCGACATCGCGCGGATCGCTATCGCACGAAACCGGTCGCGGATCCTTGCCGCTGCCGCCATAACCGCGGCTGACGATCCCCGGCCGCCTGCCGAGCCGCGACAACTCGCGCGCCAGATAGATTGCAACCGGCGTCTTGCCGCTGCCGCCGGCAGTGATGTTGCCAACCACTATGACCGGCACCGGCAAACGTTCGGCTTTGAACCAGCCACGCCGATAAAAAGCCCGCCGAACGGCGACCAGCGCCGCGAAGAGGCCCGCGACGGGAAGCAGCACGGCGTTGGCGCCGCGCCGCGACCAGCCGGCGGCGAGCGCCCGGCTCAGTTCCACTCGGGTCCAGCGCGGGTTGCCGGCATACCCGGGTGAAAGCGTCCTTCGGCAGTCTCAGCGCGTGGGGGATTGTGTAGCAAAGGAGATATGGCTCAGGCCAGCCTGCTGGGCAGCCTGCATGACGTCAATCACGCTCTGGTGGGCAGCCTTCGCGTCGGCGTTGATCACAACCACCGGCTCGCGCGCGCCTGCCCCCGCGCGGCGCAAGGCCAGGCTGATCGCCTCGATCTCGCGCGCACCGACCGAGGCGCGGTTCACCATCACCTCACCGGCGGCGTTCACCACGACATTGATTTCATTCGGCTGGTCGGCCTGCTGCGCAGAATCCGCAGTCGGCAGATTGATCTCGATCCCGGAAAACTTCGAATAGGTGGTCGTGATCATGAGAAAGATCAGGATCACCAGAAGCACGTCGATCATCGGAATCAGGTTGATTTCCGGCTCCTCCCGGCCATGTCCTCTCCGGAAATTCATGATCCGCGCCGCCTCAACCGGCCCGCTGGCCGTGCACCAGCTCCACCAGTTTCACCGCCTGCTGCTCCATCTCGATGACGAAGCCGTCAACCAGTGCACGGAAATGCCGGTAGAAAATCATCGCCGGAATCGCAATGATGAGCCCAAAGCCGGTGTTGTACAGCGCGACCGAAATGCCGTGCGCCAGTTGCTGCGGGTTGTTGCCGGCCGGGGTGGCGGAACCGAAAATCTCGATCATCCCGACGACAGTCCCGAAGAGCCCCATGAGCGGACTGATCGAAGCAATGGTACCCAGGCTGGTGAGAAAACGCTCGAGCTCATGCGTCACGCCGCGCCCGGCCTCCTCGATCGCCTCCTTCATCACCTCGCGCGAGCTCTTTACGTTGCGCAGCCCCGCGCCGAGCACCCGTCCGAGCGGGGAGTGGGTCGCCAGGCGCGAAAGCATCTCTTCACTTACGCCGGACTTTCGGTAGTCGGCAACCACACCCTGCAACAAGCCGGGCGGCACGATCTTGTCGTGGCGCAGCGCGATGATACGTTCAATGATGAAGGCGACCGCGAGAACCGAGGCGAACAGCAGCGGCCAAATTGGCCACCCCGCGGCTTGAATGATGGCGAACACGAAGGCTCCCTTGCGATGGTTTGGTGACGGCGCACTTTATCTTGACGAGGTGATTTCAGCAAGACGAAGTGGGCCAGGCCCTGTCGTCAATTGGCGACGATTTCTTATCCACAAAAGCTGTGGATAAGCATGTGAATTGCTCGTGGGCGATTTCATTAAGTGACGCCAGCGTAAGGCATTTTCCTACTTCGATGCAAAAAGTGGCGCTCGAATTTGTTATTACAAAACAACGTGTTATGGCGTAGAAGCGGATACAGGCCTGGCTGCGCCGTGGACCGCTACCACGAAAGTGATATTTTCCTTTCGAGTAGAATCCCCGCATGCCTTCAGAACGCAATCAGGATTCGGAATCCCGCGCCGAAGTGTTGTCCGTCTCTGCACTCAACCGCCTGGCGCGGGAGACGATCGAGAAGCGATTTCCCCTGCTCTGGGTCGCCGGCGAGGTCTCGAATCTGCGCAGGCCCGCGTCCGGGCACCTCTACTTCTCGCTTAAGGACGAGGGCGGACAAGTCGACTGCGCGATGTTTCGCAATCGTGCCCAACTGGCGCCATTCCGGATCGAGGACGGGATGCGCGTCGAAGCGCGCGCGCTGCCGACCGTGTACGAGGCGCGCGGCGCGTTCCAGCTCAATGTCGAGGCGCTGCGCCCGACCGGAATCGGGGCCCTGTACGAGGCTTTCGCCCGCTTGCGCGCGCGTTTGGAACGCGAAGGGCTCTTTGCCGCTGCGCGCAAGCGCGCGCTGCCACGTTTTCCGCGGCGGGTCGGGATCGTCACGTCGCTGCAGGCGGCAGCCCTGGCCGATGTTCTTGCAGCATTCGCCCGGCGCAGTCCGCATTTGCCGATCCTCGTCTTCCCGACACCGGTACAGGGCGCGGGCGCGGCGGACGCGATCGCCGCGGCCGTTGAAGCGGCGGCGCACAGCCAGGCGTGCGACGTTCTGCTGGTCGTGCGCGGCGGCGGGAGCCTTGAAGACCTTTGGGCGTTCAACGAGGAGGAAGTCGCCCGGGCCCTCGCCGCCAGTCCGATTCCGGTCGTCGCCGGAATCGGCCACGAAAGCGACACGACCATTGCCGACCTGGTTGCCGACCGCCGCGCGGCAACGCCTACCGCGGCGGCCGAACTCGCCAGTGCCGGCTACTTCGAAGCGGGACGCCAGATCGAGAAGCTGGCGGACGATCTGTCCCGAATCATGCGCAGCGGACTCGAAGCACGCATGCAACGCATCGACCTTCTGGCGCGAAGCATCGTCCGGCCAGGCGAACGGCTGGCGCGACTGCGCTCCGTCACCGAACACCTCGCGACCCGGCGAGCCGCCGCCTGGCAGCGCCGCCTCTCCGCCGAGGAAAGCGCGCTGCACGGGCTGGCCACGCGGCTGGCCGCCCGGCGGCCCGACCCGGGTCGGGCCAAACTTCATCTTGCGCACTTGCATACGCGCCTGCGTTCGGCAATGCGGCGCGTCACCGATACCCGGCGTGCCGCGATCGCGGCCATGGCAGGCCACCTTGCCCACATCGATCCCGAGGCCGCCCTGCGGCGGGGCTATAGCATCGTACGCAAGTGCGACGGCCGGATCGTGCGCGCCCGCAGCGACGTCACCGAGGCAGAACTGCTCCACCTCACGTTTGGAGAGGGCCATGCGGAAGCGCGCGTGGTCGCGGAGCGCCCGCCATCGGAGGACGTTGCCAGTGCCGCCAAACCCGACTAGAATGCTCGGGTACTTTAAACCTGAAGGAGTTACCCCCCATGGAACACACCCTGCCCCCGCTGCCCTACGCGATGGATGCCCTGCAACCCCATATCTCCAGGGAAACCTTCGAGTACCACTACGGCAAGCACCACCAGACCTACGTCACCAACCTCAACAACCTGATCAAGGGCGGCGAGTTCGAGAACGCCGGCCTGGAAGACATCGTCAGGAAATCGTCCGGCGGCCTCTTCAACAACGCCGCCCAGGTGTGGAACCACACCTTCTTCTGGAACAGCATGAAGCCGAGCGGTGGCGGCGCGCCCAGTGGCGCCCTGGCCGAGGCCATCAACAAGAAGTGGGGCAGCTTCGACGAATTCAAGAAGGCCTTCCAGGCCTCGGCCGTGGGCAATTTCGGCTCCGGCTGGACCTGGCTGGTGAAGAAGCCGGATGGCTCGGTGGACATCGCGAATACCGGCAATGCCGGCACGCCCCTCACCGGCGCCGACAAACCGCTGCTCACCATCGACGTCTGGGAGCACGCCTACTACATCGACTACCGCAATGCCCGCGCCAAGTTCGTCGAGACCTTCCTCGCCAGCCTGGCCAACTGGGATTTCGCGGCGAAGAATTTCGCCGGCTGAGAACGCGGCCCTTCGCAAGCCGCAGCCGCGGGTCGCCCGCCGCTGCGGCTTTTATTTTCCTGCTGAGGGAAAGAACAGCTGTTCGCCGTTCACCCTGAAGCCGGCGATCAGCCCCTGCCCTTCCGACGAAGTGATCCACTCGATCAGCTTCATGGCGCCATCGTAGTTGATGTCCGGATACTTCTTCGGACTGACGGCAATGATGCCGTAGGGGTTGAACATCTTCGCGTCGCCCTGCACCAGAATCTCCAGACCGGTCTTGGCGCGGTAGGCGCCGAAGGTTGCGCGGTCCGACAGGGTGTACGCCTTCATCTCGCCAGCCATGGTCAGCACCTCGCCCATGCCGAGGCCGGCCGAGACGAACCAGGCCCCTTTCGGCGCGACGCCCGCCTCCTTCCAATAGGACTTCTCCATCTGGTCGGTGCCGGAGTTGTCGCCGCGCGATATAAATTTCGCGCGTCCCTCGCCCAGCTTGCGGAAGGCGGTCGTGATGTCGCGCGATCCGCGCAGAGCAAGCGGATCTTCCTGCGCGCCGATCAGGATGAAGTCGTTGTACATCACGTCGCGGCGATTGACGCCGTGGCCGTCGGTGACGAACTTGTCCTCCGCCGCACGGGCGTGCACCAGGACGACATCGACGTCGCCGTTCTTGCCCAGCTCCAAGGCCTTGCCGGTGCCAACCGAGATGACATGCACCCTGACGCCGTGCTGCTTCTCGAAAACCGGCAGGAGAGCCTTGAGCAGCCCGGAGTTCTCCGTGCTGGTGGTGGTGGACAAGCGAATATCACGCGCCTGGGCGGACGCGGACAGGACCAGCAGCGCGCCAAACAGGGCTGTCGCCCAACGAACTCCTTGATGCATCGACACTCTCCTTTTGATCAATCCTGGCTGCGCATGCTCAGCCGCAGCATCAATTCTTCAGTGGCGGCATTCGCCGCCCGCCAGTTGGCGTACTGGCGCATTTCCGCCACTTCCTCGTGCTGCGGCAGCGGCAAGGCCACCAGCCGAACTTCGGTATAGCCGCGGAATGGCGCTTCGGCGCCGAAGGCTACGTCGAGCACCCAGTCCCAAGCCCCGGCGTCCGCACCGGCTCCGGGCAAGGCGAAGAAGGCGCATTCCGCCACCTCTCCGACCTGATGGAAGCCCCACAGCGCCGTACTGAACTGCTCGCGTGGGCTCCAGCCGACGCTACCACCTTGCCCGGCCGGACCGTCGCAAAACAGCACGATCTCGCCGAAACTGGCCTTCAGCCAGCTGATGTAGTGGCTGGCACAGTCGGTCAGCGCGATGCCCACGAAATGTCCCGACTTGCCCATGTCAAATATGCTCCAGTCGGCATATATGGCCGACACTGTCTACTGTGTCCGATACAATAGGCAACATTGCTGGAGACACAAATATGTCGAAGAAAAACATAAATGAGCTGACCCTGGCCTGCCACTGGCGACTGGGCGCCGCCCAGTCGCTGCCGGAATCGGCGCGACTGATCGGCCTGCTCGATCGCATCCGCAGCGACGGCTCGATCGCGGCGGCGGCGCGCGAAGTGGACATTTCCTACCGCAACGCCTGGGGCTTGCTGACGCGCTGGGAGGCGAACTTCGGTCATCCCCTCCTGATCCCGGCACGCGGGCGCGGGACACGCCTGACGCCCTTCGCGATCAGGCTGCTCGAACTCGATGTGCTGATCCGCGAGAAGCTGGCGCCCCATCTGCAGGCCGCCGCCGACAATATGGCCCAAGGTCTTGCCGATGCCGCAGCACCGGCGCGCGAGGTGCCGCGCCTCCATGCCAGCCACGATCTGGCGCTGGCGCTCGTGCCCGCGCGCATGGCCAAGCTGGGACACCCGCTCGACCTGCAGTTTCACGGCAGCCTGGAGAGCCTGGCGTCCTTCGCCGAAGGCCGCTGCGAAATCGCCGGCTTCCATTGCCCTGAAGGGGCGGCCGGCGACTCGCTCTGGCAGCTCTACAAACCCTCGCTCAAGCCACGCCAGCAGATGCTGATCCGTCTGGCCAAACGCAGCCAAGGCATCCTTGTCGCGCCTGGGAACCCGATGAGGCTGCGCGGCATCCGCGACCTGATGCGAACGGGCGTGCGCTTCCTCAACCGCCAGAGCGGCGCCGGTACGCGACTGCTACTCGACTGGCTGCTGCGTCAGAACGGCATCGCGGCAAGCACCATCGCCGGCTA
>Ga0138256_10004166_pt1 | contig 15381 bp, 13 predicted proteins | sample KNB2016incub_MG_FD_105486 | JGI IMG/M metagenome (GOLD analysis project Ga0138256, IMG submission 105486) | Active sludge microbial communities from wastewater in Klosterneuburg, Austria - KNB2014incub_MG | ecosystem: Engineered > WWTP > Activated sludge > Unclassified | place: Austria... | reverse complement strand
TTATTGTACCATCCACAGCATTGATTTAAGGTAATTTAAAGGCTTGAAGATTACAATGATTAATAATACTATGGAATGCGAGGTCGCATATTAGAGAGTGGTATTGATTTGACTCAATATTCAGAAAAGATGTTGCTTGACGAATCAAGTTTTTACAAATATTATTTGTAGAAATTTGATTTTTTTTGCTTATATCATTTCTAACACAATAAATGATATAATTTAATTTGAGTGAGGTGATTACATGTATGAAATAATTGCTATGACGACCAAATATATTTTAATTTTTGTGATTTATTTGTTTTTGTATAAAATTGCAAAATTAATTTATCTAGATATAAAGATGATGTTTGTTTGGGAAGATTCAAAAGTCATAAACCCACACCTTAGGATCTTGTCATCTATTGATCAAAAGGGTCAAGAGACAGTCAATGAAATCTTTCCGTTAATAAAGGCACTTACCACAATTGGTCGTTCTTTAGAGTGTGAAGTAGTGATTTCAGACCCACATATTTCATCAAAGCATTTACAAATCAATAAAACGGCACAAGGTTTTACAATTTTAGACTTGGGAAGTGTTAATGGCACCTTTATAAATGATGAAAAACTTACTAAACCTATGCTTTTAAATGATGGCGATGTGATACATCTTGGTATTACAAAACTTGTGTTTTCTGAAGGTGGGAAGCTACATGGATAAAATCGTATCTATAAATTCAAAAAAATCAAAGCCTATTTCACCCATCCATTTAGTGGCACTTATCGATCTGATTTTATTTGCGCTGCTCTCATTTAAAAGTGGTAGTTTTGTGCCACTTACGTTAATTCTGGGTGTTTCAAAAGCCACATTAAACTATTTGTCATACTATATCCTTAGAAAATTTAAATTGGGTGATCGGTACATTTTCCTTATTGTTGCATTGATTTTAAGTTTTGGACTTGCGATGCAACTCAGGTTGTCTACTGAGATTGGTATAAAACAATTCATATGGTTTTTAATTGGAATATCACTATTTATGCTGATAAGTTCAGGTTACAAGATAATGCATAAATACATTAGATCTATATGGTTTTTTTATGCTTTAATAATCTTTCTCTTTATCATGACTCAAATGATAGGCGTGAGAATAAACGGTGCAAAAAACTGGATCATGCTAGGAAAATTTTCATTTCAGCCTTCTGAATTTATAAAAATTATATTCGTGTTTTTTATGGCGTCATTTATCTCTAATTCGGAAGCATTGCGATTAAAAATAGCGGATAGAGTGTTACCCCCCAAATGGACATTAATGGTCATGGTTTTTGTTGTGCTTGGATTTTTTGTGCTTCAAAGAGAGTTTGGAACGGCACTTCTTATTTTTATGGTTTATTTAGCAATTGTTTATGTCTTTGAAAAAGCAGCAGTTTTTATTGCACTTAATGCTGTATTTGCAAGTTTAGGAGCAATTGTAGCGATTCAAATTATGCCGCATTTACAAGCAAGAATTGACAGCTGGCTCAATCCTTATGCTGACATTGCTGGAAAAGGGTATCAAATCACACAGTCCCTTTTCGCTATAGGCAGTGGCAGTTTTTTTGGAACAGGCCTTGGGCTTGGTTACCCTCATTTTATTCCAAATGTTGAAACGGACTTCATATTTTCTGCAATTTGTGAAGAAATGGGCCTGTTTGGTGGACTAGCAATTATCATTTTATTTGCACTGCTCGTTTATCGTGGGATTAAAATTTGTCTACGTCTTCGAGACCCCTTTTCAAAATCACTTGCATTTGGACTGACGACAACAATTGGCTTTCAAACTTTGATAATAATAGGTGGTGTAACAAAAGCAATTCCACTAACTGGGATTACATTACCTTTTGTAAGCTATGGTGGTTCCTCACTGATCTCAAGTTTCTTGATATTAGGCATTTTACAGGCACTTTCAGGATCTATTTTGACAGAGGAGGTCTTTGAAGTTGAAAAAATCGACAACGAATAGAAGAATTCTCCATGTTTTTATAGTGATCAACATGTTATTTTTATGTTTAATTGTCTATATGAGCTATTTTGAATTACATGGCAAAGAGTCAATCATGGCAAACAACTACAATAGGCGTCTTAAAGCAAATGAAGAAGGCATTTTAAGGGGACAAATATTTGATAGGAATGGTGAGATTTTAGCAACTACAAAAGTTGTTGAGGGGATCTCTAGTAGAAGTTATCCCTATAAAAAACTTTATGCACATATTATTGGATATAACTCAACTATTTACGGTAAGACACTTTTAGAAGCTCAGTTCAATGATACTTTATTGGGTATAAATGCACTTGGTCTTATTGGCAATACTGTGAGTCTCGTTACAGGTGAAGATAAAACAGGAAATAATCTTATATTAACAATTGACCATAATCTACAGGCATTGGCGCGAGAACTGATAGGAAATAATCGTGGCTCTATCGTAGCAATAGACCCGAAAACCGGAGAGATATTAGCAATGGTAAGTACACCAGATTTTAATCCGAATGAACAGGCACTCGAAGATAACTGGGCAGAACTATCAATCAATGAAAACAGCCCACTTCTACCAAGAGCTGTGGTTGGATTGTACCCTCCAGGTTCAACCTTTAAAGTTGTAACCGCGGTTTCTGCCATTGAAGAAGGCCTTAATGATTTTAAAGTTGAAGATACTGGCAGTGTGGTTATAGATGGAAAAACGTTTTCAAATGCAGGCAATAAGGTTTACGGTGAATTAGACATGACGGCTGCTATGGCCCTTTCGAGTAATGTATACTTTTCAAAACTGACAGAAGTTATGGACGCAGGGGGCTTAGTAAAAACAGCCGAAAATGCTGGATTAAATAAAAATATTAATTTTGATATTCCAACGAATAAAAGTAGTATTAACCGTGATATTAAGAGTAAAACTGAATTTGCAGCAACAGCGATTGGACAAGGTAAATTACTTGTTACACCGCTTCAAATGGCTCTAATCTGCTCTGGCATAGCAAATGATGGCATCATCATGAACCCTTATTTAGTGAAAAGTATATCTGATAAAAACAACACTATTCTAACAAACACACTATCAAAAAAATTATATACTTTTACAGATTCTAAGACAGCGACACTTGTAAAGGAAATGATGATTGAAGTCGTTAAAGTTGGCACGGGTACAAAAGCAGCACTCTCAGAAGTTGTCGTTGCTGGAAAAACAGGAACCGCTCAAAATGAAAAATCAATTGAAGATGGTGGCAATGACCATGCATGGTTTATTGGTTTTGCACCTGCTGAAGATCCTGAAATCGCTATAGCGGTCATACTTGAAAACCAATCAAAAGACGGTGGACAAATTGCAGCGCCAATCGCTAGAAAAATAATTTCTGAATGGCTTAGAAGCATTAAAAATAAGTAGAAAATATTTTATATGGTTATTATGATATAATAGGCGTATTCAAATAAGTCAGATGGAGTCATGAATTAGTATCCGAAAGGGGTGTCGCTCATGGAATTAAGTTTTATCGAATACAAGACAATTGTTGAAACCGCACCAAATTTAATATGGCGATCAGGTCTTGATGCCAAGTGTTATTATTTCAATAAAACATGGCTAGACTTTACGGGGCGTACCTTTGAACAAGAATATGGTGATGGCTGGGCTGAAGGGGTACACCCTGATGATTTGGAAAGATGTGTTGAAATTTATTTGGATAACTTTAAGTGTAAAACCGCTTTTGAAATGGAATATCGATTGAAACGGCATGATGGTACATGGCGATGGATTAACGATAGAGGTGTTCCAGCAATAGATGATAAGGGCACTTTTTCAGGGTTTATAGGAAGCTGTCTCGATGTAACGGAAAAAGTTGAAGGCCATTTTTTAAAGGAAATGGCACAAAAAGACGGGTTGACTGGGGTTTTGAGTCGTCAGTATCTAATGACTCTCTTTAAGTCGGCATTTGAGACAGCAAAATATTCTGGAAGTAAATTGTCATTTGCAATGATGGATATTGATAAATTCAAACTTATTAATGATCTTTATGGTCATACTGAAGGCGATAATGCCCTTAAATTGTTCGCGTCTATAGTGAAAGAGGCCATTCGTCAAGATGATTTATTTGGTCGATATGGCGGCGATGAATTTGTCATTATTTTTCCCAATTCAACTGCTGAAATGGCAAGTCGTATAATTGATAGAATCACAGAATCATTAAAATCAGTTGTTCTTAATGTTGGTAGCTCAAAGCTTGAATTATCCATGAGTGTCGGCATTTGTGAGTTAATGGACGAGAATAGTCCAGAAGAAATGATCCAAAAAGCGGATCAATTGATGTATGAAAATAAAAAGAGTAAATAAGGTGCAAACATCATCAATTTTCATGCGAATAAACGCTCAAACTAAATTGCTTTAAGGAGACAAGAATGCTTTATTTTATGAATGACTACTCAGAAGGTGCACATGAGAAAGTACTTGATGCACTAATAAAAACGAATAAAGAACAACATATTGGTTATGGGGTTGATGAGATTACAAGCGAAGCCATTAAACGTATAAAGCAAAGACTCAACAAACCCAATGCCGATGTACATTTTCTTGTTACTGGTACACAGACGAATACAATTGCGATTGCACATTTTTTAAGACCTTATGAATCTGTTATTGCAACGGATTTAGGCCATATTTCTGTTCATGAAACAGGCGCTATAGAAGCGACGGGTCATAAAATAATTGAAATGCCATCTAAGGACGGTTTGCTCACCGCAAATATGATTGATGCGGCTATGTTAAAGCATGCAGATGAGCATTGGGTATTGCCTAAACTCGTCTATATTTCAAATGCCACTGAAACGGGCACCATATACACAAAAAAAATGCTTGAAGACATAAGGAAAACGTGTGACAAATATGGCCTTTATCTCTATTTAGATGGCGCAAGACTTGCAAATGCGCTTACATGTGCTGACAATGACATGACGATTGAAGATGTCGCACATTTAACGGATGCCTTTACGATAGGCGGTACAAAAAATGGCATTCTTTTTGGTGAAGCTTTGGTTATAACGAACAATCTACTTAAAACACATATGCGGTTTTCCATTAAACAGAGAGGCGCCCTTCTTGCTAAAGGCAGGTTATTAGGGGTTCAATTTAACGCATTATTTGAAGATGATTTGTATTTTGAAATGGCAAAACATACAAATGAAATGGCGACTCTTTTAAAAACAGGTATTTTAGAACTAGGTTATAAACTCGTAACGGTGCCATCAACGAACTTAATCTTTACGATCTTACCCAATAATGTCCATAAAAAGCTTTCAGAGTTGTGTTTCTATGAAGCAGAACATCCTTTTGATTCAGATAATATGGAAGCAAGATTTGTAACCTCATGGGCAACACCAAAAGAAGATGTTATTGAGTTGCTTAGGCTCTTAAAAGAATTAAAAGGCTTATAGCACGTTTATAGTGTTGAAGGCGAAAACGAAAGGAGAATATTGCATGGTATATAAAGTTGTTTATTTTTCGCGAGGTGGAACAAGTAAGAGGGTGGCAGAAAAAATTGCCAATCGATTATCTTGTGAAAGTATTGAAATAATGGATAATATGAATTGGAAAGGATTTATTGGCTTTATTAAAGGGGGGTATTATGCCTCTAAAAATAAAGCAGTTGAGATAACTTATAGTAAAAAACTTGAATCCTTTGATGCGCTAATTGTTGTATCACCTTTGTGGGCTGGAGGCGTCGTACCAGCAATTAAGATGTTTCTAAAATCAGTCCCAAATGAAGAGATAAATTTAGTCATGACATCACTTGGTAGTCTTATTGTCGATCGTTCAGGGTATGCATCTGTTTGGGATGTTGTAAAGAGCAAAAAAAATGAAGATGACATTATCAAAGCGCTCGTTAATAATTTGAAGGTGTAATGAAATGAAGTGTTCACTCTATTAATACTTATTTGATTGAAATTAGGAGGATCCATACATGCTAAATGTGCTTTCTTTTACACCAATTATTATATTGCTCATTGCACTTATTGGTCTAAAATTTACAGCCATTAAAGCAGGGCTGATTGCACTCATTTTGGCAACGGTCATTGCCGTTTTAGCTTTTGGTTTTCAAGTTCAAGGGTTAACAATTGCAATTGGCAAAGGCTTGTCCTTGGCATTTTATATTTTGGTCATCATATGGTCTGCTATGTTTCTATATCATGTCGTTTGGGAGTTCAAAGCGATTCATACAATAACAGCGAATATTATGCATTTTATTGGAGATCCTTTTGTACAGTTTCTGATGCTCGCATGGTTATTTTCAGCGGCACTTCAAGGTGTTGCTGGATTTGGTGTCCCTGTCGTTATTGTGGTACCAATTTTACTATCGCTTGGCTTTAACCCTGTTAAATCAACAGTCGCAGTACTTTTAGGTCATTCATGGGCGGTTAGTTTTGGTTCAATGGGATCATCCTTTTATACGATTTCTTTAGTATCAGGTCTAGAGCCCTTGCAAGTTGGGTATGCAATGGCAATTTTTAATGGTGTCACAATGGTAATGATGGGATTATTTGTTTGTTATTTTTATGATGGCTTTAAAAATATTAAAAAAAGTCTATTATATGTTTTGCCAACTTCCGCGGTTATGATGGTGACGATGCATGTTTCTCTATGGCTAAATCTATTATCAATGGTGAGTTTGCTATCAGCGCTTTCCGGTCTAGTGACACTGTATATGCTTTATAGGTATAAAGAGAAACCGACTAAAAAAGAAAAAATACAGGTGGAGTCTATGTCGTTATGGACGGCATTATTGCCTTATGGCATCATTTTAGTGCTTACGTTGGGATTCCAAGTGTTACCACTTGATCATATTGCATTAACCTTTCAATTTGATGCGTCTCAAACCGCTTTAGGGTATGCTGTCAAAGCAGAAACCGCATTTGCAAAATTTAAACTTTTTGGCCATCCAGGACCGATCCTTATAATGGCTTCAATAGCGGCTCTAATATCTTATCATCGAATGGAACCGTTCAGTTTCATACGTCTCAAAACCGTCGTCAAAGCCACTATAAAGAAATGCCTACCGACCTCTAAAAGTCTGGCACTTTTAATTGTAATGGCGCTCGTCATGATGGATAGTGGCATGACAGAGAAAATGGCCTTTACAGTGACACTTTTGACAGGATCGTTGTATGTTTTATTTGCACCGTTTATTGGTGTATTGGGTAGTTTTATCACAGGTAGCAACACAAATTCCAATGTTCTTTTTGGAAAATTTCAATATGACATAGCGTCTGCTCTTCAGGTGAACCCTAATCTCATGTGTGCCGTTCAATCTATTGCCGGATCTATTGGCGTGGGTCTTGGACCGACAACCTTATTAATGTCGGCAACGGCAGCGGGTTTAAATGGACATGAATCGGATTTATATAAAAGGCTTTTACCGCCAATCCTTATAACGGCTGGATTTATAGGCTTGTTGCATGGCGTTCTACAATACATGATTTATTAGGAGGCAATATGGCACAGATCAATACTTCAAGTGAAAACAGTCAATTTAAATCTCAGCGCAATGTTCATTATGCTAAGTCTGCCATGGTTGCCACATCACATCCACTAGCTGCGCAAGCGGGGTTGGATATTATTAAAAAGGGTGGCAATGCAATTGATGCAGCGATAGCAACAGCGGCTATGTTAACCGTTGTTGAGCCTACTTCAAATGGTATAGGTGGCGATGCATTCGCACTCGTTTGGACGAAAAAGAAACTGTATGCCTTAAATGGCAGTGGTCCTGCACCAAAGTCAATCAGTGCAAATAAAATCCGTGAGGCTGGGCATGACAGCATACCCATTTATGGTGTTATTCCAGTTACTGTGCCTGGAACGCCTGCAACGTGGGCGGACTTATCTGCGAAGTTTGGTAAAATGCGTTTTGAAGAAGTTTTGAAGCCAGCTATTGATACAGCAAGAAATGGTCATGCGGTTACTTACACGGTTGCAAAATATTGGGAAAAAGCTTATATAAAATACAAAGAGCAGTTTAAAGACCCGATTTTTGAGGAATGGTTCAAGGTGTTTGCTCCAGAAGGTCGTGCCCCTAAAGCTGGTGAAATATGGCGCTCAGAAGATCATGCTCAAACGCTTGAAGCGCTTGCAAGATCAAAATGCCAATCGTTTTATAGCGGATCGTTGGCTAAAAAAATCTGCGATGTTTTCAGAACCTACGATGGCTATTTAGAAGAAGTGGACTTAAATTACTATAAACCTGAATGGGTAGAGCCAATTTCATGCGACTATAATGGGTATCAAGTCTGTGAAATACCTCCAAATGGGCAGGGCATCAGTGCCCTTATGGCACTGAATATTTTGAAACATTTTGAACTTAAGGCATATAGTGAACCCCATGTGCTTATTGAAGCGATAAAACTGGCAATGGTTGATGCAAATGCTTTTGTTTCTGAACCAAAGTCGATGAAACAAACAGTCAAACAATTGTTATCAGAGACGTACGCCTCTCAAAGGGCTGGTTTAATTGGTGAACAAGCCATCATGCCGGAACTTGGAAGTCCTAGCAGTGGTGGGACCGTATACTTATGTACGGCTGATGCAGAAGGCAATATGGTATCCTATATTCAGAGCAATTATATGGGCTTCGGATCTGGTATCGTTGTTCCAGGAACAGGGATTGCGCTTCATAATCGCGGCAATAATTTTAATCTTATAAAAGATCACCCAAATTGTATAGAAGGGGGTAAACGACCATTTCATACAATTATACCGGGCTTTTTAATGAAGAATGGCGATGCAGTGGGGCCATTTGGCGTCATGGGCGGTTTTATGCAACCACAAGGTCATGTACAGGTTATCACAAATACGCTAGATTATAATATGAATCCTCAAGATGCACTCGATGCGCCAAGATGGCAATGGCTGAAGGATAAAACAATCACAGTTGAAGCTTCTTTCTCACCAGAAGTGGTCAAACAGCTCATAGAAAAAGGTCATGACGTAACTGTTGAAAATGATTCTGGCAGCTTCGGGAGAGGACAAATCATATGGCGTACGGCTGAGGGAACTTACTGTGGTGGTACTGAGTCAAGATGCGATGGACATATCGCGAGTTTATAAATAATGATTACATGTGAAAAGGAGGCAATATATGGATGTATTAAAATTGATTATCGATCAACTGAATAACCCGGAGACATTAAAAAAACTTGGACAAACGGTGGGGGCAGATCCATCACAAGTACAGAAAGTTACTCAGTTAGGTGTACCAGCACTCTTACAAGCGCTAGGGAATAACGCAGGTAATTCTGATAAGGCTAATGCGTTGGCCAATGCGCTAGATCAGCATAAAGATGATGATGTAGAAGACATCGATGGTTTTTTAAATAAAGTTAACACAAACGAAGGTGCGAAGATGCTTCAGCATATATTTGCTGGAAAAAATAATTCTGTTCAAAATAAATTGGCATCACAGTCTGGTCTTGATTCCGGTCAAGTTACTGGGCTTATGTCACAGCTCGCACCACTCTTATTAGGCGCATTGGGGCAACAGAAAAAACAGCAAAATTTAGATGCATCAGGTCTCAGTGGACTGTTAAGTGGTCTTTTAGGAAGTGGTGGAAAAAATGGCTTGATGGGTATGGTCACAAATCTGTTAGATTCAGATGATGATGGGCGTATCATCGACGATGTTGGCGATCTACTGAAAGGCTTTATGAAAAAATAATAAATTTAAAATGCCTCTAACAAATTGTTGGGAGGCATTTTTTTATGACAAGTGATACCATTGAATCAAAGTCTCTTTAATTAGGTCACTGATATAACCGTTTGATTCATTCAATAACGGGCATATATAAATGACAGAATATTTAATAATGAATTAACATCATTTTTGGGGGCCAAAATGGGTATATTAAAAATAGAGGGTGCATTAAAGAACTGGGAAAGAGAAAAGTTTGTGAACGTTTTAGATGATGCAACGGGTCGTACTTATTACGGCGGTCATCAGCGATGGCTTTTGGAAGAAGGGATATCAAAGTTTTTTTCAGATCGATCATGTGGCATCACGGCGGTAACAAACATCCTAATCTATATGGCACAAAATAATTCTGAAAAAGCGAACTTGATTGATAAAACCGTTGACAATCAATGGTTTGCAAATAAAAAAGGCATCATTAAAGCGGATTATAGCGCCTTTCAAAAACGTATTTATAATAATATTTTACCAGCGGTTTGGGGTATTCCAACCATCAACACCCTGGCTTTTCGCGTTCAAAAGTTTGCCCTCGAAAGAGGCGTGACACTTAAGACCATAAAATATTATGGCATTTGGTCTGAGGAAAGTGTCAAAGCATTTATAATCAAAGGCTTAAATCATGATAGTCCAGTACTTTTGTTGACATGGAATTCAGAGATACCAGATTTGAAGCTACATTGGGTTACGGTCACTTGTCTTTTCGAATCAGAGACTGGAACCAAAATGGTCACTTCAAACTGGGGTAACATGCAATCCTTTGATTTTTCTAAATGGGTTAATGATAGAAGTCTTCACAGAGGTCTTGTTTATTTTGAATAGTTAGCTATGCTCGTTTTTAGATGCAATATTTAGAACACCCGATTTTGAAACTGAAGTTTCGGTACATCTGCTAAGATCGAAGCAGCAAGGTCTTCTTTTGCCTGCATTTAATTTGGAGCAAGTGACAAAAATTCTATTCTGACGCGTATCGGGATTGTTGGTAAACCTAATCCATCGTATCCATTCCCAACGGGCTTTTGTGGTGAGTGATTGCCATACTTCTAAAAGGACTTCTTTTTCAAGAGCGGCCATTAAATCGGTTGGCACTTCAGGTTCGTACCATTCTTGCAGCGGTTCTGTGCAAACGGTAACCCAATCACCGATATCGACCTCTGCCATTTCAGCGAGTACGTCACTCACTTTAAACCAGTGGCTACCATTACCATCTGGCTCTAAGTCGCTTTCAAAGGGGACGTCATTAAGTGAACCTTGCACCATTGTCATCCCTCGTGTTGGCAACTTTAAACTGGCCTCTTTAGGTAACAAGATGATGCGCCAGTTGTTTATTGCCATAATTTTAGTTTCAAAACAGTTTTTTGACATAATAAGTTCTCCTTTTTATTGTCAATTATCTATATTTATTTTTATATGATACCCCAAATTATCTACAAACAAGCCATTTTATATACTGTGGTTTTGCTCTTGATGTTAGGGTAAAAAAAATAGTATAATATTAGTAATAATTTTACATAAATATAATAATCATTACAAAATTATATACGGTTGTACGAATGACCAGAGAGGGGATATAATGCAGGATTTTGAAAAACTAGGGGTGTTTTATTTAGGCAAGGAATATGATGTGACAAACAAACAATATACTGAAGATCTTGTTCTTTTAAAGTCAAAAGATTTAACGACGCATGCGGTTATCATCGGAATGACTGGGAGTGGTAAAACAGGATTAGGTATTGGTCTTATTGAAGAAGCAATGATGGACAATATTCCAGTCATTGCTATTGATCCCAAAGGCGACTTAGGGAATTTAGCATTGACCTTTCCACAATTACGTGGCGAAGATTTTAGACCTTGGATTAATCTACAAGAAGCCACCAATAAAGGGCTTACACCTGATGCGTATGCAAATGAACAAGCTGAACTTTGGAAAAAAGGGCTTTCAGACTGGGGACAAGATGGCACGCGTATCGATAAACTCCGCAATGAATCGACGGTTAATATATACACACCAGGTGGTTCTGCAGGTATTGGTGTATCCGTACTTAAATCTTTTAATGCACCGCCACAAGTTATTATCGATGACAAAGAGGCTTATAGAGATAGAATCAGCGCGACGACGATTGGATTATTATCTTTAATCGGCATTGAGGCGGATCCTTTTACAAGCCGTGAGTATATTTTGTTATCAAATATTTTAGAAGATGGCTGGAATAAAGGAAAAAACCTTAGTCTCCCAGATTTAATCAATTCGATACAAAAACCGCCAATGGAAAAAGTCGGTGTCTTAGATTTAGAAAGTTTTTATCCTTCAAAAGAACGTTTTCCACTCGCGATGATGCTCAACAATCTGATAGCATCCCCAGGTTTTGAAGCTTGGATGGAAGGTGAAGCACTTGATGTTAACCATTTTTTCTATGATGCTGCTGGTAAACCTCAAGTCTCTGTTTTTTCAATTGCACATCTGTCAGATAGTGAACGTATGTTTTTTGTAACAATGCTTTTAAATGAGATATTGACGTGGGTGCGAAGCCAACCTGGGACAGGAAGCCTACGTGCAATTTTGTATATGGACGAATTGTTTGGATATTTACCGCCAACAGCAAATCCGCCTTCAAAAGGGCCATTGCTCACGCTTTTAAAACAAGCGCGCGCTTTCGGACTTGGTCTTGTTTTATCCACTCAAAATCCAGTGGATCTTGATTATAAAGCGTTATCAAATGCAGGTACTTGGTTTATCGGACGCTTACAAACAGAACGCGATAAAGAAAGAGTTATAGCGGGTTTAGAAGGTGCAGCCGCAGGCGGTACATTTGACAAAGCGCGTACGGAACAAATTTTAGCGGGTATTGGACAGCGTATTTTCTATCGACACAGTGTTCATGAAGATGAACCGATTATCTTTGGTACCAGGTGGGTCATGTCATACTTAGCTGGGCCACTCACGAAGGATCAGATTAGTAAGCTGCCTCGCAAACGGCCGCTTGATCAAGATAGCCCTATCAAACAGGGAACAGATCAAGTGGATCATGTGCTTTCACAAGAACAAACATCTTCTCAATCACAAACGCAAATTAACGCTTCAGCACCCATTCTTGCACCGCAAATAAAACAGGTTTTTCTCCCTGTAAGCAGTGGTATTGCATCTTCTTTAATATACAAACCTTCCGTTATAGGCATCGCAGATGTACTTTATAACAATACAAAACACGGTGTAACGGTTACGCAAAGTTATACGTTACTGACGCCAATCCATGAAGGCCCTGTGGCCATCGACTGGAACGAATCTAAAATAGTTGAATTGAACCTTCGTGATATAGATTCGACGCCTTTGGAGGCGGTTAATTTTGCAAATTATCCTCCAGCTGTTTCAGATGCGCGAAACTATGAGACCTGGAAACGACTGTTCACCCAATATATTCGCACGAACATTAGCCTCAAACTTATGTATTGTCCTGGACTTAAAACCATTTCTGATTTTGGTGAAGACGAACGTGCCTTTAGAATTCGATTGCAGCATCTTGCGCATGAGAAACGCGACGAAGATTTAGAATCACTTAAAATGAAGTACGCTTCTAAAATTCAAACGCTTGAAAATAGGCAACAAAAAGCAGAACAAACCGTTGAAAAACAAAGTACTAAAGCGTCTCAGAAAAAAATGGATGCGGTTGTTTCTGCTGGAAGTGCGCTGTTTGGTGCATTTTTCGGTAAAAAAAGCATAAGTGCGACCTCGGTCTCTAAGATAGGTACCGCTATGAAAAGCACATCACGCGCTTTAAAAAGCGGAGAAGGCATCGAACAAGCTGAAGAATTGCTTAAATCAATAGAACTGCAATTAGAAGCATTGCAAACCCAGTTTGAGCAAGAATCCACCGAAATTAACACACAATATGACGTTTTACAGGAATCACTCGAAGAAATAGAGATTAGAGCAAATAGTGAAAATATTACGGTGCATCTCGTAGGCCTTGGATGGGTACCAGAAGTCTAAACCAAAAAAAAGCCCTTCGCTTATAAACGCGAGGGGCCTTTTTACGGTTAAGACTTAATCGCCCAACGTAATTTTGCTGAGCGTGCACGAGAATTTGTTGCACATTCTTCAACGGTTGGTCGGATCGGTTCAATGGCAATTTCACGATAGAGCCCTTCGCGAAGATGCTGTTTAAAAGCTTTTTTGACGAGGCGATCTTCACCAGAATGAAAGGTGAGAATTGCCACACGTCCGCCCGAGGCCAAAGCAGCAGGAAGTTTTTCAAGAAAATCATACAGCACTTCAAATTCGCTGTTTACATCAATTCTGAGTGCCTGAAAGCACCTTTGACAAGCTTTTTTAACGTCTTGGTCTCTTGTAACCTCTGGAATGAATTTTAGTGCATCGCTGATAACTTGTTTAAGCTCAGTCGTCGTCGTAATACCATGGCCTTTACGTCTTGCTGCAACGATTGCACGTGCAATCACTTCAGCATTGGGTTCATCAGAGTTTTCAAAGAGCATGCCTTGTAGTTCATCTTTGCTAATTGCTTTTAACCGCTGCGCGGCAGAAATACCCTTTTCTGGATTCAATCGCAAGTCAAGAGGGCCTTCATTCTTAAATGAAAAGCCTCGATCAGGATTATCGATTTGCATGGAAGAAACACCAAGATCCGCCAAAATGAAATTAAGTGGACCTGATTCTGTAACAACTTGATCAATGCTAGAAAAATTAAGGTGCTTGACCGTTAAAATTTCTGGGCCAAATCCAAGCCCTATCAAACGCTCATGTGTTCGTGGAAGCTCTATTGGATCGACATCAGTTGCATAAAGATGCCCGCTTCCGTTTAAGGCTTTTAAGAGTTCGTGCGTATGTCCGCCGTAGCCAAGGGTTGCATCAAGACCCGTTTGACCAGGTTTTACTTGTAAAAATGCCATAATCTCATTGACACAAATCGATCGATGCATACCAGCAGGGGTGTTGCCCTTTTGTATGATTTTTACGACATCGTCTGAATATTTGTCTGGTTGAAGTTCTTTATATTTTTCTTTAAAAGCTTTTGGATGTGTGCCTTTATATCGTACACGCCTTTCGCGTTTAGGTTCTTGTTGATCCATGATGCCCTCCAATTTAATGATTCATATCGTGCGTTATAAGTCTTATAATATCAAATTGGTCGAACAAAAGCAAACAAACGTACGTATCATGTAGTCAAGGTATCTCTGTATTTTTGTATCTAATCATTATACTTTAAAAGTCATAGGTAAATGATTCAGAAAATGGTAATATATCTTGAAGACTAATTCATTGAAAGCGATGTGATAATATTGTCAAAACTTACTATTAAACCAATAGAAGCACCTGATCAACTAATTAATTACTGGAAGCATGAAAAAAAAGTTGTGGTTTTAATATTTTTTTTCGGACTTTCGTTTAATATCTCAATGATTCTTGGACCTATTTATCAAGGTAAACTAATTGATAAAATAGTGAATGGTGACAACAGCCAATCCCTATTAATATTAGCCATTTTTTTTGTTGGTTTGATTGCTTTAATACAAACGCTTCGATATTTCAAAAGATTTTATATACGTCGTTTTGCAAATAGTACAAGTGCTTTGATGCGATTAATGATCTATAATACAATCATGCATAAAAGTGTGACCAAGCTTGATGAGGAAAG
>Ga0138256_10004164_pt1 | contig 15382 bp, 9 predicted proteins | sample KNB2016incub_MG_FD_105486 | JGI IMG/M metagenome (GOLD analysis project Ga0138256, IMG submission 105486) | Active sludge microbial communities from wastewater in Klosterneuburg, Austria - KNB2014incub_MG | ecosystem: Engineered > WWTP > Activated sludge > Unclassified | place: Austria... | reverse complement strand
GGTCAGGTTTTTCAAAGCAGAAAGTGTCTGGTAAACAGACTGGCTCCTGTTATTGGTTTGCTGAAGACTTAAAGATGGCGTAAACCGGATACTGTTCAAGGAATCTACCTGCCAGAGCAGGTTGAAATTAAGCCGGTGGTTATTGCTCAGATTATCAGCATAAGTATCCTGGTTATAATAAGACGTACCGGGTAGCAGGTATTGCCGCTGGATATGAGATTCCTGAACCGGGTTCATCCGGTTATAAAAATAATTACTCTGCAGATCCAGCTTCTTGCCGATGATATTATTGTAATTCAATCCACCGCCCAACGCTGTGGTAATACCATTCTTTCCACCAACATTACTCACACCCATTGCAGCGGCCTGATCGCCCGTCATGGAGATATTGATATTGCCACCACCGCCTCTTTGCATGCGGGACAGCTCACCGGTAAAATTGAGGATATCCATGAAAGTAAATCCTTCTCCGTTATCATTATTCGCCATACCGATGGCTGACATTTGTCTTGCCCCCTTGAAAGAGTTCACATTGAATTTTCCTTCATATCGTTCCCTGGTGCCTCCACCGGCATTTACTTTTCCAAAGACCCCTTTCTTTTTATCTTTTTTTAATTTCAGGTTGATGGTCTTTTCATAATTGCCGTCTTCAAATCCGGTGAGCTGTGCCTGATCACTTTGTTTATCATATACCTGAACTTTATCTATCGCATCAGCCGGAAGATTCTTGGTGGCTATCTTGGGGTCGTTTCCAAAAAACTCCTTCCCGTCCACCAGTACCTTCTGCACTTTTTCTCCCTGTGCCTTGATGGTGCCATCTTTTTCCACTTTCACTCCGGGCAGTTTTTTCAGCAGGTCTTCCACACTGGCATTCGGTTGTACTTTGAAAGAACCGGCATTATACTGAATGGTATCGTTGATCAGGGTAACCGGCGGTGCTTCGGCTGCCAGTACTACTTCTTCCAGCACCTTGGTCTTATCGCTGATCGCCAGGTTCCCGAGATCCAGGTTCCGGGTGCTTTCTTTGATCGTAAAATATTTATTGCTGTTATGGTAGTTCACATGGGTAATCAGCAACCGGTAGTCGCCATCAGCCAGGCCCTTTACTTCAAAACGGCCATCATTGCCCGTCATGGTAAAACTGACCAGGGAAGAGTCTTTTCTTTCCATCACAGTGACCGTTGCTGCTGCGATAGGTTGTTTGCCGATGGTATCATAGGCAATACCCTTCACGGAACCATTCCGTTGCGCCTGCACCGTAGCAGTGATTCCTGTAAACAATAAAATGAAAAAGTAAATTTTTCTCATGGCTGATTGATTCAGCTACGAAAGTATTCTTATGGGTAGCAATAAGGGGTTAACCGGGGTTGGATTAATGTTAATCAAGGTTAAAGAATTTTCCCGGGGGAATCTGTCCTGCTCATTCCTCTATCCGGCTGCCCCTTTCTTCGTCTTCCCTTTCCTGATCATATACCAATACCTTGACCTTCCATTCCATCGGGGAATGAAACTGAAGGCTGAGTTCCATTTTCACTTTATTACTCCCTTCCGTGGAAGGGTTGGCCTTGAAGACAATGGCTGTAAATTTTTTCTCTTCCTTCGGAGATTCATAATCGGCTTTGAACCGAACCTGCTGATTATCGCCGATATCAGCAGATAAATTATTAAGCTGGCTGTACAAAGCCTTGAATTTTTGCTTTGCTTTTTCAAAACTTTCGGTAGTCAGCATCAGTGCTTCCCAGCTGTAATTACCTTTCTTCGAAGAATGTTTGGTGATGCTGCTCTCTTCAGCCCCGTTCACTTGCAGGGTGCACTGGTATTCGGTGGTTTGAGGAGATTCGGTGATCACTTCGCCGCGGATATGATCAAAATGACTGGCATGATCAGCTATCACTTTCTTCATATCATTCATGAATGCATTGCTCAGGGGCAAACGGAGTTGTGCACCCGAACTGAATGAAACAATGGTCAAAAGGGTAAATAATACAAGGGGTTTTACGGTTTTTTTCATAAGTAGCTGGATAGTTGGGTTAGTATTCGGCCCCAATATTATAAAATTTAGCGTTTACTATATACTTTTAGTTGAAATCCTTTCGTTAACCCAGCATAAAACAATATCTATGAAGACAAGAAGCATTCGATACCATGTACAATCCGCCAAAATTTACAAGAACCATTATCAACCTTCCTATAATATTTTCCGACTGCTGAAATCGGTACTGGCTGTTTTACTGCACGGATCATCAGCTGCAGCTTCTGCCTCCCATCAGCGGCACAAATAGAAACCTGTTTACTTACTAACCCTCATATAATAAAATGTCCCGCCAAGGCGGGACATTTCTATTTGAATATGTTTTGACTTTTTTACTGAACCCGCATATCCCTCATCCCTCTTTCCATGAAACGGGGCATGCCCGGCATTCCGGGCTGACCACCCTGGCGATTATTTCCCATCCGGTTTAAGTTGAACAGGAAGCTAAGCATAAAATAACGGCGCAATACCATGTTCCTTGAATCCTGGATATAGTTATCACCAACGGTACGCGTGATACTCTGGTTCTGATTCAGCAGATCCGTTATGGAGAGCTTTAATTCCCCGTTCTTTTTCTTGAATATTTGCTTGCTGAAGCTGGCATTCCAGAGCGGTACATTCAGGTTATATCCTTCAGCTCGTCCGGTATTGATATAATAATCAAAATCGGTGGAGATGATAAAGTTCCCTTTGAAGGTATAAGAGAAATCAGCTGCATAAGTTTGCGTATAATAAGTTTCATCCAGGGATGTGTTCACCGAATACTTGATGCTGTTATAGGCTACATTGGCACGGATAGCAAAATCCAGCTTCTCTTTGTTATAGTTAAAGCCAACACCCTGCGTTACGCTGAATGATTTACCAATATTCTTCTGTTTGTAAATCAAACTCACATCATTGGAGTAGCGGACATTATTGGTGAAGTTCAGGCTGGAGCCCTTCATTTTTAAACTCTTGAAAGGAAGACCCAGGGTGATAAAAGTGGAAGCCGTATAATAACCATTTACATTCTCAGGTCTGGTTAACTGCACACCCCTTGAAATGGTATCGATACTGTTTACGATTTTATTGCTGGTGGTGCTGAAATTGATATTGGCAGAAATGAATTTAAAAGTGAGTGCATTAAAGCTGTTATAACCGGCATTGAAACTATGGTTGAATTCCTGTTCCAGGTTAGGGTTACCCTCTGTCTGGTTCAGCTGATCAGAGATATCCCTTACATTCTGTAATTGTGATACAGAAGGTTGGTTGGTCCGGCCATTATAACGAATCCGCAGGTTCTTGCTACGGGTTGGTGTAAAGTTGAAATTCGCGGTAGGGAAATAGTTCACATAATTACCCCGGATGGTTGAGTCCTTTCCGGTAACGGCCTGGTAACTCCTGCTGTCCAGTACCGATTGCTGCACTGCCAGTCCAAACTGGTAATTGTATTTTTTCTCCTGCACCCTGAAATTAAAACCGGCCCTGTGTGCGGTAAAGAGATTTTCAAAATCATTGGTCAGGAACAAATTGGGGCTGTCATATTTACCGGAGCCACTGTTGTAATCATTGGTTTCCTTATCGGATGTGTTCTTATTATGCGTATAGGCATAATTCAATTCCAGCAATTTGGTGGGGCCCAAAGGTTCGGTATAGGAACCGCTGAATACATTGTTATTGCTTTTGGTCGTTTGGGCAGACTGCCTGTTCTGGGTGATACTGCGGAATGTACTTCCATCGGGTCTGAGAAATTTATCATCAGAAACGGTGAAGGAATTACTCTCACTCTTTCCAATGGTATTGTTCCATCCTAAGGTAACTGTACGGCCTACTTTGCCAAATTTGTGACGGAAGAGGATGTTATTCCCAAAATTATAGCCATCCCGCTCATTTCTGTTTTCAGAATTACCCGTGATATACCGGTATTTGGCAGTAGCATCCACATCCGTAAAACTGTTGTTCATGCTGTAGTTCTCTGAATGCTGGAGCGTAAGTGAAGGGATATAGATAATGGAATTGGCAGAATCAATCTGGTATTCAAACCTGAAATTGAAACGGTGGTTACGGTTCAGGTTTTCCGACATGGATGTTGTGTTACGGATCGCAATGGAATCGGAATTATCTCCCAGCTCAAAGGTCGACCGGCGAAGACTGCTGCTTTCCTGACGTGGCTCAGAATTGGAAATAAAATAACTGCCGCTTACTTTGATCTTGCCGCCCCATACATCAGAATAATTTAAACCGGTTGACAAAGACTTGATAATGCCGCTGGTGGTTCCTCCACCCATGCCGCCAAATCCACCGCCACGGCCACCGGAGATCTGCATCCCGCCACCACCAAAGTTGCCACCGCCGCCGCTGCCACCGCCAAATCCACTGAATCCACCCATGGAACTGATGACATCAGAAAAAGAGAAACCCTGCTTATTGATATTATTGGCATTGAACAAAAGAGAGAATCTTCTGTCGCCTTTGAATTTATTAATACTCAGATTGCCTTCATAGCGGAAACCATTATCATCACTGTATCCTCCGGAAACCAGGGCCCTTCCAAAATAGCCCTTGTTCATATCTTTCTTCAGTTTGATATTGATGGTCTTGGTCCGGCTGCCATCATCAATCTTGGTGAACTTGGCCTGATCACTCATGTCATCAAATACCTGTACACTCTCAATCATATCAGCCGTGATATTCTTGGTAGCCAGTTTCGGATCATTCCCAAAAAACTCTTTACCATCTACCAGTACTTTCTGTACCTGCTCCCCCTGTGTTTTCACTGTACCCTCTTTGTCCACTTCCATACCCGGAATTTTTTTCAGCAGGTCTTCGAGTGAGGCATTGGGTTGTGTTTTAAATCCGCTGGTATTAAACTGAATGGTATCATTCTTCACCTGGATGGGAGATTCCGTGGTAACGGTTACGCCTTCCAGTGTTTTATAATCCTTCTCCATGATCAGGTCCCCAAATTCAATGGACTTATTGGTTTCTGTGATGGATACGTTTTTCTTCATCTCGGTGAAACCTTTACTGGAAACGATCAGGCGGTAATCACCGGGGATCAGTCCCTTGATTTCAAATACTCCCTGTTTATTGGAGAGGGTAAATGTAGCCAGCGAGGAATCTTTGGCATTTAAAAGGGAGACGGTAGCATCAGCGATTGGCTGTTTAGCGGTACTGTCAACCAGTTTTCCTTTTACAACTCCGTCTGCTTTTTGGGCAAGGGCAGGGACAAAAAACGCCAGTAAAATGGCGGATAAGGTTATAATCTTCTTCATAATCAGCTTTATGGGGGTACGAAAATAGACGTAAGAAGGGCCTTTAACCTTCGGAAAAGGTCGAAAAAGGCCAAGAAACAGGATGAAATGGTCAAATTGACCGATGAATGGCTTAGCTAAACAGGTATTCTACATCCTCCCTCGTCAGCGTCTTCACAAATGTGGCATCATCAGAAATGATATCTTTTGCCAGGGCCCGCTTCTTTTCCTGTAACTGCAGGATCTTGTCTTCAATAGTATCCTTACAGATCATCCGGTAGGCAAAGATGTTCTTGGTTTGACCAATCCGGTGTGTCCGGTCAATCGCCTGTTGCTCCACTGCCGGGTTCCACCAGGGATCTACAATATATACATAGTCGGCTGCCGTGAGGTTCAAACCCACACCACCTGCTTTTAGCGAAATCAGGAAGACCCTTACTTCTTCATCATTCTGGAAACTCTGAATGGCTTTTTCTCTGTCTGGTGCCGATGTACTTCCATCAAAATATTCATACTTGATACCCAGCTCTTCCAGTTTTTTACGGATCAGTGCCAGCATACCGAGGAACTGGGAGAAGATCAGGGCTTTGTGGTTGCCGATATTCTCCGTGATCTCACGGGCCAGTTCATCCAGTTTGATGGAGTGGTTCTCAAATTTCTCCTGCTCATTCAATATAGCCGGTGAATCACAGATCTGCCGCAGTTTCATCAATCCCTGTAAGATGGTGAGCTGTGATTTCTGGATACCCTGTGTTTCGATACTGCCTAAGATCTGATTACGGAAATCATTCCGGTAAGCATCATAAATATTCCGCTGCTCTTCTTCCATTTCGCAGAAGAGGATCATCTCCTGTTTTTCCGGAAGATCTTTGGCCACCTGTTCTTTTGTTCTTCTCAGAATGAATGGATATAATATTTTTCTCAGGTGATCTTTCCGGTCCTGCTCTCCAAACTTATCAATCGGAATCGCAAATTCCTGACGGAAAAACTCCATCGTACCCAGCATTCCGGGATTCAGGAAGTTCATTTGCGCAAAAATATCGAAGGTGTTATTCTGCAATGGCGTACCACTCATGCAAAGGCGGTTCTTCGCTGCTAACAGACAAGCCGCCTTGGCCACTTTACTACCAGGATTCTTGATTGCCTGGCTTTCATCCAGGATAACATAATCAAATTCCAGACTCATCAGCAGTTTGATATCACTGCGCAGGGTACCATAGGTAGTAATGGTCACGGAATGATCCATCAGTTCTTCTTTCGCCCTGGTGCGGGTGGCACCGTGGTGAATTTTATAAGTGAGGGATGGTGTGAATTTCCGGATCTCATTTTCCCAGTTATAGATCAGGGTGGTCGGACAAACCACGAGGGCTTTCAGTTTGCCTTCCCTGTTGTGAAAATGTTCCAGGAATGACAATGCCTGTACGGTTTTACCCAAACCCATATCATCAGCCAGGATGCCTCCCCATTTGATTTCGGTGAGATAGTTCAGCCATTGAAACCCGGCTACCTGGTAAGGACGAAGAATCGGTTTCAGGTGAGCAGAAGGTTCCAGTTCTTTGATCTTATTGAACTCCCGAAGGTTGGCATATTTTTCTTCCAGCTGTACCACCAGTTCTTCTTCATCCCTGGTTTCGTATAATTCATCCACCACGCTCAGGTGAAAACGGGACAATTTGAGTGAATTCGTTTTGCCTTCTCCTACCCTGAAGAGGAGTGAATATTTTTTCAGCCATTCTTCCGGTAAAATCCCAAAGGTTCCATCATTCAACTGTACAAACTGTTGTTTATTGGCCAGGGCTCTTTTTACTTCTGCTACGGTCACATGCTGGTCGCCGAATACAATATCCACTTTGGCATCAAACCAGTCGGTATTGCTGCTGATAAAGATCTTGGTCTGTGGCCTGGCTGTGTTGAAACGGAAATTCTTCAACGCCTCAAATCCAAATACCGGTGTCTTCATATCCTTCATGGCATCCACGAAGAGGAAGAACCAGTTATTGCGCAATACATCCGCCCCTTTCAATGCGAGGGTGCCACTGTCTTCATTGTATATAAAACTGGAATGAAGGTTCTGCAGTTTCTGAATGAATTCGTTTTCTTTTTCCCGGTTCCGGTGTACGATCAGCACTTTGTCGCCCTGTGGTACCACCACATCATCCCGGTCGCGGGAACGGGTTTCATATCCTTTATAGGAAAATGAAGGCTGGAAAACCAGGTATTCGCCTTTTTCCAGCAGGAAGAGTTTTACTTCGGGGTCTCCGTCTCTTATTTCCTGTACCAGTGATTTATCAAAATCAACTTTATGTTCTTTGGTCAATGGCAGGATAAACTGGGCCAGTGATTTACTCCAGTCATCCGCAGAAATGCTCATTTTACCGGAGGGTAGAAATTTTTCCACGAGGTGGATCACTTCATTGCCCTGCCAGAGCCAGGCCTGTTCGTTATAGAGAAAAAGCAGGGGGCTCGGACTTTCATTATCACTCAGGTCATACTCAATACCGCCGGCTTTTACCCGGCATTGAATCGTGTATTGTGCATTCTTCTTGACAATAAAATGTGGTTTGGCTTCGGCCGACTGCAACTGCAGGGGAACCAGGTTATTGGTCTTGAAAGCTTTTTTCTCCGGCAGTACAAAAACAAAGGGACCACCCGCTGATTCAGTGAACATCTTCTTCAGCTTGGGCAGGAGGTATTCTGCCATCAATTCTTTGGTCTCATCCGGTAAATCATCATCCTCATGGTGAATGATATTTTCCCAGATACCGGAGAAGGGAGAATTCCGGCTGATATATTTATTGATCTCGCTTTCCTGCAGTTTCCTCAGTACGCCCAGCATTTCACGATCTGCTTCGGGAAGCTGATCGGTATTGACATAGCGGCTGATATCCATTTTTTCAACGGTACCGGCAAAAGCATCGTTGGCATCATTGGGCTCACCGGTTACCACATCAAGGGTGAAATAGGGGTAGTTTTTTTTATTCAGATTGAATACGATACCCAGTCGCTGTGTGGGTGAATCCGCCACGGCTGTAGCTGATGGCTCGGCCAATTCTTCTTTTTCCCTTTTTTCAGTTTCCGGAATAAATACCGGCCGGGAAGGAGAGGCCAGTGGTGCCACTCTTTTGATGGATGGGTCGAGTACCCGTAAAAATGGTTTTCCATCCTTGTAGGCAAATTCGAATTTTCCTTTCAGGTCATCACTCAGCGAATATCCGTAGGCTTCCAGTAATTTATTTTTTTCCTTATCCCAGTTGCGGATGCTGTCAAAATAATTGGCTCCATGAGTATTGAGCAGCTGAAGGAATACAATCAGTTTGGGCAGACAAAGCGGATGATCTTCATCGAGGTATTCACAGCTGGTATCAAAATTCCTTTCTTCATTTTTACGGATCAGTACTTTGTATTCCTGCTCTTCCAGGATAACGGTAGCTTTGACAGTTTCGTTCTCTGCAAATTCGATGGATGCCTTATTGCTGCGTAAAAAAGTTTCTGCTTCCTGGAATGCTTCGGGGGAGGATAGCAGCCGTAGTGTTTTCAGTTCGATGGCCTTCATCTTGGCTACCGTATGCTTCTGATTATACTTGATATGTTCTGATTGCAGGTGTCCGCGATCAATCAGCTCCTGTAGCTGGATAAGAGCGGCTGCTTCATGCCGGCAGATATCGCCCAGGTTATAAGGACAGGCGCAACGAAGTGTGGTAGCCTTGGGGTCCTTGAATTTTTGAATATATACTTTGTAATAAGTAGCGTAACTATCGTCTTTTACACGGAATACGGCTGATCCAAACAGATCATCATATTCCACCAGTTCAACGTAGCCGATGGCATGGATTTTTTTTCCTCTGCGGATCACTTCATCCGTTCCATGGGTATACACATATTTAATAAGATGGGGTAGGGCCAAGTGTTGCTTTTTTAAATTCCGGATGGCATGTTTGACACAACGATCCAAAAAGGTTAATCGGCAAAAGTAAAAGAATGTGTAGCGGATTTCCTTATAAAACAGGGGAAATAATAAATAAATTTTGATTGAAAAAACAATAGAAAAAATGAAGTATCTTACAGAGTTTTTCCCTTCACAGCTTTGTTTTTTCGTTGAAGATGATCATGGCGACTTCGGGTATCATATTCACTACCTGGCCACCAGTTTTCCTTCCACATATAAGGGCAATACATTTGCTACATCCGGGGTAAGACAGAACCGGATATCTTCTATCAGTCCAAAGCGTTCTACGAGGCGGTGATAGTGGGTGAGTTTGGGGGCAAACTCGTGTAGTTTGTTTTTATGTTTGGCATACATGGTTTCTGCCATCAGGGAACTATCGCAGTGGACGGTGAATTTTTTTCCAATGGCATTGATAATAGCACCTGCATATAGTGTGTCTTCCAGGTTGAAGCGGTCTTTCCAGCCTGCACAACCCAGTACAACATTTTTATTTTCTTTGACCAGGAAATCACATACGGCAGAAAGATTGGGAAAGGATCCGGAAATAATGGTATCCGCATTTTTATCCAGCGCCATTTGCAAAAGCCTGGTTCCGTTGGTAGTGGTCAGTACCAGGTTTTTATTTTCAATAAACTCCCGGTTGTATTCCATTGGGGAATTACCATGCTGTAAACCATCTGCAATTTTCCCGTCTCTTTCTCCGGCAGCAATACCACCGATATTTTTAGCGATCTCCAGGGCCTTGGGCACAGAATCTACCGGAATCACACAACGGGCACCATTATAAAGGGCTGATGCAATGGTGGAAGTAGCACGGAACACATCAATAATCACCACCACACTGTTACTCAAATCATAGAGGTGGAGCAGGGCGGGGGAGAGGGAGGTATGCAGGGAAGGTTTATTGCTCATGGTTCATACAAAAATAAAGAATTGACCCTCAATTTCCATTGAATAAGCGCTAATGTTGGATGATCTAACCACCCTTTTTGTTATCTGCTGTTTTGCCTGTCAAAAAGATTGGCTGCCGGAAAAATCAAGTTTCCGTTTTTCTTTAAAAGGCGATAGTAAAGTTGAATGAAATCAGGAGTCCAGGAATTTTTTCCATTTACCGGTTTCTGCATACTGTTTGATCACATTATTACGCAGCTCAATGATTTTCCGGAGGTAGCGGGTCAGCCAAAGTTCGTTGAACCAGCGACCCAGCACCCCATAGGGAGATTCAAAATGAAAAAGATCGATCACAATGGTACCGTTATCGCAGGGTTTAAAATAATGTTCATGTTTCATCATCCTGAAATTACCCTCGGCCTGTTCCTGTACAAACATACTGGGCTTGCTCATTTCCGTCACTTTCACACGAAGCATTCTTTCCCTGAATAAGTGTTTCGATTTCCAGGTGACCGTTTCATCTTTTTCAATCAGTCCGAACCGGGTACCGGCAACTGCTTCCTGGCTGAAAGGCGCCATTGATTCCTTGTGTAAACCGATATGGCGGCTGAGGTCAAAGACCCGTTCAGCCGGAGCTGCGATAAATGTGGTTAAATGAATCGTTGGCATAGCAGGGTATTAAATATACGTACAGGAAACTAAAATCAGAAAGGATCGTGCCAGTTTATCCTTTCCCCGGTCTTTCCTCTATGCAAAAGGGATCTTTGCCACTTTTGCCTGTAATAATTTATCCCGCACTTTGATGTAGATATCCGAACCGATTGCGGCATTGGCCGTACGTACATATCCCATCCCAATGGCTTTGCCCAGACTGGGTGACTGAGTACCAGAAGTCACTACGCCTATTGTATTGCCCTCAAAATCCTTGATCTCATAACCATGTCTGGGTATTCCTTTCTCCACCATTTCAAATCCTACCAGTTTCCGGTCCACACCTTCGGCCTTTTGTTTTTCAAAAATATCTTTGGAAGTAAAGTCCTTGGTAAAGCGGGTGATCCATCCCAGTCCGGCTTCGAGAGGGGAAGTGGTATCATCAATATCATTCCCATAGAGACAGAATCCCATTTCCAGCCGCAGGGTATCCCGGGCACCCAGGCCGGCAGGTTTTAAACCTTGTGGACCACCGGCTTCAAAGATGGCGTTCCAGATTTTTTCGGCATCATTATCCTTGTCTTCAAAATAAATTTCCACCCCGCCTGCCCCGGTATATCCGGTGGCGCTGATCAGTACATTGTCGACACCGGCAAAGCGGCCTTTTACAAAAGTGTAATATTTGAGATTCAGAATATCCATCTCGGTGAGTGGCTGTAATATTTTTGTTGCATTGGGGCCCTGGATGGCGAGCAGACAGGTTTTATCGGAAATATTATGCATTTCCACCTGCTGATGATCATGCTTCCGGATCCAGTTCCAGTCTTTTTCGATATTTGAAGCATTCACCACCAGCATATACACTTTATTCTCTTCCACGCAATACACGAGCAAATCATCTACAATGCCACCATCTTCATTGGGAAGGCAACTGTACTGGGCCTGACCGGCTTTTAACTTGGCGGCATCATTACTGGTTACACTTTGAATAAGATCCAATGCATGGGGACCTTTCAAAATGAATTCCCCCATATGGCTTACATCAAAGATGCCGGCATTCCGGCGAACTGCAGCATGCTCATCATTGATGCCGGTATAGGAGATGGGCATATTGTAGCCGGCGAATTCCGCCATTTTCGCACCAAGGGCAATATGTTTATCGGTAAAGGGAGTGCTTTTCATACTTATCGTTTTAATCCCCATAAGGCCTTGCCGGGGTGAGCAAATGTAGAGTAAAACCCAGTTATTTCAGCACCTGACCCATGCGGAGATACAAGGGAAACCGGATGGTCATTTTCTCTTTTACCCAATGTTTCCTGATCTTTTCCACTATTTCAACAGTGGGATTATACCCTTTGTCCAGTATAAATTTTTGCACGGCCGACCAGCTGTTGAGGTATCCACCAATATCTTCGAGCCCCCATTCAAAACTCAGACTGAAAATCGGGCAGGAAATTTCTTTTAACGGAAAAGGTATTGTTGCATAATTGGTATCCACCAATTTTCTCTCCGGGTCCCAGTAAGGGCCGAGTATGTTTTTATGAAAATCCTGTTTGATGTCATCGATTTGAGGAGAAACTGTCATTCCACCATACATCCAGGTAGCGAACCAGCCGTTGTTCCGGGTTACGCGATTGAGCTCTTTATAAAAAAGATCAAAATCAAACCAATGAAGAGCCTGTGAAACGGTTACAAGATCAAAACTGTCGTCTTCAAAATCCGTTTTTTCAGCCGCTTGTACAGAATAAAAAACATTTGAAATACTAAGGGCATTTGACAATTGTTTTTCGCTGATATCGGTTGCCATTACCTTTTTGAAGTAGGGAGCGAGGTCCTTTGCCGTTTGTCCGTTTCCTGTTGCGCAATCCCAGGCCATATTTCTCTCCGGTACCTGATTCAGGATGAATGTAAATAATTCGGGTGGGTAAGTAGGCCGGTACCTGGCATAAAGTTCCGACTGTTTGGAGAAAATATCCTTCATCTTTTAAAGATAAAAAAAGTCCCGCCAGTGGCAGGACTTATTCATTCAGGTTGGTGGCTGTTCGATTAACAGTAATACCAGTATTTGTACCAATAGCAATAGCCATAGCCATCACAATAGTAGTACCAGTAGTAACAAAGTCCGGCACCACGGCTGGCAGTAGGCGCTTTGTACGTTTTCTGGAAAGCCTTGATCGCTTTCTGGATTGACTTGGCTTGCTTGGCATCCAGTACATCACCAGCTTTGTAAGTAGAACCGGCTAATGTGGCTGTGGGTGCACCGGCACCGCGGCTGGCTGTGAGGTCAGCATTAGCGACCATGCTCAGGAAGCCGATATCATCAGCACTCAGCGTTGTTCCTGCATTCAGCGCAGAAACATTTTTTTCTGCCTGGCCAAAAGCAATAGACGCCATCAGCAGCAAGGAGAATGAAAACAGGATTTTAATCCTCTTCATAGTTTTTGTGTTTGTAGTTATTAAATCGGGTTTTGACATTCAATTTACGATATAAAAGTAATAGCTGCAGAAAAGAATAGCATACCCTGTACGGGGTATTTATTCCGGCTTAACAATTCCTTAAACAGAAAGGCCCGTTCTGCCAGAGCAGGAACGGGACCATTCTATATCCCTTGATGGGATGTCCAACTTCAACCTTCTTTATACCATTACATCAGAACCACTCTGCAGCAGATGAAACGGGGGAGGGTCCTTTGGCAAAGGAGTTTTTTATTTCTGGTTTTTTCTTTAATGGAAGAGTTGTTCCGGGTTTGGAGTTCTTGATTTTTTCTTCCAGGTCCCTGATTCTTTTTTCATTTTCCTCATTTCTCTTTTTTTCCTCTTCCAGTTGTTTTTCAAGTGTACCTGAGTTATCTTTTACTGCAGTTGTATCCTTGTTCCCATCATCATAACGATATCCATTATCGGTTTTTACAGCCGGTTTTTCACCACCAGGTCCGATCAACTCGCCACCGGCGCCCATGGTATAATCAACATCTGTTTGGTAAACAAATCCCCCCCTGTCACTAACCTCTACGCCGGAAACACGGTTGCGGCGATAGCTGCGTTTAACCTTTACTTCCATTCCGTTTAGTTTGGTATCTACGGATCTGTCAAAACGAATTTTCTTACCCACCGGAATCTGAATTTCAATTTCCACATGCTGACCACGGAAACGGCTTTCCTTTCCAATAGCATATCCATGATCAAGATCCAGGATACTGTCTCTGGAAGAAATATCAAATTGTATTTTCTCCGCCCTGGCCGTTGCTTCATTTTCTGTGCGGCCAAAACTGTATTTTTTCAGGGTAACATGGTACTGTGCATCCGGACTGGGGCGTACATCAAAGTGTACTGCTGCAATTTTTAAACTGTCAGACGATAAATCCCATCCATCTGCATCACCGTCAATCCATCCGAACCCACCGGTATATTCCAGTTCAGGCTTAGAAACCGCCACGATCATTTTTCCATTCACCGGCTGGTTGACGCTAATTGATGAATCAACATGTTCATATTCCCTGAAATCTTTGGATATACTTGCTGCAAAAAACACTACCGCTACCCAACCAAGGGCCCAGAGACCACCGAAGGTCCAGCCCAGGTAATTGCTTTTTGCTTTGGCCCTGATGATCCGGCGAATGATCCAGGTGATAAACCCGATCAGCGGAACCAGCAAAAAGAGGATCAGGGTGGCCCAGGCCAGGAATTCCTGACGGCTGCTGGTCCACAAAAAATTATTGACCGGCCACCAGGCAATGCCGCCAAACAGCAATGCAATCACGGTAACAAATAAGGCAAAGGCAATGGTACCTGCAATAAACAGGAAGAATACTTTAAACAGTACGCCGATAGCATGTCCTAATCCGCCTCCCCTTCTCCGGGTGGTTTCAACTACTTCACGCACAAATTCCCTGCCCCTGGTATCAGTGAATTCTTTTGCTTTGCTGGAGAACTGCTGAGATGATGATTTGACCTCTGCACTCCAGCTCTTCATTTTTTCTTTCATGTTGTCCATTCCTTCTCTCACATTCTGCCTGATCCGGTTGATATCAACTGTTTCACCACGCATTTCCATTTTCTGATAATCACTCACTGCTTCCGGTAATACGATCCAGAGAATGATATAGGCCAGGATAAAAGTGCCCGTTAAAGATCCAAAACCAATATTCCAGGCCCAGTCTATATCATTATCCCAGGCATAATTGTCGATGAACCTGAATAAAAGGCTCAGGATAAGTGGAGCGGCAAAAATCAGCCGGATTGTATTGGCTCGTTTTCCAAAATAAGCAGCTAATCCACCCGCTACACCACCAATGATCCTGTCATCCGGATTACGGTACAATCTTTTACCGATAAACCCTTCCAGGTCTTTTGGTGGTAATACGATCCAGAGAATAATATAGGCCAGGAATCCAAAACCAAATCCACCAAAACTGATGATGGCAAAAAGTATTCTGACAATGGCCGGATCTACATTCATATAGGCGGCAATACCACTGCACACCCCACCGACAAATTTATCATTGGTATCACGATAGAGTCTTCCTTTTTCCCTGCGGGGAGGTGGCGCTGTAAAGCCCGGGTCGGTGGTTGCAGAACCGGAGTTGGGATTTGCAGATGAACTGGCCGAGGCTGTGGTGCCGGATGCTG
>Ga0138256_10004162_pt1 | contig 15387 bp, 14 predicted proteins | sample KNB2016incub_MG_FD_105486 | JGI IMG/M metagenome (GOLD analysis project Ga0138256, IMG submission 105486) | Active sludge microbial communities from wastewater in Klosterneuburg, Austria - KNB2014incub_MG | ecosystem: Engineered > WWTP > Activated sludge > Unclassified | place: Austria... | reverse complement strand
TCAGGACTCGATCAATGTCATTCTTGAGGAAAAGAAGAACGTAATTCGAGGCAGCGGTTCATTGACCTATGTTCATCCTGAACCGGCAAGCAACTTAGGCGGCTACCAATCGCTTCGAGCCATCCTCGAACGTGCCGCATATACCTTTAGTCCGAGAGCAAAGGCCCGACACGTCGAACCGTGCAAGGGAATTCTCCTCGTTGGATTGCCGGGATGCGGAAAGGATCTCTGTAAACGTGTTGCTTCGAGCATTACAAACCGAGCATTACTCGACTTGGACTTCGGTTCGATCATGGGTGAGGGCGGAGGTGTGATCGGCTCATCCGCCATGTCGATAAAGCGGGCGTTGTCTATCGCCGGAACGATCAAAGGCATTCTCGGAATCAGTGAGTTCGAAAAGGCAGTCTCAGGCATGAAGTCTTCGAACAAGACGGACGGTGGAGAGACAGCGCGAACAATCTCTTATCTTCTCAACTGGATGCAGGACAACCAGGATGTACTTGTTTTCGCTACCGCCAACGACGTCCGTGAACTTGAATCCGAGCAGTTCAGGATCGGGAGGTTCTCCTATATACATTTTGTGGATCTTCCGGAGACAGAGGACCGCAAGGAGATATTCCGGGTTCACCTGACGAAGAGAGCACTCGATGCTGAACACTTCGATCTTGAGAAGCTTGTAGAAAAGAGCAGGGACTTCTCAGGTGCCGAAATAGAAGGTGCAGTAAAAGACGGAGTTCTTGAAGCCTTCATCGACGGCGACCGGCCAGCGGAAACCCGCGACATCATTAAAGCCGCTGAGAGCATCACGCCAACAGCACAGATGATGAGCGAGAAGATCGATGAGATCCGCAAATGGGCACGGAATAACATCAAGGGTGTCGGCTCAAGGATAGAGAACACGGGACTTGCCGGAAACCGCACCGATCGCATCTATGAACTTTAATCACGGAGAATTTCAATGAGCAAATATATGACTTTTGAATCCCAGTCATTCCCGAACCGTGATTTGCTTCTCGACGCCCTCGCAGAATGCGGATTTGCGGCGCCCACTCAGGGGACCAATTTACCACTTGAAGGTTGGGACAAAAGAAATCCTCAGACGGCCGACATCGTGATCCGGCGTCGAGATGTAACCGGCCAAGCTCTACTAGGCGATATCGGGTTCCAGAAAACCGCAAAAGGGTATGTAGCCATTATCGATGATTTGGATCTTGTGCACCGTCTTGGAAAAGACTTTGTCATCAGGCTACAAAACAGCTATCACGAAGCAGCGGCCCGAAAGATGGCTAAGAAACTCGGCGGCACTCTCATCAAAGAGCGGGTCGGAAAGACGATCAAGATCAGAGTGAAATTCTGAATTGAGGAGAGAATATGCCTGAAATCGAATTCACCATCGACACCGAAACCGGGAAATGCGAAACGCAGATCAACGGCATCCAGGGGTCGGCATGTGAGCAGACGGCCCGACAGCTTAGGCAAGTGCTTGGCGCACCTACAACCGATCGGAAAACAGCCGAATTTCATATAAAGCCCCAAACAAAACGGCGGGTAGGATCAAATGAATAAGGAATTGGTTTTTGTACTGGAGCCTGATGTCGGGCGCGTTACCGTTGAGATCTCGCAGGCCTCGAAACAAGCCGTTGACGAACTTGCGGGTGATCTTGGCACGGGAGTGAACACAAACTGCGCTAAGCCGGCCGAAAACTCGCGAAGAAACTTGCCCGTTCTCCCGCGTCAATGTAAGTCACCCAGTCAAACTGAATCAGACGAATTCTCTATCTGGCTTTACCGTCTTTACCATCATTCGACGGTTGACGGTCCCGGACGACGGAGTGTGGTCCAAGTCAGTGGATGTTCAATTCGCTGTCAAGGATGTTTTGTTCCTCAAACTCACGAACGTGCAAACGGAACCTTAGTTTCTATGGCTTCAATCGTCAGCGAGATTGTCGCAAATAGGGCCGCACATGACGGCGTGACCATCCTCGGCGGAGAACCGTTCGACCAGTCCGGGCCGGTTGCAGAGCTTGTTTCGAGGTTCAGGCGGCTGGGGCTACACCTTACTGTATATACTGGCTACCTACTTGAATTCCTAATTGACCTAAAACAGCCAAAAATTGATTACATCCTAGCCCACACTGACTTGCTCATCGACGGCCCGTTCTTGAATCAACTCAGCCAGAATGCCGGTGAGTATCGCGGCTCGCGAAATCAAAGATTTATCGCCAATTAAGGTCTACATTCAGGTGATAGATTCTAGACATAGGAGCATCGTTTCTTCGAGAAAGTGTGCTTTCTATGTGCTACTTTCGGGCGTCGTACAGACTGGAAAGCCGGCATCTTCGCGGTACCCTTACAATCTGGGAAAGACGTTCTAGCCTGTGAACTTATAGCCCACGCGATGAATGGTGATGATGAAGCACGGGTTCTCAACGTCGGCCTCGATTTTCTGACGGAGTTTGGCGATATGGGTGTCGACTGTCCGCGTGAAAGTCATCGCGTCCACGCCCCACACCTGATCGAGCATTTGCTCGCGAGACAAGGTTTCACCACGGTGTGTAATTAAGTACTTAAGCAAATCGAATTCGCGCGAAGTCAAATCCACTACATTTCCCGCTTTGGTCATCCGATGCTTGAGGAAATCAATTTCCACGTCTGAGAACGAATAGTTTGTAACCGTGACGACCTGATTGCTAGACCGGCGCAAGTTGGCGCGAACTCGTGCATGCAGTTCGCTTAATCCAAACGGCTTGGTAACGTAATCGTCTGCTCCGCATTCTAGGCCCAAAACTTTATCGATTTCCTGCGAACGAGCCGTAAGCATTACGATCGGGGAGCCGAACCCGTTTCGTCGGAGTTCACGACACACGTCGAGCCCGCTTTTCTTCGGCAGCATCAGATCTAGCAAAACCAAATCTGGTTTCTCCTTGAGGGCTTTTTCGAATCCTTCCTCGCCGTCACAGGCGTACGAAACTTCGTAGCCCTCCATCTCGAAGCTGTCGCGCAGGCCCATCACCATGTCCGGCTCGTCCTCGATTATCAAAATCTTGTTCATAATGAAATACTAACTGCCTCGGTCCGCAGATTTGCTGCGGGAAGCCAAATGGTGAAAGTGCTGCCCTTCCCGACCACGCTTTTGACTGTTACGCTGCCCCCGTGGGCGTCGGCGACGTGCTTAACAAGCGAGAGTCCCAGTCCTGAACCCTTAACGTTGTGCACGTCGTCGGCACCACCCGAGCGGTAAAACTTCTCGAAAATCTTTATATGCTCGTTCGATGGTATGCCTGCACCTCGATCGGTGACTTCTATCGCCGCTCCGACTCCGCCCATGCCCGGTTTGGTCTTAACCGAAATATACTTTTCATCGGGTGAATATTTGATGGCGTTGTTGACTAGATTTAACACTGCTTGGCCGATGGCGTCGCGGTCGATCGAAACGGTCGGAAGGTTTTCAGCGAAATCGGTTTGTAGCGTGAAGCCTGACTCGGATAGAACGACCGAGTAATTGTCGACGACCTCGGCAACGGTTTCATTCAAATCTCGCACAGCAAATTTATACTCCTTTTTGCCTGCCTCGATGGCGGCGAAATCGAGGATATTGTTAATTAAGGCGGTAAGCCGATGTGTCTCCTTCGAGATGATCTGCAAATACTCTTTGCGTTTCTCCGGTTTCACCCGCTCGTTTTCCAGAAGTTCGACGAACAATCGGATGAGTGAAAGTGGGGTTTTCAGTTCGTGCGATACGTTTGAGACGAAAACCGACTTGGCGGCGGCGAGATCTACTTCCCTCGAGGTGACTCCGAGCATGAGAAGGATTCCGAGAATCATCAAACTGACAATCAGAGAAAGTACGAGCAGGTTCGCGCGAAAGTAATTGGTACTCAGGTCCTCGATATTATTGTCGCGGTAGCTGCCCCCGAGGTTCCAGCGGGCAAAGGATTTTCTGAGGGGCGTCTGAACTTCGTAGTGCGGAGCCGGCTTTCCCTCACCCGCCCCACTTGAATAAACAAGGTCTCCGTGCTCGTCGAACGCTCCGAAATCGATTTCGGCAATTGGGTTGTAAGCACTGTCGTTTTCGACTACTTTGACCGCCGCCGGAAACATCGTTTCGACAACGAAATCGCGTTTTAGACTCAGGCCGACGAAGCGAAGTTCTTCGACATCGCGCGGGTTCGAGAAAAGGCGGTAAATGTAAAATCGAGCACTCGACTTTCGCTCCGACGTTGCCGAACACTTTTCGCACTCGCTCTGGACGAACGGAAACTCCGCTCGGCTGTTGGTCGGCGACTGTATAACCGCGACGAATGAAACCGTAACACTTTCCTCTTCCGGAGAGCTGAAATATGTCTCTGCCGAATCGCTCGCGGATTTGATTTCACGGTATCCGGCATTTGTGTCAGCGAACGCAGTATAAGTGAAACCTTTGCGGCCACCCGAAATCGCGAATGCGGTTTCAACATGAGGATTCCCGCTTACGATTGCGGTTAAACGAGCCTTAACGTCTTTAGCGTTCCAAGGTTCCAAACTCGACTCCTCGAAGGACTGCAAAGTAGCCCGCCCAATCTCAGCCAACTGTCGGTCAAGATTGTCGTCTACCGCTTGCATGGTCTGCCGTAAGTTGTTCTCAAACACAACTCGATTTTTTTCGCGAGTCTCCAGCAAGGCATAAAATTGAGTTACAAGCAGGACAATGGTCGGAAGCAGCACGGCGAATAGCATCAAAAAAATCAGCTGCCATCCGGTTCTCAATTGTCTCCATCGTCTTAACATAAACGCATCCAGGCTGCCCGGGTTCAATCCAGCACACTGGAAACAAGTGCGTGAAACCAAGCCATTCTCATTCTAAACCTTCAAGCGAAGATATCATCATCAGTTTAGAAAAGTATCCCTTGTCCAGTCTGTCGCCTAGTGTCACCAAGTTGTAAAAAGTTGTCAAAACCAACATAAGATTTGACGTTTTCTTTACAAAGCAAGGGTGAATCCGTATCGTAGTTGTATCTACAATCGAACCGGATCGAAAAATACGTTGGCGATGATGGAAAACTAAATGACCTTTTGTAACAAAAATCAGAGCGTTATCGAACGAGGTAACAAGCAAATCGGATCGATTTATCAAACGATCGTTGGCTCATACAATCCGGCGTTAGTAGTCGTATTCTCCGCCACCGTAACTTGCGCACTGTTTTTGACGGGGTGCGGAAACTCTGCAACCGACAGTAAAGCGACGCAAAACGCGAACACGGCCAATGCGAAAAGCGTGGAAGTGCAAATTGTTGAGGCACTCTCACGCGACGTGCCTCGATTTGTTCATGCGACCGGCTCTTTCTCGGCGGACGAAACGACAGACGTCGCTTCAGAGGTCGCTGGGCGGGTCGCATCGGTTTTGGTCGGCGAAGGTGATTTCGTGCAAGCCGGTAGCGTCGTGGTCAAACTTTCCGAACAAGACGCGCGACTGCGGCTTGGACAAGCTCGTGCCCTCGAACTGCAAGCGAAGGCTCAGGTACGTCAGGCGGAAGCTCAGGTGCGTCAGGCTCAGGCACAGCTCGGACTCGATAAGGGCGGTAACTTTGTTGCTAGCAATACTCCTGCCGTACGCGAAGCTCGGGCTGCACTCCTATCAGCGGAAAGCGATCTACGCCTCGCGCAGGCCAACGAGCGACGATACGCTAGCCTACTCGACACCGGCGACACTTCGCGCCTTGTCTATGACCAGCGACGCAACGAGCTAGAAAAAGCCCAGGCGACGGTCGGCGAAGCTCGAGAAAGATTGCAAAACGCCGAGAATACGGCTCGCGGTGGGAACCAAGTAATTGAAGCCGCCCGCGCGAATCTCGAAAACCTCCGGGCCGCGTTCGCAAATGCCCGTTCTGGTACTTCTCTCGCTGAAAAAACTGTGCGTGACGCTGTAATTCGGGCTCCGTTGGCCGGCTTCGTTAGCAGCAAAGCTGTCGCAATAGGCGAGTATGTATCGCCAAACTCGCCTGTTCTGACAATTGTTCGCACTAGTCCGATCAAGCTCCGTCTAAATGTTCCGGAGTCGCAAGCAGGGGCGATCCAAGCCGGAATGAGCGTTTCGACCCGAGTAGCCGCACAAGGCGACCGCGAATTTGCCGGTCGTGTCAGCGCAATCAATCCGAATCTGAATGAGACGGCTCGAACATTGGCGGTTGAGGTTGTTTTCGACAACACCGACAACCTGCTGCGCCCCGGGATGTTTGCGGCTGCACAAATTCAATTGGCGGGCGGTGAAGAGGCGATCTATATACCGCGAACCGCACTCGTCAGAGAGGCTAACACTGATTCGGTCGCCATTTATGTAGTTGAAAACAACACAGCCCGCCTTCGAATTGTGCAGGTCGATGAAGACCGACTCAATGAAGACGAGGAAGTAAGAATTTTGTCAGGTTTGGCGTCGGGTGAGCGTGTCGCAGTGGGCGGCGAGCAACTTTTCGATGGTGCGAATGTCACCACGCGCAATTAAAGATCATTGTTGTCGGCCGCAACGGACGGGTCGCTACGTAGGCAGCTCAAGCTCTAATGGTGTCTGTGACTGAGCCTTGCCAGCATTGATGAGAAGAATGCCGCCCGTATTGGCAAAGACTGAAGAAGGAATTTATGCAGTGGTTAGCTGAAATTTGTGTTCACCGTCCGATCTTCGCTTTGATGATGGTGCTGGCGGTTACCGTAACTGGCGCCTTTGCGTTCTTCGGACTCGGTGTGGACCGTTTTCCAAGTGTTGACGTTCCGACTGTGACTGTGACGGTGATTAACGCCGGTGCTTCGCCACAGGAAATCGAAACCGAGATTACCGAGAAACTCGAAGAGGAAATTAACACCATCAGTGGCATTGACGAACTGCGTTCGACTTCGGTTGAAGGCGTGTCGCAGATCTTCGTTAATTTCAAACTACAGAAAAACGGGGATGTGGCTGCGCAGGAAGTCCGTGACAAAGTAAATCTGGTGCGAAACGAACTGCCTTCGACCGCCGAAGAGCCAATTATTCAGAAGTTTGACGTGAACTCGTCTCCAATTCTGCAAATAGCCGTTTCCTCGCCGCGCAGCCAAAAGGAGCTTTACAAGATCGCTGACAAGGAAATTGCCGAGAAAATCCAAAGCATCGACGGTGTGGGACAAGTTTCCATCGTCGGCGGGGCAGAACGCGAGATTCAAATTTTAATCAATCCTGAAAGGATGAGGGCCTACGACGTAACGGCAACCGACATTGCCACGGCCGTAAGACGCCAAAACCGCGAACTGCCCGGCGGAAGAGTCGAGCAGGGAGCGACTGAAGTGACGGTTCGAACTTTAGGCAAACTGGCTAAAACTTCTGACTTTAACGAGATTCCGGTTGCCACTCGCGGTTCTTACGTTGTACGAATCAAGGATGTCGCCGAAACGCGTGACGGGTCGGAAGAGCAGCGCACCTTATCCCTTTTGAACGGCACTCCGGCGGTCACACTTAACGTTCGCAAACAATCAGGAACCAACTCTTTGGCCATCGCCGAAACCGTGAAAGAGCGGCTGCATGAGTTGGAATCAAAACTGCCGCCGGACTTAAAGCTCAATATCGTCGGCGACCAATCAGTGTTTATCGAGGCTTCGGTTCACGCGGTTTACGAACATTTGATCTTGGGGAGCATTCTGGCGTGCGTCATCGTTTTCATTTTTCTATGGAATTTCCGCCTAACATTGATTGCAGCGGTTGCAATTCCAACTTCCATTATCGGTACGTTCGCCGTGATGAATCTTTTAGGCTACACGCTCGATATGATCACGCTGCTCGCTCTGACATTGATGGTCGGGATCGTGATTGACGACGCGATCATCGTTCTCGAAAACATTTACCACTTTATCGAAAGCAAGGGAATGAAACCGTTTGAAGCTGCGATCGAAGGTACGCGCGAAGTCGGTCTAGCAGTTCTCGCCACCACGTTAAGCCTGCTCGCCGTATTTATCCCGGTCGGGTTTATGGGCGGCATCGTCGGGCGATTCATGGGTGCGTTTGGATTGACCAGCGCGGCGGCAATCGCGATCAGCTTATTCGTGTCGTTCACGTTAACGCCAATGCTCTGCGCTCGGTTTATCAAACCGCCGCGGAAAAAACCCGATGAGAATCCGCCGACGGCGGACGCGGCTCACGCCGATTCGCCAAACGGTGATGGATCTGTGAATCGTTCGGCCAATGCAGAACACGGCACCAAAGATTCCTGGATTTACAGGCAGATAGACCGTGCCTATACCTGCCTGCTCGAATGGTCAATGCGTTTTCGTTGGGTGATCGTCGGCATTTGCGTTCTGGTTTTGCTAAGCAATGTGGTGCTGTTCTCGCTGATCGGCTTCGACTTTGTGCCGCAGGACGATGAATCGCAGTTTCAGATCTCTTTACGTGCACCGGAAGGATCGGGCCTCGCAGCGACTTCGACAATCGTCGAGCGCGTCGCTCGCGAAGTCCGCGAGAAGATTCCTGGTGTTTCCGACACTTTGACGACGGTCGGCGGTGGCGAGCAGGAGTCCGTCAATACGGCAACCGTTTACGTCAAGCTCACGCCGATCAAAGAACGAGAAGACGCACAAAGCGATTTGATCGTGCAAACACGCGAATTGTTAAAGCAGTTTCCCGCGGAACTGCGGACAAGCGTTTCCGCGATTCCGGCGGTCGGGGGCGGTGGCGAGCGCAACGAAGCGATTCAGTATTTAATCACCGGCACGGATCTAACGAAACTCTCGGAGTATTCAGAAACGCTCAAAAACAAATTGCGGGAAGTCCCGGAAGCGATTGACGTTGATTCGTCGCTAGTTATCGGCAAGCCCGAACTGCGGGTTTCGATTGACCGTGAACGGGCGGCTGACCTTGGCGTGGCGGTTGAAGACATATCCGAAGCTCTCAACATCTTTCTCGCCGGGTCCGAAGTCTCGACCTTCAATTCCGGTACCGATCAATACGACGTGCTCGTCCGAGCCTCCGGAAACTTTCGCCAATCAGAACAAGATCTGCGGCAAATGAGCGTGCGATCGGAAAAAGGTCAGACGATCTCGCTCGACCAGCTCGTCCGCTTCGAGGAAGGAACGGCGGCGGCGAGCATCGAACGCTTCAATCGACTGCGGCAGGTGACGGTTTACGCGAACGTGCGGCCCGGAGATTCAATCTCGACAGTTACCGCGAAAATTGACGAGATCGTCAAGGATATTAACTTCGAGCCGGGTTATCAGCCAGCCGTGACAGGCGATGCCAAACAGATTGCCGAATCCGGCTACTACTTCCTTCTGGCCGCGAGTCTGACCTTTGTCTTTATGTATATGGTGCTGGCGGCCCAGTTTGAGTCGTTCATTCACCCGATAACAATCTTGCTGACGCTGCCACTCGCTGTGCCGTTTGGAATCTTGTGCCTGCTGCTGACCGGACAGTCAATGAACATTTTTGCTCTTCTCGGATTGTTGGTTTTGTTTGGCATAGTCAAGAAAAACGCGATCTTGCAGATTGATCACACCAACGGCTTACGGGCAAAGGGAATGAACCGCTACGATGCGATCATCCAGGCTAACCGCGATCGTCTGCGACCTATCTTGATGACGACTATCGCTTTTGTCGCCGGAATGATTCCCCTTTTGGTTTCAACCGGCGCAGGTGCGGCGACCAATCGCTCAATCGGGACGTTGGTTGCGGGTGGTCAATCCTTGTGTTTGCTATTAACCCTGCTCGCCGTGCCCGTCTTTTATTCTCTTTTCGACGACTTGTCGGAATCTCCGCTATGGCGATGGTTCGCGGTGCGGCGGCGATTATTGAAAAGGCGGTTCGGGCGGAGCGTTTGGCGGCCGTTGCGAGAAACTATCCACAGCATTTTCGGCAGCGGAAACCAGATGAGAAGACGAGCAAGTATAAAAGCGATATTCGTACGGAGCGACAGTTAGCTCGGATTAACGCAGGTAGTGGAAGCAAATGAACAAAACCTCTTTGGCATACGGTCTTTATTGCCTACTGACTGCGACGGTCAAGCATGAAGCGATTTACGTGTTCAGGAAAAACAGGCCGGGCGGCACGCCGTCCAAAGAAGGAATGCCGAGATGAACTGGGAAAAACCTAAGATCAAGCGATTGTTTCTTAAGCCGGACGGTGACTTTAAGTGGTGGGTGACGGTCTCTCTCTACGCGTGGTTCTTTGTGCTGGTGGTTCTACTGCTCATCGAAATCATCCGCTGAAGTTGAAAATTTGCCGCATACCGCCAAACCCACTCTTTAACTTTCGAGAGGCTCGGCGATAACTTTCGGCAGCGCGTCGGGGTCAGCCGCGAAGCCGATTATAAGCAAATGCTGACCAGTAGAAATACTAAATACATAGGAGTACAAGCATCATGAAAATTAAGTTAGCGATATTTATTCTAGCCATTCTAAGTGTTTCCACCGTTTCCGTTATCGCTCAGGCCAGCGAGCTATCGGAAGAAGCCGACCGCCGTGTAAACGTCGCGGTCGGCTATTCATACCAACGCAAAAGCGCCGATAAGACCTTTAGCCGCCGAGTGTTTGAAACTGGAGAGAGCAACCGCGATTTGAACGGTATCAACGTGGAAGGCACCTACTATTTCCAGCCGCAACTGGGAATCACAGGAAACTTCAGCGCCCATACCGACAAAGACGATGTAACAGTTCCGGTTGGAATGGTCGGCTCGACCGTTAACCAAAATGTGCGTTTCAAGGAGCAAGCCTACAACTTTATGATCGGTCCGCAAATGCGCTTCCTAAATGATTCCCCTATTACACCGTTTGCCAGAGTGCTGTTCGGAGCGCAGACGACACGTACGAAACTTGAGGGGCTAACAGGGACCACTGGCAACGCCCGCACTTTCATTCGAACGAATTTTGCGATGGCGATCGGCGGCGGTCTGGACGTGCGAGTTAACAAAAACTTTGCCGTCCGGGCCATTCAAATAGATTACCTGCCGTCGTTCGAGCGCCGTGACCGAGCGAACGTCTTCGGTACGGGGCGGCGTTTCGATGCGGAGCGCGTTGATCAATTGCGAATCGGATTCGGCGTCGTTTTTAAGTAGCAATCGGAGCCGAAAAGAAGACCGGTCAGGTCAAAGTATTTATGAACAAGGGGAAGGACTTCGACCGGTCTTTTCATTCAAGAACCTGAAAGATATTTCCTTTTGGGACGAGAGACAGGAACAAGAAAATGAGATGGATTCTACAACAACTTTTTCTGACGGCGGCGATGATCCTCACGCTTTGCACGGTTGATGCTCTGCCGCAGGCGACGAAAGATCACGCGACTAATAAGCCCGAAAAGAATACCGAGCGGCAGGGCGAAGCGGTTGCACGTCTAGTCTCCGAGACTCTTAACCTACCGAATCCCTTCCCCTCGGACCCAAAAACCGTCATTAGTTTGGAACGTATCGGTGTGCGTTCAATTCAGCCGGTAACTTTGACGGTCGAGGAAGCGATTCGGCTGGCGCTGGAGAATAACAACGATATACGGGCGACGGAGACGGATGTTCGCATCGCCGAATTCAATCTGCGGTCGGCTCAAGGCGTGTTCGATCCGGTATTTCAGAGCGAGAATTATTTTGAAAGGTCCGTCACTCCAACGGCTTCGACTCTGCAGGGCGGTGCCGACGGGAAACTTGTACAAAGGGGAGTTACCAGCAATTTTCAGTTGCGTGGGGCGATCCCGCGGTTGGGAGGGAGCTTCCAGTCGGACTTCAATAATTCGCGGACGACGACCACTGCCCAATTTAACTCTCTTAACCCACAATACCCGACGACGTTTTCCTTAAGTTTGATCCAGCCTCTATGGCGGGGGCTGCGGACCGATGAAAACCGCCGGCGAATTGAAGTCGCGAGAAAGAACGTGTCGCTTTCCGACACGCAGTTTCGTCAGCGGACGATTGAGATCATTGAGCAAACCGAGGCCGCGTATTGGGATCTAACCTTTGCCCTTAAAAATCTACAGGTGCAGCGCGATGCAGTAGCGGCGGCCCAAGAACAACTTGACAGTAACAGGCGGCAGGTCGACCAGGGCGTTCTGGCTCCGATCGACGCGGTTCAGGCGGAAACGCAAATTGCCAATTTCAAACAAAATTTATTTGCTGCGCAGGAACAAGTAACAGTTGCGGAGAATAATTTGAAACGATTAACGCTTCCGGATCCGAACCACCCGTTCTGGAGCCAAGCAGTTATACCGGTTTCCGACGCAAATCTAATTCCACCGCGGATGAGCTTACTGGACGCCATAAAAAGCGCGGTTGAAAATCGCCCGGAGATAAAGAGGCAGGAGACGAACGCTCAGATTAATCAAATCAACACCCGCTTTTTACGTGACCAAACGAAGCCGCGCGTTGATTTGATCGCGTCATATCGGGCCGAAGGCTTAGCCGGCAGTGTAATTCCCAACGGCGAGGGCTTAGGCAGCCTACTCAGCGGCGACCCGGTGCTGCGCGAACGAGTTAATGAATTGTCGAGCCGCGTGGGACTTCCGCCCCTTCCTGTTGTCCCGCCTAGCAATTTCAATCAAGTCCCGGACAATTTAATCGGCGGTTACGGTCGATCCCTATCGAATCTTTTCAGCCAAAACTACCCGACCTTTCGTGTCGGCGTCCGCGTCGAGATTCCGTTTGGCAACCGCATGGCGAAAGCCGAACTCGGTCGCTCACTCGCCGAAGGCACACGAATAAACTACGAAAGCAAACAAGCCGAACAGAACATCGAGGTGGAGGTGCGTAACGCTTTGCAGGCAGTTGCTTCGAGCGAGGCACGGCTGACCGCAGCCCGAGAAGCCCGAGTCGCCGCAGAGAAACAGTATGAAAGCGAACGGCGTCAGTTCACCACCGGAACTTCCACGGTGTTTTTAGTGCTGGAAAGACAAACCGGTTTGGTCAACGCACAGGGGCGCGAGATCGAAGCTCAAACTCTACTGAACAAAAACATCGCTAATCTCAGGCGTGTTACCGGCGGCACACTCGACCGGTCCGGCATCACACTGCAGATTAGTAAGCCCAGGTAGGAAACGCAGAGCGTGAACAACATAGCTGCTGCGTTGGGGAAGCGACACCGATCGAATCAGAATGAAGTTCAAATGACGAGGTCGGTCGCATTTAGGTATCTAACGGTCTCGGTTTCAGATCGCCATTCATGAACGGCTCAAAATACTGAAGTATTTATTTGAGGAAGCACCAGATGTTCCGTATGTCACAGTCGGTCGAGCCGTTACAGGAGGTGTTTCTGGATTGGGGTGAGATCTTCTCGAACAAAAGAAGCATTATCTTGGAAGAATACGGAAGGATTGCTGTTCGACTCTAAAAACGTATGTTAAGTTTACTCGCCATTATAGTGCCGTTGGCGCTTCTGGATAGTTTGAATCCAATCACTATCGCGGTCCACGTTTACCTGCTTGGTACACCGGAGCCAAAAACACGTACGACGACGTTTGTGATGGGCGTTTTTCTAGCATATTTCTTTGGTGGTTTGCTCTTGGCCCTCGGACTCGGCTCGATCCTAGAATACGTTGGTAATTTTTCGGAAAGGACTCTGCGCTTAATTGAAGCGACAGTTGGCCTAGGATTGTTGGGTTTCGGCTGGTATATGCGTGGCGGCAACTCGAAGAAGGAAGAGCCAGCCCATCCCACCTCAATGAGTCCACTTAGCAGTTTTTGGTTGGGCTTCGCGGTGACTGCAAGCGATCTACCCACCGCCATTCCTTACATTGCAGCTATCGAGCGGATGCTACAAGCGAATCTTTCGTCTGTCGCACTTGTCGGGACGGTAGCTTTGTATAATTTCGTTTATCTGATTCCCCTAGTCGCCCTCTTCGTAATTTACTTTTTATTGGGAAAAAGGGCGGTGGCAGTGCTTCAAAAGGTAACCGCTTTCATTACTCGATGGAGCCCAATAGTTTTGGTTGTGTTTTGCGTGGTAGCCGGTGTTTTGCTAGTTGCTGATTCAATTGCGTTCGCCTTCGGGAAGCCAATTTTTTGACCGTCATTGTACAACCGTTGTCTCGGGAGTAAAAGCGTCAAACTCTAGACGGAAACAGCACGCTGACATCGGTTCACTCATTGGTGGATAAGATCAATAAAAGGTGATGGTGCACCGCGCCCACTGGAATGCCGTGGAAGCGAGGAGTTGCTGCTCCGGGGCGCTATACGAGTCTGGGCGAAAAATAGGTGGTTGGCAGTCAGAGGAAATGGTAAGATAAAGAGGCTCTGAAGTTGCTAAATCTGACTTGAGAGTCGCGGTTTATTGACAAAAAGTTGGTTGCAGGTTGGTTGCAGCGTTCCTGATTACGGCTTATTATTGTTGAATAGACTTAGCCGTTAAGTTGTTGATTCTAAGAAGCTTTGAGCACTTTTGACAATTTGTACAAACCTACCAAAATCGCTTGGGGTGCGAGAGGTCGTGAGTTCAAATCTCGCCGTCCCGACCAATAAAAATGGGGCTTTCAGCGATTGCTGGGAGCCCCATTTTTGTGACTTGGTTGCAGGTTGGTTGCAGCGTTCTTTTTATCCCGCTTTTTCCGCTCAAAACTCTCAAAATTTAACACTATCGATCACCTCGGTTCAGTAACGTTCTGAAAGTGGTTCAAAAGCGTGTCGTTTGGTGCAATCTTGGGAAAATCAAGGACTTTTTGCCCTGATTTCTACGCAAAAGGCCTGCGGCACATCCTTTGCCAATTTGGGAACCGGAGGAATTTCAATGGTCGAAATAATAACGATTGAGAAGGCTGAACTGATTCGTTTGATCGACAATTCCGTCGCGGGGGCTATCGAAAAAGCTATTCATTCATCTCAGCCGCCGCAAATCATGACGAAGTCCGAAGTCGCCAAGTATTTGAAAAAATCTGGAGCGACGATTAATCGGTGGATGAGGAAAAATGGCCTTCCGTTTCACGGGGTGGGACGGCCAACTTTCAATAGGACCGAGGTGGATGCCTGGTTAGCAAATTTCTAAGCATATGTCAGTTTTTAAGAAATATAACAGTAAGAGGATAAATGCTAAGCATCCGGCGTTTTCGACAGCTCGTTGGTGGGTATACAGGCGAGTGAAAGGGCATAAAACTATCCATCAGGTTATACCGACTGCCCGTACTAAGGAAGAGGCTGAACTCGCTGAGCGACAACTGGTAAAGCAACTGTTCGACAAATCATTCGGACTAGCAGATAAAACTGTAACTTTTGGAGACTTTGTAGAAACAAACTATCGAAGATATGTAGAGCAAAACAACGTCAATAAGGGAGCGAAGAAGCTCTACATAAAACTTCTTTTGAAACACCTAAATGAGCCCGTCAAGTATTTAGGACAAAAAAGTCTCTTATTGCTCCTTTTATTGGTTTAGGTTTAGTAGTCGTGGCTGTGGGAATGTGGGAAAGTCGCTTTTGGGCTTTTCCAAGCGATTGTGGG
>Ga0138256_10004160_pt1 | contig 15390 bp, 10 predicted proteins | sample KNB2016incub_MG_FD_105486 | JGI IMG/M metagenome (GOLD analysis project Ga0138256, IMG submission 105486) | Active sludge microbial communities from wastewater in Klosterneuburg, Austria - KNB2014incub_MG | ecosystem: Engineered > WWTP > Activated sludge > Unclassified | place: Austria... | reverse complement strand
CGATCCATCGTAATGCGGTCGTCGAACGTGAGCACAAAACTCTTTGTGACGTCACTTTCAACCTTGCCGTGGGAGGCAATGTGGATCATGTTGTACGGCTGTTCACTGAGGTCACGCTCGACCTTCCCGGCGCGAAATTCTTCGTTCAGCACCTGTTTCCCACCATAAATAGCTTGGACCGCCTTTAATTCATCACCGACATAGGGCAACGCCGGAAAGCCCTGCACCGCTTCGGTCAACCCCATGGAGAACAAGCGGATTTGGTTACGGTTGAGCGGTCGCGGATCCGTGAGGGTCAACCCGGGTGTGGTTGCCACCGCATAACGCTCGATCAAGAAATTCGTGCCGTCATACAGCGGAGCCATTGGAATGGTCCGGAGGGGTCCGTCCGGCACAAAGACCAGGGTGGTAATATGCGCGGCAGTCAGCTCGGCCTCCATAGGGCGAATCAACCACTGATAGAGCTTCTGCGCATGGGGACGGTAGGCGTCGTTGGAACGGTCTTCGAGGCCGAGTCTGAAGGCGCGTATTTCTTCCGTCAGTTGCTCGCCGGTCACCGGCACGATGAATTGTTTGAGGCCGGACGGCATGCTCACAAGCAGCTCCATGCGGTCTGCCAGGATAATGGGATAGACGATCGCCGTGGTCTTGGATTCTCGGGCGATTGCCGTACTCGTCGAGCGCGCCGTCGCGACACACTCATCCCTAAAATAATCTTGCAGCTCCGCCGCCTTATAAAGCTCAACCGTGTCCTGAGCCTGTCCGAGCAGGTGCTGGCGGGCCGCAAGGTCTGGCGTGGACGAGGCTCGATGCAGGAGTAGATCTGACAGCTCAAAAAACAGATTGCCGGTCGTCTCGCGGAATGAAAATCGGCGGTTTTGGCCGCCCACCATGAACTCCGACCGGATGGGTTGCAACGTCTCGATGGCTCTCTGGTAGGCAGCAATCGCGTCGTTGATCTGGCCTTTGCTCCGCAGCAGGCGAGCGGTCTGCCAATGCCATCGGTATTGGGACTCCGGAGAGCTGACCTGTTGAGCGGCGAGGATGGCTCGTCTGGTCAGGTCCAGTGCTTCATCCGTGCGATGCTGCGTCTCATACAGATGACCCAAGTAGCCCCAGCCGTAGGATTCATTCCGTGAATCCCCGATCTTGGTCGCGACTTGGATCGCATTCCAATAGGACTCCGCCGCCTGGCGAAGTGGCGGTGCACCTATTTCGACTCTCTTGTCGAGGGGGGAGGGCTGTTTATCAGATGGAGGTGTTGTCGCAGCAGGCCCCTGCGTCGGAGGTGTCCCAGGCTGTAGTTCAACACCCCGTGAACTCTTGGCCGCGAGCAGGGTTCGTTGCACGACATTTCTTGAAGAGACGTCGCCGATGCGAGGTTGGACGATTTCTTCATAGGCATCTCCAATGCTGAGCCAGGCATTGGCCTTGTCGAACGAATCCGGCATAGAGGTGATTTCCTGCGCGGCGATATCCAGACGCGCCTTGGCCGTGGTAAGGGACCCTTCTTGAATCGTGGCCCGGCCGGCATTGATCAGGGCGATGGTCGTCAATGATGGTTGATGGGAGGCTTTAGCCAGGATGGACGATTCGGTGTAGGCCGCCACGGCAGAAGAGTATCGTCCGTCGGCCGTGAGAATATTGCCCTGATCGTTCAGCATCGTTGCGGCAAGGGCCGAATTGTCGAGCGCTCTGGCCGAAGCGAGACCCTCTTCGATTGCACGCAACGCCTGCTCATTGTCGCCGAGGGCAAATAGAACAGAGCCTAGCCGCCCCTGCACAATGGCTTTGAGGAGCGGATCTCCAATTCGATCCGCGAGTTTGCCGGAATCGACCAAGATCGCTCCCGCTTCTTTATAATGTCCGGTTTGATAGAGCGCTTGCGTCAAATTCACTTGCGCCTTGATTTGTTCCCGTGTTTTGCCATCCCGTTCATAGCGGCGGCCGGCCTCGGTCCAATATTGCATAGCTGGGGTGAAGGCACCCTGCTGATAGGCGGATTGCCCTTGTTCCATCAGCTTTTCAGGAGTGACCGGTTCTTGTGCGAGCGTGTCGGTTGTCCATGCCTGGCCGGCAACTACGATGCAGACAAAGAAAACTGCAAGAAGCGTCATAGCTTTCATTTCGGGTACCACGCACGATGCTTGGCTGTGAGAGGGCGGCGGCAGGAGTCTGTTGTGAACGGTTGGAGGCTCAAGCACCTTGGCCATGACGCAACCTCCTTCTTTCCCGGCTGATCGACGGCATCATGCGTCCCTCCTCTCTATGGCATGACATCATATGAAGAACGCCACTTGGATGCCCGGCACGATTGTATCGGGAACGCAGGATTGCTGCAATGGACATTGCCGGAGGATGGTAATAACCCTGGCCATTTATACGTGCATTTCTGACGCGGCAGTCCTCGACAATAAGGGTCGTATTGGCTATATTTTCTCGACTCTATTGGTGGCGTGAACACAACAGCCCTCTTTGCTGATTGATGGGGTAAGGGGTGTCATATGAATAAGCCGCGTCCATGGTTCTACGCACCGCTTACGCTCTGCGTACTATTGTCGCTCTTCAACCCTCAGCACGTCATCGCAGAGACAAAGGCCGGGAGCCATGAACTGGAGACTGTTCGTGGCACGGGCTGTTACTCCTATGGCGACAACGAAACGCCTGCTCAAGCCAAAAGAGCCGCAATGGTCATTGCACAGGAGCAAGCCGTTCGCAGTCATCGTGTGTTCGTGGAATCCACCTCCACCGTGAGGAAGTTTCAGCTAGAAGACGATCTGATTCAAACGGTGAGCGCCGGGATGCTGGAACAGATCAGGGTGGAAAATGAGGAAAAGAAGGGGCAGGAAATTTGTCTGACGGTGACTGCGAAACTGAGTCCAGTGTCATTCGAAGATTTGATCAAGCAACGAGCGAACGCCAAACACGTGGCACAAGCGGCGCAAACTCCTTTGCTGCCGCAATCGCAAGGGTTCGGGCTGAGGGTATGGGTCGATAAGGCCGATGGTCATTATATCGAGGGAGATCGCTTGGTCGTCTATGTGCAGTCTGAGCGCGATGCCTATCTCAAACTCGACTATTTCATGGCTGATGGCTGCGTGGTGCACTTGGTGCCGAATGTGTATCGCGGCCAGGCGCTGATTCATGGTGGACAGACCTATTCGTTCGGGGGCGATGCAGATCCGGAACATATCCTCATCACGCACCCGTTTGGCGCTGAAACCATTAAGGCTATGTTGAGCGCTGTGCCGATTGAGGAGAGCGGTTATGATGCCGGACGAGGGTGCGACGAAAGCCGAGACTACCTCCAACGCCTGGAGTCCGGCATCAAGAAGGGCAGTCGAGGGGCGAAGTTAACCGGCGTGGATCGTTCCGTGCCCTTGGTCACGACCAGCAAAGCAGTCGATATCTATAGCAAGGAAAAGCCGGGACCTCCACGCCGGAAGTAGCGCTCCTCCTGTGCAGCACCGGCGAATGCACAATCTTCCCAGAACTGGGTGGAATTCTAAGAAACGGTGGTCACGGCGTTGTCTTCAGATGCCTGGTCTGATGCGCCTCCGATGAATCGCAGGGTCAGGACATCTGATAAGCGAACGATGGTCCCAGCCGAGATGCTGGTTTCCTCTCCCTTGCCGATGGTCTTTCCATTCACCTCAGTATGTTGATTCGATACGGAGCGGAGAATCAGCCCTTCCGGCGCGCGCCGTACTTCAAAATGCCACCGGCTGATGTGCTGCGCCAGCGACGGATCGTTGTGGGTGAGCACAATGTCATTTGCTTGCGTGCCGTTCATTTCGCGTAACCGGCCGAAGGTAATGACCGGCTGCGGCGGCAGGGGGATCTGTTCTCCTGTTTCCGCAATGAGCACAGCAGAGGGAAAACGGACGGGATCAGCCCAGGCAAAGACGAACATGTCCATCGGCTCGTTTACCCCGGCGAGTTTCACGGGCCCGATGGGCCGGCAGCGAAGCCGTTGTTGCACGGTCAGTTCGAGAAATGCGGGTTTCGTGATGCGGATCTCGCCTGGTTGCGCAGTGGCGGCGAGCTTCGCGCAGAGATTCACCGGATCACCCGTGACGATGACTCCATCCGTCAAGACTGTGCCCCAATGAATGCCGATTCTCGTTGTCATCTGATGCTCAGGAGGGAGATGGGCATTCTCCTGCAAGCGCAGGGTCTGGAAGCGTTCCAATACTTCAACCGCCGCCTCGACGTGCGGGAAGCAGAGAAACACTCCATCGCCGACTGTATCCACAATGCGGCCGGATGATCTCTCCAGGCTCTTGACGATGAGGTCCACATGGCGTTGTTGAAGCCTGCGACCTGCCTCATTTCCAAAACGAGCGAAATACGCCGTCGAGCCTGTCACGTCGCTGAAGGCCAGCGCGTGCGTCTTTTCAAACCGCCGGGCAAGCAATGCCGACAGTTGATTTTGAAGCCGAATAATTTCGGTTAGGTTGAGAGATTCGAAATCAGGTGACATAGGGTAGAGGGGTGCCCTGGCATCTCCAATCAAGAATGTCTCGCGGGATCAGGTCCATGGTGGTGGTCCGACGGTCTCAGGAGAAGCGTACGACCACCGCTGTCGAATTGTCTTTCCCACCTCGCGCATTGGCTTCAGCGACAAGCCTGCTGCAGATTTCATCAGGTGACTCAGCAGCGCGGGTTAGCTGGGCGATGATGTGCCGGTCGCTCAACATGTTGGTAATGCCGTCGGTACACAGCAGCAGGATATCCCCTGATTGGAACGCCTGGTTGGAAATATCAGGGTCTGTCTGCCCCTCTATGCCTAAGGCACGGACCAGAATATGGCGTTGAGGATGCGTGCCGACTTCCTCCGGGGAGATTTGACCTCGTGTGAGAAGATCCTCGACCAGCGAGTGATCACGAGTCAAGAGTCGAAGTTCCTGGCCACGGTACAGATAAGCCCGGCTGTCCCCGACATGACCGATCACGAGTTGTAATGGAGACAAGGATGACACCAACACCGCAACGATAGTGGTGCCCATGCCGTCTAATGCAGGTTCTTCAAGGGCCCTTTGCCGCACAGCCTCGTCGGCCGCTCGAATGGCCTGGCGCAATTGAACTGATGCCTCGCCATTGCCCCGTTTGAAGCTAGCGGACCCGCCGCTTTCTTTGCATTGCTGGAAGTGATCGATAAGCGCCTTGACGGTCAGCTTGCTGGCTACGTCGCCGCCGGCTCGTCCTCCCATGCCGTCGGCCACCACCCATAAGCCTAGGTCATTGTCCACGACGAATGCGTCCTGGTTGGACGAGCGGAGTAAGCCGACATCACTCAGCCCTGCACCGTGCCAGTGAGGGATTGAACTCTCAAGACCAGGGAGCATGGCGTTCACCCTAGGTGAAGAGGGCAATGTTTCAGAACCCGGCATCTTCCTAGCGATCAAGTGAGGAACCGGAGCGGCATCAAGAACAATGGGCATAAGCTACCGCAACCGCGGCGCTTTCTCAACGAGCCTCCGATGATTGATATTCAGGCAGTAGGCTGGCCAAGGACCTGACGAACAAATAATGACTGGCATCCTGGGCGTGAGAAGCCCCTGATGGAACATGAGGGGAAATACTTCCATTCCCGGTGCATGTGCTTGATTTACTTCGACGAAAGGAATAGTTTCGTCCTTCGAAGATGCACCGAGTCGTCTGCACCAGTACTGTGGGGTTCTGTCCGCTCACGTGACGTGACTACCCTATGCCGAGTCCTCTCTCACAGGCTCCCGATTCTGAACTCGCGGCTCCTTGCTTACATTGGGACAAGGTCTGTGACCTGCTAGGAGGAGCCGATTGGTCAACGATCCCTGAGCCTGTTCACTCACTCCCGCTATTTCGAGCCACATTCTCCTCCGGTCGGCAGTTTCTATTTCAGGATGAGCCAGGACGGCTCCCTCTGGAACAGTTATGGCTGAAGCTCAGCGGGTTCGCCTCCCTCTGTCGTCGCGTGGCTGAATTCTATCGACTCTACCAGCGTCCCTATTTGTCTCTGGATCCCGCACACATCAGTGGGCGTGTCAGTGATCATTCGTTCACATGGCTCCCGGCACGGTGGCTTTTTGCGGTGGAATTGGACGTTGCGAAGGGGGCGCAATCTTTGGTCCACGAAACCATGCCGAAGGAAATGGCCAGGGATATCTTCGTTCCCTCTGGAGACCTCGATGCCGACTATGCTGCGCCTGTGATGAGGCAATGGCCCATGGGCCGTGAACTTCCGGTCACGGTCCTGCTTCGTTCAATTGAGCGGATTCCCGATGACACAGACGAACAGCTCTCACGCGGACTCTTACGCGCCCATGTATTTTCAGAGACCGTGTCATTCGTGGACTGCTCCGAACAGGACACATTCCACCTTGCCATCAGGCTGCCAGGAAGCGGGACGGCTCCGGTTCCTCTGTGGGCGAGAAGGGTGGAGAAGGCTGAGCGCGGGCTGGTCGTCAGTGGTATGACGGATCCGATTCCCAACGCAACCTGGACCCAATTGGAACGGGCGAAACAGCAAGTATTTTCGGATACAGGGGCATCGATCTATCGCGCGTTTCACCATGCCTGCGATCTGTACAGTCTTGGGATGTTGCTCTTTCGCGGGCTACTGGTCCATCAGACTCAGTCATTGGAGCAGGTGCAACAACACATTGCGGGAGTGCTTGAGAGGCTCGAGCCTCTCGTCCAGGGCTTGAATCCGGATGATCACTGGACGCTCTTTACGCGTGTCAGCGGTCGGCTCAAAGAACGGGGGGAAGTCTTCCAGCCACCCTCGGGTAGCATTCCGGAATCGCTGTGGTACGACGCACTGATCTGTGGGTTGGGGTTGGTATCAGGGATTCGCGGTTTCAGCTTCTGTGGCAGTGAGGGATCAACGGACCATACACCGCTTCCCGAAGCATTGCAGGGCGCAATTCGCGCAGCAGAACATGTGGCCGAACAGGCGAGGATCGAGTTGTTCGACGCCGATGCCCGGCATCGTGACCTGATGCGAGTCTGTGATCGAGTGCTTGCCGAGCGGATGTAGTGTGGACGATGGCCATTCGATTAAAAATTCATCCGAGCAAGGATCTTGGCGACGGCACGTCATGGGAACGTATCTTTGACCAGGGAGAGGTGACGATCGGACGGGCTTCCTCAAACGACGTGACGTTACAAGATCCTCAGCGCGTCGTCTCTTCTCGGCATGCGGAGATCCGTCGTAAAGCCAATGCCTGCGTGCTGGTTGATATGGGGAGTACCAATGGCACCAGGATGAATGAGCAGTCGCTGGTGCCTCAGCGGGAGTATCCCTTGCAGGAGGGAGACCGAATCGTCATCGGTGATTTCACCATTCTGTTTTCAGTGCAGGCCCCGCAGGCCAATGGCACGGCGCATCATGTGGTTGAGGAGCCAAGGACTGCCGTTCAGGGCGTCGACGCAGACGCACTGGTGTACGAACTCTGTCGTCGCTACGCCGAATTGCAAAAATCTACAACTCAGGAGCGGGAAGAGGAATTATTGGAAATGCTGCGCCGGGCCTTGGCACAACAGGATGGGTCGGTCTGCGAATCCCTGATGGGAAAAGTCCGCGCCGGCTTGTGCTTGCGCCTAGGCCAGCCGGCGGCCGCTCCTCCTCCCGAAGCGGCTCCTGCCCAACCAGTGCGTACGGATCAGGCTGCAGGCGAGGCCGCCTATCGGGGCCTTCTCGCTATTGCGCAGAAGTACTGCTTAAGACTTCCCTCGCCGACGAGCGCTGAATTCATCGGTCAGTTCGCGCGGCGGATTGATCAGGTTCTCCAGATTACGTTTGGCAATCTGGTGGAGTCCTTACGAGGCAGGCGGCAGTTCGCCCGTGAATTAGAGGTGGAAGCGACCCGTATTCTCAATTGGGCGCCTAATCAGATCAAGCAAGCTGAAAACGAGCAACAGGTCGGAGCCTACCTGTTCGATGCGCTGGCAAATCCGAAGGACGCAGAAGCCGTCATGGCGGACCTTCAACGGGTCTTTCGCGATTTGGCGCTCCATCATATCGGGGTGATCAAAGGATTTGAAGAGAGTCTTCGCGCCGTACTGAGAGAGTTCGATCCGGCGACCATCGAAGCAGAAATTGAGGCCAGTCCGGTAGAAATCGGGCCATTGCGTCTCCCTCCTTCCTTCCGTCTCCTGAAACAAAGGGGCGCCTGGAAGTACTTCAAACGAAAGCACCGGCGGTTTACAGAGGAGGAAGTCAGGATCTTTGAACAAATACTGGCGCCACATTTCGCGAAAGGCTACTTGGATGTCCAAAAGACTCAACGTGGTCGGTAACCTGTGTGTATTTTTGATCATCCTCATGGTGGGAGGAATCACCGTCGGGTGCGTGAGCGGCATCAAAGATGTCCTCGTCACGCTCCTGCCGACCTATCGGTTGAATCCCGATGAATCCGGCGCCCCCTTGTCCGTTGTCGTGCGCGTGTATCAATTGAGGAACAGGGAGCGGTTTGACCGAGCGGATTTCCGGGCACTCTGGAGGAATGACGAGAAAGAGTTGGCGGGAGATGTGCTCGAACGGAGGGAGGTCACGGTCTATCCTGAAACGAAGACCTCCATAGAATTGCAGGTGGATCAGAAAAAGGGGGTTCAATTTCTGGGAGTCATGGCGTTGTTTCGTAAGCCGGAAGGAGAGCTCTGGCGGCGGGTCGTGTCGTCGGACCAGTCCACCTGGATTCCCTTTACGACCCCGACCGTCAAATTGATTCTGGATGAACACAAGCTCAAATTGAAGGACGAATAAGGAAGGCGTCGGTCATCACCATGGAGAACAACCAAAGAGTCGTCTGGAGCGAGGGGATGCTCCTCACTCCGCACTTATTTCAACAGTGGGACCAGTATTACGAGCGTCATCTCAATGAACGGCTTCGTGCGTTGGTCGCGTTCGGGTATGGGGCCTTGAGGCTGGACTTCGATCATGATGGTCTGTCCAACGGCCGAGTCACGTTGCTTGGTTTTCATGGGCTGTTGCCGGATGGTGTGGTCGTCAGGATTCCGGAAGAGGACCTGGCTCCGCAGACGCGGCTCATCGGTGACCTGTTCCCGGCCTCGGTCGATCACCTCGATGTGTTTCTAGCCTTGCCGGTGGAGCAGATGGACGGCGTGAACTGCGTGTTGGGCGACGAATCTGGCTCTCGAGCCGCTCGGTATTCCTCGGCTTACGTCGAACGGAAGGATTCCACGACGGGCGGTAATCCTCAGGAGATCCTGGTCGCACGAAAGAACCTCCGTATCTTATTTTCGGGTGAACCCACGAGCGACATGGTGGTCTTGAAGATCGGCGAGTTGCTCAGGACCCAGTCGGGAGCCGTCGCATTGAAGGAAACTTATATCCCGGCTTGTCTGTGGATCTCCGCCTCGCCGTACCTCATGCGGCTGCTCCGCGGCCTCATCGAACTCCTCACGGCTCAAATCGGATCCTACGGTAATGCTCAGCGTGGCATTTTGGAAGCCATCGGAATGGATCTGGGGAAGTATCATCTCCTCTCCGCGCTCATGGCCCATTTGCCGGCCATGCAACATGCGAATCTGGTTGAAAAGGTGCATCCGGAGTTTCTGTATCTCATCCTTGCCCGTTTGGCTGGAGCGCTCTCGATGTTGGCCGGACCCCTGGAAGTCCTGGCGCTCCCGCCCTATCGACACGACAATCTTGCAGCCACCTTCGAGGACCTGGACCATACCATCCGCTCCATCGTGGAACGGTTCCAGCCCACGCATTACCTGACCATCGCGCTGGAGGCCAGCGGGGAGAATGTCTGGGTGGCGCGGGTTCCGGAGAGCCGCCTCTTTGCGTCCTCTCAGTTTTTCTTAGTGGTCGCCGGCGATCTCAGCGAGGACCAGATCCGCCAGCAAGTGCCGCAATTCATCAGGATCGGCTCGCCCGCCAAGCTGAAGGAAATTGTGGCAGCCGCGATGCCTGGCGTCAGGCTGTACCATACCCCGCGCCCTCCTGCGACGTTGCCGGTGCGGGTGGGTCAGCAATACTTTCGTCTGGATGATCGAGGAGTGTTCTGGGAGGAAATCAAGAAAACGCAAATCGTTGCCCTCCATGTTCCTCAAAGCCTCCAATCTCTTCGGTTGCAGCTTCTGGCAACGAAGGAGTAACCAGCCATGGTCACCGTCCAGGCCGAAAAGACGAACTCCCTGAGCGAAGTGTTCAACGATCTGTTGGTGCTCGGCGTACAACTCCGCGATGCCACCAATCCGGGAGGGGTCGAGAGCCTCCGTACCCGCCTCCAGCAGTTGTTTCAATCGGCTGAGGAAAGAGGCCGCACTTCCGGCTTCCCTCAGGAGGCGTTGACACAAGCTCGTTACGCTGTGGCCGCATTTCTTGACGAGATGCTCATCAACTCGCGCTGGCCGCAGAAGGACGAATGGGCCGCTCGGCCGCTGCAATACGAATTATTCGGGGAATTTACGGCAGGGGAAGGGTTCTTTAAACGACTGGAGAATATTCGCGGCGGCATTCCGATGAACGCCGACTTGCTGGAGCTCTACACCTACTGTCTCATGCTCGGGTTCGAGGGCCAATACAAGCTGCAGGATCGTGAAAAATTACGAGGGCTGGTCGAAGACCTTTCGCGCCAGATTCAAGGTAAGCGCGGGGAGATCCCATCGCTTTCTCCGCGCGGGCGACGTCCGGAAGAGTTGCTGGAGATGGTCAAGAGCGAGCTTCCGGTCTGGGTCATCATTGCAACCAGCACCTCCCTGGTCCTTCTGTTCTATCTCGGACTGTCTCTCTTGATCGGACAGGATGCCGGCTATGTCGGCCATGAATTGAAACGGCTCCTCCAGGAGGTGCGGGGATAATGGGGTTGTTCGCGAGGATCAAATCGCTGTTGGTCGCCATGCTGGGGCATCGTCGTCTGGTGGTCGAGTTCGGACTGGTCTGTTTGATCTGCTTGGTCTGGTTGGCCGGTCCGACGATCGGTCTGGAGTCGGTCGAAAGCCGGGTGCAGGTCATCATCGCCATCGTCTTATTGCGGTTCATCTTCTCTGTCCTCCAACATGTCCTCTCCCAACGCCGTGCCGTCCAATTGGAGGCATCGCTGCAACAGCAGGCCTTGGTGCAAGTGGCGGCGGCCAGGCCCGACCATAAGGAAGAACTGGAAGCGTTGCGCCGCCAGTTCGATAAGGGCCTGGCGGCTCTGAAGGAGTCTACGATCGGGAAGGGAGTCAAGGGGAAAGCAGCTCTCTATGCGTTGCCCTGGTACATGTTCATCGGGCCGCCCGCGTCTGGAAAAAGCACTGCCCTTCGACATTCCGGGTTGCAGTTTCCCTATCTCGGTGAATCGGGGCAGGGGCTGCAGGGAATGGGAGGAACCAGAAACTGCGACTGGTGGTTCACGAATGATGCGGTGCTGCTCGACACGGCCGGGCGCTATGTCACCCATGAGGAAGATCAAAAAGAATGGCTGGGCTTTTTGGATCTGCTCAAGAAGTGCCGGAAAGAAAAACCCCTCAACGGCATCCTCGTGGCGATCAGCATCGCCGATCTGATGCAGGCCAGTGAAGAAGAGCTGGAGGCTCATGCCAAGAAAATTCGCAGCCGCATCGATGAGCTGATGACGCATCTGGGAATTACATTTCCCATCTATCTCATCTTCACGAAATGCGACTTGGTGAGGGGCTTTGTTGAATTCTTTGATGAACTCACCAAGGCGGAACGGGAGCGGATCTGGGGCTGCACGTTTCCCAAGAGCGCTGCGAAAGAGCCGGCGCAGGTGCGTTTCAAGACCGAGTTCGATCAGTTGCTCACCGCGGTAAAATCCCGTCGGCTCGCCCGCCTGGTGAATGCGCGCGGGCCCTATAAGTTGAATATTTTCACCTTTCCTCTCCAACTCGCTTCTGCGACCGACAAGTTGGTCCATTTCGTCGAAGTGTTGTTTCAATCGAACCCGTACCAGGACAATCCGATGTTCCGCGGGTTCTATTTGACCAGTGGGACGCAAGAGGGGGCGCCGATCGATCGCATCCTAGGGGCAATCAGTCGCGCTTCTGGGCTGGGGGATATGGTCTCCTCCATGTTTTCGCCCACGGAGACCAAGAGCTATTTTCTGAAGGATCTGTTTACCGACGTCATCTTTCCCGATCAATTCCTCGCGGGGCCCTCGACCGCCATTCATAAACAACGGGGTTTCCTGCGCGTGGCCGCCTTTGCGGCGGGAACGCTGTTTGTCGCAATCTCAGTGATCGCGCTTGCTTTCTCCTATATCGGGAATAGAGCGCTGGTCAGCAATACCTTGTCGGTGGCGTTGAATGCGCCAGACATCGCAGTGACGGACGCGGCGAGCCTCGAAAAAAATGTGGAGTATCTCGATAGGGTGGGTGATCGTTTGGGCGAACTGGTCTCCTATAGCGAGAACGGTGTGCCTTTCCGTCTCTGGGGTTTGTATCGAGGAGAGCGGCTGCTCGGCGATCTTGAGGAAGTCTACGCGCGGCAGTTTGAGAAGATTCTTCTCATTCCGACCAAGCGTGCCATGGAGGTGGAACTCGATCAATTTGCGTCGGGAGAGTCGCGCGGGGAGGCGATAGGCGCAAGTGATTACTATTATTCCATGCTCAAAGCCTACATCATGCTCGGTGAACCCAAGCGCCTGAGCAGCCCCTATTTGGAGCGATGGCTGACCGCCCACTGGAACGATCGGCTGAAGGGTCTGTACGCGACCTATGCGGTTCCGCCCTTGGTGCAAGCCAGTATCCAACGACATATGGCTCTCTACACCGGTGTGCTGGCTCGCGCACAACAGGGCCGGGTTGAGTTAAACAAACACCTGGTGGCAGGCGCGCAAGAGCGCTTGCGCGATATCCCCCTTGTGGACCGGCTCTACGGCCTCAGCCTTCGTGAAATCGACGAATCCCTTCGGCCCGCACCATTTTCTGTCGAGACTGCCCTTCAAGGAAGTCACCATGGGACGGTCGTCAGCGACCATCTGATTCCCGGTGCCTTCACCTATGAGGGTTGGAAAGGACCGTTCCAGATTGCCATGGGCCGCGTTCTCGAAGGTCTTGGAAGCGAAGCCTGGGTCGTGGGCGAACCTGATACAAAACAGATCGATCTGGAGCGGGGGATCAAGACACTCTACTTTCAAGACTACCGCCTTCATTGGCGAGCCTTCTTGAAATCCCTCTCACTTGGTCCCGCCGTTACTCCGACGGATATGGAGAAATTGCTCTCAACCTTGAGCCAGACGGATTCGCCCTTCCTGCGAATATTGGAAGCGGTCGATCGCAATACCGTGCCGGAGCCGGAAGGCATTGCGAAACTTCAGGAATCGGCAGTCGGCTTGCTGGGAAAGGTGAAGGAAAAGTTAGGGCTGGAAACAGTCGGCAAGAAGCTCGAGAAACCACCACGTGCGCCGGACGCGGCTGAGTTTCCCGGCGGGGTCACCGTTCATTTTCTTGCATTGCATGATCTGATCGCTGCCCGGAAGGATGCAAAGGAAGAGGCGCCTATCATCCAGTACCTGACGGAATTGCGGAAGGGGCACGAGGCGTTTCGGCCCATTCTACTTGAGGAGACCATCAACCCGAACACGAAAATCCTTGCGAGGACCATCGTGGCTGGAGGATCGAACGAGCTCAAGCTGGGGATGGAGAAGACAGGTTTCTTGCTAAAGAAGTTGGATGCCGAATTGCGAGAATCCATGGGGGCGCTGCTGTCGGAGCCATGGTTGATGACCATGCGTGGGGTGTTGGAGCGGACGCGGTTGGATATCGACCAACGCTGGGGCACCGATGTGTTTCAAGCCTGTCAGCGCGCGATTGAACGTAAATATCCCTTCCGGTCATCCGGCGAGGATGCTGTGGTGGAGGATGTCGTCAATTTTTTGCATCCGGATAAGGGGGCGCTCTGGCGTTTCTACCAGGCAGACTTAAGTCCATTTCTGGAAGAGAGGGGTGACCACTTAGTGCGCAGAGCATGGAGCGGGGTCGCGCTCACTGTCTCTGATGCCTTCATCGAGTCGTTGGAGAAGGCCAGGTTTGTTTCAGAGAGCCTCTTTACGAAAGCATCTCCGGATTTGGGGTCGGTGATCGAAGTCTATCCCTATCCGCCAGGGGGGGCTGGAGGTCGGAGCGTTAGTGAGATACGACTGGACATCGGTGGCGAGCCGCTCCGGTATCGTATGGAGCCACAAGACTGGTGGGAGATGAAATGGCCTGGCCCGACACCTTCTCTTGGAGCCGCCCTGGTTGTCAAGGTTGGCGACAACTCGGTCACGAGGGACTTCAAAGATGTCTGGGGACTGTTCAAACTTATCAGGGCTGGTGTGATTGAGGCGACCGATCATAGCGATGTCAAGGTGAAGGTCCAATGGGAACTGCAAACCCCGGATTTCAAGCCGTTACAAATTCGATATGACGTGAGGGCCAAGAGCGCGAAGAATCCGTTCCGTCCCGGATTCTTCGAGCAATTCACCTGTGTAGATCATGTGACATAAGCTCAATGTATAGCTCTACCCTCGGCTATTACGGAAAACTTCCTTTGTCTGCGGAATTTATCCGATGCCAGGCATCAGGAGCGGAGATCGATGAATTGGATCAATGGATCCGGGAGGGGATGTTCCATGCAAAATCCACCCTGGGGCCTGCCTGGTCCATGGATTTCCTGCAAGGGGATCAGTGGGCGTTTTTATACTTGCCTCCCGATCGGAGTCGATTCCTGGCGGGCCTCCTGAAACCGAGTCAGGACAAGGCGGGGCGAGAGTTTCCTTTTTTGATTTACTTGCTCTTGGAGAGGAAGGAGTTTCATGAGCTCCCCTGGTGCGCACCGATGCACTTCAGGGAGTTTTTTGGGCAGAGTCATCGGTTGCTGGAGGATGTCAGCACCGAAACCGATCTCAACCGCCTGCAATTCCGGCTACAGGCGCTGTCGCCGGTTGAGGTGCCTGAGTCCACTTCTATAGAGACGCGATACCATGTGGAGCTGCTGCACCGCCGGATGCGTGATCACTGGGCCGATGTATTTGGCGGGTTCGACTGTACCCAAAAATACGCCCTGCTTCGGTCTTTGCTCCATTCACGATCAGGATCGGATTCCGCGAGCCGAGGCCACTGGCAGGCCCAATTCCCCTTGCTCATAGAAAGCAAGGAGGAGACCTACGACCTCCCATTTTGGATGGATCTCGCATCTCACGCCTCGGGCCACAGACCGGAAGCAGGGATCCTCTTCTGGAATCGATGGCCTTCCAAGGTGAAGCCGTTGCTGTTGGTCTCCCTGGAACGACCGCTCCCTCAACTTCTGCTTTCTCTCATCCGTCCGGAAGGCGGGCCAAACGAGCTGTTAAAGAACGATGATGCCGGACATTTGGCAGAGGCTGGACGTGCGCTTCTCGACGATGGAGACGTGACCTTGGAGGCATTTCTGCATCGTGTGTCAGGACT
>Ga0138256_10004158_pt1 | contig 15394 bp, 14 predicted proteins | sample KNB2016incub_MG_FD_105486 | JGI IMG/M metagenome (GOLD analysis project Ga0138256, IMG submission 105486) | Active sludge microbial communities from wastewater in Klosterneuburg, Austria - KNB2014incub_MG | ecosystem: Engineered > WWTP > Activated sludge > Unclassified | place: Austria... | reverse complement strand
TTTTGGTTTTTTGAAACACATATTTTTAGAATTCCTCCTTCAAGAAAATTTTCGCCAGCAGTTATTTTGATAGCAAAAAGTAAAATTTAGTTTCATGTCTTGTTTTTTAAATGGCAAATTTGTAATTTTGATTTTAAACGCCTTATTATGAAAATATTCATAAATATTATTTTGTTGTTCGTGTTTTTCAGTTCAAATGCTCAACAATATGTCTGGACTCAAAAAACAAATATTCCAGCAATTTCACGTTACGAAGCGGTTGGTTTTTCTATTGGAAACAAAGGTTATTTTGGTACAGGAGCTAATTTTAACTTAGGACAAGTATTAAATGATTTTTGGGAGTATGAACCTATTACGGATATGTGGACACAAAAGGCTAATGTTCCTGGTAGCAATAGATATGGAGCTGTTGGATTTTCAATTCAGAATAAAGGCTATGTTGGCACAGGTTGGGTAAATAACGGTGGGTCTGCTCTTAAAGATTTCTATGAGTATAACCCAATAACAAATGTGTGGACACAAAAAGCGAATTTTTTAGGTTCGGCACGGTATGATGCAGTAGGAATTGATATTGATAACTATGGCTTTGTTGGTTTTGGTTACAACCCAACACAAAATGACATTTATATTTATGTTCCAATAATAAACCAATGGACACAAAGGACAGACTTTCCAGGGGTTGCAAGGCAGAGTCTCGTTGCATTTACAATTGATAGCGTTGCCTATTTTACTTGTGGAGGTAATAACACATTTAGTTATAATGATTGTTGGAGGTATGAACCCTATAGTGATACATGGTCGCAAAAGGCTAATTTTCCAGGCATGCCGCGATATGGAAGCGTTTCATTTAAAATAAACAATACAGGAATTGTAGGAGGCGGATTAGATGGTCAAACTTATTTTAATGATTTTTATTCTTATAGTGTAGCTCTAAATTCATGGACGCAAATAGTAAGTTTTCCTGGAGCTCCTAGAAATGCTGCTGACGCATTTTCAGTAAACAATAGGGGCTACTTATTTTGTGGTAGAGATCAAAACAGTATTTATTTAAACGACCTCTGGGAGTTGTCAGAGGTAACATCTATTGCAGAGGTCACACCGTCAAAGCCCCAAGTTTATTTTAATCAGTCGGCCCAAGTGCTGCATGTTTCAGGATTAAAAAACAAACCCACAACTTTAACCGTCACCTCAATGACAGGGCAGATAGTGTTGCATCAGGTCTGCACTAAAGAAAACATGCAATGGCCACTTGCACTGGCAAAGGGGATGTACGTTTGCTTAATAGAGGAAAATAAATCTAACTTTAGCTATAAATTTGAGGTAAGATGATTAAGAAAATTAAGATTATTGCTTTTATATATTTTTCCTTAATTACAAGTTTTTCATTTGGCCAAAATTGGATATGGGCATTTTCCGGAGGTAATACATTAACTGAAGAAGCCAAATCAATTTCAACAGATTTGAATGGGAATGCTTTCGTTGCAGGTGTTTTTAAAGATTCAATATTTAATGGTAATAACAAGTTGTATAGTCATGGTAATGATGATATATTTATAGCCAAGTTTGACAATTCCGGAAATCTTTTATGGACAAGGTGCTTTGGTGGTTCTCAGAATGATGGTTATGGTGTTTGTCTGAAGACTGACTTGTATGGTAATTGTTATGTTACAGGAGCATATTCATATACTGCCCACATTGGTTCATTAACTTTAAGTAATGGTTATAGTAATAATGTTTTTTTGCTAAAATTCAATTCCATTGGCAATATCATTTTTGCAAAAGACTATTTATCTTCAGGAAGTTCAGTAGGCTATGGTATAGATATTGATTTTGCTCAAAATTGTTACATCACAGGCTATTTTTATAATGAGTTGTTTGCAATTCCAAACAATGTTCAATCTGTTGGAAGTCACGATATTTTCATTGCAAAAACCGATATTCAAGGCAATATCATCTGGTCAAGAAGTGCAGGTGGAAATAGTTATGATACAGGTGGAGGTGTTTCAATTGACATAAACGGAAACGTCTATATAACAGGATATTTTAATAATGCATCGCAGTTTGGGAGCATGGTGGTAAACAGTAGTGGGGGTGATGATATTTTTGTTGCAAAATATAGTAACACTGGTAACTTAATTTGGGTTTCAAGAACCTATGGTGCCGGGGTTTATGACTTAGGCTTAAAAATCAGGACTTTTAATGACAAAGTTTATTTAGTGGGGCAATTTGAAGATGTGATTACAATAGGATCTCAAATATTTTCCAGCTTCGGATTAAGTGATGGTTTTGTTTCTATGCTTGATAGTTCTGGTTCTTTTTTATGGACAAAACAATTGGGTGGACAAGGCAGTGATCGTCTTACTGATTTAAATGTTGTGAATAACAATAATGTCTTTATAGCAGGCTGGTGTAATGGTATAGCAGTATTTGACAATGTCATTGTTAGCACAGGAAATAATCAAAATGGAATTATCTGCCTATTAGACGCTTCTGGGAACTTGGTGAATTATAAACTTGCGTCAGGCAATGGAAACAATTTATTTAACTCAATTGCTGTACAACAGTTGGGCGAGGTGTTTGTTGCAGGAGCTGTAGCAGATACTTTATTCTTAGATAATTTAATGATTCATAGCAATGGAGCTTCTGATGCTTTGATTGCTAAAGTTATTTTTGAAGTAAACTCAAGCAATGAAATTAGTTTAGAAGGACTGAAAGTCTTAAATAATATTTTTACTAATGAAAGTAGCCCTTTTCTTGTATCGTCAGTGATGCAAAACCTCCATACTTTAGAAATAATGGATGTAAAAGGTTCTGTTCTTCAAAAACTACCGGCTACTATTTTGTATCCAAATGAAAAGTTTATTATTAAAAATACTTTTCTAAAGAATTTATCATTAGGTGTTTATTATCTTAAGATTGTATTAAAAGATTCAAACAAAACACAGTACTTTAAAATTATTAAAGTATAATATTTTATTTGGGAGAACAGATTATTTTTGTTGCATGAAAGTATCTGTAATATTTTTTAGCTTATTTCTAATTTTATCATGTTCTGATAATAAATCTTCTGAAAAGACAGCAAAACAATCTCCGCCACTGCTCAACAATATTACAGTTGAGACCTATAAGAACGACAGCACTGTTGGGGGTTTTGGCTACAACATCATGGTTGACGGAAGGCTGATGATACGTCAGCCCAATATTCCTGCTGTAATGGGTAATCGCGGGTTTGTTTCTGAGGCTGATGCCTCCAAAGCAGCTGCTCTGGTAGCCTATAAACTAAAAAACAACATCATGCCGCCATCTGTTACCATAGAAGAGTTAGACAGTATAGGCATTAAATAAAAATAAAATTATGGAAGAATTAGGCATAGGATCGCGCATTCGCCACCCCGAGTTTGGCACAGGTGTAGTCATCAACGTCAAACCGCGAACCTACATTGTAGTGTTTACCGAGCGAGGCAAAATTGAAGTTGCCAAAGCCTATCAAAACATTGAGGTGATAGATGCACAACCTGTAACAGACGACCCGGTGAGTTTTGCTGAGGTAGAACGTATTTTTACCGGCATCATCAAAAAATATTCCGACATACAGGAAACAGTGCCACTGCATGGCAAGTGGGTAGGAGGTAAGGTTGTGTTGCATCCCAACAACCCATCGCAAAAGCCCAAAGAAATTCCGATGGATGTTTTCTTTAACAAAATTATCATGGTGCGCGACCGCCTACGGGTGATGGAGCAACGTATCAATGCACACGATAAACTGACAGAAGAAGACAAAGTAAACCTGCAGCAGTACCTTACCCGTATTTATGGCAGCCTCACTACTTTTAATGTGTTGTTTAAAGACGAAGAGGATGTTTTTGTCGGAGAGAAAGGTGCTAAGGAATGAACAAACGCAGCATATTGATTTTTGCCACCGTATCCGGCTTTTGCGCAGTAGCATTAGGCGCCTTTGGTGCACATAAATTAAAAGAGTTGTTGGCACCACAAATGTTGTCGGCTTTTGAAACCGGTGTGCGTTATCAGTTTTACCACACACTTGCCTTGCTGTTTGTTGCCCTTGCAGCAAAAGACAACAAAATGCTGAACCGTGCTGCAACATTTTTTATGACAGGTATCATACTCTTCAGTGGCTCGGTTTATGGCTTGGCTTTGTCTTCTGTTTCCGGCAACACCTGGTTTTGGCTGGGACCGGTTACACCCATTGGTGGGCTATGTTTTTTAACAGGTTGGTTTTTTCTAATTTTATATGCTGTCAAAAAGTAAATAATGATTGAACTTTATAACAAGTATGTAGCACATCAGCAGAAGATGGCTGATATCAATTACAGCAGTGCTGTTTTACAATGGGATCAGGAAGTGTATATGCCCCCAAAAGGATCACATTACCGGGCACAACAACTGGCAACATTAGCAGGATATGCTCATGAACTGGCTACGGACAGCCACTATGAAGAAATTATTGAAAAACTACATGACGACACAACTAAACTCAGCCCTGTGCAATGTGCCAATGTGCTGGAGTCGTATCGTGTTTTCAGGCAACAGAAAAAATATACAACAGAATTTGTGGTAGCACTCAATCAATGTATATCAAAAAGTTTTAATGCATGGCAGCAGGCAAAGCAAGAAAATAATTTTAAGTTGTTTGAACCGCATCTGCAGGAGTTGATAAAATATAAAAGGCAGGAGTCGGAGTTGCTGGGCTATGAACAACATCCGTATGATGCACATCTCAACCTTTACGAAACAGGATTGAAGACAAGTTTTCTGGAAACAGTATTCAATCAGGTAAGGCAGAAACTTGTTCCTTACATTCAGCATCTGATGCAGAAGTCACAACCCGATGACAGTTTTTTGTTTAAGCATTACAATAAAGATAAGCAATGGCATTTTGGATTAGACCTGTTGAAACAGATAAATTATGATTTTGAAAGCGGAAGGCAGGACATTTCCACACATCCGTTCACCACTTCGTTTTCTGCTAATGATGTTCGTGTAACCACACGCATCAGCGAGAATGATCTATTTGAAATGATTGGCAGCTGTATTCACGAAGGCGGACATGCACTCTATGAACAAGGATTACCTGCAGATGACTATGGGTTGCCCTCAGGAGAATATCTGAGTTTAAGTATTCATGAATCGCAATCGCGTCTGTGGGAAAATCATGTAGGCAAGTCACAGTTTTTCTGGAATCATAATTTCAAAACATTAAAAAATATTTTTCCGGAGCAGTTGAATGAAGTTAGTGAAAGAAGTTTTTACAAAGCAATAAACCGCATTAAACCTTCACTCATTCGTACCAATGCCGATGAACTTACTTATCATCTGCATGTGCTAATTCGTTTTGAGATAGAGAAAGATATTTTAACAGGGGCCTTGCAGGCTGCACAACTGCCTGAAGTGTGGAATGAAAAGTACAAATCATATCTGAATATAGATGTGCCGTCAGACGCAAAAGGTGTGTTGCAGGATGTACACTGGAGTCACGGCAGCTTTGGTTATTTTCCTACCTATTCGTTAGGAAGTTTTTATGCATCACAATTTTTTCATCAGGCCGATAAGGAAATTTCCGGATTGATGCATCATATTCAAAACGGTAACACCATGCCTTTGCTATTGTGGTTGAGAGATAATATTCATCGTCATGGAAGAACAATACTGGCTGATGAGTTATGTAAAAATGTGACGGGCGAAGTGCTTAACTTTGATTATTTTTATAAATATGCTAAAACAAAATACGATGAACTATATGCTTAACAGAATGAATTGTTGTGCCCTGGTGCTGATGGTTGCCATGGCCGGATCGTGCAAAACAAATAAAAGCACAACTGCGGAAACGCCCAAACAGGAGCCTGCAGCCACAAACCCGCGTATAGATTTGCCGGATAGCATGTACAGGGTTGTTGTTTCATTCATCAGCATTGGTGCCGGAACAGATGCTTCTGCAAAAGAAAAGTTAGATCAGGTTATTCAGCAATATCAGACTGATGTGGGAATGCCCATAGCTCATGAAGAAATTGCATGGGGTAGAGAGGGGGAAGTGGATTTTTGTTTTAAGCTTCTTGGTCAGGATAAAAAATCAAAGGACTCATTTGTGCAAAATTTGCGGGATGCTTTTAAAGGCAACAACTTAGTTCAGATTACTGAAAACACACCGGCATTGCATCAGGCAAGACCTGCTTTTGGCAAATAATTTTTTAAGTGTATAGAAAAAACAAAGCCGCTATGTTTTGCAACACAGCGGCTTTTTGATTTGGTTACAGGTTTAATGTATCACAGATATTTTCTGTGACTTAAATATATTTTCTCCTGTCATCTGTAAAGTATAAATACCTTCTGCCATTCCTTTAAGACTCACAGTTTCTGAAACAGTGTTACCCGAAAATTGATGCTGATATACTATTTGTCCAACGGTGTTGAATAATTTAACATCAACGGTTGTTCCATTGCCTTTCCATCCGAAATTAAGTTGCTCATTGGCAGGATTCGGATATGCATACCACGATAATAGTGGTGTTTCAGAAATGCCAACCAACTCTGCACTCCATATTTCAATATCGTCAAGCAGTGCTTCAACAAGGCTGCCATCATTGGCATCTTCAGCAATAAATTTCAATCGCATGTTTGCTGTAGGCTGCACATAGTCTGCAACACGAAAAGCAAAACGTCTCCAGTTATGGTCTGCAATTATACAGTTTTCTATAGGGACAAAAGTTGTTCCGCCATCATTGCTCACAGAAACCTGCCAGTAATCTTTTCCTGGATCTGCACCCTGATCGTTGGTGTACCAGCGCCAGTACGAAATTGCAGGATTGGAATAGGAGGAAAGGTCGAAGTTGGGCGAAAGCAATGTTGTTTTTCCATCATCAATATCATTTGTTCCGGCTCCATCATTAATACCTGCATTGCCGGTTACTGCGCAAAGGTTGTTAGAGGTGCTTGTATGATCAACAGGAGGTTGTACATAAACCGGTGGTGAACCTCCGGGGTTCAGTATAGAACCTACAGGTGAAGCAATAATCCATTGACCTGTTGTGGCATTGTCACCTGGCATACCCAATGTCCAACCCTGACTGTTGCCTGCATCAAAATAGTCACTGGCCACTAAGTTGTATCCCACCAAAATATAATATGGAACATTAGGGTTGGTATCTGTTACGTTAGGTGGTGTAACACTGAAATGTGTTCCGCATTGATCTGTTGCATCAAGATAGTATGACACTATGGTTCCGTTAGGTTGTCCGGGAATATTTCCCTGATAAACGGTACCATTATAAGTAAAGCTGATTGGATTCCATGTTGCCGAATGATTAATACTGTAATATCCGTTAACGCTGTTGCCTGTACCATTGGCAAAACTTGCAGGGCCGGATGCATTGAGTGTAATGTTCTGGTTCCCCGGAGCACTAAGCACATCATTATGAGTTATTAGTTTTCCAACCACATACATGTTTATGCCATGAATGCCAAAGGCTGAAGCAATTGCACAATAGTTTGGTGTTCCGTTAGTCAGGTCACCATCATTATCATCAATAGTGAGTGCTTCAATTAAAATGTCTGTGTAGAGTTGACCTTCCTGACCATCAGGATAATCAATTGTTGCTGCAAAAGTCTGAACAAATAAATCCTGACGTTGTTGCACGTTATTAAAATTCAATCCAACATCCCACCATGCACCGGCAATAATTTCACCATCGGCATGAACTTCACCCATTATATCATCAGGATAAACTTTTCTTCCCTGATCATAACGTCTTACAAAGTCTGTAGCGCTGTTGGAATAAAAACCTATTCCTAATACAGGGTCTTCTGTTAAACCGTTTGCCCAGGTGTCGGCATAACCTTCGCCAAGTGCACCATTGCTGAAGTTGCCTCCATAGTAAGAATACAAATCGTAATTAATGCCATGTCCGTATTCGTGATATACCACATCGTTGATAATGGAAGTGGCATTACAAGTGCCACCGGCTGCATAAAAATTTAAATCGCCATTATAAAATGCATTACAGTTGCCTGAAACATCAACTATGGTTTGCATCTGAACATCCATCACAGTTTCTGCACCCGACCCCATTAGCTTGGTTACGTAGTAATCGTGTATTTCGTTTACTGAATTGTAAGCAGAAAGTTCCTTGATGTTTGCAGTGCTAAAGGTAATATTGTTGACACCCGGATTTAATGTTGCAGTAAACTGTGGTGTTGTGGCACCGGTTTTTACATTAGCCCAGTTGCCTTCTAATCTGAAAGTGGCAGTAACGGGTGATGAGTTAGGCAATCCCAAATAACCATTGGCATCAGTCACAAAAGGTACACCGGAAATTGAGACAGAAAGATTAGCTAATGGCTCAACAGCAGTGGGTAGATAAGGTTGTGTAGGATAAACTGTTGCAGTAACATTCACATCTGTGTTTGCTGCAAAATAATTAATTTTATTATGACGATAAAGCACTTCACCATTATGTGCATCTACAAGCGTATAGTACTCTCTTGGAAAACTTTCTGCATCGGTTGCTTTAACAGTTACTTCATAAACCAGATGATAAATATTTTTTCCTTCATCAGGCACAGGCAACACTTTCAGGTCGCTGTTTACTGTTGTACCGTTTAATGTTAAATTCAGACCATTGGTTGCTGCTGCAGAAGCTGCCTGTGTACTCAATGTCGGATTAATGTTTACGGTAATATCTTTATAAGCATCGCAAATAAACTGATTCACTTTTCCGTCCTTGGTAATTTTTATCTGAACTTTGGACCATAACACTTCCAGTCCGTTATAACGCTGAATGTAATTCACATAAAAATACTTTTTGTTCTGTGCTGTATTACGGAAGAATAAATCACTCAGTGGAAGTCCAAAAACATTCAGTTTGTTGTTGATGAATGACCATGCTGTTGATTGTGCATCTAAAGGCAATCCCACTGAAATTGGTTTACCAAATGCATTGTGTGGAAGTCCGGTTTCTTCGTTAAAAACTACCGACCATCCTTTGTTTTGTTCAGAAAACTGTTGCCACGCTTTTTGTTGTGAAAGGCTTTCCTGACGATTAACATTGGGTAAACGTTTTCTATCTTTAATAAACACTTTAAGATTAGGATCGTCATTACGGTCAAAGCCGTTGTGATCATGGGCTGCATTAAGCAGCAACGGTGCAAATAATGCAACGAGTAAAATTCGCAAAGTCATAATTAAATAGATTTGATTTTTTGGACTGACAAAATTATTCATATAAAATTAAGGTACAAATAAGATTGTGTCATTGATTAAACATATTTTTGGGCTCTTATGAAGTGTTTTCGTAGTGTTTTTGGTTTGAAGGTTCTGGCAATGGTTTTTTTGCTGTTTTCTTCATTTAAAGCACCCGATTTTACATTAAAACTTGCCAAGCTCAAATATGCAGGCGGTGGAAACTGGTACGTCAGCCCTACGGCATTACACAATCTGGCAGTTTTCTGCAATCAGAATATTAATACCAACATTAGCCCGGAAGAGGCTGTAGTAGAGCCCGGAAGCCCCGACTTATTTAATTATCCTTTTGTGCACATGACAGGCAACGGGCGGTTTGTTTTTAGCAATCAGGAGGCCGAAAATCTGAGAAAATATTTAATAGCCGGTGGATTTTTGAATATCAACGACAGCTACGACATGGATAAGTTTGTCCGACCCGAAATGAAAAAAGTTTTTCCTGAACTTGACTTTGTAGAATTGCCATTCAACCATCCTATTTATCATCAGCGGTATAATTTCCCCAATGGATTGCCTAAAATCCATGAACATAATGGGAAACCGCCACAGGGTTTTGGCCTGATTTATCAGGGCAGGTTAGTTTGTTTTTATGAATATGAAAGTGATATTGGCGATGGGTGGGAAGATCCGGAAGTACATAACGACCCACCGGAAATGCGACAAAAAGCGTTGCAGATGGGCGCAAATATCCTGCAATACGTTTTTAGCGGACAATAAGTTTATTCAAAACCTGAATCAATATTCAGCAGGGAGTCTATTTTAATTGTTTCCAGATAAGGGGCCAAAAGTGCGGAGTTGTCAAACGACTTTATCTTTTTAATACTGTTCTCATTAATGCTGTACCATAGTTCAATGTAAAACTCATTGAAATAAAACAGATTTACTCTGTAGCCATAAACTTCTCTGACATGAAGATGAATTGCACCATTCCAAATATACCAGGTTTGTTCATCATGTGACAGGTTATTGAATTCTTTGCAGGTTACCAACGACATACTTCTTTGTTTAACGATTGTTTTCTTAATTGTTAAACCAAGTTGCAGTCTTATATTTAGTGATGGGGCAACCTTTTGGTCAAAATCACTTTTTATTTGGCAAATGTCAAAGTAAGGAAGTTGAACGCAATGTACTTATTTGCTACTGTTGTACTGAAACACTGAACTGATCACCGGCAATGGTAAAATGCTTGATGTTGACACATAATACAGGCAGTTGAAGATCGTTAGCTACAATTTTTTGCTCTTCAACACCTATTACGTAGTCGGCAACATTCAAATCAGGCTCTATGGTAGTAACAATAATGTCGGCATTATGTGCAGCAGCTTGTTTGGCAATCACCTCATATTTATCATCGAGTGAAAAGGTCTGCTCAATTAATTGATATTTAATTTCTGCATTATTGAGATTGTCTTCAAAATATACGGTATTCAGGTCACTTCTTTTCTGAATATAAGGATCGTGATTGTTTTGTTTAAGCAGCAGTACACTTGCTTTAAATAGCTTTGCAAATTGTATTACAGCAGGCAATTCCTGTTTAACTTCTTTGGTGAAATCAACAGGTACAAGCATCTTTTTCAGTGGACTGAAATCTTTTTGTTGTACAACAATGAAAGGAGTTTTTGAATGGGTAATCAACTTCATGGCATGACTGCCTAAGAAATGTTGAAGGCCTTTAATGCCATGGGTAGCCATCACAATTAAGTCAGCACTAACTTCTTTTGAAAAATCACCTAATATCTCAAAAAGGTTACCTTGTTTTACTTTTTGCTGAACAGTGAGATGTGCAGGAACGGAATATTTGTTTGTAATGTTGCTGAGTTGCTGTTGTGCTTCTTTAGACTTTGTTATGTCATCAACAGCATGAAAAAGGATTATTTCATTGGCAAAAGGAAGTGACAATGCATATTTAAATCCTTTTTCAGTAATATCGGTAAAGTCAACCGGAACTAAAATTTTCATATACATGTTATTTAGAATGATAACATTCCGCAACATAAAAAGTTACATCAGTTGATGACGATATGATGATTGTTCTTAAAGGCCGTTGCCGGCACCACCCCACCAGCCTTTACGCCCGGTGAAAAGTTTTTTCCAGAAACCCGGACCTCTGTATCGGGTTGCATGTTGAGCCTGTGGATTATAAACCAACCCAATACCGAAATGAATGTAGTTATCATTTTTGGTAGCATTAGAGCGGTTTCTTCCCGAAGGGTCTTGTGATCTGTTCAGTCGCCTGTCAGCAAAATAAGAAGCCAATTCGCCTTTTGGAGTAAGCGACAAAGCTTCCATATTCGGATATTTTCCACTAGCATCGTCTAAATAATCTGTCAGGGTAAAATGTTCAGAAAACTCAACCTTCAGTCGCCATTTGGGATTGATTCTTATATACGTACCTATGCCAATTGGAAAAACGGCCTGATAAAGTTTGTAAGGTGCAGGATAATCACCTTCATTGATATATTGCCCTTCTGTACCCAGAGGTTGCAGTGAAACCAATTTCCCATAATACTCAGGATTGCTACCATAATAGCGTGCCCGGGGATTGAAGAAAAACAAACCGCCACCGGCAAAGACATAAGGTATGGCAAGTTTTTTTGTACGGTTGGAAAATAAACTTGCACTCAGTTGAAAAGATATTTCGTCAATGCGGGTTTCAAAACTTAGGTTGCGCTGTTTGTTATCGCGCTCCTTTGTTAAAGAATCTGCACCCTCAATGCTTCCATGATAATAGTTGAGTTGTAAGTTAACATGCCTGGTCAAATGAATACCTATGGCAGCATTACCATAGTTTCTGAAAATTTTTGTTGATGGAACAGGGCTTTTATCATTAAGATCGCCATTGTAATAAAGAATACCTCCTGAAAGAGAAAAGAAGGTGCGGCTTTGACCGTAAATTTGATTTACTGAAAGTAAAAAAAGTAACAGGGTAATTTTTTTCATGCTCACTCCCGATTGATGCAAAAGTAGCTTCTTACATGAACCTACAATCGTAAAACGTCCATTGTTAAGCTTATGTTTTACACAACAATATGTTAAGTAAGTTTGTTCATGATAGCAACGATTTTCCTGTCATTTCAGCGGGCTGCTGCACTTTCATTAATTGCAGAATAGTAGGCGCAAGATCTGCCAGAATACCATTGCTTAAATTGAATTCATGTTGTGGCTGAATAAGAAACAAAGGCACAGGGTTGGTTGTATGTGCAGTATTGGGTGAGCCATCATCGTTAATCATATAGTCGGCATTACCATGATCTGCTGTGATTAAAAATGAATAACCCTGTTCCAAACCGCATTGCACAATTTCGTTTACACAGGCATCAACCGTTTCTACTGCTTTTACAGCTGCCGAAAACACGCCTGTATGGCCAACCATATCGGCATTGGCAAAGTTGATGCAGACAAAATCTGTTTCACCTTTTTTTAGTTCGTTTACCAATGCATCTTTTAATGGTAATGCACTCATTTCCGGTTGCAGGTCGTAAGTGGCCACCTTGGGCGAAGGAATCAGAATCCGCCTTTCTCCACGGAATTCATTCTCGCGTCCGCCAGAAAAGAAAAAAGTAACGTGCGGATATTTCTCGGTTTCAGCGGTTCTTATTTGAGTTTTGTTTGCATTCTGCAAAACTTCGCCTAATGTGTTTTCTAAGTTGTCTTTAGAAAAAATTGTTTTAACACCACTGAATTTATCGTCATACACGGTCATGGTAACGTACTCCAGATTTAGCTTGTGCATATTCTGTTCATGGAAGTCTTGCTGCGTAAGAGCCATTGTTATCTCACGGCAGCGGTCAGTACGGAAATTAAAACAGATAACGGCATCGCCATCCTGTATTGTTGCAACAGGTTTGTTGTTGTCTGAAATACAAATGGGTTTGATAAACTCATCAGTGATATTGTTTTTATAGGAGGCCTCAATACCGCTAACGGCATTGTCGAAGTGCACTCCGGTACCGTTAACCAGTAAATCATAAGCTTCTTTAATACGCTCCCAGCGCTTATCTCTATCCATTGCATAATATCGCCCTACAACAGAAGCAATTTTTCCTGAAGATTTTTGCAGATGATTCTCTAACTCCTTAATAAAACCCAATCCGCTTTTTGGATCGCAATCGCGGCCATCAGTAAATGCATGAATAAAAACATCGTTAACCTGATTGTCCCTTGCAATGTCACAAAGTGCTTTCAGATGGTTGATGTGAGAATGTACACCACCATTGCTCACCAGTCCGATAAGGTGTAGTTTTTTTCCTGTACGTTTTACATAGTCAAGACAGTTGAGTATAACAGCATTGCTATGCAACGTTTTTTCTTCAACTGCTTTGTTGATGAGTGCCAATTCCTGATAAACGATTCTGCCTGCACCAATGTTGAGGTGCCCAACTTCGCTGTTTCCCATCTGGCCATCGGGGAGGCCGACATTAAGTCCGGAAGTAAGTAATTCACTGTGCGGGTATTTGTTATAACAAGAATCTATAAATGGCGTATTTGCTGTATAAACTGCATTGCTTTTGTCTTTTCGGCCTTCGCCCCAGCCATCCATAATAATCAGTACAACTTTTTTCTTGTTCATATTTATGTTTTATTGTTTAATGATGGAATGACGACTTCAAAAATACAGCCCTGCGGATAATTATCCTGAACAACTATTCGGCCTTTATGTTTTAAAGCAATAAAGCGACAGATGTAAAGCCCTAAGCCTGTTCCTTTTGTAGTGCGTGTTTCTTCGTTACCTATACGATAGAATTTTTCAAAAATTTTTCTTTTTTCAATATCAACAATACCGGGTCCGTTGTCGCACACTTGCAAAAAGACATCTTCATTTATCTGAAAAAGTTTTACTTCAATATCAGAACCTGCAGGCGTATATTTTTGAGCGTTCTCCAGCAAATTAAGTACTAATGAGTGAATGCCATTTTTGTCAGCCATGATGTGAATATCTTTCTCAACTTGCACCTTGAATTGATGGCTGCCGGAAGATTGCTGAAATATGATCATCAAATCAGTTAACAAGGCCGAAAGGTTAGTGTTCTGAAAGTGAAAATCCATATTGGACGACTCAATGCGTGTTGCTGTAAGAATATTTTCAACTAAAAAATTTATTCTGTCAGTCTCCAATAATGCCCTTCCCAAAATTTTATCTTTTTGGTCTTTTTCAATTTCTCTTCTGAGCAATGTTTCCAGACTAAGTCTAATGCCTGCAATAGGAGATTTAAATTCATGCGTAATGCTCATCATAAAGTTTTTTTGCTGTAATGCCATCTGAAATTCTTTTTGAAAAGACCTGCGTGCATAATAAATTCCAATACCAAGAAGTGATAAAAAAACCAACCCTTCGCCTGCTACCATCAGATATTTTTCTTTTAGCTTTTTGCGAATGGCATTTTCCTGAATTATGGTTGCTTCTGTTTGAGGCAACGTTTCAAGATAACGTAGTTTTTCATTTCCTAACTCAGAGTTTAATTTCACTAAAAGATACGACCACCAGCCCAATTGCAGCAGCACATAGACCACTAACAGATAGAATATTTTAGTTGACTTCATCAGCTTGTTGTTTCTCTGAATTAAAATAATTTACAACTATTGCAGCTTTTTGTTTACCTATGATTTCTGCAATTTGTTCTGCATGGGCTTCTTTAATTTTTTTTACACTTTTAAAATGAATAATCAGTTTCTCAAATGTGGCATTTCCTATTCCAGGAATTTGCAATATTTCTGACTGCAGAAAATTACGACTTCTTTTATTTCTGTGATGTGTTATCCCGAAACGATGCACTTCATCTCTCAGTTGCTGAATAATTTTTAAGGTTTCACTTTTTTTGTCAAGATACATGGGTACAGAATCTCCCGGATAATAAATTTCCTCTAATTTTTTAGCTATGCCAATGGTTTGAATCTTTTTGTTTAAACCTAATTTTTCAAGACCTGTCAATGCTGCATTAAGTTGTCCTTTGCCACCATCTATGATGATAAGCTGCGGCAACGGTTGTTTTTCTTCTAAAACACGTTTGTAGCGTCTGAAGATTATTTCTTGCATTGATGCAAAATCATCCGGTCCTTCAACGGTTTTGATATTAAAGTGTCTATATTCTTTTTTTGCCGCTTTACCATTAACAAACACACTCATGACTACAACAGCATTGG
>Ga0138256_10004157_pt1 | contig 15395 bp, 6 predicted proteins | sample KNB2016incub_MG_FD_105486 | JGI IMG/M metagenome (GOLD analysis project Ga0138256, IMG submission 105486) | Active sludge microbial communities from wastewater in Klosterneuburg, Austria - KNB2014incub_MG | ecosystem: Engineered > WWTP > Activated sludge > Unclassified | place: Austria... | reverse complement strand
TTTGCTGAACAATGGTTCCGATGCGGTTATTGTATTGGAGGAAAAAAATACCGGCATCAAAGAACAACCAGCTTTTTATTTTACCCCGGTAACCCAGGTCGGCATTATAACCCCGCGCATCTTGCAGTTCCTGGTCAATTACATCGGTTGTTGGCGGGGCAGTGAGGTCGGCAAACTGTACCGGCCGGAATGCCTGTGTAATATTTGCGTAGATCTCTGTAAGGCTGCCGGTATGATATTCCGCCCCGATCCCTGCCAGGAAAAAACCCCTTGATTTTTTTTGATCCTGCAGGATGACCGGTGTACCTGTTGCGGTAAATCCATTTCTTCCGCCGGCATTACCGGTAATGTATTCATAACGGATCCCCGGAATGACCAGGAATTTTTTGCTGACCCTGAAAATATTTTCTGCAAATGCAGCCAGGTTGGTAGTTTTAAAATCAATGTCCCTGGCCCAGGTATCATCTGTTAAACGCATGTCATAACCTGTACCTGTTGTGCCTTTGCCGTCAGCAGCATAACGGTACGTGGTGCCTTTGTACAAGCGTATTCCTGCCGAGACTGTTTGTTTTGTATGGAATACCTGGTAGTCTGAAATAAAACGGGCCTCCATTCCTGCGTTCCGGTATTTATCGGCATTTACATTCCTGGCATTGTACTGATGCGTTGAATGGTTGATCGTATCACCAATGCTGATGCCGCCCGCAGGCAAATAACCCACACTGTTCCTGTTTCCAAAAATGCCAAAGACCTTTACATTCATTCTTGCATGTTCATTGAATTCGTAATTGGCAATGATGGCTGCTGTTGTCCAGGTAATATCAAACCAGTTCCTGCTGCGGAAACTTTGTTTCACATCCTGTTGAAGCTGTGCATCTGTTAACCCGCCGGGTTGCTGGCTGCGTATGTGTGAACGCATCAGCTCGGTTGTGATCTTTAATTTTTTATTGATGTTGTATGTAAATGTTCCAAAACCTGAATTGGTAAAATAGGAACTGTTATTGCGGTATCCATCAGCATTGCGGTAATCAAAAAATCCATAGTAATGCATTTTTTCAGTTTTACCGCCTATGGCATTATAACTGTTGAACAGGCCATTGCTGCCCACAGTCTGTTGCGTTTCAAACTCAAATTTTTTCCTGATCTCACTGCCATTGCGTAAAATATAATTTACCAGTCCGCCAAACTGCGGTCCGTATTGGAGGGCCCCCTGGCCTCTTACAATTTCAATACGCTGCACCGCCTGTAATTGCGGATTGTAGTAAGCTTCGGGATAACCGAACGGGTCGGCTGAAATGTCATACCCGTTTTGCCGAACATTGAATTCCCAGCTGCGGTTTGGGCTTAAACCCCTTGCCGCCAAACCGATCTGTATGCCGCTGCCATCACTTTCCCAGATATGTATACCGGGTACCTTGGCTACGACCTGGCGCATATTGTTTGTTACTACATTACCATGTACATTATCCATTACGATCAGTGCATTTTTTTTACCTGCATAGATCGAAGTGCCGACGATCTCGGGCATTTGCTGGATATCGCTTTTGCTGTAACGGCCCACAACAGTTACATCGGGTAAATATTTGTGAACGGGTTTTGTGGTATCTTTTTGAATGTTGGTATTATCCTGTGCAGTGATGGTTACATGTAAACCGATGCTTAAAACTAAAATGCTGATCCTTTTCGCCATGTTTATTTTTTAGATGGCAAAAATGCGGGCATAAAAAAATAAACAGGCGCTTTATCGGGAAAAGGATTTGCGTAAATGGGAAAACTAACGGAGCAGCAACTCACATGGCTTGATGCCCGTGTGTTTTTTAAAAGCTGTGGAAAAATGGGAGATGGATGAATAACCCAGCAGCATGGAAACTTCGGTCACGCTTAGGCCTTTTTCATACAATAAATACTTGGCGTGTTCCATCCGTTGGCTTTGGTAAAAATCAAAAATGGTGGTGCCAAAAATCTCTTTGAAGCCTTTCTTTAAATAACATTCATTGATGGCCACCTTGCGGCTGAGCGCCTTGATGGTAATGGGTTCGCCGATATGCTGCAGCAACACTTCACGTGCTTTGATGATCTTTTCGCGGTCATCGGCATTTTGCAGGAACTTGCAGGTAAAGGATGTTTCCTTGTCATCGCCCAGCATGCAATCCATACTGTATAGCAACAGGATCTGGGTTTGGGCATTGATAAAAATATTTTCCCGGGTATCCGTATAGGTATGGTTCAGTAATGCTTCTATCGCTGTCCTTGTTTTGCCACACAGTGGCAATTGTTTGGAAAAGGAGGTCTTGTGTTTAAAGGAAAGAACATTTTCAGTTAAACCATTCTCAGTACTGTTATTGGTAAACTGTGACAGGTAGTTGGGCTTAAAACTGAAACTCACTACATCAACGCTGTCCACTTTTTCAACACAGCTTTTACTGGTGCTGAATTTGCAGAAATCACATTCGGTCTGTTTTTGCCTGCAATACACATTGCCGCTTACACAAAAATTCAGCTGCAGGTAATTGGCTTCCGGGTTGTTTTTTTCAATATGATAGATCAGGATGCCGGTATCATCAATATTCCATTGCGGCTGTTTGCGGTAGCGGTTAATGCTGTATTGCACCGAACCCGGTACAATACGGTCAACATGCAGCAGCACATCCAGGTCATCCTGCATGAGTGGCTGTTTGTGTGCAATACTTAATATGTCGGGTTGCTGATTCATTGAAAAATTTCAATGCAAATATACGAAAGAATGTTTAAACATCATAAGTAGCCGGTTTGGCAAGGTTAATACCGGGAGTGGTATGTTTTCCAGGGCGTATCCGGGTATGGTAAGGTTACCTGGTATATCATGAATTTGAGTGAAAACAAGTGCATAAATTCATCTTAAAATAAACCCTTAATTATTGCCCGAAACGCCTGTTTTTCCTTAGCTTTGCCCGAATCAGAATTTTACATAAAAAAAGTGATTTAGAACGACAATATGAGTACAGAAACAGCAGCAGTTCCTGCTCCCGCCAACTCTGGTTATGGTGCAGACAGCATACAGGTTTTAGAAGGTTTGGAAGCAGTACGCAAAAGGCCCGCCATGTATATTGGCGATATTGGTGTAAAAGGTTTGCACCACCTGGTATATGAAGTGGTGGATAACTCCATTGATGAGGCCCTTGCCGGGTATTGTAAGAACATCACTGTTACCATTAATGAAGATAATTCCATCACCGTTGAAGATGATGGCCGTGGTATCCCTACGGGGTTACATACCAAGGAAAACAGGAGTGCACTGGAAGTGGTCATGACAGTGTTGCATGCAGGCGGAAAGTTTGATAAAGACTCATACAAAGTATCCGGTGGTTTGCACGGTGTGGGTGTAAGTTGTGTAAATGCATTGAGCAGCAAATTACACGTTGTTGTTAACCGTGATGGAAAAACCTTTGAACAGGAATACGCAAAAGGAATACCGCAATATACAGTACGTGAGATCGGCAAATCAGATAAGCACGGAACAACTGTTCAGTTCTGGCCCGACCTGTCTATTTTTATTGCCAGCGTTTATAACCGTGAAATTTTAGAAGCCCGTTTAAGGGAATTATCTTTCTTAAATAAGAAGATAACCATTCACATGCATGACCTCAGGGAAAAGGATGAAGACGGTAAAACCTACTCGAAAACCTTTTACAGTGAGGGAGGTATCGTTGAGTTTGTAGAAATGCTTGATAAGAATGCCAACCGCAATCCCTTACTGCCAACTGTAATTTATTGCGACGGACATGATGCTGCCAGCAATGTAATGGTGGAAGTAGCCATGATCTACAATACCGGGTACCAGGAACACCTGTTCAGCTATGTAAATAACATCAACACCATTGAAGGAGGAACCCATGTTGCCGGTTTCCGCCGTTCCATAACCAGGGTTTTTAAAAGTTATGGCGAAAAAGAAGGCATGTTTGAAAAAGCCAAGGTTGAGATCGAAGGCGACGATTTCCGTGAAGGATTAAGCGCCATCATTTCGGTTAAAGTTCCCGAGCCGCAGTTTGAAGGACAGACAAAGACCAAACTGGGTAACAATGAAGTAATGGGTGTTGTGGATTCTACTTTAAGCCGGGTTTTAACAGCTTATCTTGAAGAAAATCCAAAAGATGCCAAAACCATTATTCAAAAAGTAATACTTGCAGCACAGGCAAGGGCAGCCGCCAAAAAGGCCAGGGAAATGGTTCAACGTAAGAGTGTACTCACCGGCGGTGGATTACCCGGTAAACTGGCCGATTGCAGTGAAAAAGACCCGCATCGTTGTGAACTGTACCTGGTGGAGGGTGACTCGGCCGGTGGAACTGCCAAACAGGGCCGTGACAGAAGTTACCAGGCCATACTGCCTTTACGGGGTAAGATATTGAACGTGGAGAAAGCCATGGAACATAAGATTTACGACAACGAGGAGATACGCAATATGTTCACAGCACTGGGCGTAAAGATCGGTACTCCCGATGATCCCAAAGCCCTGGATCTTTCAAAACTGCGTTATCATAAACTGATCATCATGACGGATGCCGATGTGGATGGCAGTCATATTGCAACGCTGATATTAACCTTCATATTCCGGTATATGAAAGAACTGGTTGAGCAGGGTTTCGTATTTATTGCACAACCGCCATTGTATCTTGTTAAAAAAGGGAAAGACCAGGCCTATGCCTGGGATGATGAAGAAAGAAAAGCATTGATCAAACAATTCGGCCAGGGGAAAGACGACAGTGTAAATACACAACGTTACAAGGGTTTGGGAGAAATGAACGCTGAACAGCTTTGGGAAACTACCATGAACCCGGCAACACGTACCTTAAAACAGGTTACTATTGAAAGTTCAGCTGAGGCCGACCGTGTGTTCAGTATGTTGATGGGAGATGAGGTTCCGCCACGCCGGGAATTTATAGAAACCCATGCCAAGTATGCCAAGATCGACGTGTAAAAAGGCATTTTTTAAGCTAAAATCAAGCTTTTTTAAAAATAATATTAATATATTTTACCACAATTTTAAGGGGCTCTTGCCCCTTTTTTTATACCCGTTTATATGGAACAGGTAAAATACCTGCTTTTATATATGTTTTAGCTAAAGTATTGTCTGTTAAGCCTTTTACTAATATTAATAGCTGTTTCAGTGGGTTGGATTGTTGAAAAACCTCGGTTTTACGTAGTAAACTCCAAAAACCGGTTTGGGGATAAACCCGTTCAAAACAGGCTATTTTCAAGCTGGTTTACGTTGTGGGTTTTTGCCAAAACCAATATTTTTAGTAGCTTGTAGCCTGTTCTTAAGTAAGAACTCGCTTGAGGGCGAATTCCTACATCCATATTTACTAACCATAAATTCATTAAAATGTAAAAAATGTTAACAGCCTATTGCATGAAAACAAAGGAAAAAAACGTTCCAATGCAGGATGCAGTAATAACCAAAACTTCCCGTGGGGGCTATATGGCCCAGGGCAACGACGGAAAAGGAAATAAAATGACCACCATGCTTAGCGAAGCTACAGCACTGGAAGCCGTTAAAAACGGGGTGGCTAAAAAAGCCTGGTAATATTTGACCTTAAAATGTATGAAGGCCATTCCGTATTAACGGGATGGCCTTTTTTGTTTTAAAAACAGGGACCTGTATTAATAATTAATACTAATTTTCAGCATCAAAACTATCTGATCCATTTATGAAAATAGTTACTGCGCTTTTATTGTTTTTCCTTGCTATTCCTTGCAGTCATGCCCAACTGAATATATATTCTGCCCTTACCATACCCGATTCATTAAAAAAAGATGCAAATATGGTGATGCGGGAAGAGTATATTAAACTGACTGTTAAAGATAAAAATACCGCCAGGTATGAAGTGCGGCAGGTCTTTACAGTGATGAACGAACAGGCCAAATGGAATCTTGCTTTTGAAAAATTTTCGGATAAGTTTGATATGCTGGATGATGCAGAAATAAGAACCTATGACCTGCTGGGAAATAAAAAGAATACGTACACCAAAAAAGATATGAAAACCGAAAATTACGGAGAGGGCCTGGTACCGGAAGGGAAGCTTACTTATTTTTACGTGAATGCGCCAACATACCCGTTAACCGTAGAATTTAATTACAGCATAAAATACAAGGGTATTTTTTCTTTACCGGGTTACCGGATGCATCCACCCTGGCAATCTGTACAACATTCGGTTTTTGAAGTAGAAGTGCCGGAAGATCCGGGAGTCAGGTATAAAATGGTTAATACAGCTATGCAGCCCGAAATTACCAGGACCGGTAATAAAGATATTTACAGGTGGGAATTGAAAAATGCAAAGGCTTATAAACTTGAGAAATACAGCGGCTCAGCTTATGCATACGAACCTTTTGTTTTTATTGCACCCAATAAATTTCAACTGGATGATTATGAAGGTGACATGAGTACCTGGAAAAATTTTGGATCCTGGATCAATAACCTATATGCCAAAACAACCGGCCTTTCAGAAGATAAAAAGAATTTTTACCGCGACATGGTAAAAACGGCAAACGGCAGTAAAGAAAAAGCAGCAATACTATATAACTATATGCAGCACAACATGCGGTATGTCAGTATACAACTGGGCATAGGCGGGCTCAGGCCATTCCCGGCAAGTTTTGTTGACGATAAAAAGTATGGCGACTGCAAGGCACTGAGCAATTATTTAAAATCAGCACTGGATGCAGTTGATGTTAAATCCAACCTGGTTATCATCCAGGGCAGTACAATGCCCCGGAATGTATATGAAGATTTTTCAGCCCATTATTTTAACCACGCTATACTTAATATTCCGCAGCAAAATGATACTATATGGCTGGAGTGTACCAGTACTACACTGCCCTTTGGGGAACTGGGCGACTGGACCGAAAACCGCAAAGCCATGATGATCACAGATGAGGGAGGTGTGTTGGTAAATACACCCGTGAGTAATTATAAAAACAATACCGAAAGTATACATACGGTGATTGAGGTTAATGAAGACGGTGGCGCAAAAGTAAAAACATCCGGTACCCTGTATGGCGACAGCAGGAATGATGTACTGATGTATTATCACGACCTGGCAGCAGATGATAAAAAGAAATATTTTCTGACCAATATGGAATGGAAGCACCCGGATGTTTTTGAGATCAGCAATTCAAAACAAAAAAACAATCCTTACCGGGTTGAGGCGGTCATGGCCTATGAAAAAATGTATTCGTTTAATGCCGGCAATAAGCTTTTTTTTGAAGCCAGGCTCTATCCCGTTTTTGATGAAGAGGTGCCGGAATATGAAAAGCGGGTAAGGGATTATTATTTTACAAGGCCATACCAGGTGCTGGATACAACCGTGTATATATTCCCGGCCGGCTTTTCACTGGAAGCCAGGCCAGGCAACAAATCTGTACAGTTTCCTTTTGCTCAGTATACCTGTAATTACAGCTGGGATGCAGCCACCCGGACACTTACAACAATTGCAATACTGCAAATTAAAGACAGGGTTATCAAGGCTGCCGATTACTCAAAATTGGTTGATTTTAAAAAACAGGTATTGGCTGATATGAACGAAAAGATCGTGATGAAGAAAGATTAGGATGTATCACCGTAAATAAAGTTTAATTTTATACCTGATATAAGTATGAATGCAAAAAATACTGACCCTTATTTTTTTACTTTTCTTTTGCCAGAACCTGTTTGCCCAATATACGCTCAATGGAAATGCAACCCGGGATGCCTGTAATGAATACACCTTAACAGCTGCAGTTAACTGGCAGGGAGGCTCTGTATGGAATAATATAAAAATAGATCTTACCCAATCTTTCGATTTTAATTTTGATGTGCTGTTGGGCAGTAATAATTCCCCGGGCGCTGATGGTATTGCATTTGTGCTGCAGCCGGTGAGTACCAGTGTTGGATCAAGTGGTGGAGGCATGGGATATGAAGGCATAACACCTGCAGTAGGGGTGATCATCGACACCTATGAGAACGGGAATAACAATGATCCTGCTTTTGATCATATTGCTGTTCAGCTAAATGGAGATATCAGTCATACCACGGTTAATAATATTGCAGGCCCGGTTACAGCTCTAAATGGTAATGATAATATTGAAGATGGAAACTGGCATTCACTGCGAATTGTATGGAATGCCTCCTCCAAAACCTTAACTGCAGCGGTTGACGGCAGCTTAAGGCTTTCTGTAGTAAAGGATTTTGTAACTGATGTATTTTCCGGTGACCCTTTTGTGTACTGGGGATTTACCGGGGCTACCGGTGGGGAAAATAATCTCCAGAAATTTAAGATCGCCTTAAATCCGGCATTTAATTTTAGTGCTAACCAAAAAAGATGTATAAATGTACCGGTAACATTTTACGATTCAACCATTTCCTTTACGCCCATTGTAAAATTTTATTGGGATTTTGGAGATGGCAGTCCTGTAGATTCCGTTAATTTAAACCCGGTACATACCTATATTGCAGCTGGTGATTATACCGTTAAACAAAAAGTAATCGGGGCAGATGGATGCGAAGCAACAAATACAAAGGTTGTGCAGATCGGCAGTAAACCATTGGCAAATTTTGGTTACAGCAACCCACTTTGCACAGGATTGAATGTTCAGTTTACCGATTCAACTTTGGTTGCTGTAGGAGTTCCCAATCAATGGAACTGGATCCATAACGGAACAGTATGGAGCAATCTGCAGAATCCTGAACGGGTCTTTACGGCAGGCGCTCAAACCATTCAGCTGGTTACAACCAGTAATGCCGGATGTGCAAGTGATACTGCTGTTAAAACTATTTTGATCAGCCCGGCACCGGATGTAAGTTTTACCTTTAATGATGCCTGTAAAAATATACCGGTACCATTTACGGCTACCGACAATTCGGGTAATGTTACTAATTGGAAATGGACATTTGGCGATGGCGGCATGTCAAACGCAAAAGATACAATGTATGTGTATACAGCCGGTGGAACATTTCCTGTAAATTTAAGAGCTGTGGCAGCCAATGGCTGTATAACTGATCTGCCCCCAAAAAATATCAAAATTTACAGTACCCAGGCATTTGCCGGTAATGATACCATTATAGCATCCGGCCAGCCTTTACAATTACAGGCAAGCGGGGGAGTAAGTTATGAATGGACTCCTGCAACCGGGCTCAATGATCCAAACATTGCAAACCCTGTAGCCCTGTTAACCGGTACGCAAACGTATACATACACTGTAAGAGCTTATACACCCATGGGCTGCGAAAGCTTTGATGATATAACCATCCAGGTTTACCAGGCACCCGAAATTTATTTACCCAATGCCTTTACACCAAACGGCGACGGATTGAATGACCTGTACAAAGGAAAACCGGTCGGTATCAGGGAGTTTAAATACCTGAAAATTTTTAACCGTTTCGGCCAGCAGGTATTTTACACAACCGATTTTCTGAATGGCTGGGATGGAACTTTTAACGGTAAACAACAGAACAGCGGGGTATATGTCGTTATTGCAAGTGGCATTGATTACCGTGGACTGGTTGTTGAGCGGCAAGGCACAGTCATGTTGATCCGTTAAATTTATGGAATGCTCTTTTTCATCTTATCTAAAAAAGAAAATAATTCATGCATCGTTTTTATACTCTCCACCACCAGTATCCCGTTCTTGCCAACCTGTTTTAATTTTCCCTTGTTGGTACCTGTTTGTAAAAACAGCAGTATGCCGTTAAAGATATCACTTTGAAAATAAGGCGAGTCGGGGTTGCTTACAAAGAAACACCTGAGGGTATCATTTTTTAAGAACAGTTTTTCAAAACCCAGTTCCACGGCAAGTCTCCGGCAACGCACGGTGGTGAACAGGTCTTCCACGGGTGCAGGTATTGGACCGAACCGGTCGGTCATTTCAGCATGAAAAGCGGTAAGGTCTTCTTCATTTTCGCAATTATCCAGCCTGCTGTACAGTGATAATCTTTCGGTAATACTTTCCACATAACTGTCGGGTATTAAAATTTCAAGATCAGTATCTATACTGCAGTCGGTTACAAAATCATCCTGTTGTGCGATCTCTTCCTTGTATAATTCTTTGAATTCGGTTCTTTTTAATTCACGTATGGCTTCGTCTAAAATTTTCTGGTACATTTCAAAACCGATCTCGGCAATAAAACCGCTTTGTTCTCCTCCCAGCATATTGCCGGCGCCGCGTATATCCAGGTCCCTCATGGCGATCTGGAATCCACTGCCCAGGTCGCTGTATTGCTCCAGCGTACTCAGGCGCTTTCGGCTGTCAACAGGTAAAGTGCTCATGGGTGGCGCAAACAGGTAACAGAATGCTTTTTTATTGCTGCGGCCAACCCTTCCCCTTAGCTGGTGCAGGTCGCTCAGGCCAAACTGGTGGGCATTGTTTACAATGATGGTATTTACATTAGGAATGTCAACACCGCTCTCCACAATATTGGTACAAACCAGTACATCATATTTTTTATCCATAAAGTCGAGGATGGTATCTTCCAGGTCGTCTCCATCCATCTGTCCGTGGGCATAGGCTATACTTACATCCGGGCAAAGCCCCTGTATAAATTCCTTCATCTCGGCCAAGCCCTTTACCCGGTTATGGATAAAGAAAACCTGTCCGCCCCTTTCCGTTTCATAATAAATGATATCGCGGATGGCATCTTCATTAAAGACCATCACTTCGGTCTGAATGGGCTGGCGGTTGGGCGGTGGCGTATTGATGATGCTCAGGTCACGGGCACCCATCAGGCTGAATTGCAGGGTTCTTGGTATTGGCGTTGCCGTTAGTGTTAGTGAATCAACGGTTGTTCTCAGCTGTTTTAATTTTTCTTTTGCCGCCACACCAAATTTCTGCTCCTCATCAATGATCATAATGCCAAGGTCTTTGAATTTTACATCTTTGCCCAGCAATGCATGGGTGCCAATGATGATGTCTGTTTTTCCTTCAGCAACTTTTTGCAGGGTTTCTTTTTTCTCTTTGGCCGATTTAAAACGGTTGATAAAATCCACCGTTACCGGGAAATCCTTTAAGCGGTCACCAAATGTTTTATAATGCTGGTAGGCCAGGATGGTAGTGGGCACCAAAACAGCAGCCTGTTTTCCATCACAGCAGCTTTTAAAGGCGGCGCGGATGGCGATCTCAGTTTTACCAAAGCCCACGTCACCGCATACCAGCCTGTCCATGGGCGATGGTTTTTCCATATCCCGTTTTACATCTTCAGTTGCTTTGCCCTGGTCGGGCGTGTCTTCATAAATAAAACTGGCTTCCAGTTCGGTTTGCATGTAATTATCCGGGCTGTGTGCAAATCCTTCCTGGCTCTTACGCTGGGCATATAATTTGATCAGGTCGGTAGCAATATCCTTTACCTGTTTTTTGGTTTTGTCTTTCAGTTTGTTCCAAACATCGCTGCCCAGCTTATTCATTTTAGGAACCGTTCCTTCTTTGCCGCTGTACTTGCTTATTTTATGTAAGGAAGAAATATTTACATACAGCAGGTCACCGTCCTTATATTGAATGCGCACGGCTTCCTGCATCCTGCCATTGGCTTCTATCTTCTGTAAACCGCTGTACACGCCAACTCCATGGTCAATGTGTGTAATATAATCGCCGGGCTGCAGTTCCCGCAGCATTTTTAAAGTGAGCGCCTTGTTCTTGCTGAAAGCCTGTTTTACCTTGTATTTATGGTAGCGCTGAAAGATCTGGTGATCGGTATAACATACCGTTTTCAGGTCGTCGTCAATAAATCCTTCGTGAATGGAAGTGGGTATAGGAATAACATTGATCTCAGCTTTCCCACCGGGGCCTGTGGCCAGGTCAGTAAAAATCACATGAAGCCGTTCCAGCTGTTTTGGGTTTTCAGCAAACAGATAAATATTGTATTGCTTCGCTTCGTATTCCTTAAGATTTTTTATTAAGAGATCGAAATTTCGGTTAAAGGCGGGTTGTTCTTTGGTTGCAAAATTGACCGTTGTTCGTTGTTCATTGATCGTGGCGAAGTGCGCTTTATTTCCCAACTCAATAACATGCCGGTTAAGTATTTGTTGTTCAAGTATTGCAGCATTTAAAAAATCAGTTTCAATCACTTCCGTCTTTGATAAGTAATTATCTTCTTCATCTGATGCAGCAATACTAACCGGGTTCTGTTTCAGCAACTCGAGGTAAAGTTGCAGGTCTTCTTCCTGTTGTTCTATTTTTTCTTTTATGAAATTCCAATCCTCACTCCATACCACTGTATTTTCAGGTAAAAATTCCAGGATAGAAACTTTATCACCGGCATCAAATTCTGCTTCAATACCAGCCTGCAGGGAGGTAAGGTTGGGAATGATGCTTACCTGCAGTAATTTTCTTTCACTCAGCTGGGTTTCCGGGTCAAAAATGCGGATGCTGTCAACCTCGTTGCCAAACAACTCTACCCGGTATGGTTTTTCGTTGCCAAAGGAGTACATATCAAGAATACCTCCACGAACGGCAAACTGGCCGGGTTCATATACAAAATCGGTACGTTTAAATCCATAGCTCACAAATTTTTCGTAAATGGCATTGGTATCGATCGTATCGCCCTGTTTGATGGAAATGATATTGTCTGATAATGTTTTGGGTAACACCACTTTTTCAAATAATGCTTCCGGGTAGGTTATGATGGCACCCACCCGGTTTTTACCCAACGGGTTGGAAAAACGGGTAAGGCATTCAGTTCTTAACATTACATGGCTTGGGTTAAGCAGCCTGTAATTTTTTTTGTTTTTAAAAGAGGAAGGAAAATAAAACAGGTTTAAGGCGCTCGTTATATTCTCAAGTGTATTGTGAAAATAGGCAGCTTCTTCTGCATCCCGCAATATAATAAGATGGTTTAACTGCGATGCCGAAGGATGGTTAAAAACCGCCGAAACAATGAATGAAGCAGCACTTCCATGCAGTCCTGTAAGCTGAATTTGTTGGGGTTGGGATGCAGTGATCCTGTCCACTATTGTAAAACAGCGGGGATCTTTGGCATATCCGTTCATCAGCATTTCCAGGTTCATCAGGGCAGCAAAGATAAGCCGAATAAAAAATGCAGCATATAATCTGTTTAAAACAGCAATATGAAGGCAACTAAAACGTTATCTGGGTTGTCTTAACAGTGTTTTTATATATATTTTTGTAACCGGGGCATTTTGAAAGAAAATCCAATGGCAGTGTAACCAAATGAAAAAATTCTATTCACTTCTCTTTTATAGCTTTCTTTTATTCAGTTATGGCAAAATAACTGCACAGGATATTGATATACCGGTTCGGTTTGCTGCAGGGAATTTCATCACCGGTAATAATATCCGGCAACAATCTTTTCAGAAACAGGAACTGCAGGTTTCTCTTTTTAATAATAATTATTATGTGTTGGTGCAGTTCTCAAAACTGCCGTCCCTGCCGGTTCAGCAAAATTTGCGAAAGGCGGGGTTGAACCTGGAAACCTACATACCGGGCAATGCCTACCTGGCAACGGTCAGTAACGGTTTTGATTTTACAAAAGCCGGCCAGTCCGGTATTATTTCCATCAACATCATTCCTGCATTTTATAAGATCGATAAAGCATTTACGGGTTACCGTCAAACCAGCAACATGGATGGGCAGCTATTGATGGCTGTCAGTTATTATACTTCAGTTAACCGGTCTGTTGTAATTGAAGCATTGTTACAACTCGGCGCTTTGATCATGCCAACAAAGTTTTTGGAAACCGATGTTGTTTTTATCCGGGTTGATACCGGCAAGGTCAATGCCATTGCAGCATTGCCCTTTGTTAGTTATATAAGTTTACAAAGCTTAACCGACAGGCCGTTGAATTATAAAAGCAGGGGCAAGCATGCCGTTGCTGCTTTATTGTCTCCATCGGGAAAAAATTTAAACGGTAAAGGCATTGTAGTTGGTGTGGGTGATAATGCTGAGATCGTTACACAACATATCGACTTCAACAGCAGGGTCATCAACCGCGTTCCTTTTCCGTTCAGTTTTCACGGCATACATGTATCCGGCACCGTGGCAGGTGCAGGTTTACTGGATCCAAAACATAACGGCATGGCACCACGTGCAACTATTGTGAGCCAGTACTTCAGTGATATCATAACAGCTGCTCCAACGTATGTTGCAGATTATAATATGGTTGTTACCAATAATTCCTATACCAATGCACAGGACAGTTGTGCAGGATCAGGCGCTTATGATGTGGTGAGTAATTATATTGACAGGCAGATGGGCGAACATGAAAAATTGCTGCATGTTTTTGCTGCCGGTAATGATGGCAGAAATACCTGTTCACCTTATCCCTATGGCTATGCCACCATCAAATCGGGCTACCAGGTAGCAAAAAATGTATTGACCGTTGGCTCTGTTGATACCCTGTATGCGCCGGCCTTTTTTACAAGCCGGGGGCCTGTTGACGACGGCAGGTTAAAACCTGAGATCGTGGCAACGGGTTACCGGGTTTTTTCAACAAGGCATGCGTTAGGGTATGAATTCAGCAGCGGTACCAGTATGGCTTCACCCATTGTGGCAGGCGTTGCTACCTTATTAAATGAGCAATACCGCAGATCGAATGCCGGCGCTGTTCCGCAGGCTTCATTGATAAAAGCTGTTTTGTGCAACAGCGCCGAAGACCTGGGTAATCCCGGGCCGGATTTTACTTTTGGTTTTGGAAATTTAAATGCAAGGCGGGCTGCGGATGCCATTGAAAATAACCGGTTCTTTATCAGCAGTACAACCCCATCGGCCAATACCATTTCTGTTCCTGCCGGTGCAAGAAGGTTAAAGGTTATGTTGTACTGGGCAGATACTGCGGCTGCACCCAATGCCGCTGCTGCATTGATAAACGACTTCGACCTCACCGTGGTGGCGCCGGGCAATATTACACACCTGCCTTTAATACTGGATACAACGCCTGCCAATGTTAATGTAAATGCAATACCCGGTGTAGACCGGGTAAACAATATTGAACAGGTTGTAATTGATAACCCGGCCGCTGGAGATTATGATATTCATGTAAATTCATTTGCACTGCCTTATGGCCCGCAGGAATATATCGTAACCTACCAGGTGGATATGAACGGGGTAACTGTTGAATATCCTTTTGGCGATGAAAAACTGGTTCCCGGCGAAAAGGAATTCATTCGCTGGAATGCATATGGTGATGAGGCAAATAAATTTACGCTTGAATATTTTGACGGCACTTCATGGCACCTTATTTCTGATACCGTTCCTGCAAATGCACAATCTTATGAGTGGGAGGTTCCTGTAACCCTCAGCAATGATTATTTGATCAGGGTAAGCAGGAATGCTTCGGTCTTTTCCGACCAGAGTGATTTTAGTTTCAGTGTGATCGGGCAGCCGCTTGTTACGGCTACGGTTCCCTGTGAGGGATATGTACAACTCAGTTGGCCGGC